>Ga0070737_10003614_pt1 | contig 16471 bp, 12 predicted proteins | sample Coa_R1_10_FD_66438 | JGI IMG/M metagenome (GOLD analysis project Ga0070737, IMG submission 66438) | Surface soil microbial communities from Centralia Pennsylvania, which are recovering from an underground coalmine fire - Coalmine... | ecosystem: Environmental > Terrestrial > Soil > Unclassified...
TAACTCGTGGCTACAGGATTGCTCCGTCAATGTCCTCATTCAGCGGTCTTGAGCAGGGAGTTCCGGTCAGCACGTTGGGTCGTGGGGACTTAACTTCGGGTTAAGTGATTGACAGGCAGACCGGCATTGCCTGATATTGATATATGCAAATGCATACGGCTGCAAATCCATACATGCATACGTCTGCATATCTGCATACCACTTGTAGTAGGTGCTTCTCACAATGCGACTCGCTATCACCAACCTCAAGGGAGGGACGGGGAAGACAACCACGGCCTTACACCTGGCAGCAGGGCATACAAACGCATTGACGGACTGCCTGCCGAATGACCCTTCCAAAGTTGCTACCCCTAACCCTCATCTTTGTCGGACTAGCGGCGTGCGGTTCAGCCCATCTGCCATCTAATCACCCAATTGCAGCAGCGGCCGTAGCGAATTCCACTCTGCAAAACGATTGCCCCGTCATGCCGTCGATGTCATCCGCAGCAAGCACAACACAACGTGCGATTTCACCGCAAGCGACGGGCACGCATATCCCAGCACCCACGACCTTCTGCCTGAGTGCTGCTGAAAAGGCCATTGGGGAAACGGTCCTACACTCACCAACCTTGCCAGACTCGGCCTTTCTCGGAGCAAACCGGAGTCTCACTATTGCTCCGGCGGATGCTGCACTTGCAACCGTGAGTCAGCAGAGCGCAGAGCAGACTGCACTGAAGATGACTCACTTTCCGGGAGAACAGGTGCATTCAGCAATTCTGGCGGAACTCCATGATGCATACGGCCGCCCGGCGGCGGGGCCGCTCGTTTGGGTAGTTGATATTACGCCGCCGGCCGGCACCACCTTCCTAAATGAGAAGGTGCAGTACGCATACTTTCTTGTAAATGCCCGATCAGGCCAGCAGTTGCAAACACCAGAGCTAGGACTTGCTACAGGATTGCAAATCGTCGGAACAGCAGTGTCTAGCTGAGTGGGACCGAAAGATGACAACTAACCGCGCAGCTCTGGTTGGGGCCCTGAAAATAGGCGCTCTGACGACCCTCCTTATAGCGGGTGCGCTTACGCCAGTACACAGCCTCGTTGTCAGCGCTGGCGACGTCGGATGCAATCCGCAGAGACCAGCAGACTCATCCGTTGTATGGCGGAACGACGGCTGGCAAGTTCCAACATTCTCAAATGTTAACTACACCGAGTACCCGATGAACCAATTCCATGTGGGAACGCCGGGTTCGGGTCCTACGGGACCCACAATCGGGGGCGTGTACTCAGACATAACCTCTTACGCAAACTACTCTGATAACGCGCCCAACAACTTTGACTGGCAATGGGTGATGCTCGACAATGACATAGCTGGTTCTACTCAGAGTGGTTCCGAGTGGGCGCAAATTGGCCCGATGACGGGAGCAGCGGCCTGGGGGCCACTAGGGTATACCTACACGCTCAATCCATCAGGACCAAATCAGACCAACGATTCAATCGTGATGATCGAGTACAGCAGTGGCTCCACTCAGTACTCCTATGCGCCGGTACTAAACGGCGCCTACTTAGCACCGCCGCCCGGCCAAGTGGAGACATATACAGTTCTCTATAACTACTATGGTACTGATGAGATAAGCATGTGGGTCCAACAAGGGAAAAGCCGAGTGCAAGCTGCAAACCTAGGAAACCTAGGATGGAAGCCTGCCCAGGCAATTGTAGAGGGCGAGACACACAACAATGCAGATCAAATGTATGGTGATACCCAAAACCCAGAGAGCTTCACCAATACCTTTATCTATGAGACCCTGAACAATATCGCGGCCTGGTATGCGATGGACTACAGCGATCAGGCGACTATCTGGGATTACGGCTCATCAACGGCCAACGGCGGCAACTATTTTGCCGACCCCCAATTTGGCTGGTCCTGGAACGTGCCGAATACCCCACAGGACCTCTCCATCTTTGATTACGCGTGCCCACCTCATATGATGACCTATACGGCCGGATCGGGAACATACCCGGGCTTATACATCGAGACCACCTCTGGACCATCCCCTCAACTCATAGATTGGGTCTATCCAGGCACAAGCCCAAGTATCGCGCAACTCAGTGACGGATCGTATGCCATCGCGTTTCAGGGCACGACAGGGACCCTGTGTGTATATACCAGTGCGAACGGCAACACTAACTGCACGAACCTCGGCATCAGCTCCTCGACCAGCAGTCCGGCAATCTCAGCACTGCCAAGCAATCAGTTTGTAGTCGCGTTTCGCGACAATATTGGTCAGCTCTACATATTCACTGGGAACGAGAGCGGTGGAGGGAGCAATCAGCCAACGGGTCAGGACATAATGTCGAATACCAATCCGGCAATCGCGGGCACGAGCAATGGGGGATGGGTCTCCTCATACCAAGCTCCATCTGGCTACTTATCTCTTTACTACAATGGCACCCCATACAACGAAGGCCTAGGCATGGACTCATTTACTAGTCCGGCTATGACCTCAACCGCTTCCGGTGGCTGGCAATTGATGTTTCAGGCGAATGTGCACACGCTCTTCTGGCTGGACCCGACGTCTCAACCATGCGGCAGCAATGTCTGCAATACGAATCAAGGCATGAACGTCAGTTCCAGCCCTTCTGTGACTGAGTTGTCGAATGGAACCCTTGCGGCTGCATTCCAGAACAACACGAGTAGCTATGATTTGAATACTTGGTCAAGCAGCAACATCGGAGTGAGCACCAATACCGAACAACAAATGTGGCCGAACTCTAGCCCGGCCATTGTCGGTACACCTCAAGATGGCGAGTGGGTTGCATTCATGGCGAATAACAGTGCATTGTGCGATTGGTCGTATCAAAATGGAACCTGGCAGACTGGGCAGGGAATGTGGGGCGGGAGCAACCCGGCAATTGCCAACTGACGAGGAACGCGGCCTTTCATTAGCAAGAGCTGTAGCTGTATACGTTCGTGTGAGTACCCGTGACGGGGAGCAACACCCCGAAGTCCAGCTTCGCCCCCTGCGGGAGTACGCGGCGAGACGGGGCTGGGATGTCAAGGAGTACATCGACCAAGCCTCAGCAGCCGACCTTAGCAACCGCACGGAGTGGGCTCGCCTGCTTTCGGATGTCCGGAGCCGGCGCGTGGATCATGTCTTGGCCTGGAAGCTCGACCGGTGCTTCCGCTCTGCACTCCATTGCCTGCGGACGCTGGAGGAGTGGGAACACTACGGGGTTGGATTCTCGTGCCTAACCCAGGAGATCGACACGACAAGTCCTACGGGACGGCTTCTCCTGACAGTGCTCGCGGCTGTTGCCGAGTTCGAGCGTGGACTCATCTCGGAGCGCGTCAGGGGGGGATTGAACAACGCTCGCCGGAACGGCAAGCACCTCGGACGGCCGCAGGCGATCGAACGGCCACACGTGGCGAAGCACCTCCCGCTCGTCCTTGCAGACCTCGACGGAGCGAGGATCAGCAAGCGGGAGGCGTGTCGCAGGTTGAAGGTCGGCATGCCGACGCTCAACCGGATACTGGCCGATACGAAAAGGGAGGCCCTGTAGCGGGCTCATGACAAGTTCGCGGGACCCGTCGGCTCTCCCGCTACGAAAGGAAATCTTTTCGTACCACTCCGTCCTGCATGAGTTCGTTCTCGAAACTCCGTAAGGCTCGGGGCGACGTGAGAATCGGATGCGAGAATGGGATTTGAGAATGTCGGCTGAGATCGTCGGACATCCGACGAGTGCGGAACGCGCCATTCTCAATAGACCACCGTTTGTGAGAATAGAGGCCCATCAGACCCCAAAGAAGTGCTTGATCAGCTCAACGATGACTTCAACGCTGACCCCGGTGCCGATTGCAGAGGCTGACCGCATAGCGAGTCCTCCAATCCAGCTACGGACTCTCGGTCCGGGTCGGTCGGTCGCCGTGACATCTTCCTCGTCGGCCCGGTGCTAAGGAAGGTGCCCCCAGCCGCAAAGTAGGGTGACGAGCCGGTTGGGCAAGTAGCGATAATCCAATAATGAAGAGGGAACGCCAGCTCGACGATCTGATTGGCGACTGGACACTCGTCGAAGAGGATTGGAAGCTACTGGCCAACAAGAGTGGGCCCACACGCCTGGGTTTCGCGCTCTTGTTGAAGTTCTTCGAACTCGAAGCGCAGTTTCCACGCCACGCGGGAGAGGTGCCGACAAGCGCGGTTACCTATGTGGCAGAACAGGTCAAAGTTCCTCCGGAGACATTTGCCGAGTACGCGTGGTCGGGCCGCACCATTGAATACCATCGGGCACAGATTCGATCAGCACTTGGCTTTCGGGAAGCTACAAGCGAAGACGCCGACCGATTGTCGCAGTGGCTTGCAAGCGAAGTCTGTCCGGCTGAACTCCGAGAGGAGCACCTTCGTTCAGCTGTCCTTTCCCGGTGCCGCACAGAACGCATCGAACCTCCGGGCAAGATCGACCGGATTATCGGATCAGCCGCTGCTGCATTCGAGCGGCGCTTCTCTGAAGAAGTCAGCGGCCGTCTTTCCGAAGAGACCGCGAAGCTGCTGGAAGACCTCCTTGCCGATGATGACGCAGGGCGCACTGCCCTAGTCGAGTTGAAGGCAGACCCCGGCCGTCTGGGTCTGGAGACACTGGTGTCGGAGATCACGAGACTCCAACGCGTACGTGCGCTCGAATTACCGACAGCCCTCTTTGGGAACACGTCGGAGAAGGTGGTCTCTTTCTGGGCATCACGCGCTGCCAAACGGTATCCATCGCACTTCTGGGCGACTGCTCGGCCACTCCGGCTGACCCTCCTGGCATCGCTGTGCTGGGTCCGTACGGCGGAACTGACGGACTCTCTTGTGGAGCTGCTCATCGGTCTCGTGCAGAAGATCAACACGCGAGCTGAGGGGAAGGTCGAGCGGGAACTCATCAACGATCTGAAGCGTGTCCGGGACAAGGAGGGCATTCTGTTCCGGATTGCCGAGGCGTCGGTGGCGATGCCGGAGGGCACGGTTCGAGATGTGGTCTTCCCAGTGGTCGGCGAGGGTACCCTGAACGACCTCATCCGTGAGGCGAAGGCCAGCGATACGACCTACCGTGAGCGAGTGCGCACGGTACTGAGTGCGACGTATTCAAGTCATTACCGACGGATGCTACCGAAGTTGCTCGCGACGCTCGTCTTCCAGTCCAACAACACAGCGTACCGGCCCGTAATAGACGCTCTCGCCATGCTTCGTCAGTACGCGGACATTCCGTCTCGGGTCAAGCACTACGACAGAGCGGATCGTGTACCCATCGACGGCGTTGTGCGCAACGACTGGCGAGACGCGGTGCTCGACGAAGAGGGCCGGGTCGAGCGTGTTCCCTACGAGTTGTGCGTCCTCGATGCATTGCGCAACGCCATCCGTCGCAGGGAGGTCTGGATCATCGGGGCGAATCGCTGGCGAGACCCGGAAACTGACCTGCCTGCGGACTTCGAGCAGCTTCGCGACGTCCACTACGAGGCGCTCCGTCAGCCACTGGACCCAACCGTGTTCATCGCCACGTTGCAGGCCAAGATGCGCGAAGCCCTAGAGCGGTTCGACACGGCCGTCGCACAGGGAATGACTGGCGGCGTGAAGCTGCAGAAGCGCTGCGGCGACTCGTGGATCATGGTGCCGTCCATCGCAAAGGTGCCCGAGCCTACCCACCTGGACGCTTTGAAGAAGGAGGTCCAACGTCGCTGGGGGACGCTTCCTCTCTTGGACATGCTGAAGGAAGCGGACCTGCATGCCCGCTTCACGGATGAGTTTGTCACCGTAGCGAGCCGGGAGACTATCCCGCGCGAGGTTTTGCAGCGACGGCTGCTGCTCGTGCTGTTCGCGCTTGGGACCAACATGGGCATCAAGCGCATGGTGGATACTGGCGAGCTTGGGGAAACAGAGGCGACCCTGCGCCATGTCCGTCGCTTCTACGTAACACGGGACAACTCTCGGAGGGCGCTCGACAGGCTGCTGAGCACGACCTTCGCGGTTCGCGACGCTGCCTGGTGGGGAACGGGAACGTCGTGCGCAAGCGATTCCCGGCGGTTCGGTTCCTGGTCATCGAACTTCATGACCGAGTATCACGTTCGTTATGGCGGGTACGGCGTCATGATCTACTGGCACGTCGAGCGCCGGTCGCTCTGCGTGTACTCTCAGCTCACGAGCTGCTCCAGCTCGGAGGTCGCAGCGATGATCGAAGGCGTGCTGCGCCACTCCGTCGAGGAGATGGACATCGACCGCGACTACGTCGACACCCACGGAGCCTCAATGGTTGGCTTCGCCATCACCTACCTGCTCAACTTTCGGTTGATGCCGCGCATGAAGAACATCGGCGTACAGAAGCTGCACCGTGTCGAGGACGAGACACGATATTCACACATCGACGCGATTTGCACGCGGCCGATCCGTTGGAGCATCATCGAGCAGCAGTACGACCAGCTCGTCCAGTACACGACAGCACTCCGGCTCGGGACGGCGGAGTCCGAGCAGGTTCTGCGTCGCTTCACCCGTGGCGGGCCGAAGCATCCGACGTACCAGGCATTCGAGGAGCTGGGTCGGGCCGTGAAGACGATCTTCCTCTGCGATTACCTCGCCTCCCTCGATCTCCGCCGCGAAGTCCATGAAGGGCTACAGGTCGTCGAGAACTGGAATTCAGGGAACGAAGCGCTCTTCTTCGGCAAGGATGGAGACCTTGTCGGCGAGGACCGGGAGCGGCAGGAAGTCTCGATGCTCGCGCTGCATCTCCTGCAGTCTGCACTCGTTCACGTGAACACGATCCTGTTGGAGCGCATCCTCAGCGAACCCGAGTGGGCGGACCAGATGACTGACGAGGATCGCCGGGGCCTGTCGCCGCTGTTCTGGACACACGTCAATCCCTACGGTCGCTTCGCCCTTGACATGGACAGCCGCCTCCATCTCGATGCTGGCCTGGCTGTGACCGCCGGGGTTGCGGGCGACAAGGAGCCGGCCCGATGAAGATTGCGATCTACGCCCGCGTCTCGACGAACGACAAGGAGCAGAACCCGGAGACCCAACTCCGGCCGCTGCGCGAGCATCTCGCCGCCCTCGGCGAGTGCACGTTCGTCGGTGAGTTCGTCGACCGAGCCAGTGCCGATGACCTCCGCGGTCGGCGCGAGTGGCGCAGGCTCCTGGAGCTTGCAATGCGGCGGAAAGTGGACCTCATCATCGTCTGGAAGCTCGACCGTGCCTTCCGTTCGGTGGTTGATGGAGCGACAACGCTCCAGACGCTTCGTGCCTACGGCTGCTGCATCCGGTCACTGCAGGAACCCTGGATCGACACCACCACCCCGCTTGGCGAGGCGATGTACCACATCACTCTCGCATGGGCACAGCTCGAAAAGGGACAGATTCGCGAGCGCGTGAAGGCAGGCATGAGTCGGGCACGAGCAGAGGGCAAGCATGTCGGCCGACCGCACCGAAACATGGCGGTGACGGCTCATCCCCAGTGGACCACGATCCTCACGGCACTGGAGTGCGGTCACCTTTCCCGAGCCGAAGCGGCCAAGAAGCTTCACGTGCGCAAGGACGCACTTGTGAAAGCGCTGGCATCGTTCCCAAAGGGGGGTGCCACGGAGTGACCCCTGTGGAACGGGCCGCTCCGACCGAATTCATCGTTCCCAAAGGAACTCCTTCCGGAACGATCTTCACCCTACTTTGCGGCTGGGGGCACGTTCCTTAGCGCCGGGCCTCTACCGCGAGGCGACCTGGGTGTTCTGCGACCGGTGCGGGTGCTCGGTCGATACCGATCTCATCCACCCCGACAGCCACCACTACGCCGACGATGGCGACTTCCTCTGCGCCGACTGCTGGGAGGAGTCGTGACGAGTGGCGTTGGTCACTGGCTCGGAACGATCAGTCGGCCTCGTTGTCCGTGCCCGTACGGGCAGCCATCTCCGCAGGGTCCGGTGCTCCGCTCAGGGTGAGATAGTGAAGTCCCTCGTCCTCAAGAGCCTTCGCAAATCCCTTTCGAATCTCGGCCATTCCCGTGTAGTAGGCCCGAAATGCCTCGGACGCCTTTAGTCCAGACTTCTCATTGTCGGCTATCGGGACGCGAATCTCCCGATAGCGATGGCCGACGTCATCCCGATTCGTTTGCATAAAGATCACCGTTCTCCACTGCGCCCGGACAACCTTGAGCGACAAGGCCCAATGGAGGAAGAACGCGTCGAAAGGTGCCTTCTCCGTAACTCGGAGCACGATCACTTCCCGAGTCAGTACGACCCTCTCCTGTCCTGGCATTAGCATGCAGAACTCGCCGATGTTAGAACTTGCTCGCTCTGGTGACAGAAGATCGAAAGGCTCCAGCCCTGGTCCCCTTGGTCCCCAGATTTGTTCGGCCGTTGCAAGCGGGACCATGTTCGTCGGGTTGATGTTGACGAGCCCGGCTCGCAAGTCAGACACTTTGATGTACGGAACATCACCGACTCGCTGATCCTTCGAAGGGCTGCCATGGCCGTCCCGCCGGATCACCCACTCGTTGTCGATGAGTTCGCCGATCGTCGCCGATGTCCACCCAGGAAACCGTGACTTGAGAAGGGCATCGAATTCCTTGCGGGGGTTCGGGTCGAAGGACGTCGGAACCGCCCGCCACTTCTTCATGATCTCGGCGAGGTCGGCCTCGACCACGGTTGCGCCCTTCTTGCCCTCCCGGATGGCTCGAACGTCATCCCAGAGGAGATCAGCAATCGCAATCCGGCGGGCGTTGTCAGACACATCGACCTGGTCCTCGCCGTCCTTGTTGATCCCGCACGTTGGCGCGGCGGAGACGACGACCTTCCCGGGTTTGAACCACGACGGCGTTCGGACAGCGTTACTCACTTGCCGCCCTCCCCCTTCTCCTTCCTCGGCCAGAACTATCCTCGCTCGGCCCATCACCGACCTTCTCGAACACATAGAAGTTCGTCTTTGCTCGGCAAAATGCTTGGAACGCCTCCATCGGAATGTTGAGCATGCCGCGCAGCTCCAGGCGGTCCTTCATCCACTCCTTCAACCATTCGTACGTACTTGAAAAGAAGTACGTCTCAGGCAGAATGATGCCGAGACGTCCTCCAACCATCAGGAGTCGGTGGCAACGCTCCATGAAGACCAGCCCTAGCTCTAGGTCATGGTGCTGGTCCGTGCCCTTGCGGGTGATGGTGTACCCCGACCGCTGCCCGTCTCGGGACGAGACAGTTAGCTTGCGCCCGAAGGGCGGATTGGTGATGGCGCACGTGAAGGAGCCGTCGGGCAGCTTCGTTGGCAGGTGAGGATACGCAGTCGGCCACCGATGCGATCTAATGGAGTCACCAACAACGATGTTGGCCGACCCATCGCCGAGGATCAGCATGATGGCGCGGGCTAGCTTCACACTGATGTCGTCCTTGTCCACGCCAAAGAGGTTGTGATTCGCCCAAGTGCGGAGGTCCGGTTCCCCGAGCTGTGGGTAATGCGTTCGCAGTGAGAGGAAGGTCTCCACGAGAAAGCCACCGGTGCCACATGCTGGGTCGATCACCTTGTCGCTCGGGCCAATCTCCATGAACTCCACAGCCGACTTGATGACCCGATACGGCGTGAAGTATTGACCCTCCCCGGCACGGAGGTTCGCCGCGCGAAAGACCTGGAAAGCATGAGAAATCGTCGCGGCGCTTGCATCCACTAGTTTCGTCGTCGCTAGTTCGTACGCGACCTCATGAATGGTGTGCTCATCTAGGTCGATCTTCATCGCAGACCCATTCCCAAAGATGTCGGGCTGCTGCCTGCAGAGGAGCGCGTACTGACCGTTGATCGCCTTGGCAGTCTTTGCTTCCGTATCTGCCGGTTGGAAAGCGAGCGGCTGCGACGGATCAGCCTTCGCAAGCTTGTCGGACTCCAGCTTGACCAGGAGGAGGTTGCAGAGCTGTCGGAGCTGGTCCTCCGTCCTGGTAGCGATCGAGTCCCGGGCGACGACCCGGTCGAAGATGCGCTTCAGGCGATCCGACAGCTCTCCGGGCTCAGGCGGCACGAGGTCAGAGAAGTCGAGGGCCTTTGCCCCACCGAGCGAGAACGTGTCCGTTGGCTTCGGGAGCGGAGCGCCCTCTTTGAGCTCGAAGCTTCCGTCGGCTCGGCGATATATTGCGACGGACTTCGACCCGTTGCTCCAATAGCCCATGCGAGCCCGCGGCTCCCGAGACAGGAGAATCTCGAGCTGCTGCCGCCCCTCATCGAGGTCAGGCTGCTTGAACTCGAAGATGATGAGCAGCGCCTCAACGGCGCCGTGCTCCTCCTCCGAGGCGAAGATCACGAGGTCACACGGGAAGCTCTCGAAGCTCTTCCCTGCCTCCCGCTTCGCCGCCTCGCTCGGAGTCTTGGGGACCCTCCACTCCGGTGACCACTGCAACTGCCCCTCGGTCCACCCGAGGTTCTTCAGCTTCTCGATGGTCGGGAGACGGACGAGCTGGTGCTCTTTGGTCCCGATCAGCTCCTCGGTCAATACGGTCGTGCTTCGTCTTGGCATGCGACTAAGCCCAGCTCAGGGCATGCGCCCCTGCCCTTCCGTGCTTGGCAGGAGCCAAGAGGAGTGTTGTTCTGCGCGCGCGACCTATGGTCCTAGAGGACATGGATCGATGATACGGGAAGGGTGTGACCGCTCGGGGGACTCCACCTGGCTCCGGTCCTCGGAGGATGTCCTAGCCACGATCATCGGGTGGGCGACACCTCGACACCGGGCCCGGCAGAGCCTTCGCCGTCGTCGAGTCCCTCGCTACGGGTACTCTGCTCATCGGACCAGTCGGCGAGCACCCCCACCACCAGGGCGTCTGACGTCCAGGCGTACTCGAACTCCCACAGTTCGTACGACGTCCGTGGCTTCGCAAGCTCATGCCACGAGCGCAACCTGCAGATCAGGTACTCGCTTCCACGGAGCATCGCGGGTACCCACTGGAGCTCCTGCGAGCCGACCCCGCTCTTGTAGGGATTCTGTACGACGACGCCGCATACCCACTCTTCGTCTTCGTTGTCACTGTCCCTCCTTGCTACGACGGACGCAACAGGCGCGATCAGAGGACGCGTACGTGGAGGTTGCACCCGGGTGACCGAGGCTTCGCTCCGCGGGCGAAAGAAGGGCAACGTCTGCACCTTGAGGTGCTTCGCAAGCTCGCGCAACGCGCTTGGGTCAAGCGGAATACCAGCCAGTTGGAACGAGAGTTCCATCTCCCAGACGATCCGACGGCTGTCAGCCGATATTGCCGCCATCAGGGTGTAGAAGCCGTCACCGCACTCGTCGTAGTAGCAGACCTCTTCCGTATGGTGCACTTCAAGTCCCTTGTAGCGTTCTTCCCAACCATCCAGCGCGTCAATAAGCGTTTGTGCCCCGAACCCGTGCCAGTTGGCAGTTGCCTGCTGAATACTCCAGCAACCCTTAGCGGTGATCCAGCCCATTAATGCCAGCAGGTCTAGGAGGCTCCGCACGTCATGCTCGGTCTGACGTGCCAGACGCAAGTCCAGCGTCACACCATTCCCAGGGGCTGCTGACCAGTCGATGTCGAACAGCTCTGAGACAAAAGCGAAGCGACCGAACTCACCTTCGCATTGCAGCGACAATGAGCGCTGCCCGTCCGGAAACACAAATTCCACGCTCGGCACCGGAAAGGTGCTGCTGCTAGTGCGCTTTCGGCGACGCGATTGCCTTGGGCTAAGTTCTGCGTCGACCTGAACCTCTCTATGCTGAGCCAGCGCGCTCGCTTTACGTGCCAAGAGTCCTGGCATATCGCCATCCCAACCGATCGCTATTTCGACCTCCCGGCCAGTCAGCAATACAACTGGACGGTGTGACTTCTCACGCACCCGCTGCTTTGCGGAGTCCGTGAAGCCCGAGTAGCTGACGAGAAGACCCGTTACAGAAGGGGGAAGATAGCGCAGCCTCGTATGGACGTCATCGATATCGGATACGTCGGCAGGAGCCTTTTGCCACTTCGTCTCGATCAAATAGGAAACGTCTCCACGCGTTGCAAACACATCGACCTGGCGAGGTCGCGCCGCTCTTGGCTTGCGCTCCACCATGAAATGCTCTGCTACGAACATACTTCCGATAAGCTGCTGGAAGTCGTACCCGCGGCGCTGCGGATTCGAGAGCTTCTTCAGTCGCTCCAATTCCGCTGCCAACTCGTTCGTATCTGCCATGACTTTCAGATCGTACGTCAGTGGGATGGCACTCGACCTGGCTGTATCACCACGTCAGCGATCTTCGTAGGCCGCTAGAGCCTCCTGCAGGTCCGCCCAATCCTGCCTCAGTTCTCCTACCGTCGGGCGAATGCCCAGAGTGCCCGTAGGCTGCGAGTGTGCCGTCGTGTAGCGGTTTGCTTTCTCCCATATCGGATAAATCACATCGATCGTCTGCTGCAAGCGCGCGACGTTGATGGCATTGAGATTCTGCATAGCAACGTTCGGTTGATGTCGCTGCGTGACCCGGTTCAAAAGCGTAGATTCCACAACGATCTCGCACCACGTGCGAATTTCGTTGTAGGCAGAATCAATGCGATGCTGCCGGTCGTCGTCCGTACCCCCCACAGCATCCTGAATTGCAGCATTGATTCGTCGCCTAACACTGGCCACGGAATCCAGCCGGGGGTGCGCTGCACGGGATACGACGCCCTTGATGCCATCGTTATCCACGATCTGGTAGTAGAGACAATCGGACGAACGATGCTCGAATTCCGCAAGCAGCTCCGACGTGAACCAGATGTCATGCGTGAAGACGATCACTTGGTGGTCACGGCTCAGCGCGGCGATCCGCTTTGCGATCTCGCGAACTCGCCGGTAATCGAAGCTGCTGACAGGGTCGTCGAAGATAACCGGCGCCGACCCCGTCCGTAGCGAGGCTTCAGCTAGGAAGTCTGCAATCGCGATAACCTTCTGCTCTCCCTCGGAGAGGATGTCGGCTAGCGAATGTTCCCGAGCTACGGACTTACGCCGGGTTGCCTGTCCTCTTCGTCCAGGGAATTCGAGCATGACGGTCGGTGCTCGAAGTAGCTTGCACTCGTCTAGGAATTTCTGCTCGAAGTCGTGGTTGAGGACGTCTTCGCTCGCCTGCTTGCTCGTCTCCGTCAGCCCCCTCAGCAAACCCTGAAAGCGTCCGAGAAGCGTTCTCAGTGCGTCGGCCCAGGCTGCATCTTCCACGAACTTCCGAATATCCGGCAGGAGTTGCTGTAATCGCAAGCGCGCTTCAAGTTCGGCAACCCTGCCACGCTGACGTGCAAGGGTCTCTTGGCGTTGTGTCGCGTCTCCTTCGAGCCCTCTCACAGCCGTCTCGGTCTCTGCCAACGCCACATTTAGCCGGGCCACAAGATTCGCTGGGACTCTGCGAGCGACAGCTTCGACTTTCATGCGACGCTCAACCGCACTTCGGACTTCGTCAGCGCTCGCTAGAAGGGCCTCTCCCTCTGCAAGCCATTCCGGCACGGGCTCGACGTCCTTCAGGTCTGGGATGGTGACCCGGAGCGCTTCGAGTGCGCTCGTGACCATGGTCGCAAGTGGGCCAGCCTGCAACTGTGCCACCTTGCCCGTGGCAGTACGCAATGCTGCTGCTGCTGCACCGCTGGCATAGCTCCGGTAGGACTGGAGGAGTCCCCTGGCGGCATCATCCAGCGCCTGTTGGCAGTAGATGCAGGAGTCATCATCCTCGGGGTATGACTCTTGGCCGCTCGCCACGAGGTAGTTCTCTCCCGCCTCGATAAACCGCTGCCATGCCGGTCGCACCTCATCTGGAAGCTGGCCACCCCCGAAGACAGCCGCAGCGGACTCGTTCTGTGCAGCTTGGGCGGAAACCTCGATTTCCACCGCTTCTGAGAAGGCAGCCGGATCGAAGGCGACAAGTGCGTTCGCGACCGTAATGAGGTTCCGGATAATCGTTGCCCGATTGCGAAACGCTTGAATCTCTCCGCTCGAAGAGTTGCTTAGCGCATCGATACTTCCCCTGAGCGACTCCAGTTCCGTTCGCTCTTCGTCGGTGACATTGGCGAGACCCTCGAGTTCCGCCATGTTGGTGCTTCCGCTCAGCGCCTCGATCCGGGGATACAGGTCGGTTCCACGAACAAAGGCCGTCAGGAACGGATTCTGACGCGGGCGCCGCTCTTCCATCTGTTCCTGCAGCAGCTCTCGTACCCGCTCAATCGCCCCATGCGTGTATCCGAAGAGCGCAAGATCAGCGGGCGTGTAGACATACGTGACGTTGTCATCGAGGTGCAGCGCAACCGCTGGACTGTCAAACACGGTCATGCGCGTGAAGGGAGGAACACCTCGCTCCCCATGCCAGTGGAGTTCGTCATCGGTCATGCCAACGCTGTAGGCAATCGCAGCTTCGGGGCGCTCCGGCGCACCTGAGCGGTGGATATCCGGAATGATCTCCTCGGCAGATCGCACATCCGCGAGGAATTTCAAGACCCTGACATATCCCGTCTTCCCTGCAGCGTTTTCCCCGAAGAGCACGGTGAGGTGCAGGTTGAACTCAATTGCCTGGCCGCTCGCCAGGGCGTTCACGCCGTCGCATTCCCGCAGCTCCCTGAGGACCAGGGGCTCGGCCGCATCCCCGTTTACTCCGGCGTCATCAAGAAGCGGTGCCTCGGAAAGCTCACCCTCGGTCAGTCGCTTTTCGACGAGGTAGCGATCGCGAACAACCGCAAGTGCCTCGTCCGAGACAGGGCGACGGGTAGTGAGAACCTCGGCAACGATGGATCGGACCCAACCATCCTGACCGCTTGCCCACTCGACTAGCCGCTGGCGAGCCGAAGGTCCTTGCGGTTCGGATACCAGCTCCACCTCGGCGGCCATCGGGCAGGTCCTTACCGCATTCCGGCTGGAGCAGGATGGTGGCAGACAGAGGTCTGGTGCGACATACCCCGATGATACGGAACGGGTGTGACCGCTTGCGGGAACCCGTCGGGCTACCTAGGACCGAGGCACACCGAGCGGTGGTCGCCCGCGACGGTGACTACCAGGTGATCCACCACAGCAAGCCCGTGACGGCCGCATGCTGCCGCGATGGCCCGGAAGGACGCTTGCTCGGCTTCCGTGGCGCTGAGCGCCCCGTAGCGGCGGTAGCGAACGAGGACGGAGCCCGTTGCCCGGCACGCCTGCGCCCCCAGGACCACCGGGTGGGCGGAGAGCCGAGCCGCCTGGACCCAGCCCACAGCGACGACAGCATGCCCGACGAAGCGGTGGCGGTCGTCCATGTAGAGGACGAGTGTCACGTCCTCACGGCGTGAGCGGAGGAGGTCCCGAGCGACCCGTGCAGCCGATGCCGGGTCGTCTATCCGCCGGGGCAGGTTGAGCCCTGCCTCCGGTACGGCGTCCGGATGGGACGCTGTCTGGCAGGAGCGCCGGGTGAGCGCTCGGAAGAAGGAGTGGAGTGAAGGTGTCGGGGCCATCGTGGTGCCCTCCCGTGACGGTGGATTCATGGAGGTGACCCACACCCCTGGCCATGGCGGAGGCCCGAGGGGACGTCAGTCCTCCTCGCACGGCTTGAGGCCGCAGCCGTCCCGCCAGAGGAGTACACCCACCGATCCGAAGACACCGGCGCCCAGGGCGCCCGTGGTCCGCCAGCGCCTCCCTCATCCCACGGAATCCCACCAAGGCCGGGCAGCATCCCATCGCGTCCCACCGGCACGAGAGACGCCGGGTCGGTGGTGACCCGCAAGAACCCGAAGGTCGAAAATGGGCCATTCGACCGACCGCGATGGCCCGGCCGGAACCTTTTCTAGGTCGGCGGGGCCATCCCACCAAAATCTCACCAATCGGCGGGAGATCGTCCAGATGGCCGGTCCAGCTCAGAGCGGCAGCGACCCACATAAACCCAGGTCAGGGGCCAAATCGGCACTATAGGAGACCACCCCGGATAACGGGTCAGACAGGCCAGATAGGTCTCATAACCCGCTCGACCGAGCACGGGGGCTAAGGACGCCAGGTCCTCTGGGGCCAGCGACAAGACGCCCATCGGAGCGGTCACGATCCTCTGGCCGGCCAAGACCGCGGCGGTGTCGGCTTTTCCCACCTCAGCAGCGGGCCAGACCTGGATAGGTGCATAGTGATCCAGCGGCTGGTCGCCGGACCCTGCCCTCCAGAACTCGTCGTGCTCCCCGGAAAGGTCGTACTGCTCGGGGCACTGAGCAATACTCCCCACCCGATCAGGCCGGCCTGCTTGCCGGCCTCCCATAAGAGCGCCCCGTCCCCTGCCTCCACCTCGTCCGTGTACTGGGGGTATGAGCCAATAGATGATCGGTTTGGCCTTCCCGGCCGCATCGATGTCCTACAGCTTGGGGTTCGTCTGCAGGACCCAAGTCCGGGCGACATAGCTGATCATAAGCCCAGTGACTTGCCAGCTTTCAGCTTATCCCTGTCATTCCTGAAACTGAAGGAGCGCCCTCTGCCAAGTACAGCGCCGGCTGTCGTGCACGGCGCTAGCCGCAAGACACCGTGCCCGCCCGGCAGCTCTGCCGCCATTAATAGAGCGCGCCCT
>Ga0070737_10003615_pt1 | contig 16471 bp, 12 predicted proteins | sample Coa_R1_10_FD_66438 | JGI IMG/M metagenome (GOLD analysis project Ga0070737, IMG submission 66438) | Surface soil microbial communities from Centralia Pennsylvania, which are recovering from an underground coalmine fire - Coalmine... | ecosystem: Environmental > Terrestrial > Soil > Unclassified...
GCACCGGCGGCCAGCGGCCCGGACCAGGAGATGGTCGGCTGCGTGTAGGACACGTTGCCGGCGGTAGCCGAGGCATCGTTGTTGTAGGCGGCGTCGGTGAGGACATTGGTCAGGTCGTCGGTGAAGCCGGCCGGGTTGGAGGCCGGCCACGCCGCCGTGCCCGAGTTGGTGACGGTCAATGTGTAGGTGACCGTGTCTCCCGGATAGGCCTGCTGCTCCGACGGTGTCTTGGTGAACGTCAGGGCGCACTGAGCGGCCGTGGGAACGATGTCGAACGTCGCCGTACCCGACGACGTGCCGCCGGGACCGTCGGTGACGCCGTTGGTGCCCGTCGTCACCACGTTGCCCGTATTGGACACCGTCGCATTGGCCGGCGGGCACACATTGGCCACCGTCGTCTGGAAGCAGGTCTCGATCGGATCTCCGGTCCAGGACAGCGAGACGTTGGAGGCGTTGACGGCGGTCGTGTTGGTCACCCCCGAGAGGGTGACCTGCGCGGTCAGCGAGGCGGTGTTGCCCGAGACGGGCAGGGACGACAGGTCCAGGCTCGTCTGGCCGGGAGACAGGGTGAGATTGGTAAAGCCGGCCACCGGGCCGTTGACCCCCTGAAGCGTCACGGTCGCTGACGCGTACTCCGAACCGGTAAGGCCGGTCAGGTCGAGTTTGCCCCACGAGGTGGCGTCACCGGATTTTCCGTCGCAGTAGTACTTGGAGGGCGTGAGGGCCACCGACGCGGCTGCGGTGACGCACGTCCCGCCCGTCTGCTGGTTGAAGATGACGATCTGCCCAAGATTGCCGTCGGCGGCCATGCAACCCGGCAGGTTGGCCAGGGTCCGGACCGTGTAGTTCTGCGCGTCGACCGGGCCGCTGAAGCCGGAGCACTGCGGGACCGGGCCGGAGCCGCTGTAGCCGGCGAAGTCGAAGCAGCGGACGGTCGTGGTGTTGACGTCGGTGACCGGGTACGAGGTGTAGAACTTCGAGCCGACGATGACACCGGACCCGAAGCCTGGACCCGGCGTCAGGTCGCCGAACCCGGTGTACCCGGTGTACGGGTTGGCGACGGTCCCACCGGATGGCGTGTAACAGTTGCCGAGAGCGACGTCGCAGACAGCTTGGAGCCCGCCGCTCGCCGAGAGGATCGGAGCCACGTAGTCAGGGTCATTGCTGGGTGAGGCCCCCTCGGCGATCGGGAACCCCGGGCAGGTCGACGAGCTGGTGGTGTCGAAACAGGTCATGTTTTCGGTGCCCACGCCTGTCGTCGTACTCGCATTGGTGATGTAGGTCTGGTACACGTACTGACCCGCGGTGATGATGCTGCCGAGATACCCCGTCGTGTTGCCCGCGATCTGCCCGTTGGTGACGTTGGTGACGCCACAGGCACCCGTGCCCGGGGCGAAGCACAGCATGTCGCCGTTGCCGTCGAAGTAGTAGTAGTTGCCGTTGGACGCGGCGATGCCGTCGCCCGAGATCAAGGCGGCCGTCCCGCCCTGTGGGGGCAGGCTGAGCGTGGCGAGTTGCGTGAGCCCACAGCTGTCCAACGTGGTGAGGTTGAGGCACATCATCCCGACCGGGTACGAGCCGTTGACCGGATTGAGGTCTTCGACGGGCCAGTAGAGATTGCCGTTGGCGATGAAGGACCCGTTTTCCCCGCCGGTGGTGGTCTGGGGAATCCCACCGGTGCCGATCGCCGTTCCGCTGGTCGTGCTCACGTAGCTCGACTGGCTCGGCCAATTGGGGCAGACGGCGCCGGCGAGGGTGGCGCAGTAGACGACCGTCGCCCCGAACCCGGGCCCCTGGTTGGGACCCGTGTGGTGGAACACGGTGTAGATGTTGGGGCCGTAGCCCTCGACCGTGTAGCCGTCACCCCCCGGCGTGGTGAAGGTCAGGTTGTTGGCTGCGAAGTTGGGGCTGGCCGACACGGTGGTGTTGGCCGGAACGGTGCCCGTAGCGCCGACCGCGTTGACTCCTGAGGCCGGCTCCGTGCTCTGGTAACTGTTCCCGCCGTTGGTGGAGTACTGGGCGGAAAGGTCGGGGGGTGTCTTGAGCGAGCCGGGCACATAGGTCTGGCTGCCGGTGATGGGGTCGGTCTCGTTGACCGTCGCCGGGGAGCCGGTGTTGTTGCTGTAATGCAGCACCCAGTTGATGGCGTCGCCGGGTTGGGTCGTGCCCACCGAGCCGTTGGTGGAGCTGGCGGTGCTCCCGGTGGTGGCGTCGGTGCCGGTCTTGGTCAATGTGGAAGCCGAGTTGGTCGCCGCCGACGCGCTACCGGTGGCGGCGGTAATCCCGACCGGTATAGCGATAAAGGAAAAGAGGGCGGCCAGGATGGCGGCGACACTTGCCCATCGACCCCTCGGTCGGGCGTGCAAGGGCCGTCGGGCTCGGCCGAGGAGCCGGCGAGGGGCCCAACATCTGAAGCGAGTCCCACCTATGTCTGCCATCCGGGTTCCTTTCCTCCGTCGCGACGGCCCGCGCAGCCAGTGGCGGCTCCGTCACAGAGCGTCGCTTGTTCGTAACATGCCCCTTCGCCTCTGTCGAGGTTTTCACGGTGTTTTCGCCCCCAAATTCGCCTCCATAGCCCCGAGGGTGAATTACCTCGCTAGGGCTTCGCACTGACCGTTACAAGACATCGCTGACGGCCAGACCATCACCGGGTCGGCGACCCACGCCGGGCCGACCGTCACCAAGTCATAGAAGAGCGTCTCAGCAGGGCTGAGCGCTCGACGTCACACCGACCGCGTCGATAGCGTCAACGTGTCGAGTAAGGAGTCCCCGTGCGTGTACTGGTCGTCAACCACATCAGCCTTGACGGTGTCCTGCAAGGTCCGGGCCGGCCCGACGAAGATGCCCGCGACGGCTTCCGGCACGGCGGATGGGCTCAACAGTCGAACGACCCGGTGATGGGCACGGTCATCGGCGAGCGCATGGGGCCGAACTTCTCCTGGCTGTTCGGCCGACGCAGCTACGACGACATGCTGACCTACTGGAACCGGGCTGGAGGCCCCTTCAAGGACGGGCTGAACCGGGCGAGGAAGTACGTCGCCTCCCGCCATCCTGACACCGAACTGCCGTGGCCAAACTCCACCGTGCTCAGCGGTGACGTCCCCGCCGAGGTCGCCGCGCTACGCGAACAACAAGGCGGCAACCTCGTGGTCATGGGGAGTGGTCAGCTCATAAGATCCTTGCTGCCGCACGGCCTCATCGACGAGCTTTTCCTGATGATCCACCCCTTGGTGCTCGGATCGGGCCACCGCCTTTTCGGGCCTGACAACAAAGCCCACGGGCTGCGGCTCATCGACTGCACTCCAACCTCGACCGGCGTGCTGATGGTCACCTACCGTCCCGCCGGCGAGCGCCCTCGCGGCTAGTCAGCCAGATCGAAGAGGCCGAGATCCCGGGCCTTGGCCAGCGCGGCGTCGCGGGTGCTGACGCCGAGCTTGCGGTACAGGCTGCCCAATTGTACTTTGATGGTGTTGACCGAGACATACAGCTCGTTGGCGATGTCGCGACGGGAGCCGGTCTTGGCCAGGGTGGCGAGGACGACCTGTTCCCGGCGGGTCAGCTGCACCGACGCCTCGCGGCCGACATAGATGGGAGGCTGTTCGTCGAGTACGGCGGCCGCGTCGGGAGGCAGCTGGCTGCCGGTGAGGGCCACCAGCTCCCTGCGCTCCTCCGGACCGAGGGTCGCCCATGGGCGCAGGACGGGGTTGGCCAGGTGCAGCTCGAGGGCCTGGCGGGCCAGGTAAGCGGCGGTCGGGCCTTCACCGGACCGCAGCGACGCCAGCGAGTGGATGAGCAGCAATTCGACTCGGTCACGGGGCAGGAGGTCGGGATCCCACGCGTCACGGAGTCCGCCGCTGCGAGCGGCCCGGTACTCGCCGGCCAGCAGGTGGATGCGGGCCGCGGGCACCTTGAGCGTCGCGTGCGGGGCGCGCTGCCGGCGAAGCACCTCTCTCGCCTCGGCCAACTCGCCTTGCGCCAGCAACAGGTCGATGTTGGCCCGGTCGAGCAAAGCACCGAACAAGCCGTGATCGGGTCCGGTCCCGGCGTGGGCGGCGCGGGCGGTGTCGAGCCGTTCGAGGCCGCGGCCCGGATCGCCGAAATGGAGGGCGTGGTCGGCTTCCAACGCGGCGAGTAAGGGCCACCACTCCGACGCCGCCGCCGGAGCCAGTCGCTCGAGCTCCCCCAGCACGGCCTGAGGGTCCAAGCGGTCGAGGGCCAGCCATCCGAGGGCCAGGTGGGTCACCACGGCAGCCAGCCGGGACAACTCGCTGTCGTCCGCGTCGAGTTCCCAGTACTCGTGCAACCAGCGCCGGGCCGGCTCGATGCGGCCGGCCAGGGCGTGGGTGAGAGCCAACGAGGCCACCGCACAGGCGGGTACGGCGCGCCGAGGGTCGGGCGCCGACAGCCGCCACGACCGGTCCCACGCCCGCAGCGCCTCGCCCTCCCGACCGGCGGCCAACAGGGCCTGGCCCTGTTGCAGATGGAACCACGCCAGCCAGTCGCGCCGTCCGTCGGTCGTCGTGGCCAAAGGAGTAAACCGCTGCTCCACTGATGCGGCCAGGGCAACGGCCTGGTCAAGCTGCCCGTGGAGACGGAACCAGATCAGGTGGCCGGTGGCGAGGAAGAGGGCATCGGCCGCCGCCGCGTCAGCCGGTCCGCTCTCGATGGCATCGCGGCTGGCCTCGGCGTAGGCGCGCAGCGCGGCCGTAGCGCCCCTCGGTCCGGCCGAGTCACCGAGGATGGCGGCGATCCGGCGGGCCACGCCCAGGGCGGGCCGGGCGGAGAGGAGGTTGTCCGGGAGGCCGGTCAGCGAAGCCGACAGCTGGGCCGGGGCCAGCGGGAGCAGGGTGACCCCGTGGGCCGCCCACACGTCGAGGACCAGCTGGCGGTCGCCGGCCGCGGCGGCGTGGTGGAGGGCGGCGAGCGAGTCACGCGGGCCGCCATAGGCCAGGTACCAGCGCGCCACCCGAGCGTGCAGTTCGGGCAGGGCCAGGAAATGCTCGGGCCCTTCACCGCCGGCCAGCATCCGGCCGAGCCCCTCGCGGTCGCCCGACGAGGACGACAGGTAGGCGTCGACGCTCCGGTCCAGCGCGGTCGAGAGGGGCTCGCCGGGCTCGGCCGTCTCCAAGACCGTTCGGGCGACCGCCACCCACCCACCCGTGACCTCTCGCAACCAGCGAGCCTGCGCGCCGGCCTCATTTCCCAAAACTCGAGCCAGCGCGACGGTCTCGTCATCGTCGAGGAGCAACTCGGAGGCGGTGATTTCGACCACCTCGACCGCGGCGGCCGCCGGCTCGGCCATCGGATGCCGACTGCGGCTGGCAACGCAGAGGCGCACCCTCCGGTTGGCCCGGACCAGGTCGATGAGCCCGCGCAGGATTCCGGGGTCCCGCACGTGACCGAAGTCGTCGAGCACCACCACTAGCCGCGATCCCGGGAGCGCCCCGAGGGTGAAGGGGAGCTTGTCGTCGTCGGCAACCATGAGCCCGGCGGCGGTGAGCCGTTGGGCCAGGTGGGTCCAGAACCGGTCGGGCCGGTCGAGGCCGGCGGAAGCCGTTACCCACACCACGGCTTGGTCGTCGAGCGAGCCGTGCTCGAGCCAGGATGCCAGCAGGATTGTCTTGCCGTACCCGGCGCCCCCCTCGACGAGGGCGATGGGCGCCGGCTGGTCGAGCCGACGCTCCAGTCGCGGACGGCGGAGGAGCCGGGCGGGAAGCCGCGGCAGCTGGGATCGGCGGGCCCGGTCCCCGTGGGCAGTCGGCAACGAGGTCGGCGGGAGGACGCGATCGACCGAGTCGCTCACCGTGGCGCCTCCCGTTGGCCCGCCTGCGGGGACCTCCACGTCGCTCCTCTACGTGACTATCGTCTTGCGACTGACGTTGGTGGGTACCTCTTAACACGCCGAAACCCGCAAGTACGGGACGAACGGCAAAAATCGCCCGCTAAGTCATCCCCGGCTCGGACGGACTAGCCCGCCCGCCCCTTCCGGCCGGACCAATGTCACCCGCGCGCTCACCCGCGAGCGATGAAGCTTCCCCGTGGTCCGGTCAATGGCGGGGAAAGGTGGCCGGGTCGCGGCTTCCCGCCACCGCCCAGTCTCAGCCGTCTGCGTCGATGAGGCCCAGCTCCCGCGCTTTGACCAGAGCGGCGTCGCGACTGCTCACGCCGAGCTTGCGGTACAGGCTGCCGAGCTGCACCTTGACCGTGTTGACCGAGACGTACAGCTCATTGGCCAAGTCCCGGCGGGAGCTCGTCTTGGCCAGCGCCGTAAGGACGACCCGCTCGCGGCGGGTCAGCTCCACGAACGCCGGCGGCCCGGCGTACATGGGCGTCTGCTCATCGAGCCGCGCCGTCGCCTCTAGGCCCAGACGGCCACCGGCGAGCACCAGCAAGTTCTCCCGCTCCACGCCAATCAAGGTCGCCCACGGGCGGAGGACGGGGTTGGCCCGGTGGAGCTCAAGCGCTTGACGGGCGAGAGAGGCGGCGGTGGCTGCCTCGCCGTCTCGTAGTGCCGCCACCGCCTGGATCAGCAACAGCTCGACGCGATCCCGGGCCGAAAGCTCGTGGTCCCAGGCGTCACGCCGGCCCCCACTTCGGACCGCCAGGTACTCGCCGGCGAGCAGGTGGAGGCGGGCGACGGGGACTCTCAGCGTGGTGTGGGCGGCGTGCTGGCGGCGCAGGAGCTGGCGGGCCTCGCCGAGCTGGCCGCAGGCGATTTGCAAATCCGCCCGGGCCCGGTCGAGCAGCACGCCGAGGGCTCCCGGATCGGCGCCGGCCGGGCTGCCCGTGCCGGCCGCGTCGAGCCGCTCCACCGCCCGGGCCGGGTCACCGAAGTGCAGCGCGTACTGGGCGTCCAGGACGGTCAGTAATGGTGACAGCTCCGACGGCCCGCTTCTCGGCCCGAGCCACTCCAACTCGCGCAGGGTCGCCACTTGATCCAGCTGATCAAGGGCCAACCACCCCGACGCCAAATGGGCGGCGGTACGGCCGAGCCGCGAAGGACCGGCTCCTCCGTCGGCGATGGCCCGGTACTCACCCAACCACTGTCGGGCTGGCTCGATCCGACCGGCGAGGGCATGGGCCAAAGCCAGCAAGGCGACCACGTACGCCGGCAGCGCTCGGTCCGGTAGCTGGCAGGACAACAGCCAAGCCCGCTCCCACGCCTCCGTGGCCGCCCGGTCGTCCCCCGCCAACAGAAGGGTCTGGCCCTGTTGCAGGTGAAACCAGGCCAGCCAGTCGCGTAGCCCGCCGACGGGCGCCTCCCGGGGCGTAAATCGGGCGTCCAGACGGGCAGCGAGGGTGATCGCACGCTCGAGCTCGCCCCGGAGGCGGTAGGCGACCATCCGACCGGTCTCGAGGTAAAGCGCCTCCGCGTCCGAGTCGGTCGCGATCCCCTCGCCGAGGATCGAGGCGCTGCTCTCGGCGTAGGCGCGCAGCGAGGCCATACCGCTGTGCGGCCCCGATGCGTCCGCCAGGATGGTGGCGCTCTGGTGAGCCACCCGTAGGGCGGGGCGGCTCGAGAGGACGTCCCCCGGGAGGGCCGAGAGCACAGCAGAGAGTCGGTGGGGTGCGGCGGGGATGAGCGTGGCACCGTGCCGGGCCCACACATCGACCACCAGCTGGCTGTCACGGGAGACGGCGGCGTGATCGAGGGCGGCCAGCGCATCGCCCGGCCCGCCCCTGGCCAGGTACCACCGAGCGACGCGGGCATGGAGATCCGCGAGTGCCGTCGGTTGGCTGTGCCCGCGGCTGTCGACGAGCAGCCAGCCGAGGGCATCGCGCGGACCGACGTCCGAGGCCAGATGGAGGTCGAGGCAGCGATCCAGGGCGGCCGGCAATGGCTCCCCTGGCCGAGCGGTCTCGAGCACGGTCCGGGCCACCGCCACCCACCCGCCGGTGGCCTGCCGCAACTCCCGGGCCTGGGCAACAGTCACCTCTTTGCCGACCACCGACGCCAGCGCGAGGGTCTCCTCGTCGTCGAGCAGGAGCTCCGAAGGAGTGATCAGCGCGACATCGACCGCCGCGGCGGCCCGGTCCGCGATCGGGTGCCGGCCGCGGCTGGCGACCACCACGCGCACGGAGCGGTGGAGCCGGGTGAGGTCGATAAGTCCCCAGAGGATACGGGTGTCCCTCACGCCGTCGAAATCATCGAGGACGACGACGGCCCGCCAGCCGTCCGGCTGCACGAGCAACGCCTCGTCGATCGCCGCTCGGGGCTCATTGTGGGGGGCGATAGCCACCCCGGCGGCCGCGAATTTCCGGCCGAGATAGGGCCAGAAGCGATCCAAATGGTCGAGCTCCTCGGCCGCCGTCACCCACACGACCGTCGTGCCGTCGGCGGGTTGCTGACCCAGCCAGTCTGCGAGCAGGGTGGTCTTGCCGTAGCCCGCCCCGCCTTCCAGGAGCGTGACGGCGGCCGGCTCGTCCAGGCGCTGCTCGAGGCGGGACCGGCGAAGGACCGGCGAGGCGACGCGCGGGAGCTGCGAAGGGACGCGTGGGAGCTGCGAAGGCGGGAATGGGGGGGCCGCCGAGGAGCCAACAGCCGGAGGAAGGACGGGCGACACGACGCCGGCGAGGGAGTCGTTCACCGGCCTGCGCTGCTTGCTTGCCCGCCCCGGAGGACCTGCACTTGACTCCTTGCTTCGTGCGTCGTGTCGTTTTCCGGGAGCACTTCATAACAGGTCACTGGCGCGCAGATGGGACGAATGTTCAATATCGCCCGACACGTCACCCCCGATCGGCGGGCAAGCGTTGAGGCATCGATCGGCCACGACCCGCCTCTCACCCGCGAAGTCACCCGCCACCGCCGCCAGGCGGATCTGATTCGGATAATATCACTCCCTGTGGCTAGGCTAGGTACTTTGCGTGGCGAAACCGAGCCTGGGCAGAGGTAGTCGGACATGGCCGAAATTTCGGATAAATCAGAAGAATACGACGGTCGGCTCCCGCACTTGCGGGTCCGGCAGAGCCGACGCCTCCCGCGCTTGCCGAGCCATCTCGTCCCACGACCCCGGCTGCTGAGCCAGCTTGACAGCGGGACCGCCCTCACCGTCGTCCGGGCGCCGCTCGGCTTCGGGAAGACCACGTTGGTGCTCCAGTGGCTGCAAGCCCGGCCCCACGAGCAGGCCGTATGGATGACGGTCACCAGCGACTCGGCTGACAGCGAGGGTTTTTGGTGGGGTCTTCTCGACGCGCTGGACGACGCCGGTTTCGGCCCCCGCGGTCAGGATCGGACCCGTTCGCCGCGAGCGCAGGTGCGGCGGGCCCTGACCACCTCCCGCGAGGCGCTCACGTTGGTAATCGATGCCTTCGAGCGGGTGTCGGCCGATGGCATCGACCGCGACCTGCTCGACATCCTCCGCGCCGGTCACGACCTGCGCCTGATCGTCTGCCTGCGGAGCCATCGAAGCTTTGCTGCCTACCGCACCTTGGACCTCGACACGACCGTGATCACGCCGACAGAGCTCCTGCTCACGGTCGAGGAGACCAGCGCCCTGCTCGACTCGGTCGGCCTGATGGCCTCGGCCGAACGGGCCGAGGCCATCCACGTCGACGGCGGCGGGTGGGTCGAGCCGACCCGGGCCTTTGCCATTGCCCAGTGCAACTCGGCCGCGGCCGCCACCGGGTCACCGACCGACCAGGACGCCGCCACCGAAGTCGCCGCCACCTATTTGCGTCAGCGGATCCTGCCCGTCATCGAGCCGGCGCAGGTCAGCTTCGCCCTGGCCACCTCGCTGGTCGACGGCCTCTCGCTCGAGTTGGCCGAACTGCTGGCCGGCGGATCAGCCGAGACGCAGCTCGAGCAGCTCCTGGCCGACGGCGTGCTGTTCGCCACCGAGGAGTCCGGGCAACCGGTCTATCGCTGGCCGCCGGCCGCCCGCCGGGCGATGTCGGCCGAACTGCACCGCCGCGCACCCGACCTGGCCCGCGACCTCCACGGCCGCATTGCCGGCTGGTACCTCGCCCGAGGGCAGGCCCGAAAGGCCCTGGTGCACGCCGTCAGCGCTCGGGACTGGGAGCTGACCGTTCGGGTCATCGAGCGTCACTGGCGGGAACTGCTGATGCTGCACCGGGACGCCCTCTTCGCCGCCTTGTCGGCCACGCCGCTCACCGCCGTCGCCGGCAGTCCCCGCGCCCTGGCCGTTCGTGACCTCCGGATGCAACACCCTGACGACCGGGTGCTGTCCGTCATCCCGACCCTCCCGGAGGGCCATGAACAGTTGCACACCATCGGCCAGAGCGAGGAGGCGATCGAGGTACTCGAGACCGGTCTGGCCATGGTCGCCATGCTCCGGCGACGGGGACTGCTCGCTCGAGCTCGCGATCTGTCCGACCGCCTCGAGGTCATCGCCGGGGCCGCCCGGGCGACGCGCACCCGCGAGCTCAACGGGATGCTCCCCAGCTTTCTCCACCAAATCGGCATTACCCGGCTGCTCGCGGATGACCTGCCCGGGGCGCTCGGCGTGTTACACGCCGCCTACGACGACGCCGCTCTCTCCTTGCTCACCTACGTCCAGGCGGACATTCCCGGCAAGCTGGCCCTGGCGCTGGCGTTGGCCGGAGAGGCCAAGGAGGCCGACGTCTGGCTCCAGCGGCACCAGGACGCCCGCAAGGAAGAAGGATGGGTCCGTCGGCGGATCGACAACACCGCCGGCACCGCCCGAGCGCTGCTCGCCCTCGAGCGCCTCGACCTGGATCAAGCCTCCGAGGCCATCGAAAGCATCGCCGGCGACCCCGGCACCGAGGAATTCTGGGCCTTCGCCACCTACACCCGGGCCATGATCGCCCTTTACCAGGGTGACGTGTTCGGTGGATTGCGGGCCATCGACCGGGCGCGGGCCTCATATCCGACCTGGTGGGGCGAGGGCACCACGGCCCGTGTGCTGCTGGCCAGTGTCGAAGCCGATCTCTTGTTGGCACTGGGGCGGGGAAATCAGGCTCGAGCGGCGCTCCGGGCCGGTGGCATCGACCATCCCTGGCTTCGGGTCAACATCGCCCGCCTGCTGCTCAACGCCGGCCGACCCCAAGAGGCGCTGGACGAGATCGCCCGAACCGACTGGGCCCGGCGAGCCGAACGCCGGCAGCACCTGGACATGCTGCTCGTCGAGGCCGTCGCCTACCACCGGCTCGGGCAGCCAGAAGCCGCGGCTGATGCGCTCGGCCGAACTCTGAGCGCGGCCGAGGCCTCCGGGTCCCGGCGAGCCTTTGCCACCGTCCCCCGCGACGAGCTTCTCATGGTCGCCGCCCGTCTCCCCGCCCGGAGGCGGTCCTGGCTCGGCGCGGCCGGGTTGGACGACCACCCGTACCTCTACCCCGAGCCCGTCGAATTGGTGGAACTGACCGACCGGGAGCAGCTGGTGCTGCAACACCTCGCCGCCGGCGCCCGGGTGCACGAAATCGCCGCCCACCTCTACGTGTCGGTCAACACGATCAAGACCCACCTCCGGTCGATCTACGGGAAGCTGGGCGCAGCAAATCGCCGGGATGCCGTCGCCAATGCCCGGCGGCTCGGCCTTTTCCTGGACGCCTGATCCCGTCGACGGTGCCTAGGTTGGGGCCGGCGTCAAATCCTCAACGGCTCGGAGCGGTCGGCCAGACTGGGCTCATGTTTGACCTCGCCGCCCGGATCGACCAGCTGGCCCGCCTTTCGGGGACCTTCACCCTGCGATCGGGCGCGGTGGCCAGCGAGTACTTCGACAAATACCAGTTTGAGGCCGACCCGGCCACCCTGCGGGAGATCGCCTCCGGCCTGGCCACACTGATCCCCGACGGCACCGAGATCCTGGCCGGCCTGGAGCTCGGCGGGGTCCCGGTCGCCACCGCCCTGTCGCTCGAGACCGGGCTGCCGGTTGCTTTCGTCCGCAAGACGGCCAAGGCCTACGGCACCGCCCGCCTGGCCGAGGGCCCGGAGCTGGACGGCCACCACGTCCTGGTGGTGGAGGACGTCGTCACCTCCGGCGGCCAGATCGTCATCTCGACGGGCCAGCTGCGGGAGCTGGGCGCCATCATCACCCACGCCGTCTGCGTCGTCGACCGGGAGGAAGGCGGGGCGGACAACTTGGCCGCCGCCGGCGTCGAGCTGCGCCCGCTGCTGCGGCGCCGGGACCTGGACCGGGCCAGCCGGCATTAACCGGACTGGTCGGCCCGATTCGCGCTAGGACGGCGCGATGGTGGCGAGCCATTCGGTTACCTCACGCCGGCGCCCGAGGACGATCTTGTCGCCGGGGAAGGCGGCCAGCATCTCGAGCAGCTTGGCTCGCTGGTGGCGGCGAAACAGCCAGACCCACCGCAGAAATCCCCACTCGATCCGGTCGTAGACGCCCAGGTCCGGGCGCAGCCGCCCGCGGTAACGCAGTCGTCGGCGCAGGATCCCGCTCAGGCACTGGCGCGTCGGCAGGTCGAGGAAGACGACGGTGTCAGCCCGGGCGAGCCGCTCGCCGAGCACGCCGAGCTTCATCCCGTCCATGATCCAGGCGTCTTGCTGGATCAGCCGCTGATGGCATGCCTTCCACTGATCGGGGGTGGACTCGACCCGCTCGCCGCCGACCGTCCGCCAGTAATGGGAGTCGATGTGCACCACTGGAAGGCCCAGCCGGCGTCCCAGCTCGTTGGCCAGGGTCGTCTTGCCCGAGCCGCCACATCCAATGACGGCGACCCGCTTCATCCGAGCTCCCTGAGCGCCACCCCCAAAGTCTTGCCGGATGAGCCCGGCCGCTCAGCGATCCCCTCGGTGCGCTGTCAACGCCCGGGGTCTAGACCCGGAAGCGCCGGGGATCTAGAACCGGAAGCGGGTCAGGCCTCCGGGCTCGACGCCCAGCACCACCGTTACCGAGTGGGGCTTGACGCGATAGACATTCCAGGGCGGCGGCCCCTGGGATGGGGCGTTGAACGGGGCGGTGATGCCGGACCCGCCCTCATCGACCTCCGCCGGCCAACCCTGGTCAGCCCACCCTCGCGCCAGCTGCGCCAGGACGCTCGGGTCGGTCTCCCGGATGGCCTCACCCTCGACGACGACATCCGCGTCGCGGATCGACACCGCAATCGAGCAGCGAGGATCGCGCGCGACGTTGCGGCTCTTGCGAGTGCCCGATCCGGTCTGAAACCAGAAGCTTTCGTCCAGCCAAAGGGCTCCGACCGCGGTCACATGGGGGCTGCCGTCCGGGTTGAGCGTCGCCAGCCACGTGGTGCGGGTGTTGTGGGCGTCCGGAGCCGGAGGCGAGCCGGCATCGAGGGTCTCGACGACCTTGGCCCAGCTGACCGGAGGGAGACCCTCCCCCGCGCCCAGATTGATGACATCCATTGCCTCTCTCCCTGTCCGTCGGCTGATCGTGCGTCCTCCATCAAGACGCTCGCCGATCGGCAAAGTCATCGCGGGCGGGACAGCCGAGCAGGATCCGAGAAGCGCCAACGGGACAGCCGTTTTACGTTGACCACATGACATCCATCACCTCACTGACCATCGAGGCAACGGCGCCGGAACCGGCCCAAGCCTTCTACGACGCCGCCTTTGACCTGGACGTCCCCATCGACGTTCGCGCCTCCACCGCCGCAACCACCGGATTTCGAGGATTTACCCTCTCGCTGGTGGTCTCCCAGCCGTCAACCGTCGACAGCCTTATCGGCACCGCCCTCGACGCCGGCGCCACTGCGCTGAAGCCGGCCACCAAATCGCTGTGGGGATACGGTGGCGTCGTGCAGGCTCCGGACGGGACGATCTGGAAGGTCGCAACCTCCAAGAAAAAGGACAGCGGCCTGGCCACCCGCAAGGTGGACGACGTCGTGATCCTGCTCGGCACCACGGACGTCGCCGCCAGCAAACGCTTCTACGTCGGGCGGGGCATGGAGGTCAAACGAGGTTTCGGCGGCAAATACGTCGAGTTCGCCGCGCCTGCGGGTGGCATCAAGATGGCCCTGTACGGGCGTCGCGCGCTGGCCAAGGACGCCGGCGTCCCGGTCGAAGGCAGCGGGTCGCACCGGATCGCGATCGGCAACGACGCTGGCACGTTCACCGATCCGGACGGCTTTACGTGGACCAATAGTCCAAGATAGGGCATGCGTCTGCCCCCGACCAACGATCCGGCTGCCGACCACTCCTCCTGCGTCTTTTGCGGGATCTTTGCCAGCGGTGACGCCAGATGGGTGGCGGAGGAGGCGGACGCGCTCGCGTTCTTGCCCCACGCTGATCCCTTGGCACCCGGCCACACCCTCGTCGGGCCGAGGACGCACTGTACGGGGATATTGGATGCCGACCGCGAGGCGTTGATGGCGACCATGGACCTCGTCCAGAGAGTTGACCGAGCCATGACCAGTGCGCTCGCCGCGCCCGGCATCGTGGTCCTTAACGCGAGTGGTCCGCACTCCGGCCAGAGTGTCCCCCACCTGCACTTCCATGTCGTGCCTTGCTGGCCGGATGACGACGCGACGTATTGGCCATCGGATCGCTCGGCCCACGTCATCGACGGACCGATCCACCGGATGCTCGCCGACGCCCTGGAGGCGAGCCGATGATCGAGGTCGTCTTCGAGACCCATTCGACGAGCGAGGACAACGAAGCCGGTATCGCCACGGGATGGTTACCGGGTCAGCTCTCGACCGTCGGGCGGCAACAAGCCTCAGCCCTAGGTCGCCGCCGCCGGGAGGACGGCATCGCTGCCGTGTTCGCCTCGGATCTCCAGCGGGCGGTCGAGACGGCCCGGATTGCGTTTGACGGGAGCTCGATGCCCATCCTGCTGGACTGGAGACTCCGCGAATGTGACTACGGCGCCCTCAACGGCGCCCCGGCTGACCGCATTCACGACGAGCGCCGGCGGCGATTGCGTGAGCCGTATCCGGGCGGGGAGAGCTGGCGACAGGCGACCGACCGGATAGGCAGCTTCCTCTCCGATCCGCCCAACCGCTGGGCCGGCCAGCGGATCCTGGTCATCGGCCACGTGGCGACCCGCTGGGGTCTCGATCGCTTCCTGGACGGTCGCGACCTCGACCAGCTTGTAGGCGAGGAATTTTCGTGGCGAGAGGGGTGGGAGTATGTACTACCGGACTGACGCCTTGCCGCCACTGCATACTGTCCAGGTGGGCCAGGAAAAGGAGCGTTGGGCCAAGGTCGTCGGCCTTGTCCTGCCAACCGACAGCGACGGTCGAATCCTTCTCGCCCGCCTCACCTATGGGCCAGAGGTCTGGGCAATGGTCGGGGGAGTCGCCGAGCCGGGCGAATCGCCCGACGAGGCCGCCCGCCGCGAGGCCCTCGAGGAGGCCGGCCTGACGATCACCACTGACCGACTCGTCGCCGTGTGCGACCGCGGTCAGGTCATCCTTTTCATCTTCGCAGGAACGGTGGTCGGCGGGACCCTCTGCCCACAGGTTGAAGAGATCGCCGAGCTGCGGTGGTTCACACCCGACGAGATCGACTCTGCTCCTGTCTACGAGGTGATCTCGCGTCTCGCGGCTGAGGTGACATCGCCCCACGGTAAGACGCTCAGTCGCCGGACTCCGGCGAGGCCGGCTCCGACCGGGCCGTCGAGCGACGCAACGAGCCGTCCGCCAGCCGCCGGGCGATCGCCTGCACTGTGGCCGCAGGCGACTCCTCACCCCCAAGGACATGGCGCGGCTCGATTTGGCTGGTGGCAAACTCGGCGTACATGTGGCGGGTGGCGCCGAGATCGGTAAAGCCGTGCCCTTGGCGGGATCGGACCCGCTCGACGCAGACCTCCTCGGGTGGCAGCAAGACGGCGTAATGGACTTCAGGGAGCCCGGCGGCGTGCAGGAAGTCATCGACAAACCACGGGCCGATCACCCCGTCGTAGACGACCCAGTAGCCGCCGGCCGCCAAGCGGCCCGCCGCCGCAGCTGCGGCGGCAACCACCACCGTGTTCTGCTGGTGCGCCTCCGGCTTCCAGGGGTCCCGATACCCCCGGGCGATGAAGCCGAAAAAGTCGTCGCCGGCCACCAACGCGCTCGGGTCGAACATCTCCGCCAATTGCGGAGCGACCGTCGACTTCCCCGAACCGGGCGGGCCCGTGACGATCACCAGCGGGCCCGTTGGGGCCGTCATGGTTCGGCTGTGAAGAGGGAACGCGCCCGGGCCGCCACCTGCTCGATCTCCACCTCTGACGGCTGATCGCCGGCCCCGAACATCGCCACTTGAATGTCCGGGCCGGCTGTCCCGGCCCGCTCGACCTGCTCAGCGGTCACCGGCTGGATCACGTAGTGCACGTGCACCGGGCGACCACCGGCATGTGACCACAGACAATTGTAAACCTGATCGGCGTCCACCAATTGCGAGGCCACATATGACGAGCGCCGCAGCAACGGTCCCAATTCCGTGGCCTCTTCCTCGCTGAGGTCCGCCACGTGCAGCACGTGACGTTGTGGCTTCACGACCAGCGTGCCCAGGCCCAACGGGCCGACGCAGTGCTCCACCACCCAATGCGCCGTTCGGTACATCTGGCCGCCCTGGAGAGGCAGCTGCCCGGAC
>Ga0070737_10003616_pt1 | contig 16468 bp, 14 predicted proteins | sample Coa_R1_10_FD_66438 | JGI IMG/M metagenome (GOLD analysis project Ga0070737, IMG submission 66438) | Surface soil microbial communities from Centralia Pennsylvania, which are recovering from an underground coalmine fire - Coalmine... | ecosystem: Environmental > Terrestrial > Soil > Unclassified...
GGTGTCCCCACCGGCGTCTTTCGGCGCTGAGGACAGCGCCGCTACAGCAAATAGTGTCACTATAATTTGTAATCCCCTGTAGCCTGATTTTTAAATGCAGGGATTCCTCGCTGCTCTCAGAATGACGCGTCTTCAAAATGTTTGGTAAAAATGAGCATTTACACGGGTGCAATGCGGGGTGATCTTTGTCCCTAATCTATCCGGCGAGGACAATCCACTATGGCTCAGGCTGAAATCGGAATTATCGGCGGCAGCGGAATTTACAACATGCAAGGCATCCAGCGTGGAAAGGAAGTCCGGCTGGCGACTCCCTTTGGCCGGCCTTCAGACGCCTATCGGGTGGGCGAATTGGAGGGGCGTCGCGTGGCTTTTCTGGCTCGCCACGGAAGAGGCCATTTGCTGCTGCCCTCGGAGCTGAACTTTCGCGCCAATATCTACGGCTTTAAAAAGCTCGGCGTGGAACGCATCATCTCGTTGAGCGCCGTGGGCTCATTGCGCGAGGAATTCAAACCCATGGAAATGGTCATTCCTGACCAGTTTTTTGACCGCACTCATCATCGGGTTTCCACATTTTTTGGGGGAGGCATCGCCGTTCACATCAGTTTCGCCGACCCTTTCTGCCCCACCGTGCAGGACACTCTCGAGAAGGCTTGCGAATCCGCCGGGGTGACCGCCCACCGGGGAGGAACTTACGTCTGCATGGAGGGTCCGGCTTTTTCGACCAAGGCCGAATCCCACCTCTATCGCTCCTGGGGGATGGACGTGATCGGCATGACGAATCTTCAGGAAGCGAAGCTGGCGCGGGAGGCCGAGATTTGTTACGCCACGCTGGCCATGGTGACCGACTACGATTGCTGGCATCCGGCGCACGATGCGGTGACCGTCGATCAGGTTTACGAATGCCTTCAGCGGAACGCGGAAAACGCTGCGGAGATCATCCGGCATGCTGTCCGCGATCTTCCGGCAGAGCGTGCCTGCAAGTGCGGATCGGCTTTAGCCCATGCGATCCTGACCGATCGCAGGAAAATTCCCGCCGCCACGAAGAAGAAATTGAATCTGCTGGTGGGGAAGTATTTGAAGTAGACGCCCTACAGGGATGCAAGCTCACTCGGATGAGGAGGATTTTTCCGTAATGTCTTTGCTCGTGGTTGGTTCAGTGGCCTTCGATAGCATCCAGACGCCCTACGGCGAGGCCGAAGAGATTGCCGGAGGGTCAGCGACTTATTTTTCCGTGACGGCAAGCTATTTCACGCCAGTCAACGTCGTCGCGGTGGTCGGCGAGGATTTTGGCGAAGAGCAGATGCAGATTTTTCGAGGACGCCCCATCGATACCCAAGGCCTGGAACGGGCGAAAGGCAAAACGTTTCGCTGGCGCGGAAAATATCAGGGTGACATGAATGAGGCGCAGACCCTTGAGACGCAACTCAATGTCTTCCAATCCTTCGCTCCCAAGATTCCCTCGTCATATCTGAATTCTGAATTCGTTTTTCTTGGCAATATTGATCCCGCGCTCCAGCTCCACGTTCGCAAGCAACTCCCCAGAGCTCGCGTCGTCGCCTGCGACACGATGAATTACTGGATTCAAGGCAAGCCCGAAGATCTGAAGAAGACTCTGGCCGCGGTCGATGCCCTGGTGATTAACGAGGGAGAAGCCCGAATGCTTTCCGGGGTTGAGAACCTCCGCCGGGCGGCTTCCATCATTCAAAAGCTGGGGCCGCGCACTCTGATCGTGAAGCGGGGAGAGCACGGCGCGTGCCTCTTCCAGGATCAATCCATATTTTTTGCTCCCGCCTTTCCCCTAGAGCAAGTCCATGATCCGACGGGAGCGGGCGACTCATTCGCGGGTGGTTTCATGGGATACCTCGCCAAAACCGGCGATCTTTCAGAACCCAGCCTTCGCCGCGCCTTGGTTTACGGCTCGGTCATGGCAAGTTTTGCAGTGGAAGAATTCGGTCTCTCGCGCCTGTTGCGGGTTCAGCCCGAGGAAATCGAGACGCGGTTCAAGGAATTCAAGGCTATGACGCACTTCGATGTCTAATGCGTTGTCACGCCTTTTCTTGATACCGGCAGGTTCGAGACCTGCCGCCTCCTTACTGCGTGAGGAAATATGAGAGATTGAGCTTGATTCATCTGGCCTCGATTTGACGATGCGATACGAGATTGACCGTGGCTGCACCTGAAGATAAGAACCTGCCCACGCTTTCACGACCTGCGGCGGCGCTCGCGTGGGTCGCCATTGTGATGGCCGATCTGGGCAGCCTTTACTTTTTCGAATCGCGTCATCTCAGCAACCTTTATGGCGATGGAATCGCGCATGTGGAGGGCGCGCGACGGATCTTCGATTCGTTAACCCCCGGCTATGAGGCCATCGGCAGCGTCTGGCTGCCGCTGCCTCATCTTTTGGCTGCGCCGCTTGCGATAAACGATGTCTTCTGGCGCACCGGCCTTGCAGGCAGCCTGGTTTCCGCAGTAGCCTTCGCCCTCACCGCCTGGCTGCTCTTTCGCCTGTCGCTGGAGATGAATTGCACTCTGGCAGCGGCAGCCGTCACTCTGGTTTCCCTTCTCCTCTGCCTGAACCTGCTTTATGTAGCCACCACGCCCTTAACCGAACCCCTGGCCATTTTCTGGAGTGTCCTGACGGTTTTCCTGCTCTTCCGATTCCAGCAATCAGGGAAAATGGTGACGCTCGTCGGGGCGGCTCTGGCGGCTTTCTTTGGAACGTTGACCCGCTACGACGGATGGTACTTGCTGCCTTTTGCGGCGCTCTTTATTCTGTTCTGCCGCACTCGACCCTGGAAGGACCGCATCGGTGAGGCGCTTGTTTTCAGCCTGATTTCGGGGGCGGGTCCGCTCCTCTGGCTGCTGCACAACGCCTATCGTTTTCATAATCCTCTTGAGTTTTATAACGGACCTTATTCCGCCAAGGCGATCTACGCTCATCAGCTTGCCACAACCGGCTTCCGCTATCCCACCGACGGAAGCTGGTGGCTTTCGGCACATTACTACCTGGAAGATTTGAAGCTGGTCTTCGGCGCATGGTCGTTGGAATTGGCCGCGCTGGGTTTCGTGGCATGGATACTGGATCGTTCGCTTCGCCTTCGTCGTTCGGCCATGCTCCTTTTCCTGGTTCCACTGCTCTTTTATACACAGTCGTTCGCTTACGGCAGCGTGCCGATCTACGTTCCGACCCTATTCCCGCACACCTACTACAATCTGCGTTATGGCCTTGAAATGGCGCCTGCTGTGGCGCTGCTCGCGGCATTCCTGATTCCTGAGCGAGCCTCGAAGAATAATCGGCGCGTCCTTTTGGGAGCGATCTGCGCCATTCTCGCGGCGCAGGCTATTGGCATGGGCTGGAGAGGAGCAAAGAATCTGGCTGTGGTTCGGGAAGGAGTCTTGAATACTCCGTGCAAATCCGATGCGGAACAGGACGTAATCCAGTTTTTCAGCCATCACTACGATGGCCAGCCTGTGCTTCTGGCTGCGGGCGAGTGGCCGTGCTTGATGCCCCGGGTGGGAATCCCCTATCGAAAGACGCTGACAAACGTAGATCGCAAATACTGGCGGAAAATCCATCCGGGAGCCGGTCGATATGTGGAATGGATTATCCGCGAAAGGGGTGACCCCGTTGACGAATTGATGAAGGCTTTTCCGCAGGCCTTTCGAGATTTTGAGGTCGTAAGTCGGAAAACTTTTCCGCGGGGGACTTATGTGGAAATCTACCGGCGCGCCGATTAGCGCATATTGGGTTGAACTTTCCGGTATAAAGGTGTGTTGGCCGCTTGCTGTGCGGAAGGGCCTCGCCCTTCCACTGAGGCTTCGAGATTTAGCCCAAAGGTTCGGCCAGATTTCCGGTACTGTCATTCTGAGCGAGCGGAGCGAAGCGAAGAATCCCAGTATTTGGAGAATCAGATTCATGCAGGAATTCTTCGTCGCCTTCGGATCCTCAGAATGACAGCCATTGGGTTTTGTGGATGCCCGGAATGATAAATGTGCAAGCTCCAGAGAAGGGCAAAGCCCTTCCGCACAGCAAGCGGCCAAGACACGCACCGTGCCCCGGGAGGACATCATTGAACCACAATTTAGAAGTGAGCCATTAAATGAGAGACCTCATCGAAATTCCTTTTACGAAACTCCACGGGCTGGGCAACGATTTCATCGTTACTATCTGGATGATCGACCGCGCCTCCGGCCCGAACGCGAAGACCATGCCGCCCCATGGCAAGGCTTGGAAGACGCGCCTGCTTGCTCGCCTGGCAAAGGCCATCTGCCATCGTCACACTGGCGTTGGAGCCGATGGATTCCTGCTGGTGAGGCCCGCCCGGTCACCGGAACACGACGCGCGCGTGCGGTTTTTTAATGCCGATGGCAGCGAAGCCGAAATGTCGGGCAATGGCATTCGATGCGCCGCCGCGTGCCTGAGAGAATACGATCCGCGCAAGCGCTCTCTGAAAATTGAGACTCTGGCTGGAATCAAGGAGCTTGAATGTCTGAAAGAAGAGCGAGGGCGATTGGTTTTTCGAGTTGCGATGGGGCATCCTATTCTGGAACCGAAGAAGATTCCATTCCGCGCACGGAACATTTCACCGCCCGTGCTGGGATATCCGATTTCGACCGCACAAGGGAAGTTGCGGGCGACGATCACCTCCATGGGGAATCCCCACTGTTCGATTTTCGTTTCCGACTTCGCCCGCATCGACTGGCTGACGGTAGGCCGGGAGCTTGAAGTTCATCCGTTTTTTCCCCATCGCACCAACGTTGAGTTCGTTAGAATCATTTCCAGGCGGGAAATCGAAGTGCGCTTTTGGGAGCGGGGCGTCGGCCAGACCGCATCTTCAGGAACAGGATCGTGCGCGGCGGCCGTGGCCTCTATCCTGAACGGTTATACCGGGCGCCGCGTTCGCGTCAAGACCATGGCTGGCCGTCTTGAGATCGACTGGCCCGAAGGCGGCTCAATCCACCTGACGGGCCCTGCCGAGCGGATCGCTTCCGGAGTTTATGAATACTCTGCAAATTGAGGCGGGAACTATGTCAGAATCATGGGAGGGAGTTGAGAATGAGCTTCTTCGGGGATCATGAGCGCAAGGCGCTTGAGCAAAAGTTGAAAGAGGAAGGCCGCTTGCCTCCTGGCCAGTCCCTGACGCTGAAGTGGCCGGTCTTGCATTACAGTGGCGTGCCTGATTTTGACCCTACCACCTGGAACTTTCGGACCGCCGGCCTGGTGGAGCATCCGATCTGTTTGAGCTGGCAGGAATTCCTGAACTTGCCCAAAATTCAGGTGACGGCGGATTTCCACTGCGTCACCCGCTGGAGCCGGTTTGACAACCATTGGGAGGGAGTCGCATTTCGAACGATTTATGAGATGACAAAGCCGAAGCCCGAGGCGACTCACGTGATGATCCATTGTGCAGAGGGCTATACCACAAACGTCCCGCTGGCCGACCTGCTTGAAGCGAACGTCCTGTTCGCCTTTAAGCATGATGGCGAATTCCTCCCTACGGAACACGGTGGCCCTCTTCGTCTGGTGGTGCCCAAGCTCTATGCATGGAAGAGCGCCAAATGGGTGCGCGGCCTCGAATTCATGCCCTTTGACCGGCCAGGTTTCTGGGAGCAGAACGGGTACCACATTTATGGCGACCCCTGGAAGGAACAGCGCTTCGATACGGATTGAAAACGCTCAAGAGCCTGCGCAAGCTGGCCGTCAAACGTCAATATTCCATCAAAAGATCTCAAACTGCTCCTGATGCACGCTTGCGTCGCTTTTGATCACGACGTCTTTGTGTGTGGCGGACTCAATCTCCGAGATCAGAACGCCATCCCGCGCCTTCAGGTGTGCGGCTACGGCAGGATTGACGCGCAGATGGAGGGTGTCGCCCTCAATCTGTGAAGCCATCTTGCGGCACTCGGAAACGATTTCATAACTGACGGTCGTCACGGACTTGATCCAGCCGGAGCCCGTGCAGTAAGGGCAGGGTTCGCAGAGGGTGCGCTCGAGTGAATGCTTCACCCGTTTGCGCGTCAGTGCCACCAGGCCAAATTCATTGAACGATAGAATCTTCGTGGGTGCGCGGTCATGGCGCAGCGCCTCCTCAAGCGCCTGCACCACCTTGGTCCGGTTGCGGCGCTCGTCCATATCGATAAAGTCGATGACGATGATCCCGCCCAGGTCGCGCAGCCGAATCTGCCGGACGATCTCTTTCACCGCATCGATATTGGTCCTGACGATGGTATCTTCCAGGCGGTTCGTTTTGCCCACATACTTGCCCGTATTCACGTCAATCGCCACCAGGGCTTCCGTCTGATTGAGTACAATATAGCCGCCGGACTTTAGCCACACCTTGGGCTTCAGCGCCTTGTCGATCTCGGCCTGAATTCCAAATTCCTCAAAGAGAGGCGTGTCGCGGGTGTAGAGTTTCACATGGCCCACCAGGGCTGGCTGGAAGCGATTCACAAAATCCAGCACGTGCTGGTATTCGATTTCATTATCCACCCGGATGGTCTTGAACTCAGGCGAAAGCAGGTCGCGCAGAATGCGCTCCACCAGGGTCAGGTCGCGGTGGAGCAGCGCCGGCGCCTTCGTGCGCTCTGCTTTGGCGCGAATGTCGTTCCAGAGATTCGTCAGGAAGGCAAGGTCGGCTTTGAATTCCTCCTCCGTCCGCCCGGCGCCCGCCGTTCGCACAATGAAGCCGCCGGTGAGCGTCCCCTTGTTTTCCAGAATGATGTTGCGAAGGCGCAACCGTTCCTCTTCGGAAGCAATTTTGCGCGAGACGCCAATATGGCTGATGGTGGGCATGTAGACCAGATAACGCCCCGGCAGCGCGATGTGTGAAGTGATGCGCGCTCCTTTGGTGCCGAGCGGTTCCTTGGCGATCTGAACCAGAATTTCCTGACCCTCTTTTAACAATTCGTGGATCTGCTGGGTCTGGTAGTTTGCGCCGCGCGCGGCATCCTGTCCATGAGATGCTCCTGATTCATGGCGTCGGCCGCGATGCCCGCGAAACCTGCCCCGCCCTCTGCGATTCCGGTGCGGCGCGACGCGCGGGCGGTGAGGAGACTCGCGCAGAGTATAGGACTGCTCAGAACTCTCTCCAGTGGCTTCTTTTTCCGTTGCCGATGCGGAGGCTGCATCCTCTGCCGGTGTTGCTTCGGGAGCATGCATTTCTTCAGATTCGGAAGACAGGGAAGAGAGCGACTCCGTGGCTTCTGGTTCTTCCGAAGGAGGCTCAACTTCGTTGTTCTCTGCCTCAAATTCCGAATGGACCTCAAATCCTTCCGTTCGTGACTCTGCCGTGTCAGGCTCTGAGAACGGCTTGGAACCCCATTCCGAAACGGATAGAGACTCGACTTCTGAAAGCGTTGAGTGATCTTCAACGGGCGCAGGCTGGGCCTCATCAACGCCCGGAGTTTCCTCCGGAGCGCTTCCAGCTTCCCAGGCTGAGTGCAACGAAGTTTCAGCGCTGGAAGCTAAAGGCTCATGGACCGCGGTGAGGCTCTCCACAGCGGGCTGTGATGGTTCGGGTTCTACAATACGGCTCGCCTCGGCAAGCGTTGATGAGCTTTCTGATGAGGTCTCAGCGGTTTCCTGGGCCGCATGACCGTACTTGGCGAGCGATTCACCGGGCAGAAGTTCAAGGCCGCGCGAGGGGGATGACTCTCGATGCTCGGGCGCTTCATGACGCCCCCCAAACCGGCCTTCCCGGAAGTGCCGGCCACGCCGACGATGACGGCGGCCAAAGAATTCACGTCGCTTGTATTCTGCGTTTTCTCCAGCGCCCGCAGCAACTGAGCTTGTGTCTGCATTTCCCTGGGGGGAAGCTTGCGCCTCGTGGGGTTGGCTCATTGGGGCGGATGAGGTCTCGCCTGCGACAGGCTCGGTGGCCACAGGCGAACTAATGGGAGCTTCGGCTGTCGAAGCACCCTCCGTCTTTAATTCCTCCTGCGCAGGAGCTTCAGCCGAGGGTATGGCCGGCGCGCTATCCTCTTCCGATGTCATGCGGCTGACTCGATTTTCAGCCTCTGTAAAAACGCGGTCGTATTCCTCGGAATCCTCAAAGAAATCCGAAACGTATAGGAACGCATCGCGTTCCAAGCCAATATCCACAAAAGCGGACTGCATGCCGGGCAAAACGCGATTGACGCGCCCTTTGTAAATGCCTCCAACCAACCCTACGTCCGTATCTCGTTGAAAATAAAGCTCAACGAGCTGGTCATCCTCCAACACTGCTACCTTCGTCTCGTGCGGGGACGAGGAGATCAGCAACTCTTTTGTCATGGAAACTCCTTCCTGGGCCATTTGGGGAGGATCGACCTGTCTTTAAGGGATCAACTCCCGACTTTCCCAATTCGGCCTTGCGGTCTGGAATCATATCCCGACCTCTTCCGGCGCAGGCTACTCATCACCTCGGCTTGGCAAGCGGCCAAGCACTGAGCATCTCTGAGATTCGATGCGCGCCTTGGGTCTGAACAATGGCCGACTTCAAAAATCCTTCAAAATTTCAATAAAGCTGCATGCGCTCAATTCACCAGCCGCCGCACCCTGATACTCATGGCCAGGCCCAATCCTGCAAACGTGAACAAGACGGATGAACCACCCTGGCTCATCAGCGGCAACGGAATGCCGGTAATCGGCAGGAAACCAATCATCATTCCAACGTTAACGGCAACTTGAAAGAAGAGAACCGCCGCCAAGCCGACGATAAAAAAAACGCCGGCGCGGTCCCCGGCCGATTGCGCTCCATCCAGCAGGCGAATCAGCAAAATAAAGTAAAGCGCCAGCACAAGAAGTGTGCCGACGAAACCTTGCTCTTCGGCGAAGGCGGCAAAGATAAAATCTGCATGAGATACCGGGATGAAACCTAGCCGGCTTTGCGTTCCGTGACCAATTCCTTTCCCCCAAAGTCCGCCGGAGCCGATCGCAATTTTGGACTGAGTGACCTGATAACTGGATCCCCGAACATCCTGCGTCGGGTGGATGAATGTCATCAATCGTTCGCGCTGATAGGGATGCATCAGCCGCCAGCCCACCGGCAGCATCAGAATGACTGCCAGTCCAAGGATGGCCATCTGGCGAAACCGGATGCCCGCCAGGAAGACCCCCACCGCGATTGCCGGGAACAATGTCAGCGCCGTTCCCAAGTCAGGCTCAAGCGCCACCAGCACCGCGGGAATGCCTGCCAATATTCCAAGCGCACCCAAGTCTCGCCACGTGACAGACTTGGCTTTGCGACCGGCAAAATACGCCGCTACACTCATTATTATAACCAACTTAGCCATCTCTGACACCTGGAAAGTAAGCCCGCCCAACGCCAGCCAGCGGCGAGTGCCAGCAACAGGATGGCCAAAAACCAGCAGGCCGATAAGACCCAAAAGCGTTAAACCATAGAGCGCTGCCACATGGTCCAAAATGAGATGGTAATCAATCTGACTCACGATCAAAGCCAGAAACGCCCCTATTAACACCCATTCGATCTGCTTCTTGTATTGGTCCGCCAGCGCCGTATGCATGGTGGTGCTGTAAATCTCCACGATGCCCACCACCGCAATCGCCAGCGAGATCAGTAGGAGCAACCAATCCAGATCTCGAAAATTAAAGCCTTTACGCATTCTTCTTCAACCTATGAAAAGAGAAGCTTCCAATGGCAACCTGCGTTGTTTTAATCATTGAAACACAAGCCACTTACGGGAATACACTTGCCTTTTCAGATCCCGCAATGGGCTGACGGGAAGTGCGCCCTGCAATTTCCGGCTGTCGGGAAGTGGGCGCGGGCGGCGCCTGTTCCGGATGCCGTTCTGCAAAGTAAGCTTTAATTACATCCGCTGCAATCGGCGCCGCCACGGTGGAATGACCGCCGTGCATCACCAGAACTGAAACCACAATCTCAGGACGGGTTGAGGGCGCATAGCCCACGAACCATGCGTTATTCTTGTAATCTGCATTGTGCGCCGAATGTTGCAAGGCAACGCTCACAACCTGGGCGGTTCCCGTTTTTCCGGCAATATCCAGGCCAGCCACGTGCGCCCTTGCTCCTGTGCCCCCCTCGTTCACCACGCCCCACATTCCTCGGTCAACCGCTTCCACCGTGCCCGGATCGAGCGGAAAATCGCGCGGATCGTTGGCAGGCGGATCGAGGTTCCATTTCAAGAGCTCGTCTCGAAAAGCCAGGTGGGGACGATAAAAGACGCCGCCCGAAGCGACGCCTCCGATCATGTAGGCTAGTTGCAACGGCGTCACCGCCACGGCGCCCTGCCCGATGGCTACCGAGATGGTTTCGCCCGCGTACCATTTGTGCCGGAAGCGCTTCTCCACCCATTCCGGGGTGGGCATAAGCCCCGGCTCTTCGCCTGGCAGATCAATGCCGGTCTTTGATCCCAGCCCGAGATGCTTGGCGAAATAGTCCAGCTTGTCAATGCCCACCATTTTGCCCACCGTATAAAAGTAAACGTCGCAGGATTGGACGATGGCGCGATGGAGGTCCACCACGCCATGGCCGCGATGATGCACCCACGACCAGTCGTGATACGTATGGCCGTAAAACGTGGCATACCCTGGGCAATTCACCGTGTAATTCGGGTGAATCGTTCCGGTCTCAAGCCCTGTCACCGCCGTAACGATTTTAAAAACCGAGCCTGGAGCGAGTTGGGCTTGGATCGCCTTATTCATCAGGGGCTTTTCGGGATCGGAATTCAGTTGTTGCCATTCTTTCAGATCAATATGGTGGGCAAATTCGTTGGGGTCGAACGCCGGCTGGCTCACCATGGCCAGCACCTGTCCGTTACGAGGGTCGATCGCCACCACCGCTCCCTCGCGCCCTCCCATAGCCTGGTCGGCCGCGAGTTGCAGGTTGAGATCGATCGTCAGCCGCAGATCATGACCGGGCTTGGGATCAATGGTGGAGAGCGTGCCCATCTCTTCCCCCCGGCTGTTCACCACCACGCGCTTCATTCCATCTTGTCCGGATAGGATCGAATTGTATTCGCGCTCGATGCCGGTCTTTCCGACCACGTCGCCCGGATGGTAACGCTTGCCGGTCCGGGCAATCGTTTCCGGCGAAACGTCTCCGACGTAACCCAGCAGGGCAGCCGCAAAATCATGCTTGGGATAAAAGCGCTCCTGGATCTGAATGAGGTCAAGTTCGGGATATTCGGTGCGGTGAGACTCCACGAACGCCACATCCTGCATCGTCGCGGATTTCTTGATCACAATGGGCTGAAAGCGCGGCAGATTCTTGCTCTCATCGACCTGCTGTTCGAGCGCTCGAGAATCAATTCCGAGGCCGCGGGCGATTCCTTCCAGTTTTTCAGGGATCAGCTTTGCGGGGTCATCGCGCGAGAGGAGCACGCTGAATGCGGGGAGGTTATCCACCAGCACGCGCCCGTCGCGATCAAGGATTCGTCCGCGCGGCGCAATGATCGGAAGATCGCGGGTTCGGTTGCGCTCGGAAAGCTGAAGGTATTGCTCGTGATGCGTCACTTGCAGCCGCCAATATCCTGCAAGCAGAATCACGAAAACGACCGCAACCAGATACTGCAGGAAGGGAATCTTCCAGGCCGGAAAGCGGGGCTCTTCCGGAAATCGAACTTCCATGCTCACATCGCGCGCCTGAGGGGCCGGGGGGAACGTTGGGCATGGAGCTTAAAATCAAGGCACGCGCGTTCCGCAGGCAAGAGAGCTAGCCAGACCCCGAGGCTTCTTTCAAGATTTGCTCATTCCAGAAACTAGCACAAACACGAGGTCAAAACAAGATTTTAGAAGTCGAAAATCGCATTTGACACGGGCAACACCGGCGAGTAGCATAAGGCCAGATGGCAGGTTAAAGGCGCCTGGAGGAGGGCAGAACACAGGCGGTCATGATCATGGCATGATTCAGCGCGATGCGCCTTCATTGCCCGATCATGAGCCTTCTGGCTTCTTAAAAACTATGGGAACTCGCAATCGCGAAAGCTTTGAGGTTGCTTGCCCGTGCTGCGGGGCGCGGCTGACCATCGACCCGATGCTCGGCAAGGTTCTTCACAGCCGGCAATCCGAGAAGCAGACTCATGGAAGGGATTTGGACCACATCGCCCAGCTTCTGGAAAGCGATGCCGCGCGGCGCGACGCTCTCTTCCGCGAAAGCATGGCGGAACAGAAAATCAAACCCGAGCTGCTTGAGCGAAAATTTGAGGAAGCCCTGAAGAAAACCCCCAGGGAACCCGCGCCCCCGCCTCTCCGCGACCTTGACCTGGATTAACCATGCATCCAGCCTTGCTAGGCTAGAGTAGAGACTTAGTCAGAAACAATTGGTGAACTCCCTTTTCATTTTTCTTAACTCCTGTATTCTATAAGAGAACAATCTGCATATTCAGCCAGGAGGCTAGCATGGGGCCTACGATTCGGGACGTCGCCCGGGCGGCGGGGGTATCGACGGCGACGGTCTCACACACCCTGAATTCCACGGGGCGCATCGGCAAAGGGACGCGAAAGCGCGTGATGGCCGTCGCGCGCCGGTTAAAGTATTACCCAAACGGCCACGCGCGCGCTCTGGCAGCGAGAACCAACATGACCTTGGGGCTCGTGGTTTCGGATATTGAAAACCCTTTTTTTGCTCAGGTCTTCAAGAATTTCGAGGCGCGGGCGCGCGAACTAGGCTACGAGGTGATTCTCAGCAGCACCGGCTATAACGTTCAGCAGATGAAGCGCACAGCCGAACGCATGCTCGAAGAGAAGGTTCGCGGCGTCGCCATCATGACTTCCGAAATGACCTCTTCTTTGGTAGAGGAGATCATCGAGCGCGGCATCGCAGTGACTTATTTTGACCTGGATTTTCACGGCCAGGGGGCCAGCAGCCTCAAGGTGGATTATCTGAACGGCATGCGCCAGGTGGTGGATCACCTGCATCAACTGGGCCATAAGAGGATTGCCTACGTCGGAGGGCAGCCGGCGCTGAAAAACATCCTGTCCCGACATGACGCCTATTTGGCCTCCATGAAGGCGTGGGGACTTGAGCCGGGTCCGGTTCTGATTGGGAATCAGCGCTTCGATGGCGGCTACACCGCCGGCCAGAGCATTCTGAAAATGTCGCTTCGGCCCACAGCCGCAGTTGCCGTGAACGACCTCACTGCGGCGGGATTGATCAGCGCCTTGACGCAAGGGGGCCTGCGCGTGCCGGAAGATATTTCAGTGACGGGCTTCGATAACACCTATCTCGCCGCCTACTTCGTGCCCCGCCTGACCACGGTGGATATGCATCCCGACCTTTTGGGTCGCCTCGCCGCCGACGCCCTCCACCAGGAATCTTCCAACCCGAAACAAGCCGGCAAGGATTACCTCATCCAGGCAGACTTAGTGATCGGCCAATCCACCGCCCCACCCCCTGATTAATTGATAGGAACTTTTCAGCAGTCTAACCACCCCTGTCCCTCCTGAATCAGGAGGGGAATTATAAATGCACTGGATCCGTATTGCCCGCTTGACCCGCCTGTGCGACTAATGGTTAAAATGTTTGCGGCTTGCACAAATTTTCATTGAGTGGCACGGGCGTCCCGCCCGTGCTCACGGCCGAGACGGCCGTGCCACTCTGGTTGGGGCTCTGCTATGCTGTGATACCTATTTACTTCTTCTTTAGTCGTCCAAATTCGCCTGAGGGGGTTTGCGCTCGACATCATCATGCCTGAAATGAACGAATGGACGTTCTCAGCCGACGCCGCAAAGCTCATCGAGCGCATTCTCGCTGAGAATCCCAACCTTCCGTTTTCTGAAGCCAAAGTCGAGGAAGGCGCCGGCGTCGGACGCAAGCGCAGCGAATAGGGTCCGTTTTGTGCAACTGCGAAAAACCCCTTCGGGAAGCGCTGGAAAGTTTCGATTCTGACCCGCTCAAAGCTGCCCGGATGTTGCGAGACTTTGTGGAAAGCCAGAATGAAAATCTGCTGGATGACCGCTGGCGCATCCGCGTGGTGAACCAACACAAACTATGGAAAGTTGGACGTACAGGCGGCGTGGCCGGCGTATCCCTCACCCCCGGCCCCTCTCCCGCAAGCGGGCGAGGGGAGATGGGTGTGGAAGATGCAGCGTCTCGAAGCGGGACGATGGAAAGAAGCATAGGGATTCTGCCCTCTGCCCTCTCCCTCAGGGAGAGGGTGGCCCGAAGGGCCGGGTGAGGGCAACATCGCGTCTTTTCAAGGCGAATACGCCGGCGGCAAATGGGGCATCTATCTGCGGGCGCCGGATATTTTTTTCAAGTTGCTTGACCGCTGCGGCTCGCGGCTGGTGCCGCTGGGTCAGCTTGCAGAAATCCGATTCGGGGTGAAATCCGGCGCGGACGATTTCTTTTTTGTCTGCGATGTGACGGAGGTCAATCGGCGGTTCAAGGAGAAATGGGACACTCGGCTGGCAGATACCGACCGCATCCGGGTGGTTGAGGCCGGCGACGGCTCCCGCCATTTGATTGAGGCTGAATATTTGGAGCCGGAAGTCCATAGCCTGATGGAAATTGATTCTGTGGGGTTACAAGCTGTTTCAAAACCTTGCTCTGCTTGTCCAACAAGTTACTGAAAAAACCCGGAGGCTGTCATGCTGAGCGTAGCGAAGCATCCCTGTATTTGTAGAATCCACGAAATACAGTGATCCTTCGTCGCCTTCGGCTCCTCAGGATGACAGTCTGGCGACTTTTTTCACCGGGCTGTGCTTGTCCGAAAGGTTTTGAAACAGCTTCTGGGGAAAAGGAGGCTTTAGATTTTTTCGCGGCTATCCAGCAATCCTACCCATCTTTCAAATACACGTTTGCCGATAACCTGAAGCGTGGGCAGATATGTCTCCGCCTGGCGGCGAATGGCATCAGGGCTCAATCCCTCTTCTTTGAGTTCGTCCGCGAACGTCCCGAGCATGCCTTCCAGAATTTCCGGCACAATCTCCATGTGAAAGAGAAACCCATAGGCATTCTCGCCGTACCGGAAGGCCTGGCACGCTGTGAGACGGGAGGAAGCCAAGCTGACGGCATCTTTCGGCGCGTCAAAAATATCTCCGTGCCAGTGATAGGCTGTAAATTCGGGATCAAGGCCCTGCAAAAGAGAATCGTCGTGAGCCGATGCGGCGCAGGCAACCGGATGCCAGCCGATTTCCTTCCGCCGGCCTTTCCTTACTTCGGCGCCCAGCGCAGCGGCCAGCAATTGGCTGCCCAGGCAGACGCCCAAAATGGGCTTCGACTCGCGCAAGGCGCGCTCGATCAATCTCATTTCATCGCGCAAGAAGGGATATCGATCGTGCTCGTAGACGCCCATCGGCCCGCCCATGATCACAAGGCCCTGCGCCTGGTTCAGGTCCTTCGGCACAGGCTCGCCGGCCGAGGTGAGAATGGTTTCAGGAGCATACCCGTGGGATTCAAGCGCCCGGGCAATCAATCCCGGCTTTTCGCATTCCGCGTGTTGGAGCACGACGACTTTTCGCATAGTTCACCTTCTTGTCATTCTGACGCTGAGCGCAGCGAAGACGCCATGAGCCTTTGACTCACTACATGGCATGAAAATAGCGCACTCATTCCCGCGCAAGCGGGAATCCATCCAGACCCCCGCTTTCGCGGGGGTGACAGCGAAGAGGTTCGTGAGCTAAAGACTTGTCGAGCAGAACTCCTCTGTTTCAACAGCAGTATCGGCTATTTTCATGGAAGCGGAAGAATCCCCGTATTTCGGTAGTGTCCAAGGTTGCCGTGTGGCACGGGCCTCTCGTCCGTGAAGTGTTGAACCATCATGACGCCACACGAATGAGGCGCTGCCTCAAACCAACGATCCCCTCACCCGGACCGCTCCGCGGTCCACCCTCTCCCCGACGGGAGAGAGTTAAAAAAAGTAGGAGGCCGGGCCACCTCATACGGGCCGTTAGAAATCTCCATCTTTGATGTAAGGCTGGCTCCAGAGCGTGACCTGGAGAATCACTGACTTGATCCAGGCCTGGTGCATCTTTTCCACATCTTCGGCGTTATGCCCTTTCTTGGCCAGGAAAGGCTTCAACGTATAGGTAATCGGATAGATGAGAGTTGGAAGATAGCGATAGTTGATGTTTTCGGCGGACTCCACTCCGTCAGTTTTATTCTTGGCGCTGCGGTGATGCCGAAGCCCGATCTCATATTGGTAGTCGAGCCATTTCTGGTCGTAATTCGCCGCCGCTGTATCCAGAATCCATTGCGCGAAGCGCTTGCGCACAGATTGCAGGTACTCCCCGTCAGGCTGGCCGTCTTTCTTTCGCGCGAAGAAGTGAACCAGGTGTTTGTTGGCGGCCACAAAGCCGTACCACACGTCCAGTACCTGTTCGACTTGACCCTTTAATACCTCGGCCGACATGCGCAGATACTTCACGTCCTCTTCGGTGAAAAGAACCGTTTGCTTCAGCAGCTCAAATTCCTGAAGCGTGATCGGCGATTTGTGAACCGCCTGGGTTCCATAGGTGTAACCGGGAATGTGCCCGGGAGCGGGTGTTTGACTCATGATTTTCCTCCTTCTT
>Ga0070737_10003617_pt1 | contig 16463 bp, 12 predicted proteins | sample Coa_R1_10_FD_66438 | JGI IMG/M metagenome (GOLD analysis project Ga0070737, IMG submission 66438) | Surface soil microbial communities from Centralia Pennsylvania, which are recovering from an underground coalmine fire - Coalmine... | ecosystem: Environmental > Terrestrial > Soil > Unclassified...
GACCATCAGTTCGCCGTACCGCGCCGTGGATCTCCAGTGCACCCGCCGCAGATCGTCCCCGTCGCGGTAGGCGCGGGGGGCGATGTCGTCCTCCCCGGCGACGGCTACCGCCCGCAATCCGTTGTCGCCGGAGCCCAGCCGGCTTCCCACGGCCCTGACGCTGGGCAGCGGCGTGACCGGCGGCGTGACGACCAGCGTGCTTCGCGAGGCGAAGGAACGGCCGAGCTCCACCAGGCCGAACGCGTCGGCGGTACGGATTCCGAGCGGCCCGATCGTGAACATGCCGCGCACCGGCGGGCGGAGCTGGTAGCTGACCTCGCGGCTGCCGCCCGGCGCTATCCCGCTGAGCACGAAGCGCGGCCGGCTGCCCAGGGCATGCGGCGTGGCGTCCTGCGCGAGCAGCAGGCCGATGCGCGATTTCGAGACGTTCGAGACCGTGATGCGCACCTCGACCGGGTGTCCCGCGGCCACCCGGCTGGGGACCAGATAGCGGGTGCAGGAGATGCGGTAACGCACCCGGCTCGCGGCGAGGGCCGACAGCAGCGGCAGCGCGAGGATCAGGATGCCGGCGCGGAACAGGTCAGCGTCCCCCAGGCCGAGCCCGCACACGGCGGCCACACACCCCGCGGCAAGGAAGCACTTGCCGCGTGTGGTGAGCGCGCCGGGCAGGGACCTCTGCCCGCTCAGGCCCCGCATCGCCGCGTCCCCCTGGCTCTTCGTGTCTCCCGCGCCCGCGCGCCGCGGTGGCGGCCCGGCCAGCCGTTCACCGCAGGCCGGGCACCGGAAGCCTGGCGATGATCCCGGGCAGCACCTGCTCGGGCAACTGGCGCTCGACCATGGCTTCCGGCGTGGGCAGCAGCCGGTGGGCGAGGACGGGCACCGCGAGGTCCTGCACGTCGTCAGGGATCACGTAGTCACGGCCGTCGAGTGCGGCCCATGCCCGGCTTGCGCGCACCAGGTGCAGCGTGGCACGGGGAGACGCGCCGAGCCGCAGCTTCTCGCAGGAGCGGGTCGCGTTGGCCAGGTTGATGACGTACTGCTTGACGGGAGCCGACACGAACACCCCGCGGACCGCCAGCACGAGATCCTGCACGTCGCGGGCGTGGGCAACGGGCTTGAGGTCGTCAAGCGGCGATGACGACCCGTGCGTGTCCACCATCTCCAGCTCGGCGTCCGGTGTGGGATAGCCGATGGCGATGCGGGCGGTGAAGCGGTCCCGCTGCGCCTCGGGCAGCGGGTACGTGCCCTCCATCTCCATGGGGTTCTGCGTGGCGATCACCATGAACGGCGGCTCGAGCGGATAGGTCGTGCCATCCACCGTGACCTGCCGTTCCTCCATGCATTCGAGCAGCGCGGACTGTGTCTTGGGTGATGCCCTGTTGATCTCGTCACCGACGACGATGTTGGCGAAGACGGGCCCCGGCCTGAACTCGAAGTCGTGGCGTTCCTGGCTGTAGGCGCTCACCCCCGTGACGTCGCTGGGCAGCAGGTCGGGGGTGAACTGGATGCGCCTGACCGAGCAGTCGATCGCGCGGGCCAGGGCTTTCGCCAGCATGGTCTTGCCGACTCCCGGCACGTCCTCGATCAGCAGGTGGCCCTCGGCGAGCAGGACGGTAAGCGCAAGGCGAACCGCGTCCGCCTTCCCGTCGATCACCGATTCGACGGCCGCGCCGATGCGGCGAGCCACCTCAAGGAGCTCGCCGGATACCTGTCCCGCCCTGTGTCCGGCATCCCCTCCCACATGGCCTCCTCACCGGCCTCATGGCGGCACAGGCCGTGGCCCCGGCCAGGCGTCCTGGCAGGCTTTCACCTTGCCCGGGCCAGGAGCCGCGTGACGTGACCCGCCGCGGGCAGGCGCTGATACGCCCGCTCTGCGCCCTATTGCCGTTATTCTACGTAATTTCCGTTGCTACGGCGTCTTAGTCGACAGTACGTCCTCATCCATGTGTCATGCCATGTCTGACGGGCTCATTGGCCGCTGCGAGCGGAATGCCCCGTTCCATGCAATGCCGCCGGCTGGGGTACCTCTCCGCGCCGGGCGTCACCGAGCGCGCATGCGGCCGCCGGCTTTCCGTGACCCGCCGTGAGGATCGCGGGACCGCTGCCGCCCCCACGTCACCCCACCCTGCTCACCCCTTTCTGACCTGGGATTTTACGGACAGTAAGGGACCGCCGCCGGCGTTTCGGAGGTTGACGGTGGAGGAATGTGGAGTACAGTGGAGCGCTGTGGAGCAACCGTTAGCTCCACGCGCTACTCGGGGGATGGGGAGGCTGGGTGCGGTGTTTCTCGGCACTCACACGCCCCGCCTCGATGAAAAAGGTCGCTTGTTCCTGCCCGCCAAGTACCGTGAGGAACTCGCAGGGGGAGTGGTGATCACGAAGGGCCAAGAGCGGTGCCTCTACGTCTTTCCCCAGGCGGAGTTCGGCCGCATCACCGACGCCCTGCGCACCGCTCCGGTGACGGCTAAGGCCGTCAGGGACTACAGCCGCGTCTTCTTCGCGAGCGCTTCCGATGAGGTCCCCGACAGGCAGGGACGGATCACCGTGCCCGCCGCGCTCCGTGACTACGCGGGGCTGCGGCGCGACTGCGTGGTGATCGGCGCGAACACCCGCCTGGAGATCTGGGATGCCGCGGCCTGGGATGCCTACCTGAGCGGGCAGGAGGAAGCGTTCGCCGCCGCCTCCGAGGAGGTGCTGCCGGGAATCCTGTGAACTCGCACCGGGGACAGCCCGGTGTGCCATCTGTCCGGCGAGGTCTCCACCCGCGTCCGGGCCGCCAGCCATCTGACATCTCTTCCCCGGTGCCAGGCGGCGGAACGCGGCCCGCGCGGCGCGGATGGGGGCCTGGCCGGGCGCGGAGGTGAGCACGCCCGCCTCATGCGGGCAGCGGGAGCGAGACGGAGGGCGGGTCCGATGGCCGAGGCAGCCGCCGGCCATGTGCCGGTCATGGCCGGCCGCGTCGCGGCGCTCCTCGCCCCCGCGCTCCAGCGGGACGGCGCCGTCCTCGTCGACGCGACGCTGGGCCGGGCGGGCCACGCCAAGATCCTCCTCGACGCCCATCCCGGGCTCCGGCTGATCGGCGTGGACACCGATGAGGCGGCGATCGAGCAGTCGCGCGAGCTGCTCGCCCCCTACGCCGGCCGCGCGACGCTCGTGCACGCCTCCTACGACGAGATCGCAGCGGTCGCTGCCGCGCACGGCCTGCGGCACGTCCAGGGAATCCTCTTCGACCTGGGGGTCTCCTCCCCGCAGCTCGACGACCCGGGCCGCGGCTTCGCGTACTCCTATGACGCGCCGCTTGACATGCGGATGGACCGCAGGCGCGAACTCACCGCCGCCGACATCGTCAACGGATACCCGGCCGCCGCGCTCGCCCGCGTGCTGCGCGAGTACGGCGAGGAGCGCTTCGCGAAGCGGATCGCGGCCGCCGTGGTGCGGGAACGCTCCCGCACGCCCGTGACGTCCACCGGCCAGCTCACCGACATCGTCAGGGAATCGATCCCGGCTGCCGCGCGGCGCAGCGGCGGTCATCCCGCCAAGCGCACGTTCCAGGCGCTGCGGATCGAGGTGAACGGCGAGCTGGCGGCTCTGGAGCGGGCGCTGCCCGCTGCCCTGGATCTCCTGGCGCCCGGCGGGCGGATCGCCGTGCTCGCCTACCACTCACTGGAGGACCGCGCGGTCAAGCGGGCACTTGCGTCACGGGCCTCGTCCACCACACCGCCCGGCCTGCCCGTGGAACTGCCCGCCAGCGGCCCCCGGTTCCGGCTGCTCACCCGTGGGGCAGCGCGGCCCGCCGAGGAGGAGATCGCTGCCAACCCGCGCGCGGCCCCGGCCCGGCTGCGGGCCGCGGAGCGGATCCGGGCGGAGGACGCCGCGGAGGACGCCGAGGGCACACCAGACACGAAGCCACCAGAGGCAGACAACGCGAAGGGCAGGGCAGGATGAGCGGCACGAAAACCGTCCCGCGGCCGGTCCCCCGGCCCGTCCCGCCACGGCGCGCGCCCGCTGTGCCGCGCCCGGCGGGACCCTCCGCCGGGAAACCCGCGGGACCGGCAGGATACGGGGGGCGCCGCGGGACGGGGCCGGCGCGGCAAGGCTGGACCTCGGTGCGGCCCGGCCCACACCGGAGCCCGGCAGCGCAGGGCCCGCAGAAGCTGCCGTTCATCGTGCTGCTGATCGTGCTGCTGGCCGGAGCGCTCGTGTGCATCCTGGTGATCAGCACGACGCTTGCCGAGGGGTCATTCAGGATCAGCACCCTGCGGCAGGCTGACAACGCGCTGGCCAGGCAGCAGGAGCAGCTCCAGCAGCAGGTGGCCAGCGAGCAGGCGCCGGCCATGATCGCCCAGCGGGCCGAGCAGCTCGGCATGAGGCCCCCCGGCGTGCTGCGCTTCATCAACCTGCGTACCGGCCGCATCGCGACCGACACGCCCGCAGGCGCGGAACCCGCGTCTGCCGGGGCCCACGTGCCAGGGACTGCGCCATGACGGCAGGCGGCGGAGGGCGCCAGCCTCGCGGCGGTCCCCGCAGGCGCCCGCCCGGAGCCTCCGGGGCCCCCGCACCCGCACCCGCGCCCGGCCGGGCGGGCCGTGCGGGCCCGGGGCCGGGCCCGGCGGGCGGAGCACGCCGGCCAGCGGACGACGGGCGCGCCGGGCATCGGGGACGGGGCGCGCGCGGCAGCGGGGACGGCCACGGCGCGAAGGGCTGCCCCGGGCGTTCTTCGCGCCGTGCCCGGCCGGCCAGCGTGACAGACGCGGGCGGCACGGAGCCGCCCGCGCCCGGCGGCCAGAATCCGCGGCGCGGCGCCGCACCTCCTGGCCGCCTGCGGCTACGGACTGTGCCCGCTGGCAGGCCCTCCGTGCTCCCCGCGGGGTCAGGAAACCAGGGACCGTCCCGCGGCGGCCCCCGCACGCGGCCCGCAGCGCGCCAGGTGCGGGCGGGCGCCCCGCCGGCCGCGGCCGGACGCGGGAGAAGCGGGAGAAGGGGAGGAGGGCCAGGGCGCAGGGCCCGGTCGTGGCGCAGGTCCGCGAGGGCGAGCTGGGTAGCGGCCGCACGCGGCGACCCGGGCCGCAGGCTTGGCATCAGCCTGCTGTGCATCGCGGCCGTGTTCTCGCTGTTCGCCGGGCGCCTCGTGCAGCTCCAGGGGCTCGACGCGGGCACGTACCGCGGCCTGGCCAGGCAGATGCGGCTGCACACGTTCCACTTCCCCGCGCTGCGCGGCACGATCACGGCTGCGAACGGCCAGGTTCTCGCCATGACCGTGCAGACCTACCTGGTGTTCGCCGACCCGGTGGAGATGACCGCGCAGCAGATGCCGCAGGTCGCCGCCGCCCTGGCGGGCCCGCTCGGCATGCCGGCGGCGGCCATCCTGAACCTGATCCGGCATCCGACCTCGCCGCAGTACGTGGTGCTGAAACGGGGAGTGCCGCAGCAGGCCGCGAACCAGATCGCCTCGCTCAGGCTGCCCGGCTCCCGCCAGCACCACCTGGACCACCTGCCGGGCATCGCCATGACCCCGGGATACGCGCGCACCTACCCCGACGGCGATGCCGTCTCCAACCTGCTCGGCTTCACGAGCACCGATGCCGCGGGGAACCTGGTGGGCGAGGCCGGGATCGAGCGTGCCTACAACTCCCTGCTGGCCGGCCGGCCGGGTGTCGAGGAAGCCCAGGTCTCCACCGACGGCCAGCCGATCCCCCTCGCCGTGGGCAAGGACACCGCCGCCGTCAACGGGAGCGGCCTGCGGCTCACGATCATCCCCGCCCTCCAGTGGGAAGCCCAGCAGGCATGCGCCGCGAAGGTGAAGGAGGCGGACGCTGACAACTGCACGGTTGTCGTCATGCAGCCGCACACCGGCCGGATTCTCGCGATGGCGCAGTGGCCGGCCTACGACCCGGCCCACCCGTCAGGCATCGCGTCAACGTCCGACCTGGCCGTACAGGACGTCTTCACGCCCGGCAGCACCGCGAAGGTGATCACCGCGGCCGCCGCGCTCGAACGCGGCGGCCAGACGCCGGACAGCACCTACACCGTCCCCGACCAGATCACCTGGCACGGCTTTCATTTCCACGACGCGGAATACCATCCGACGGAGAAGCTGACGATCAACGGCATCCTCGCCAACTCGAGCAACGTCGGCATGGTGCAGGTCGCGCAGCACGTCACCCCCCAGACGCAGTACGGCTACTTCAGGGCGTTCGGCATCGGCGAGCCCGCGGGGCTCGGCCTGCCGGGCGCCAGCCCCGGCCTGCTCCCCCCGCCGTCCCAGTGGTGGGGCGACGAGCGCTACACGCTCGCGTTCGGCCAGGGGGTCGCGGTGAACGCCGTGCAGATGGCGAGCGTGTACGCGACGATCGCCAACGGCGGGGTCCGCGTCCAGCCGACCCTCGTCGAGGGGACCACGAACGGCGCGGGACGCTACGTCCCGGCGCCGCCGCCGCCGTCGCGGCGTGTCATCACCGCGAAGACCGCCCATGAGCTGATCGCGGCGCTCCAGCAGGTGCCGGCGGTCGACGCCCAGGCCGCCCAGCCGTGGGGCGTCATCCCCGGCTACGCCGTCGCCGCCAAGACGGGGACGTCGCAGGAGTGGGACAGCCAGCGCAAGTGCCTGTGCATGTACGGGGCGAGCTACATCGGGATGGCGCCGGGGAACGACCCGCAGCTCGTCGCCGCGGTCAACGTGCAGAACCCCCGCAAGGGCGGCTACTACGGCGACATGGTGGCCGGACCGGTGTTCAGCCAGGTCATGAAGTTCGCCCTGCAGACCATGAAGATCCCGCCGGACGGGGCTGTACCCGCGCACGTGCCGCTCACCGCGCCATAACGAGGTAATCTCTCCGCGTGTCCGTGGCTATCCGTCCCGCCCATCCGCAGCCCCGCCCGCTGAGCGGCCTCGGCGCGCTGCTCGGCGTGAAGCTGGCCGCCGGGGAGTCCCCGGCGGCGCTGCCGGAAGACCAGTGGCTGGCATCGGGCATCACGCACGACTCGCGGGCCGTGCGGCCTGGCGACATCTACGCGGCGCTCCCGGGGAGCCGCGTGCACGGTGCCGAGTTCTGCGCCGACGCGGTCGCAGCCGGGGCGGTGGCGATCCTCACCGATCCCGCGGGCCGGGACCGGGCGGCGGCCTGCGGGGTACCCGTTTTCGTGGTCAGCGATCCGCGGGCCAGGCTGGGCGAGGTGGCTTCCTGGGTGTACGGCGACCCGTCCAGCCGCCTGCGGCTGATCGGCGTCACGGGAACGAGCGGCAAGACGACCACGACGTACCTGCTCGAATCCGGGCTGCGGATGGCAGGCCACCTGACCGGCCTGATCGGCGGCGTGGAAACGCGGGTCGCCAGGATCGTCCGGGCGAGCGAGCTCACCACCCCGGAGGCGGCTGACCTGCATGCCCTCTTCGCCGTGATGGCCGAGCACGGGGTCACGGCGGCGGCCATGGAGGTGTCCAGCCACGCCCTCGCGCTCGGCCGGGTGGCGGGGATCCGCTACGACGTGGCGGTCTTCACCAACCTCTCCCAGGACCACCTGGACTTCCACGCCAGCATGGAGGACTACTTCGCCGCGAAGGCAACGCTGTTCACCCCCTCCTACACCGGCGCCGGCGTGATCAACCTGGACGACGCCTACGGGCGCCGGCTCGCCGCGAGCGCCGCCATACCCGTCACGACGTTCTCCGCCGCCGGCGACGGGGGCGCGGACTGGCGCGCGGCGGAGACCCGCGTCGGCGCGGACGGCAGCGCCTTCCGCATCATCGGCCCCGGCGGGGTGGAGGCCGATGCCTCGGTTGCGCTCCCCGGGCCGTTCAATGTGGCCAACGCCCTCGGCGCCGTGGTGGCACTCGTCGAGGCGGGGGTCCGCCTGGAGGACGCGGTGGCGGGAGTGGCGGCCTGCCCCGGCGTCCCCGGCCGCCTCGAACGGGTGGAGGTCTGCGAGGCCGGGGCCGACGTGACCGTGTTCATCGACTACTCGCACAAACCAGGGGCCGTGGAAGCGGTGCTGCGCGCGCTCCGGCCGGTCACCCAGGGCAGCCTCGTCATCGTGCTCGGCTGCGGCGGGGACCGTGACAAGGGCAAGCGGCCCCTGATGGGCGCGGCCGCGGCAGCGCTCGCGGACGTGGCGGTATTCACCAGTGACAATCCGCGCTCCGAGGATCCGCTGGCGATACTCGCGGCGATGCTTGAGGGCGCGCTGACAGTGCCGGAACAGCGCAGGGCGCACGTCATCGTCGAGCCCGACAGGGCCGCCGCGATCGACCACGCCATCGTCACAGCGGGCAGCGGTGACGTCGTCGTCGTGGCGGGCAAGGGGCACGAGCGCGGCCAGTACGTGGCGGGCACGATCCTGCCGTTCGACGACAGGGAGGCCACGGCGGAGGCGCTGCGGAGACGTCTCGCCGCCAGGGGAGCCGGGGCCGTGCCCAGCCCATCACCGTGACCGTTCTCCCGCTGCTGCCCGGGGCGTCCGGGACACGGGGAACGCGACATGTGAACAAAGCACCGTATGTGACGAAGGGGAATGAGTGATCCCGCTCTCGCTCGACCAGATCGCCCGGATCACCGGCGCGCGCCTCGACCAGGTGGCCGATCCCGGCGCCGTGGTCCGCGGGCCTGTTGTCATCGACTCCCGCCGGGTGCGCCCGGGCGGGCTGTTCGCCGCGGTGCGCGGCGAGCGGGCTGACGGGCACGATTTCGCGCCGGCCGCGGTGGCCGCCGGCGCGGTCGCGGTACTCGCGTCCCGGCCGGCCGGCGCGCCGGCGCTCGTCGTCGGCAGCGTGCCCGCCGCCCTGGCCGCCCTGGCGCGGGCGGTCGTGGACCAGCTTCCCCGCGTCACCATCGCGGGGATCACCGGATCGTCGGGGAAGACCACGACGAAGGACCTGGCCGCGCAGCTCGCCGAGCGCCTCGGGCCGACCGTCGCCCCCGAGGGGTCCTACAACAACGAGCTCGGCCATCCGCTGACCGTGCTCCGCGCCGACGAGCAGACCCGCTACATGGTGCTCGAACTGGCCGCCCGGGGGGCCGGGCACATCGCGGAACTGTGCCGGATCGCCCCGCCGCGCCTTGGCGCGGTGCTGAACGTGGGGCATGCGCACGCCGGCGAGTTCGGCAGCCTTGACGAGATCGCCAAGGCCAAAGGTGAGCTGCCGGAGGCGCTGCCGCCCGGCGGCGTTGCCGTCCTCAACGCGGACGACCGGCGGGTCGCCGCGATGGCGGACCGTACGGCCGCCAGGGTGGTGACGTTCGGCGTGGACGGGGCCGCCGGGGACGCCATGGCCGGGGGCCCCGCGCAGGCAGGGGAGACCCGGCCGCACGTGCGCGCCGCCGGCGTGCGCCTCGACGGGCTCGGCCGCCCCGCCTTCACGCTGGTGACGGCCGGCGGCTCCGCGCCGGTCCAGCTCGCGCTCCATGGCATGCACAACGTGCCGAACGCGCTGGCCGCCGCCGCGCTCGCCGCCGAGATGGGCATGAGCGTGACGGATATCGCCGCCGCCCTGTCCGCCGCGACGGTGCGCAGCAAATGGCGGATGGAGGTCAGGCGGCGGGCCGACGGCGTGACTGTCATCAACGACGCCTACAACGCCAACCCTGAGTCGGTCAGGGCCGCGCTCGACGCGCTCGCGCACATGGCGCGGGGCGGGCGCTCGTTCGCGATCCTCGGTCACATGGCCGAGCTCGGCGAGCTGTCCAGGGCGAGCCATGAGGAGGCGGGCGCACAGGCCGCGCGGGCAGGCCTGGCCGGGCTCATCGCCGTGGGGGAGGAGGCGGAGCCGATCCTGCTCGGCGCGCGCGCGCAGCGTGCCTGGCACGGCGAGGCGATCGGCGTTCCCGACGGCCCCAGCGCCGTGGCGGCGATCCGGGGCATGCTGGCGCCGGGCGACGTCGTGCTCGTCAAGGCATCACGCGCCGCCGCCCTGGAAAGCGTCGCGGCCGAGCTGCTGTCAGAGAAGGCGCTATGAAGACCATCCTCGTCTCGGCCGCGGTCTCACTGGCGGTGGCGCTGCTCGGCACGCCGGTGGCGATCCGGCTGTTCGCCAGGCGCGGATACGGCCAGCTCATCAGGGAGGAGGGGCCCGCAGGCCACGCCAGCAAGCGCGGGACGCCGACGATGGGCGGCACGGTCATCATCGTCGCGTCACTGATCGGGTACTTCGCCGGCCATCTCACCACCGATGATGCGATGTCGGTGTCGGGGCTGCTCGTGCTGTTCCTGATGACCGGTCTCGGCGCGGTCGGCTTCGTCGACGACTTCATCAAGCTCTACAAACAGCGCAGCCTCGGCCTGCGCAGCGGCGCGAAGCTGACCGGCCAGGCGATCATCGGCGTGGTGTTCGCGATCCTCGCGCTGCGTTTCCCCGACGGGTACGACCTCACCCCCGCCTCCATGCACCTGTCGTTCCTCGTGGACTTCGGGATCTCGATCGGCCCGGTCTTCTTCGTGGTGTGGGTCCTCGCCATGGTCACCGGCTACTCCAACGCGGTGAACCTCACCGACGGGCTCGACGGCCTGGCGACCGGGGCGACGATCCTCGTGCTCGCCGCGTATGTGATCATCGGCAACTGGCAGCTTCGCAACGACTGCACGAACGCGCTCGCGCCGAACTGCTACGACGTGCGTGATCCGCTTGACCTTGCCATCGTCGCCGCGGCGGTGATGGCGGCGTGCTTCGGTTTCCTGTGGTGGAACGCGCCGCCCGCCCGGATCTTCATGGGCGACACCGGCTCGCTGGCGCTGGGCGGGGTGCTGGCCGGCCTGGCGATCACCACGAGGACCGAGCTGCTGCTGCTGATCCTCGGCGGCCTGTTCGTGGTCATCACGCTGTCGGTCGTGGTCCAGGTGGGCTCGTACAAGCTGACCGGGCGGCGGGTGCTGCGGATGGCGCCGCTGCAGCACCACTTCGAGCTGCTCGGCTGGGCGGAGACGACGATCGTCGTCAGGTTCTGGCTGATCGCCGGCATGTTCGTCGCGCTCGGCCTCGGCATTTTCTACGTCGGCTGGTTCCCCAAGTAGGCCGGCTGGTTCCGCACGCACCGCGAAGATCACAGCCCCCAAGTAGCGCGACACGCGGCGGATGTCCCGGCCACGGGCGGTGGCCGCCCCGAGACTGGGGCTATGGAGCACGTCATGCGCAGCAGCGACAGGCCCGGGACCGCGGAGCGGGCCGCCGGCCTGACGGGGACGGGCGGCGAGCCGCCCGGCGCGGCTGGCGCGCGCGGCAGGGCCGCTGCCTGGCTCGCGCTGCTCGACCGGCCGCTCACCTCCTACTACCTCCTCCTCGGCATCACCGTGCTGCTGCTCGGGCTTGGGCTCGTCATGGTGCTGTCCACCTCCTCGGTCCAGGACCTGAGCAACGGCCTGCCGCCGTACGCGGACTTCAGGAAGCAGGTGCTCGGCGTCGCGGCCGGCCTGCCGGTCATGTGGCTGGCGGCGAGGTCGTCGCCGAAGCTGTTCCGCGCGGCCGCCTATCCGCTGCTCGCGGTCGCGGTTCTCGGACTCGCGCTCACCCTCGTCCCGGGCGTCGGGGTCGCGCAGAACGGCGCCGCCCGGTGGATCGCGATCGGTTCCCTGCCGGTGCAGCCGTCGGAGTTCGCCAAGCTGGCGCTCGTGGTGTGGGGCGCGGACCTGCTCGCCCGCAAGGAAAGGCTCGGCCAGCTCGGCGACTGGCGGCACCTTCTCGTCCCGCTCATGCCGGGGGCGGGCCTGCTGTGCATGCTCGTCATCGTGGGCGACGATCTGGGCACCACGCTGATCCTGCTGGGGATCTTCCTCGCCCTGCTGTGGGTCATCGGCACGCCCGGGCGGCTGTTCACCGGCATGCTGATGCTCATGGCCCTGGTGACGGTCCTGCTGATCGTGGTCTCCACCTACCGGTTCCGGCGCCTGACCAGTTTCCTTAACCCGCAGGGCGGTCCGCTGGGCCCCAACATGCAAGAGATCCAGGGCAAGTACGCGATAGGGTCCGGCGGCCTGTTCGGCGTGGGCCTCGGCGCGGGACGGGCGAAGTGGGGCTGGGTCCCGGAAGCGACCAGCGACTTCATCTTCGCCATCATCGGCGAGGAACTCGGGCTCGTCGGGACGCTTTGCGTATGCGCGCTGTACGGCGGGCTCGCCTACGCGGGCCTGCGCGTGTCGCGGCGTGCCAGGGACACGTTCACCCGCCTGGCGGCGGCCGCGGCAACCATATGGATCGTCCTGCAGGCGATGGTGAACATCGGCGCGGTGATCGGCGTGCTGCCCCCCGAAGGGGTGCCGCTGCCGCTCGTCTCCGCAGGGCTCTCCTCGCTCCTCGTCACCATGGCGGCGCTCGGGATGCTGATGTCGTTCGCGCGGCGCGAGCCCGGGGCGCGGGAGGCCCTGGCGGCGCGTGGCCCCCGGCTGCCACGGCGCGCCCTTGGCTGGCTCGGCCTGGGGCCGCAACGGCACGGCCCATGACCGTGGCCCGGTCCGGGCTGCCTTCCTGCGGCAAGCTCGCTGAAACGGCGCGAGGACCGGGCACGCCGGGGAGAATGGCACAGGGAACCGGCCGCGGACATCGGATGCAGACACGGCGTGGCGAGGAGGAAGGCCCAGCGATGAGAGTTGTGCTAGCCGGCGGCGGGACTGCAGGGCATATCGAGCCCGCTCTTGCGCTCGCTGACGCGCTGCGGCAGGCCGTCCCGGAGACGGAGGTCACCTGCCTGGGCACCGAACGCGGCCTTGAGACGCGTCTCGTCCCGGGACGCGGCTACGAGCTCGCGCTCATACCCGCCGTCCCGCTGCCGCGCTCGCGCACGCCCCGCCTGCTCACGGTGCCGGGGAAGCTCGCGGTCGCTGTCAGCGCCGCTGCGGAGGTGCTCGCGGCCGCCGGAGCCGACGTCCTCGTCGGCTTCGGCGGGTACGTGGCGGCGCCCGCCTACCTCGCCGCGAAGCGGCAGAGGATACCGATCGTCGTGCACGAGGCGAACCCGCGGCCCGGTATCGCCAACCGGCTCGGCGCGCGCCTGACCACGTACGTGTTCACCGGCCATCCGGGCACCCAGCTCCCGCACGCCCGCTACCTCGGCATCCCGATCAGGCGGGAGATAGCCGAGCTGGACAGGCTCGCCCGCGGTGACAAGGCCCGCGCCTATTTCGGCCTCAGGCCCGACCTGCCCGTGCTGCTCGTGACCGGGGGATCGCAGGGCGCCAGGTCGCTGAACCGCGCGGTCACCGGCGCGGCCGGATGGCTCTGCTCCGCAGGCGTGCAGGTGCTGCACGTGACCGGCCCGCGGCACGCAGCCGGGACTCCCCCGCCCACCCCGGCCGCGCCCTACGTCACGGTGCCGTATGTTGACCGCATGGACCTCGCCTACGCCGCCGCCGATTTCGCCCTCTGCCGGGCCGGCGCGATGACCTGCGCGGAACTCACCGCCGTGGGACTGCCCGCGGCATACGTCCCGCTCCCGCACGGCAACGGCGAGCAGGCGCTGAACGCGGCGCCCGTGGTGGACGGCGGCGGCGGGATACTCGTGGACGACGCGGACCTGACCCCCGAGTGGATCCGTGACGTGCTGCTCCCGGTGCTGCTCGACATCGACCTCGTCGCCAGCATGTCGGAGGCGGCTGCGTCGATGGGCCGGGCAGACGCGGATCGCTGGCTGGCCGATGAGGTGATCGGCATCGTCAGGAATGAGGCCCGGTGAGACGATGCCGCCTGCCGGCTGGCGGCCGCGGGCCGGCGGTGCTTTCGCGGCGGCCCGCGCGGGCGGCCGCCCGGGAGTGCTGCCCGCCTGCCAGCCCAGCGAGCACGGGCCTTTTCAGCCCGTGCGGGCGGCCGGCTCACCCCGGGCGGCGGGAACCCTGCGCGGGCCTGGCGGGTAGCGCGGGCATGAAGGGACAGGGCGACGGCGGAGCCGGCCTCCTGGCGGCACCGCGAACGTCTGGAGAGGCATAGTGAGATGGCACTGGTGACGCCGGTCGATCCCGTACCCCTCAGCCAGCTCGGGCACGTGCACTTCATCGGGATCGGCGGGGCGGGAATGTCCGGCATCGCGCGGATCATGCTCGCCAGGGGCGTCACCGTCTCGGGAAGCGACAGCGCGTCGCCGCCCGTGCTGGCCGAGCTTGCCGCGCTCGGCGCCGAGGTGCACGCCAGTCACTCGCCGTCCCACCTCGGCGCCGCCGATACGGTCGTGGTGTCGAGTGCCATCCGGCCGGGCAACCCGGAGCTGGCCGAGGCGCGCCGCCGCGGGCTTCCCGTGCTGCACCGGGCGGCCGCGCTGGCCTCCCTGATGCTCGGCAGGCGGGCGACGGCGGTCGCCGGAACGCACGGCAAGACAACGACCACGTCCATGCTCACCACGATCCTGCGGCGCTCTGGCGCAGATCCCGGTTACGTCATCGGCGGCGTCCTCGCCGAGACCGGGCTGTCCGCCGGCGACGGCAGCGGCGTGGATTTCATCGCGGAAGCGGACGAGAGCGACGGCTCGTTCCTCATGCTGGCCCCGCATGCCGCGATCGTCACCAACATCGAGGCGGACCACCTGGACAACTACCCGGGGCTTGCGGAGATCCAGGCGGCCTTCGAGGCGTTCGCCCGCCGCATCGAAGACGGCGGCCTGCTCGTGACATGCGCGGACGATCCCGGCGCGCGGGAGCTCGCCAGGGCCGCCCGCAGCCTGCCGCTGCGTGTCCGCAGTTACGGTGAATCTCCCGGCGCGGACTACCGCATCTCCCGGGTGGCCCCCGCGGGGATGGGTACGCGTGCCGCGGTGACGTGTCCCGCGGCCTCATCCGGCCGCGCGTATGAGATCACCATCACCGTCGCGGCGCCCGGCCGGCACAACGCGCTCAACGCCGTCGCCGCCATCGCCACCGCGGCTGAGCTCGGCGTTCCCGTGCAGCGTGCCGCGGCGGCGCTGGCGGCCTACCGGGGTGCCCGGCGGCGGATGGAGCCGAAAGGCGAGGGGGACGGCGTGCGGGTGCTCGACAGCTACGCCCACCACCCGACCGAACTCGCCGCCGACCTCGCGGCGGCACGCGACATCGCCGGCGGCGGCCGGGTCATCGCCGTCTTCCAGCCGCATCTGGTCAGCCGCACGAGGATCTTCGCAGGTGAGCTCGGCGCGGCACTCGCCCGCGCCGACGAGGCGATCGTGCTGGACGTGTACGCGGCCCGCGAGGACCCCAGCCCCGACGTGACAGGCAAGCTGGTGGCGGACGCCGTGCCCGGCGGGCGCGCGCGTTACGTGGCAGACAGCCGCCGGGTCCCCGCCGTGGTGGCGGGCATCGCCGAGCCGGGGGACGTCGTGCTCACGATGGGCGCGGGCGACGTGACCAGCCTCGGCCCGGCGATCGTGGCGGCGCTCGGGAGGCGGGAGGAAGACGGCGGCCTGCAGGCCCCGCAGGCTGCAGGGGCCACGCAGGGCCCGCGGGTTCCGGGGGCGCACGGGTGACGCGCCCGGCGGCCGGCGGCGTGCCGGGCAGCCAGGCCGCAGGCGGGCAGGCGGCGCAGCGCCCGCCCGGAGGCCCCGAACGACCCGCCCAGCCGCCCAGCCCGTGGCGGTCCGCGTTCTTCGTGCTCGCCGGGCTCGCCATCGTCACGGCGCTCGGCTGGGCGCTGCTGGAGTCCAAGCTGCTCGCGGTGCATTCCGTGGTCGTCACGGGGACCCGCCTGGTCCCGGCCCGCGAGGTTCGCGCCACGGCGGCCATCCCGCTGGGCATGCCGATGATCCGCGTCAGCCCGGCAGCCGTGGCCGCCCGCGTGGAGCGGATACAGCAGGTGGAGTCGGCTCAGGTCAGGCGGGTATGGCCGGACCGGGTGGTCATCGCCGTCCGCGAGCGGACGCCGGTCCTGGCCGTGGCCGTCCCCGGTTCCGCCTCTGCCGCCGGGACGGCGGCCGCGGAGGGCGGGTTCGGCCTGATCGACAAATCGGGCGTCATCGTGCGGTGGTCCCGCAGCAGGCCGCACGGGATGCCGCTGTACCAGGCGGCCGCCGGGCCGCGGGCACTGCGGGGCAGCCCGGATGTGGCGGCGGCCGCCGCGGTGCTGCGTGAGCTGCCCGCGCCGGTCGCGCGATCGGTCAGGCAGGTGAGCGCCCCGAGCCCGCAGGAAGTGACACTTCACCTCCCGGGCGGGGTGACGATCGTATGGGGCGGCACGGGACGGCCCGCGGAGAAGCGGCGCGAGCTTGATATCCTGATGCGTACCCATGCGCGCTTCTACGACGTGAGCGCGCCAGGAACCGCGGTGACAAGGTGATGCCCGGCGATGCGTTCGATTTTCAGCTTGCCACGTGTCTTTTCCCGCTCCTGCCGCGCACGGGGAAGTATCGGGGGGCGGCCACGGGGGGGCAAGGGACGGGGCGGGGCGGCACGACACGCCCCCGCGGTTCTCGCGTGGTTAGTTGACCCCGGTGCCTTCCCATTCTACTGTCCGTACCGATCGTCAGGCTGGCATAACTCTAAATCTCAACCTGAAGGTGAAACTCGATGGCGGGGCTGAGCCGCAGGAC
>Ga0070737_10003619_pt1 | contig 16457 bp, 12 predicted proteins | sample Coa_R1_10_FD_66438 | JGI IMG/M metagenome (GOLD analysis project Ga0070737, IMG submission 66438) | Surface soil microbial communities from Centralia Pennsylvania, which are recovering from an underground coalmine fire - Coalmine... | ecosystem: Environmental > Terrestrial > Soil > Unclassified...
GCCAGTGTCCTTCAGGACTACGACACCACACGTCTGCTGCAAGACGCCGCGCTCACGAACACGCCGACCGAGCGCACCTTCCAGCGTGTCACTACCGGCCAGACATGGCACGTCGTCGTCACACCATTACGGATTACTCCCTCACAGGAGAAACGCTCCAATGCCGCAGCCAATCCCGCCTCGATTTTCCAGACGGGCGCCAGCGTACCTCTCCCCACTGGATCGCTCACAGACCGGACAGATACCGACGATGCGCCCGTAAGATATCTCATCTTAACCATAGAAGACCTGACGGCTATCAGGAGGTTGGAAACCACACGGCGCGACTTCGTGGCGCACGTCTCGCACGAGCTGCGCACACCGCTGGCTGCAATCAAGCTGCTGGCCGAGACGCTGCTCAACGCGCTCGAACGCGATCCCGACGCGGCGCGCCAGTTTGGGCTGCGCATCATGGGCGAGATCGATCACCTGACGCAGATGGTCAACGAACTGCTCGAACTCTCGCGCATAGAGTCGGGAAACCTCAAGCTGCGCCGTGAACCCACTGATATGCTTGGCTTGATCGAGGTGGCAATCGAACGCATGACGCCGCTTGCCAAGGCGTATGGCGTACGCTTGCATGCCGAGACGCCGGACGCATTGCCCGATGCGCTGGTGGATGGCGAACGCATCGCCGAGGCGCTGATCAACTTGATTGACAACGCGCTGAAGTATACGCCCGCTGGTGGCGAGGTGACGGTCTCCGCTGAAGTAGCCGACATCGCCACTGCGCAGGAGCCGACAACTACTACAGGCTTACTGGCGTCGCATAAGCCAACCTCTCCTGTTGCAGACGACGCCACACGCGCTGAGCCATGCCCCATGTTGATTGTACGTGTGCGCGATACGGGCATTGGCATTGACGAAGACGACCTGCCGCGCGTGTTTGAGCGATTCTTCAAGGTTGACCGCGCCCGCACCCGCGCTGCCAGCCTGCCCGACCGCCCAACGCCCGCTAGCCTTCCCACGCTGAGTGCGACGGGGGGCGAAGGAAAAGCGGACGGTTACAGCGACGGGCGCGCGACCGGCACCGGGCTGGGGCTGGCGATCACGCGCCACCTGATCGAGCTCCACGGCGGCTCCATCTGGGCGAAGAGCCGCGTGGGCCAGGGCAGCGTCTTCTCGTTCGCTGTGCCGCTGGCCGAAGAGTAGGCGGGCGGTTGAAACCGCGCCTAAGGGAAGCGCCGAGGCGCTTCCACAAAGTCCGCCTGCGCGGACTCTTCATGTAGGTTGCCTCTATGTTGTTTTATTGCTCCGGTAGAAAGCTATCGAGATGCGCCATGATGGCTTGCGCGGCGGCCAGTGTATGCGTGGTTCCGGCCGTGCTGGCCAGCAGAAAGGTATGCCCATTGGGCAGAGGGACAACCACCGAGGTATAGCCAAATCCTGGCTGCGTCATCCAGCTAGGCGCCTTCCCCAGCAGGACTGAGGTTGCACCCGCCGGGCGAGTTGCCTGGTAAGGCAAGCGATCTGCAAGAAATAGATTCCCGTCTGGCGCCGACCATTGCGCAAATGGCCCTTTAGCGCCTTGCCCAAAGCCAAAATTGCAGACGGGGCCAAGATAGGTATACTGGATGTATCCCTTACCACACGGCTGGTGGGGAGGGAGATCACCACCGCCACCATCCCAGTCATGCGTGGTAGGATTGACACTGAGCGCCGCCTGGGCTAGAAACGAGTCGCCTTTGGCGAACTGCACAATCGCTTCGCCATGCGTTGGCCCTACCATCAGCCAGACGGCGGCATAGATAAGATGTTCATTGCCAGAAGAGTCCACCCCGCGCGCGCCCTCGAAAAACGCTCTCTGAGCAGGAACGTTCTGGCTAATAGGATGCGCCGGATGCCAGATGAACGTCCAGGGAGGGACAGTACCTCCTAGATCACTGGAATATCCTTGATGGAAGAATGATCGGAGCATACCCCGCCCTGTGAAGAGCAGGGTAGTAATCACGATGATAACGCTCACCGCAGCGAAGATGGAAATGATGCGCGCCTTCATGCTGATAGCCTCCTTTGTGCGCTACTTGAGAAACCTGAATGAAAGTGGTCAGCCATCCTCGTCAATAGGAGGCGTCGAAGTGGATAGGGAAATTTTGCCCATTGCCACTGATTGATTGGGGATGGGCAAGCTCAACGGGACAAAAATCGCCACACCAGTTAGCGTCGTAATCATACAAGATGTTATACGTATGAGTTGTTTGCCCAACATACTCAGTGACACCGTTCTGTATGGTAAGCGCAGCCGTGAAGAGCATTTCTGTGGGCGAGAAGTCGGCCAGCGCCATGAATGGGCCAGAGATGTTGTTGTAGGTTGGCTGAACACGCTCGACAATCCACTCGGCGGTTGTGCCATCGCTCAGCGTATTAAAACTACCATCACCATCGGCGATGGTAACGTATTTCTGTGTAGAATAATCCTCAATAACGAAGTATGCCTGGCGCGGATGACTGAGGTTGGAATCAGCAGGCTTATAGGATGAACTAGAGATACAAGGCACAGTCCATGAGGCTTCAACCTGGTTATAGCCATGATTAAGGGCAATATTTCCCGCCCACTTATCCGATTCCGTGCTGTAGCCTTTACAGCGGCTGCCACACCCTGAACGAGAGTTGATTGGCGACGCCATATGTTGTTTTGTTGGGATTCCAGGATCACACGAACGATGCTTAGCGTGCTGCAGGATGGTGCGCCACACACCGAACTTGCCCGCGAAACGTGCGCGTGATGGTAGGCCATAGACAGCCAATTGTGCGTCGGAGAGAGTGGCCAAGTCTACATGGGCAGGTGGTTGAGCGCATGTTGATGTTGTGTGCGGGGTTGTGCTGCTTTGTCGTGCTGCGTGTGCGCTTACCGTTGGAGCTGTGACCAATCCGGCGAGAAGACTACTCATCAACGCAATCATCGCGCCACATAGTGTGAGGAGCTTACTGCCATGCCGTTGCCATGCCGTTGCCTCTTTCCTGTGTTACTAAAATAGGGGTAGGGCAAGAGTTAGTGGATAGCGCCATATCGCTGTCCACTACTACATTTCTCTGGGCATATCCCGCCTGCTACTTGATACTGTTGCCTGCTATGTTCCACTGAGCAGACGCCATTGCTGATGGCCAAGTCAAGTATAGCCGAGTCGTCTCATGCGGTCAAGGGGCAATTTGGGATGAGTTATCACGCCGCCGAGCTTGCTTGCGTCGTGGGCGCATCGTCTGGCGGCAAGAGATGGGCTGGCAAGCGAGGCAGGTTCCGATAGAGCGTCGCGCCAGTCACACCGGTACGCCAGCTATGCGCCGCTTCGAGGTTGCGCAGGAAGTCAGTTTGGGTGTCAAGATGGGTCGCCTGCCAGACCAGACTGATCGCGCGGCGGGCGAAGGCGATGTCGTTGCGCGGCTCAATGCGGTCTATGTCTTCGAAGAAGAAGCCGCAACTGGTGTACATCCACTGCCCGTAATATTGCGCTTCCAGCAGTTGAATGGCCTGCGCTTCGAGTGATGGCGAGTGGGGACGGCGCCCCTTTACGCCGTAGCGCGCCCAGAAGTCAGCGGCGGAGACCCAGCCGTTGCGCAGACCCAGGTAGGCGTCGCGTGCGCCCCAAGGGTCGGACAGCGTCTGCGCCGTTCCCTGCTCGAAGGCTTTGTCGAGCTGCATGCTGAGCTGATCGAGCGCGTGGCGGAGGGCTGGCTTCCAGGAGGAATCGCCCTCGGTACAGGCGCAGCCCGTGCTCCAGCGCGCCACGCCATGCGCACAGCTCCATGCGCTTGGCGCCCGGAGTGTGGCCTCGCGGGTGGGCGGATGCGCACGTAGGTAGCGTCCCAACGTCGTCACCTCGAAGCCCGCGTTCGTCGCGGCCTCATGTGTCAATCGTTGCAGGAATTTGTCGCGCCAGGCTTTGTGGTGGCCATACAGTTCACCGTCGGAGGCGATGACGATCAACTGATCTTCACCGCGCGCCACCTTCTCAGGATTCAGATGGTGGGGCAAAACATTTGCTGCGAAATCGTCGGCGTTGCGGCTCAGGTCTTCGTTGAACGAGACGCCGCCGCTCAGTGGGCCATTGTAGAAGAATATGGTGATGCTGCGTCCACTGGGGAGCCGCACAAGATACGGATCGGTGGGGTCAATCGGCTCGGCGGACTGCCACGGCGCCAGCACGGTGTAGCGCACGCCACACTCGGCCAGGATGTCCAGCGTTTCGAGGTCAACCGCCGTCTCAGCCAGCCACATGCCCTCGGCGGGGCGACCGAACCGCTGGGCGAAGTCCATCATGCCCCAGAGGATTTGCGTGCGTTTGTCGCGCGTGGTGGCCAGCGGCAGGATCGTATGGTTGTACGCCTGGGCGAGCGCATTGCCCACGCCATAGGTGGCGCGATTGGCGTGGTCGGCGGCAATGATGCGCGCATAGGTGGCGGGGTCGTGGCGTTCGAGCCAGGCGGCAAGCGTTGGCCCCAGGTTGAAGCTGATGGCCTCGAAGTTGCCATCCTCGGCGTTTGGGCGGTAGCATTCGGCGGTGATCTTCTCATTGAAGTTATCATACGGCGCAGCGCCATGCTCGTGTGGAATCTCACCGGTAAAGGGGTCTTCGCGCGGCGGCTGATAAAAGTGGCCATACACACACAGAAACTGATGGTGTGCGGTCTCAGTCATGCAATACACCAGGCCTTCCAGGAAACACCTGCTACGTTGCGGGCGCTAACCAACGACAAGGCGCTTGCGCCGATGCAAACGCTCCCCAAGAAATGTCGTCGGCTGATGTTTCTCGACTCCATTATACGACAAGACGGCAGCGTACGCTAGGTATACCAACATCGGTCAACGGAGCGTTCCCCGTCTACGCTGGCCTGCGCATCAACTAAGATAAAGCGTTTTCGGCGCCAAACTGTTGCACGCCTGTATAGGCTCCGTTGTCGCGCTTAGGGCAGTGGCGCGCCGGTCAGCCAGGCGTACGCTTCGCGGTAGCGGTTGGCCGTCCCCTCGATCACATCCGGCGGCAGTTCGGGCGCGGGCGGCTGTTTGTTCCAGCCGGTTCCTTCCAGCCAATCGCGCACATACTGCTTGTCGAAACTGGGAGGCGAGCCGCCGGGCTTGTATTCGCTCACCGCCCAGAAGCGCGACGAGTCGGGCGTCAGTAACTCGTCAATCAAGATCAACTGGCCATCCAGCAGGCCAAACTCCAGCTTGGTGTCGGCGATGATGATACCGCGATCAAGCGCATAGCTGGCGGCGGCGCGATAGATGGCGATGGTCATATCGGCGATGGTCTGGGCAAGCGCCTCGCCAATCTCGCCCTTCATGTACGCCAACGAGACGTTCTCATCGTGCCCGCTCTCGGCTTTGATGGCTGGTGTGAAGATCGGCTCAGGTAGGGCGTCGGCCTGGCGCAACCCCGCCGGAAGGGAAACACCGCAGACAGCGCCCGTGCGCTGATAGTCAGCCCAACCACTGCCTGCCAGATAGCCGCGCGCCACGCACTCGAAGTCGAGCCGCTGCGCTTTCTTGACGATCATAAAGCGTCCGGCAAGCTGCTCCACCAGCGTCGGCTGCGCACGAATCTCATCGGGCAGGTCGGCGACCTCCATGCTGATCAGGTGGTTGGGAATGATCTCGCTCATGCGCCCAAACCAGAACGCCGAAAGCTGCGTCAGCACACGCCCTTTGTCGGGGATGCCGTTGGGCAGGATGCAATCGAAGGCTGAAATGCGGTCGCTCGCCACCATCAGCAGACGATCCCCCAGGTCATAGGTGTCGCGTACTTTGCCCTTGCCAAAGAGCGGCAGCGGCAGATTCGTCTCGATCAGTTCAGTTATGTTCATACCTTACTCCCTTATGTTCAAGGCGCCAGGCGGGAGAAGCGCATGGACGCCGACCGTTCCATTGACAAGCTGCGTGATGCGCAGATGCACGATGCAGCTTGCGAGCGCCATCGCATGCGAACGGCTACATCCAACGATCTGTTGCAGATGATCCAGCATCCCATTGAGAGCTATCTTTTGCGCTTCATCAAGGGTTGGGCCGATGCCAAGAGTAAGAAAACCCGCTGGCGTCTCGGCCTGCGGCATGTGGAGATTGAGGTCGGAACGCACATAGAAGGTTAGTTTCACCTGTTCCATAGGGCACTCGATGGCCATGCGCGATACCTCGCCATCGCCCTGCGCCGCATGGCCGTCCCCCACAGAAAACAACGCGCCTTCCACCTCGATAGGCAGCCAAAGCGTGCTGCCTGCGACCAGTTCACGGCAATCCAGGTTGCCACCCACTCTGCGTGGTGGGAAGGTACTATGGTAGCCAGGCGTGGCGGGCGCGTTTCCCATCACTCCCATGAATGGGCGGATTGGCAGCGTCACTCCCATACCGGACACATCCGATGCAACGCCGCGCGCTGCGTCAATCTCCCACCCAACCACAACTTCCTCGTCAAGTCCCAGTCCGTCGCCTGTTTCATATCCTGGCCCTGCCCATGTCCATCCCCAATGATCGGGAACGATACGCTGGATGTGAACTTCAAGCGTCTCGCCCGGCTGCACGCCACGAATCGCAATCGGCCCGCAGAGCGCATGGCCAGCGTCGCGTTCAGGCGCGCGCTCGAAAAGGGGAAGATGGAGATGGCGATGGCGATTTCCGGCGTGCCCCCAACTGGAGTCCAGCGTGCGATAGATCACGGTATCGCCAGCATCAATAGTACGGATGGGCGCGAGGTCAGGGCTGAAACAGCCGTGCACTGCTTCACGAGTTGGTTCGATGTGGTGAATAGCCATTGCGCCCTCCGTCTGTTATGCCTGCTAAACGCGCGAGGGCGCGCCGCCGCCATTGAGCCACACCAGCACGACGCGCGCGAAGTCATCCGCGCGCTCCACAAACGGCTGGTGGCCGCAGCCGGTGAAGGCGACCAGCCGCGCGCGTGGCATATGGCGCACGGCCACCAGCGCATCGGCGTAGGGGGTCACACGGTCACGCTCGCCCCATAGCAGCAGCGTCGGCGTATCGAGGTGTTTCAGGCGATCCAGCAGATGGAGATGGACGCCAAAAAGATCAACCCAGCGATTGAATGCCGCTGCGCCACTGGGGATCACCTCCGGCTGGGTGGTCAGCGCGTACATCATCTCGAAGTAGGGATCGCTCATGCCGGTGAGCTTGGGGTTGTCCTGTCGCAGGGCGTAGCGCATCAGCCCACGACCCAGCCAGCGATGGATGCGTTCCGGCTTAAGCCAGAAGTAGAGGCGCACATCAAAATGTGCCTCGCGTCCCAGCCCACCGGAATCCACAAGGATGAGCCGCTTGACGCGCGGAGGGTGTTCCAGCGCCAGGCTGAGCGCCGTGAAGCCGCCCATCGAGTGGCCAAGCACATCGGCCTGCGCCAGCCCAAGCGCATCCAGAAAGCCAAGCGCGCCCTCGCGCCAGATGGCCAGCGCGTCGGTGGCGGAATGCCCATGAAACGGCGGCTTGTCGGAGAGTCCCCAGCCAGGCAGATCGAGCGCAAACACCCGTCGCTGCGAGGCCAACTGCGCCAGGATAGGCGCGAACAATGCGCTAGCGTTTCCCCGCCCATGCAACAGCAGCAGCGGCGTGGTGTCAGCTTCATGGGTCAGCGTTTCAGCAATGGTCGCTGATGGAGTATCTTCGCTCTCCGGCGCGTCCGTCACCCCCTTCCCATCCTGGGAAGGGGGCCGGGGGGATAGGTCAGTCGGCCCACACGTCAGGTAATGCAAACGCACGCCGTTGACGACGACCTCATGGCGTTCCACCGGAACGGCGACGGTCGCCAGCAGGTTCTCTTCGGCGCTGCTCAATGTATCGGCGCTGGTGTCTGCGCTCACCTTCTGCTTGCCCTTTACTCCTTCGTGGATACTTTCTATAGCATATCTTATCACGGGCGACAGGAATAGGGCGTTTGAAGAATGGTTCTCGCCTGGCATACAATAACCAAATGAAGACAGACACGAAAGGAGCGTAGACCTATGACCAATACATTTACCACCGTTTTTGAGCGGGCAGGAGATTGGTGGATCGGCTACGTCGAAGAACTGCCAGGCGCAAACATCCAGTCGCTACCCTGGATGAAGCGCGCGAGAACCTGAAAGAAGCAGTGGCGCTTGTTTTAGAAGCCAATCGTGAGCTGGCTCGACGCAAAGATGAGTCCGCGCAGGCGGACTTCGTGGAGGCGCAGACGCGCCTCCCTTAGGCGCGGTTTCAACCGCCCGCCTTCTTCTGCTCTGTCTGCTCCGTCTTCTCCGGCAGCCTGATCGCCAGGCTCAGCTCACGCAGTTGCTCCTCCGTCACCGGCGAGGGCGCCCGCATCAGCGCATCTTGCCCCGTCTGCATCTTCGGGAAGGCCGTCACGTCGCGGATGGTCTCGCCGTCAGCAAGCAGCATCACCAGCCGATCAATGCCCAGCGCGATGCCACCGTGCGGCGGCGCGCCATACTCAAAGGCTTCGAGCATATGGCCAAACTGCTCGTCGATCTGCTCCTCGCTCAGCCCCAGCAGACGGAAAATCTGCCGTTGCAGATCGGCCTTGTTGATACGGATGCTGCCGCCGCCAATCTCATAGCCATTGCACACAATGTCGTACTGGCGGGCGATCACTTTGAGCGGCTCGCTCTCTAACATGGCCTCCTGCCCCGGTTGCATGCCTGAGAACGGGTTGTGCGTCGCGTGGTAGCGTGTGACGCCGTTCTCCTCGATCTCTTCGAGCAGCGGGAAGTCCACCACCCAGCAGAGCGACATCTCATCAGGATCGATCAGCTTCAGTTGCTCGGCCAGCTTTATACGCAACCGCCACAACACGTCGTTGCAGACCTTCGCGCTATCGGCCACGAACAGAATCAGATCGCCCGTCTCGCCGCCCATCTTTGTAATGATCTGGCGCAGTTCATCCTCGCTCATAAAGCGTGCCAGCGGCGAACGCGGCCCCTCAGGCGTCAGCGCCAGCGTCACCAGCCCCTTCGCGCCCAGGCTCTTCGCGAACTCCGTCAGCGCGTCAAGCTCTTTACGTGTGGAGCTTGCCAGACCTGGAGCGCGTATCCCCTTGACCATGCCACCGTTATCAATCGCATCGTGGAAGACCTTGAATGTGCCCAGGCGCGCCAGATCGCCAAGCTCCACCAGCAGCATGCCAAAGCGCATGTCAGGCCGGTCAATGCCATAGCTACGCATCGCCTCGTCGTAGCTGATATGCGGGAAGGGAATCTGCTTGATGCGTTTCGTCGTGGTCGCATGGATCAGATCGATCAGCATGCCCTCGATTAGCCCCATCACGTCCTGCTCGTCTACGAACGACATCTCCACATCAAGTTGGGTAAACTCCGGTTGGCGGTCGGAGCGCAGGTCTTCGTCGCGGAAGCAGCGCGCGATCTGGAAGTAGCGATCCAGCCCGGCCACCATTAACAATTGCTTGAATTGCTGCGGCGCCTGGGGCAAGGCATAGAACTCGCCGGGGTAGGTGCGGCTTGGCACGAGGTAGTCGCGTGCGCCTTCGGGCGTGCTTTTCGTCAGAATCGGTGTCTCCACCTCGACAAAGCCGCGCTCGTCCATATAGTCACGGATGAACTTCACCGCGCGGTGGCGCAACACGATATTTTTCCGCATGGTAGCACGTCGCAGGTCAAGGTAGCGATAGCGCAGTCGCGTCGCCTCCTCAGCCGTCACATGATCGGCGATCAGGAATGGCGTCGTCTTGGCAGGGTTCAGAATGTCTATATGCTGCGCCTCAACCTCGATCTCGCCGGTGGAGAGCGCGGGATTCTCCTTGCCGGGGAGGCGCCTCACCACAACGCCCTCTACCCGCAAGACGTATTCCAGCCGCGCCTCGTTGGCTATCGCATGCGCCTCGGCGGACTCCGGCGAGCGTTCAGGGTCAATCACCACCTGCGTCAGCCCATAGCGGTCGCGCAGATCAATGAAGATCAGCTTGCCGTGATCGCGACGATGCCCTACCCAGCCTGTCAGGATCACCGACTCACCAATGTTCGCAGCCGTCAGTTCGCCACAGGTCACAGTGCGTAGCGCCGTAGCCAGCCGTGAGCGCCCGTGCTTTGGCGTGGTTGCGCCATTGGGTTTGCCGTTTGCCTGTGCGCCTTTGGCTGTTTTGGGCGTCTTTGTTGTTTTGGCTGGTAATTTCTGTGTTTCAGCCACTTTGTCTGCGCTTGTGGGCGAGCCAACTGCTTCGGATGAAGACCTGCGTGAGGCCACAATGTTACTCCTCTATCCTGACTGTTTCAGGGATGGGTATGCTTTATGATGATATGAGGACACAAACAGCACATTCTACCACAAACACCATAACGAGTGTTCCTCCTTCCCCACACGGGAAGGGGGTTGGGGGGATAGGTCACCCCAACGACGCCTGGGGGAGAGGGAATGTCGCCAATTGCCCATTGCTCCACACGTAGGCGGTGGTTTCTCCCTTGAACGATACCAGACCAAGCTGGCTCACCTTGCTGAGTGGCGCGCCATACACATACTGCACATGGAGCGTCATGCCCGGCCCGCTTGTACTTGTCGTGAACACCACCACGCGGCTCTTCGCGCCATTCTCCATCAGCACATATGTCGGCTGCGCGGGATCAACCACTAACGTCACATCTCCTAAGAAGCTCGTGCCCCCTGTGACGGGAACCACTGTTGGTGGAACGGTGGGCGGCAGCGTTGGCGTGGTAGTCGCGCCTGCCCCTGTGGTCGGCGTAGCAGTTGCGCTCGGATTGGGTGTTGCGGTGGGCGGCGTGGTCGCCGTCGCAGTAGGTTCAGGCGTCACAGCGACAAGCGATGGCGTTGGGATCGGTGTGGCCGAGGTGTAGGAGTTGGGGTCAGTGAGCAGCGCCGGATCAGGCACATTCACCGCAAGCGGCTGATAGAGCCGCTGTCCGATCACCTGCCCCACCGTGCCATCAGTGAGCGCCAGATAGGCTGTGCCGTTCGTGGCCGTCAGCGCGGCTACCGGTTGAGGCAGACTTATCGTCTTCGTGGGGGTAGTGGGCGGCGTTGAACGGTCATCGAGGAAGTACCACAGGCCGTTGGATGGTGTTGACCCGGAGCCGTTGGTGAAGCTGACGTAGGTATTCGATCCCTGCGTCGCCAGGTGGGTAGGCGTCTGGCTGCCGAGCGGCAACGGCTGGCGCACGGTGATCTTTACGTTCGCCGAGTGATTAGTGTTGAAGCCCTGTGGCGCCAGGCTCAACACATCATACTTGCCGTTGCTTTCCTGCGCTATCGCATAGGCTACCGCGCCGCCTGGAATCACTGTGATCACCTGCGCATAGCCTTTGAGCGGCGCTATCACACAGGAAGCCGAGCCACCGGTAGGCTGGCTGTTCGCATCGAGCGGAACAAGCGCCTGATAGAGGTCGCCTGCGCTGACGATGAAGACAAATTGATCGTTGGCAAAGGCGGCGCCTTGCTTACCACCGGGCCGCGCGACAGGCGCCAATGCTGTGATAGAGCTGATCGCCGTCTGCCCACAGGTAAGCGCATAGGTATGGGCGGCGCTTGTCTGCACAGGCGTAATCAGCGCCGATTGGTTATACCGTTGCAGCGCCGTTTGTACAGCGGGGACAAGCTGGCTGTCGAGCAGGTTCTGCGCCTGCTGGCGATGCTGCGCATCCAGCGCGGGGTTGGCAATGTCGTTGATGAGCCGCTGTCGCGCCGCCGCCAGGGTAGCCAGCGCGGCGCCGGGGTCTTCGTGCTGCGCCTGGGTGATCGCGGTCTGCGCTTGCCCAATGTCGGCTTGTGTCTGCTGGTCGGCGGCGCGTTGCTGGCCAAGTGGGCCGAGTGTAAAATACCAGACGCCAACGACAATCGCAAGTAGCGCCGCAATCAAGCCTATGCGCGTGGCGAGCGCCGCTGCGCTGCGCCGCTTGCGTACGGTCTTGGCGCCTTTTGAGCCTTGCCGCGCTTTGCCGTCCGCCGCAACCTTCTTGGGGTCAGGAAGGGCTGGCAACGGTTGTGTTGTTCCCTCTTCGATAGGCTCATCAACGGAAGGTGGCAAGGGCACCGGCCCCACCACCTCAGGCGCTTCGAGCACGTCAACCACAATCACGCTGATGTTGTCGGGGCCGCCGTTCTCGTTGGCCATATCCAGCAGCGTCTGCGCAGTCATCTGGGGCGTGTTCTGCGCCACAATGTCGCGTATCATTGCCTGTTCGTCAACGTAGCCATGCAAGCCGTCGCTACACAGCACGATGCGGTCGCCATCGTGCAGTGTCTCGACGAAGAGATCGGCGGTGATGGTGGGTTGGGTGCCCAGGCTGCGGGTAATCACGTTGCGGTGCGCATGCACACGCGCCTGATCCTCGGTAAGCATGCCCATGCGTACCTGCTCCGCCACCCAGGAGTGATCCTGCGTTACCTGACGCACCTTGCCATCGCGGGCGATATACGCGCGGCTGTCGCCGATATTGACGATATAGGCGCGCCCACCGTTGATGATCAGCGCGACGCAGGTCGTTCCCATGCCAGCGTGTTCGGGGTGTTCGCGGGCGTTGGCGTAGATTTTCTCATTTGCCGCTTTGACCGCCCGAGCAATTGCCGAGATCACATTCTCATCATGACTTGAGAAGTAGACATCGCGAATCGTGTTGACGCCAATCTCCGAGGCGATCTCTCCGGCGGCATGGCCGCCCATGCCATCGCAGACGACAAAGAGAGCGCCTTTTTGATTCAGCTCGTCTTGCTCAGGCGGAATGTACTCGGTAACATTGTCCTGATTGCGTTCGCGTCGGCGTCCGACATCAGTCAACGCGGCGGCCGCCAGACGAAGTTGCTTGGCCAATGGTCTCCCCCTGCGCTGGGCGCTCTCCAGGTCTATCGCTTTGATTTGATGAGAATACGCGCGGGCGTTCGGAAACGTTTCCGAACGTTTGGTATGCCACATCGCATACACACTCGCCTATACAGAACCGCTCTATCGCCGCGCCATCTCTGCTATCATACGCCTATCGCCCCAAAAGGGCAACAACCCAATTTCCGGTTGGAAGCTCTGCCCGCCTGATAGGGCTAGCCCGTCCGGGCGGGGATGACGCCTGGCTGTCTGGAGCAGCCAGGCGTGAAACATCATGAAGCAGAGAGAAGCATGGAGCGGCGTGATATGCTACAACAGGTGTAACGAGCGAAGCGATGTGAATGAACAGCAGATGAGGGGTCATACGCCAAACCACGGGAAAAATGCGGAGTAGAGGGGATTGCGACGATGGAGAGCCAGCCAGGGCAGCACATGACCATCCGGCTAGACGTGGCGCCCAATCCCAACGGCCACGATCCCAAAACGCATGAGCAACGCATTGCCCAGGCGGCGGAGATTCTGCGCGCAGGTGGGCTGGTCGCCTTCCCTACTGAGACCGTCTATGGGCTGGGCGCCGACGCGACGAACGCCGCCGCAGTCGAAGGTATCTTCACTGCCAAAGGCCGCCCACATAGCGATCCCTTGATCGTCCACATCTCCGGTGTTGACAACCTGCCTCAGGTGGCGCGTGATATTCCCGCGATGGCCTATATGCTGGCGCAACACTTCTGGCCGGGGCCGTTGACGCTCGTGCTGCCGCGCGCTGCGAACATCCCACCTGTTGTGGCGGCAGGTGGCGACACGGTAGGCGTGCGCTCGCCAAGTCATCCCATCGCCCAGGCATTGCTTCGCGCCGCTGGCGTGCCGGTGGCCGCGCCAAGCGCCAACCGCTTTATGGGTGTCAGCCCGACCACTGCTGCCCATGTGCTTGCCGACCTCGACGGACGTATTGACGCAGTGCTCGATGGCGGTTCCACCAGCGTCGGCGTCGAATCTACCGTGCTCGACCTCACTACCAGCCCACCGTGCATCCTGCGTCCCGGCGGCCTGACGCTCGAAGCGTTACAGGCGGTCATCCCTCATGTCATCGCGCCCTCTGTGTCGCTCGATGCTACGGATGCGTCCGCGGGGCAGGCCCTCCGTGCGCCCGGCCAGCTCAACCGCCATTACGCCCCTGCCACCCCGCTCGTCGTCTTTGACGCCGAGGGCGCTCGTGGCGCCGCTACGGTATTGCGAGCCGCCCGCGAGGCCGTAGGAGAGGGTAAGCGCGTGGGCGCGCTGGCAACCAACGATGAGGCGCCTGCGCTCGAAGCAGTAGGCGCGCAGGTGGCGCGGCTAGGCCCATCAGATGATCTGGCGCAGGTGGCGCAACGGCTCTATGCCGCGCTGCGTTCGCTCGACGACCAGCCGCTCAATGTGATCTACGCGCATACCTTCGGGCAGGTCGGCATGGGGCTGGCGCTGTGGGATCGTCTGCGGCGTGCGGCAGGCGGTGTGTTGCAAGCGGCGGACGACAAGGAAGCCGCTCAGTGAAGGGTAGGCGCGCTCAATGGATCTGTATCCCATCGCCGCGTCGAGTGCGCCTGCCGCGACGCCAGCGCCTTTTACGCACCCAACGCCGCCTATGCCGCCAACGCCGCCGCGCCTGCGCATGTGGCCTGTGCTGCTGACGCTGTACTTTCTCGCCCCCATGCTCGCCGAGGTGTTGTCTGGCTCAACGGCGCCACTGATGTTCATTCAGCCGTTTGGCTTCATCTTCATCCCGCTGCTGTATGGATCAAGCGCGATTCTGATTCGCGAGGTGATCGTGCGGCGACGCCTGGGCTGGGCGAACGTGTTGATCCTGGGGGCGGCGTTTGGTATCTCCCAGGAGGCGCTGATCGTCCAGACGTGGTTCAACTTTATGGCGAAAAGCTCGCCCTCGCATACCGGGGCGGCGTATGGCATTGTGCTGGGAACGGACTGGGATTGGGCGCTCAGCCTGACCATCTATCACGCCGTCATCAGCATCACGCTCCCTTTGATCTTACTTGGCCTGTTGTTCCCCCGGCGCGCGGCTCTGCCAGGGTTGGGGCCAAAGCGCGCCATTGCCCTCTTGATCTGGTTGATCGTTCCGTGTGCTCTGCTTGCCATCAATGTGGCTACTCGCCAATTCGCAAAAGAGGGCTATACGGGGCCGCCGCTCGCTGGCTATCTGATCGCCTGCGCGCTGCTGATCGTCACACTGCTGGTTGGCTGTTTCGTGCGCTTTCCCACAGCGCGCCCACGCCCAGACAAACATGCGCCAGGCGTCTGGACGGTGCGCCTGAGCGTTTTCGGCCTGACGTTACTCTTCTTCGCGCAGGCGCTCATCCTGCCAAATACTCCGCTGCCGATTCCACTGGCAGTTACCGCGCTGCTCTTCGCGTTCTGCCTCTGGCGCATCAGCAGTTGGGCGGCGCGCTCCGGCTGGAACGACCGCCACAGGCTGGCGATTGTGATGGGCGTGCTCGCCTACTATCTCTTCGCGTGGTCGCCACTCATCGAATTTGTCGCTCGGCTCCCACTACGCGAGGGATTGACCCTGGCTGACGTGCTTGCCATGCTGGGATTGTTTCTGCTGGATTGGCGGCTCAAACGCCGTATGAGTGCTAATCCAGGTGAGCCTGCAAGCCCCACGCAGAGCAGCATGATTACGCGGATGGCGTAGGCGTCATGTTGCTCTTGAGAATCTGCGCAATCTGGTGCAGGTCATTGATCGCGTTCTTGAGATCGGTGTGCGCCGTTTGCTCGTCGTCTTTGTAGTTCTGAAACGCCGTATCAAAGGCGCTGCGGTTGGAATCGTAGTTTTGCGGCGTCAGCGAGGGAATCTGGCTGCTTGCGGCGTCAAGCTGCGATTCGGCGTTGGTAAGCTGGCTCTGGAAATCGCTGAACAGCGCGTTCAAGTGGGCTTGTTCACTGGCAGGAGCCTGGCTGATAGCCTGCTGGATGTCGCTCTGGTGCGCGCGCAAGTTGCCGTCAATATGTGTCATGATGTCCAGGACAATCTCACGATAATCGCGCGGCAAGACCACTGCATAAATGCGATAGGTTACGTAGATGCTCAGCACATCCTGGCGCGCGGCAGTCGCCGTCGTCTCGGCGTCCAGCTTGCTCTTCAGCGTGTTCAGATCGTTCTGGTTGGTCGTCACATCCCCCTGGATGGTCGCGTTCTGGTCGCTGGTGATGCGCCCGGCGTTCAACTGGGCGGTGGATTTGCTGCTTAGGGTGGAAAGCGCGCTCAGGCGGTCGCTGATGCGTTGGTCGCCAAACGAGATGATGCACTGCACATTGCCGTTGCAGCCTGCCAGCGAGGCGGCGTTTGCCACCGGCGCTGCGGATGATGTCGTCAGCGGGAGGAGCGCGCCAAGCGTGAACGCGCCAGCGACGCCAACGGCGGCAAGGCAGCGAGGAAGGTGGCTTAGCGCGGTGACAAGTAAGGTGAACTTCATAGGAATTCTCTCTTCTTCTCTATGCTTGGACGTCTTGTGAGTGTTCGGGTGATCCCAAAATCGTCACGGCTATTCACGGCTGTTGTGGAATATCCTGGTTGGAGTAGTCGGTGTTGGCGTCGTTCTGGGCGTTATCCATGCTGTTGGCGTCGTTCTGGGTCTGGTTGTCCAGATTGATCACCTTTTG
>Ga0070737_10003620_pt1 | contig 16455 bp, 14 predicted proteins | sample Coa_R1_10_FD_66438 | JGI IMG/M metagenome (GOLD analysis project Ga0070737, IMG submission 66438) | Surface soil microbial communities from Centralia Pennsylvania, which are recovering from an underground coalmine fire - Coalmine... | ecosystem: Environmental > Terrestrial > Soil > Unclassified...
GGTCCAGCACCGGCTCGTTGACGATGTGCTGAGGAACCCTGCCGGACAGAGCGGCCGCTACGTTCTCGGCTGCCCGCCGTTGGACGTCCGCCACCGATTCCTGCGAATAGAAGGCGGCGTGCGGCGTGACGATCACGTTGTCGAGGGTGAGTAGGCGAGAACCTGTGCTTGGCGGCTCTGACGCCAGCACGTCGAGGGCCGCGCCGAAGATCGCACCGTCTTCCACCGCGGCGACAAGCGCGTTCTCGTCGACCAACGCCCCCCGGCTGGTATTGATCAGGTAGGCCGTACGCTTCATCTGCCTGAACGCCTCGGCGTCGATGATGCGCTCGGTCTCGACGGTCGCCGGTGCGTGCAGGGACACGAAGTCGGACCGTCGGAGCATCGACGAAAGCTCGTTTGTGGTCTCGACGAGGGGCCCCGCGCTCCCCTTGGAGAGGCGGGGCGAGTAGGCGATAATCCGAAGTCCCAGGGTGGTCGCCCGCGAGGCCACCGCCCGCCCGATCCTCCCGAAGCCGAGAAGGCCGAGCGTCTGTCCGCTAAGTCGACGGAGCCGAGGCCCCAGGGGTTCCAAGCTCCACTCTCCCCTCGACGTGGCGTTAGCGAACGGGACGATTTGACGATTGCATGCCAGCAGGAGCGCGATCGTGTGGTCGGCCACCTCGTCCAAGCAGAAGTCCGGAACGTTCGCCACCACGATGCCTAGCCGTGTCGCTGTCTCGACGGGGATGTTGTCAACTCCGATGCCGTAGCGGGCCACGACGACACATCGGCCCGCGGTCTCCAGGACGTCGGCGGGAATCCGCCGCCAGTTGGTCAAGATGGCGTCTGCCTTGGGGGCAAGCTCCGCCAAGGCCACGTCATCTCCGGCGACCACCAAGTCGGCTTCGGTGGCGGACAGTACCGCCTGCTCAGGATCGAGGGTCGGCCAGGCGTAGTCGGTTACCAAGACCAGCGGGTTCATGTTGGGATGGGGGCCCGCTCAGGCGGCGCCGTGGGCTTCGGCCACCGCCCGGTTGACTCCCTCCGCGAGGATCCCGGCATCCGAACTGAGGCCCATCAGCATGAACCCGGCCTCCTGCCAGCGCTTCGCTTCCTTCACCGGGACGGCCGAGAGCATCCCCGCCTTCCCATGCATACGGCAGGTCCGGCCGATTCGCTCGATAGCCGCGACATCACGAGGACCCGTGCCGGCATCAAGATTGTTGCCGGAGTAGGAGATGCAGAGATCGTTCGGTCCCACGAGGATGCCGTCGACTCCCGGGACTGTAACGATTTCCTCTACCTGGTCGACCCCCGCCATAGTCTCAACCATGACGAAGCACACCGCGTGCGAGTTGGCCGTCGGGGGCGAGAACTCGGCGTCAGCCATCGCCGATCGAAGCGCGCCATAGCTACGATACCCATAAGGGGGAAACCTCGTCGCCCCGGCGGCGCGCACGGCTTCCTCCTGACTATTGACCATCGGAACGATGACCCCATCGGCTCCTGCGTCCAACGCCCGCATGATCGGCGCCGGCTCGTTCCAGGGCACGCGTACGACGACTGGGGTACGTCGGATTGCCGCAGCTTGGACCATGAGTCGCATCGCCTCATCATCCATCAGTCCGTGCTGCTGATCGATGCACATCCAATCGCAGCCCGATGCGCTGACTACCTCGGCGGCAAAGGCGCTCGGGATCTGGCACCAGCCCCCGAAGCCGGGAGCTCCACTGTCGATCAGTTTACGCATCCCCGCGCCTAGCTCAGGCACACGACCCCGACTCGCAATATCGTACACGTTACTCTCCCCATCGATGACTGGTTGGCTCGCTCAACGAAAGCCGAGGGTCTTAATCTCAGCGACCATACTTTGAATGCGTGGTGACTCACTCCGCAAAAAGGTGTCCGTGTAGATCCGATCACGCGAAGTACTACCGAGTCGCTCAGTAGTAGCGACGTTGCCCTCATAGGTCCGCCGGAGGTTGTCGTAGTGTGATTCGCTAGTCGGCTTCGAACCGAAATTGAGCGTGAACATCCGCCGGCCCGCTCGTCCACCATAAGACGAGTGGAACAATGCCTGATTGAAGAATACCACGTCGCCTGGGCAGGACTCGAGCGGATACGCGGGAATCTCCGATCCAGCCACTCCGTACGGTGACTCCGCCGGGTCCTCACGCGGGGGGTGTTGGCGAAGGAGGTCGGCGTACCCGGGGTGGTGAGATCCGGGGATAACCCGAAGACACCCCGAATCCTTGGTGACATGATCGAGGTAGAAGGCCACCTTAAGTCTCCGGTACGTCGTTGGATTGTCTGGATGCCACGCCGTATTGCCCACATAAAGGTTGCCGTCTGAGCCAATCCAAACAAAGCCAGGGCCGAGAATCTGCTCGACACTTCCGAAAATCCGATCGTCCTCAAGAAGCGGAAAGAGTCCCTCCCGCTGTTCGAGGAAGCCAAGCACCCCCTGTCGTCTCTCGCCAGAGAAGGCGGTGCCTTGTCGATCGTCGTCCAAGGCTGCCCCGAACTGCTCAATGATTGTGGCCATCTCGTCGCTCGAAAATGCTTCGTGAGCAACGAAAAACCCGAAGACATCAAAAAAGGCCAGCTGCTGTTCAGTGAGCATACCCTTCCCCCCTTGAGCACGGTCCTGCAGACAGTATACTAGGAGCTGATGGGAAGTCAAGGAGACACCTGTGCCAGTTGCGAGTGTGGCCGCGCTGGCTGGAGCCCCCGTGCTCGGTCGACCTCGACCAGGCCAGCCGAGAGCTCGTCGAACCGTCGTCCCCGAAGGGGGTAACGAGATCACCAGCCGGGACGGGGCCCGACCAGCGGACGGGCGATGATGTGGCGGGTCCATACTGGATAGCCTGCATATCCACTCCCCAGATGGCGAGCCCGTCGGTCGGCCCCTGGCTAGGCGATGAAGATGGTCATCACGGCCTTAGGCGTATCGGCGCCGCGCATGGACTCCGGTCGGAAGCGCACAGCATGGGTACCCCAGGAGACCCAACCGCCGACTTGAAGTCCGCGGGTTGAGGAGTTGCTGTCGCTGGTCGGTGGGCCTCGCCGCGCCGACCCCTTACCGCGCCGCCCAACAACAGCCATCTCGGAGTGACCTCGCATCGGCGTGGAAGCCGACAGGAAGTTCCGGTCGTCTAGGGCCATGGTCAGCAGCCTCATCATCAAGGAGGAGCAATGGCCGCCGACCCGCTTCCCAGCCTGCTCCCGATCGACGAGTTGGCGACTCGCCTCGGGGTGACCGTTCGCCATGTGCGCCGCCTGGTTGCCGAACGCCGTGTCCCGTATCTCAAGGTCGGCTGGCTCATCCGCTTCGACACCAACGAGATTGCCCGCTGGCTCGACACCACCCGCCGCTCTGACCAGCGACCTGCCTGAATGAGCGTCCGACCTCGTCAAGCCTGCCGAGGGACGCGGTCACTCTTGCTTCTGGACTGGCGGATGGCCTCAGCGGCCGCGGCGAGGAGGGAGGAGCCGTGGGATCAATCGACCGGCAACCGAACGGTCGTTGGCGCGCCCGCTACCGAGGCCCTGATGGCCGCCAACGCTCGCAGACCTTCGACCGCAAGTATGACGCCGAGCGCTTCCTCGAGCGCAACGCGACAGACATCCAGCGCGGCGAGTGGACCGACCCAGCCCGGCGGCGAACCTTGTTCGCGGAGTGGGCCGACGCCTGGTGGGAGACGACCATCAAGCTCCGCCCGGCGACCCGCCGCGGGTACTGGCAGATCCTCCACAACCATGTCCTCCCTCACTTCGGCAATCGGTCGCTGGCCGGCATCGACTTCATGGACGTCGAGCTGTTCATCGCTGCCAAGCTCCGAGAAGGCAAAATCGGTCCCAAGAAGATCCGCGACTGCGTATCCCTCATCTCACTCGTCATACAGGGAGCCATCAAGGCCGGGGTCCGGCGCGACAACCCCGCTGCCGGGCACCGCATCACAGTCCGCCGCCGGAAGATCCGCCAAGGCGACGTCCTCACCATGGACCAGGCCCACGCGCTCGTCGAGCACGTTCGGGACCCCTACAAGCCCGCCGTCTGGCTCCTCGTCCTGACGGGCATCCGACCTGCCGAGCTCTGCGGCCTCCGAGTCCGGTCGGTGAACTTCGAGCGCAACACAGTGAACATCACCGAGACCCTGCTGCCCGTCTCCGCCTACGGCGACCAACGCCTGACGATGGTCGAAGGACCAACCAAGACAGAAGCCGGAGACCGCACGATCCCGATCCCAGCCTGGTTAGCCACGCAGCTGTCGCAGGAGGTCGCCAGGCGCGCGTCGCGAAAGGGCTCACCCATCGATCCGGACGAGCCTCTGTTCGTCAACCGGGTCGGCAAGCCGCTCAATCGGGACAAGTTCCGCGAGACGGTGATCCGGCCGGCGCTTGAGGCCGCAGGGCTGCCGACCGACATCAGGACTTACGATCTCCGTCACGGCCACGCCTCCATGCTCATCGACCTCGGCGCCAACGTGCTCGCCGTGTCTCAACGCATGGGTCACTCCGATCCCGCCGTCACCCTGCGCGAGTACGGTCACCTCTTCGCCGGCGTCCAGGAGCAACTGAGCGAGCAACTCGACGACCTACGACACCGGACCACTCCGGCCACCGGGAGTGAGCCCACAGACGTCACGGCCGGTCAACCGAGCCAGGCCTCCGAGGACACCGCCAGGACACAGCAGGACACCAAAAGCGGGTCTACAAGGGGCAAAACCGGACAACGCCGGACACGCCGAAAGGGGTCGTGAGCAGGGCAAATACCGTCCGACCTGCGGCAACGAGGCGCGGTCGGCGCTGGTTCGATTCCCGCCACCTCCACGAGAAAAGTCCTGGTAGAGCGCTATTTTTCGGGAGCGCTAGGACACGCCAGGATACAAGCCGGGGACCCCCATTGCCGTTCAACCTTGCAGGGCAACCAGCCAGCGGGCGGTCGGGCTTCGCGGGCTTGGCCGCCGCGGTAAAGACATGGTCAACTGGAGAGGCAGCGATGGGCGGCGTCGAGGGGTCGACCCGCTGGTCGAGGTGCGCAGCTCTGCGGGGCAAGTGAGCCGCCTCCTCCTCGTCACTGTGGCTGTACTCCGGTCGCTCCCGGCTTCTCGGATGGATCCCAGAACAACCACATAAGGCAACGCTCCAGCTGACGCGGATGGAAGTGATGACCCACTCCGGGCAGGATCTCCACTTGGAGCCGCTCGTCCATTCCCGCCCCGTATGAGGCCCGAAGCTCTTCGCCCAAGCGAGCCACCCGCCAGCTGGGCGCGACCTGGTCCTCGGCTCCTGCCAGAAGGAGGAGCGGTCGAGGTGCTATGGCCGGACCATCGCGGAGGCCGGGGAGGGTCTGCTCGAGGAAGCCACCGGAGGGGAGGTCGGCGAAAGGATCAAGATCACGTACGTCGACGACCGGAATGATCGCCACTCCCCTCTGCAACCGCGTGTCTCCTGCCATCGTCAACAGCGCGTGCAACCCGCCCCAGGACTGGCCGACCACTGAGATATCGTCGTCGGCGACGATGCCTAGATCGAGGACGCCGTTCACGACGACGGCCGCCTCCTTCCGAATGGCGACGAGGGGATCCGGGCCAGTACCGGCGAACCCGTCGTGCAGCCAAGCTTCCGGTGACCTTCCGTCCGTCGTACGCTCGCCATGACCCTGGGTGTCGACGACAACGACATGAAGGCCGGCGTCGAGCATGGCCCCGACGAAGTGGGGGCAAACGTCGTTGGAGTTGTCGGCCCGTACGGGGAAAGTCTGCTCCTTGGTCGAGTGCATGCCAGAGAAGTACACGACTGTGGGCCGACGCTCCGCTGGTCGCTTCGAGAGGACCAACGCCGGCGGACCCGATCGGGACCCGAACCGGAGGTGCCGTGCGCGGAGCGGGGCGCTGGCGGCGATCCTGTCTTGAGCGCTCGGCCGCCGGCCACCGATCACGCCGCTCGGACCCGCTGCTCGCCGGGTTGACCGCTTGGCAAGGGCGGGCTGAGCCGGTACCAATGTTGGGCGTTGCCGGCGAAGACCTTCCCCTCGTCCAGGCCGGCTCGCGCTCGGCGGGCCACGGAGACGACCTCCTCGTATGAGGACACAGCCAGGCACACCGGCCAGTCCGACCCGAAAAAAACACGATCTTCGCCGAACAGCTCGGCCGCTGTGCGCCCACAGGCGACCGCGTCCTCCGGTTGCCGGCGCGTGCCGCCAGCGTTGACCAGGCCCGAGAGCTTGACCGCGATATTGTCGTGGGCGGCCAGCCCCTGTAATCCTCGGCGCCACTCGGCCGTTTCCCCCGTGGACGGCGGGCTACCCGCGTGGTCGATTACGAAGCGCAGCTCCGGGTAGGCGGAGACGAAGCTGACGGCATGGTCCAGGTCGGAACTGTCGACCAGGAGGTCGACAATCAGGCCCGCGGCAGCGATCGCTGCCAGGCCCCGGCGCGCCGCTGGAGCGGACCACGGATCATCTCCGCCGACCAGGCGGGGGCGGAGGCCGGCCAGGCGGGCGCCGCCCGGTGCCGCCAGCAGTGACTCGAGCTGGTTCTCCACGTCTGCCTGGCTCAAGTCCAGCCAACCCACCACTCCCCATATGAGGTCGCTCTGCGCGGCCAGGCCAAGCAGCTCCCTGGTCTCGTCCAGCTCGTCGCAGGCCTGCACCACGATGGTGCCGACCACGCCGTGGCGTCGAGTGAGCTCTTTCACTTCGGTCGGCTCGAACGCTCGGCGCAACCCGTGCAAACCGGGTGCCTCCAACCATGGGTACCGTCGCCGGCCGGGATCCCATAGGTGATGGTGGGCGTCGATCCATCCCGATCCGGTCAAGGCAGCACTGCGTCGGCCGGCAATAGGCCGCGGGAGTGCAGCTCCGCCCAGCACGCTTCGGGTATCTCCGCTTGGAAGTCCGTGACGTTTGCCTCGAGCTGCTCCGGATCCTCCGGGCCTTGCAGCACGGAGACGACGGCCGGGTGCGCCCAGGGGAACTGCAGCGCTGCTGCGCTCAGACGAGCCCCGTAGGAAGCGCAGACGTCGGCCATGGCTCTTGCTCGGGCGAGTACGCGGTCTGCGGCCGGCTGGTAGTCGTAGCGGGCGCCGGGCCGGGGATCGGCGAGCACGCCGCTGTTGAAGGCGCCTCCGATCACGACCCCGACGCCGCGGGCGGCGCAGAGGTCGAGGAGTCTCCGGCCGGATTGGTCGAGCAGGGTGTAGCGGCCGGCGAGTAAGACAACGTCGACGTCCGAGTCCTCGACGAAGCGCTCGAGCATGGCCGCCTGGTTCATGCCGACTCCGACCGCCTCGATAAGCCCTTGACGGCGAAGCTCGAGCAGGGTCGGTAGGGCGACGGCGCGGGCCGCGTCCTCGAAGTCGTCGGGGTCGTGGAGATAGACGACGTCAAGGTGATCGACGTCAAGGCGGGCCAGACTCTCTTCGAGTGACCTGCGGATGCCTGCGTCGGTCATGTCGGCGACGACCCGGAACTCATCCCCTGGACGGGACGGGCGTAAGAGGCGGCCGACCTTGCTCGACAGCACGACGTCCTGCGTGATGGCCCCGTCGCACCCCGCCCCCTTCAGCGCCTCGCCGAGGCGCCGCTCGGCGAGCCCGCGCCCGTAAAGGGGTGCGGTGTCGAAATAGCGGACGCCGAGGTCGAGCGCCCGCCGCACGGTTGCGGAAGCGACGGCCTCTTCGACCGGGCCGTACAGGTCGCCGATCGGGGCGGTGCCCATGCCGAGCGGGGACAGCACCAAGCCGCGCTTCGGCAAGGGTCGGATCGTGACTCGGGAGTTCATCGAAGGCCCCTAGGCTGCCGACAATCGCCGAGAAGCGTCACGCATCGGAGCCGGGTCGATCCTTGAACGGGGCCAGCCGGGCGGCGTGGCGCCCGAAGGCCGATGCGGCTTTCCGGGTGTCACCGGCTCGGAGCAGTTCAAGCAGCCGGCCGTGCTCGTCCGCCATGGCCGCCCAGTCCCCCTCGAACAGCGGATCAGCCACGGCCCGTAACGCACGCATGCTGGGTTCCATCACCGACCACAATCGGACCAAAAACGCGTTGTGACTTGCTTGACAAACACCGAAATGGAAGGCCATGTCCAAGTCCCGGAACGCGGCGATGTCCTCACGCTCTCCGGCGGCACGGAGTTCCGCTACGAGCTCCTCGAGGTGCGCAAAATCTTCCTCCGTGGCGCGCCGGGCCGCCAATTTTGCCGCGAGTTCCTCCAGCGGAATCCGCACTTCCCGGGCTTGGCGCTCATCCTCCTGGGACACCTCGGCCACGAAGTTGCCTCGGCGAGGTACATAGGTCAGGAGACCTTCGTGGACGAGACGCTTGGTGGCGTCGCGTACAGGTGCTTGGCTGACGGAAAGGCGCCGTGCGACCTCCGACTCGACGACTCGCTGCCCGGGGGCCAGTTCGCCGGTCGTGATCGACCGCCGGATGATGACATACACCCGGTCCGAGAGTAGCGACTGCTGCTGCAGGGTTTGCTTGCTGCTGTCGAGCGTGGAGGCGAAGCGCTCGTTGCTGCCCTCTCCTTGGCGATCTCCGTTGGGCATCGTCAGCATGCTAGCCATGCCGTCTCCTCCTGAGTCTGAAGGCGTGTGGCCTGTCACTGGGCGGCGCTTCGCGGGGTGGTCCCCTGCTGCTTCCACTGGTCGAACTCGAGCCGGGCTTCGGCCGTGAGCGGGTAGTACCGGTCGAGGCTCCCGCCGGCAGCGATCCGCTCGCGGCTGAACGCCTCCCATTCCTCGTGGTCCCCTGCTTGACGGGCCACCTCCCAAGCCAATGAGGCGGGGACGACCACGGCGCCGTCGTCGTCGGCTATCACGATGTCGCCGGGAAGCACCAGGACCGCGCCGCAGGCGATCGGGACCTCGTAACCCCAGGGGAAGAGCTCGGTTTGTGACGAAAAGCATGGTGTCGATCCTGTCGCCCAGATTGGGACGCCCGACGCTCTGACTTTTCCCGTGTCGCGGATACGTCCGTCGACAACGATGCCCGCGCCACCGCGGTTGCGAAAGTGCTGCACGAGCATCTCCCCGAGACACCCGCTCTCGGCGGAGGCGTAGGCCTGGACGGCGAGTACATCCCCGTCGCGAACGGCGTTGAGGGCCGCCCACAGGGCGGTGTGACGTTCGATGTGCTCTTGGTCGACCCCTGAAGCGATGTCTTCTCGCTGGGGCATGAATTGCAGGGTCAGGGCCGACCCTACAACCCGCTGGCCGGGACGTAGAGGTGCCGGTCCCAGCATGGCGGTTCGACGGACCCCGAGGTGATGCAGGATCGCGCACGCCGTCGCCGCGCTGACCGAGGAAAGGGCCTCCAGTACGTCTGCGGAGGGTCGCTCGTAGGGTGCTCCTGTGACCGGGAGCGGCCAGCGAAATGATCCGTTGGGTGATTGCGACATGCTTGTACCTTTTACGTGCTTTCTTTGGTGCGGAGGCAGAACCCCAGCGGGCGGTCACCATGGTCCTCGATAGCTGGGAGCCAGAGCTCGGGGGGTCATGGTCAAGGTAAGGCGGGTGGCGGCTCTCGGTGCTAGCCGCACCTCCACAAATGCGTCAGCGTTACCGTCTTGCCGCTGGCTTGGAGCTCGGTTGCCGGTCGGCTCGAGCGGAGCGAAGGCGATCGTTTCGATCCGGTGCTCGGCGAATGCGCCGGCTTGGACGATCACCGCTCGCGGTACGTGGCCGAGGTTGACCAGCGAGATGATGGTCGACGTCGGCGAGATGCGCTCGACCAGAGAAGCGACGTCGCCGGGGAGACCGGGGCGCCGCCTGTCACTGTCGTAGTAGCGGACCCTGGCCTGCAGCAGTCCGCCGTTGTAGAGGACCTGAGGTGCCCCGAAGCAGAGCTGGGTGAGCACCTCGGTGACGACCGGATTGTGATTCTGCCAGTGATGGATGTCCCCGCTGCGGGGGCCGCTGACCGGATCGGTAGGATCCTCCGCAATCTCGGCAACTTTACGCGCCACGACGTGGCGCGCTGCTTCTAGGGCGCGTTCGGGGTAGGTCGGGTTGCGACCGTCTAGGAACGTGATCCACGGCTCCTCGTGACCGGCCTCTTCCTTGTCCCTGAACGGGTACACCTCTGTCCACGGATAGTTGCTGCCGGACTCAAGGATGTGAAGGCGTTCCCAATCCGGCTCGGCGGAGCTGTAGTGCCAGAGCGCGGTCGGCAGAGCTGTCTGCATGGGTTGGAAATCGTGCCACCCGGAGTCGGCTACCCGGTACGGCACGAGGAGTGTCTTCAGGTGCTCACGGCCCTGGAACTGGTCCACCCGGCGTCCCGGCATGCTCATGCGACTGCGCCGCGGCTCAAGCTCGGTCCGTCGCTTCATGGCCATGTCGAGCGGCATCCGCCCGAGGTCGAGGAAGGTGTCGTCGCGTGACAAGAGGGCGGCATTGGTTGCTGCGATCACGGCCGCGGTGCCCACGCTGTGTAGACCGTGGGGCCAGGACCAGCCGTAGTGCCCCCCGTACCAGCGGCCGCCCAGGTACTCGCCGACGGCGCCGGACAGGCCGACGTTGTCTGGGAGGCAGCCGCCGAGGGCCGCTCCCCGCTCGAGCCACCCTCCGGCATAGCGCACCGCCCAGTCGCGGTACCGCTCCTCGCCTGTCATGAAGTAGGCGTTGGTAGCCAGGCTCGTCGCGGCCAGGTTGACCGCCGTGTCCCCTCGGCCCATGCGCTCCCACATCGCCTCGCCCATGGCCCGTCCCGACGCCTGGTCGGCCAGGAGGTCGTCGTAGGACGTGATGCCGGCCGCCCCCTCCAGGGGTAGGCCGTATGGGGCGAACGCCTCGGGCGCCCACGGGAAGTAGGGTCGGCCTCCGGCCAGGCCGACCCGGGGGCCGCCGGCGCCGACATGCGGGGCCCGGATGAGGTTGCGGGCCGGATCGTAGTTTCCAGGCGGGCCGCCCAGGTACAGGTCGGCGAAGCGTGCCGCCCGCGCTCTGAACTGATCGTCGTCGGGGTCGGCCAGGCAGAGCAGGTAGAAGAGAAGCATCCCCTCTCCCTGGTGGAACCAGTCGTAGCCCCGCTCGTATTCGTCGACGAGCATCCCGAGGCCCGTCAGCTGGGCCGTGATCCCCTCCCAGTGCCGCTTGGCTGCGGGAAGCAGGTCGTCGGCTCCGCCTAGCAGGTAGAGGGCAGGCCAGTTGAAGAACGACTCGTAAAAGTCGTCCACCCCGTCCCGCTCGTCCGCTCCACCGCCCAGCTCACCGGCGGCGTACACCAGGCTCCCGTCGGCGCGCGTGTACCGCCGGGCGAAGGTCCTCCACGCCGAGTCCAGTTCGTCCAAGAGCTCCCGCTCAGCTGCAGCCCACGCCGGGGCGGCCACCCGATCCTCGGCGGTGACTACCGGCCACCGTCCTGACGCTCTCACGTCTTGGTGGCGCCAGCGGTGAGTCCGCTGACGATGTGGCGTTGCATGATTAGGAAGAAGGCGAGGGCTGGGCCCAGCACGAGCAGCAGGTCCGGGAAGACGGTGGTGAATTGGGTCGAGTACACCCCGATGGCCTCGTAAATGCCGGTGGTGATGGTCTGCATGCCGCTGGTCGGTCCGAGGATGATCTCCGGGCTGACGAAGTCGTTCCACACTCCCATGGCCACAAGGATGACGTTGGTCGCCACGATTGGTCGCATGATCGGGAAGATCAGCGACCAGAAGGTTCGCAGCCGGCCGGCCCCGTCGATCTTGGCGGCCTCGTCGATGGACAGCGGGATGCTGCGGATGTAGGCGACGTAGAGGAAGATGGTTACCGGCAGGCTGCCCACCGTCTGGAAGGCGACCAGTCCCGGGATCGAGTTCATGATGTGCATGTCGCGCAGGACGTACACGGCCGGGATCAGCACTGCCTGCCCCGGGATGAACGTGCCCAGCACGAAGTAGAAGAGCAGCACCTGGTAGCGCTTGCGGGCGCCGCGGGCGATCACGTAGGAGACTGGTCCGCAGAGCAGGACCACTGCTGTGACGTCGAGGACGACGAAGAGCAGGGTGGCGCCGTAGGCGTGTAGCACGTTGAACGTCGGGTTGACCAGGGCGTGTTCGAGGAACCGCACGGTCATACGGCCGAGTGGCATCCCGAACGGCGAGGAGAGGATGGCCGTTTGCGGTTTGAAGGCGTTGACCACCATGAGGTACATCGGCACCAGCCAGACCAGGCCGACGACAATGAGGATGGCGTGTCGAATTCCGCTTCCCAGGTGGTGACGGGTCCGGCCGGGGCGGGCGGCCCGGTCACTTCGAGGGCTAACCGAGGCGTCGGTCACGTGAGGCTGGACTCCTTCCTTCGCCGGTAGCCGATGACCGCAGCCGCCAGGGCGGCGGTGCCAACCATGAGCACCACGGAGCCGGCGCAGGCGTAGCCGAGCTCGCCGTTGGCGTACCCGATCGCCAGAATCTGGTAAGCGACGGTCTGCGTCTGCCCGTCGGGACCGCCGTTGGTCAGAGCGAGCACGAGGGCATAGGTCTGGAAGAGGCCGATCAGTACCAGCACGATGTTGACGGTGACCGTCGAGGACAGGAGCGGCCAGATAATGTCGTGGAAGCGGCGCCAAGGGCCGGCCCCGTCGACCTGCCCGGCCTCGATGAGTTCGGACGGGATCGTCTGCATGCCGGCCAAGTAGAGGACCAGACTGAACCCGATCGAGTTCCAGCTGATGACGAGCACAAGGCAGCCGACGGCCCAGTTGCCGTTGGTGAGAAACGGCGCAGCGCCGAGGCCGAGCCCGTGGAGGAGATGCTCGGCCGCTCCCTGCGGGTTCAGGATCGCGCTCCAGAGAAAGCCCGAGATAATGGCACTGACGACGTAAGGGTAGAACACGGCTGACCGGTACAGCTTGTAGAGCCGGCCGGGTCGGTTCATGAGCATGGCCAGGGTGACGGCGACGACGTTGATCACGACGGTGCCCGCAAGGGACAGCACGCCGGTCACCACGAGTGGTCGCATCATGCCGGCCCCGCCGCTGAACACCTTGCGGTAGTTGGCGAGCCCGACGAATTGGAGCGTCGAACTCAGACTGTTCCAGTTGGTGAAGCTGTAACAGATCGCCATGATCAGCGGAACGATCATGAGGATGGTGAAGAGGGCGAAGGCCGGTCCAGCCATCGTGGCGGTCGGGGCGGCCGAGCGGAGCCACCGGCTGATATCCGGCCCACGGTTCACGGCACCTGCGCCGGTCCCGACGGGTGAGGGCAGGGTAGGCGGGCGGTCGGCCGTTACTACCACGCCGAGATCTCGCCGCTTACGTCCGTCACGACGACGAGCCCTTGTTGGAGTTCCACCAAGTGTCCAGTTCGTGAGCGACCTCGGCCGCCGACTTTCCACCCCAGAGGCCCTGTACGACCTGGTCCATGTAGGTCGCGAAGCCGTTGGGCTCGACGTTCTCCCCGCCGCCGGGCACGCCCTCGACCTTTGTCTGCGACGCAATTTTCTGGATGGCCTGGCCTACCGAGTCGAGGTGGTAGAGAGGCTTCTGGGTGAAGTCGCCGTCCGCCTTGACCAGCGGGGCGATCGCCTGCTTCTGGTTGGTGGAGAGGTAGTGCACGAATTCCTCGGCCAGCGTCCGATGCTTGGCCGCGGTCGGGATCTCCCAGTTGAAGGCGGCGACGACCGCCTGAGGTGCTGGCGTTTTGCCGTCGAGGGTGGGTACTGAGAACACGCCGACGGGGAACGGGGGCGGGGTCTGGGCGATGTTGCCGGTGAACCAGCTCGCCACCAGGTACATGCCGTACTTGCCCTGCAGGAAGTCGTTGTCCACCGTGTTGTACTGGAGTGCGACTGCCCCCTTGTCGATGTACCCCTTCTGGATCCACTGGCGATAGATCTGCATGGCTTGCTGCCATGGGCCGTGCGCGAAGCTCACCCTGCCGGCGCTCTTGTCCTTCTCCCACAGGAGGTTGTGCTGGTAGATCGTGGACAGGGCCATGGCCATGACCTGTGACCCGGCGATGAAACTGCCGGAGTCGGCCATGGGCGTGACCCCGAGCTTGGCCAGCTTGGCCATGTCCGAGGTCAGCGCCGAGTAGGTCGTGGGGACGGCCGCGATGTGTGCCTTGGCGAAGAGCTTTTTGTTGTAGAAGATGAGGTCCTGGATCTGGTAGCCGGCGGGCGTCGAGTAGATGCCCTTGTTGATCTCGTAGTCGCGGATGAGCGGATTCTTGGCGGCCGCCTGCCGAGCCCAGGCCTGGCCCGCCAGGTTGACGAAGTCCTTAGCATTTTGCGGTGTGATGGCGATGCCGGTCCCGACGTCGGGGCTGTTGCCGCTGGAGATCAACGTCTGAAAATACGGCCCGGTGCCTTGGCCGCCCTGGTTGATGATGCGGACCTTTACCCCAGGGTGCGTACGGGTGAAGCCGTCAGCCACTTTTTGGTAGACGGCGGGCGTCAGGGTCGCCGTCTTGTTGACATACCAGATCAGCGTGCCGGTCTTGTTGCCGCCTGTGCTGGAGGTGCCATGCGGCGCTGAGCAGCCGACCAGGCCCGCCCCCGCCAGGCCGGCGGCCGCGAGGGCTGCCAGCCGTTTCGTGCTCCTGCGCTTCATTGTGTGCTCCCCCTTGGTTGGCATGTGCCGTCTCATGAGATTTGGGTGGTGTTGGCGCCGTTGTCGATGACGGGGGCGCTTCCCTGGACCAGCGTCCCCTCGAAGCCCGTGCCGACGTAGGTCCCGACCGGTGTGCCGGTCCCGGGCGTGTCGAGGGCAACGATGGTGCCGACGGCCCACGTGCCGGTCGTCGATGGGCTCTCCGCACTCACCGAGGTGAGGGCGATTCCGGTGTCGCCGGCGGGGGCGCCGGCCTCGGCGTTGGTGGTGACGTTGCGGGCGAAGACGTTGCCTCGGGCGATCGGAAAGTCGGGCAGCAGGTATCTCGAGCTGAAGGACACGGCGTTCATGTAGTTGGACCCGAGGTTGACGCGGTTGTCCGCCACGGTGTTGAAGAACTCGGGGTACTGCCCAGCCGTCCCCGCGCCGTTGTTGTCGGCGTTGATCAGAGGGAAGAGGGCGGTCCCGGTCCCGAAGTCGGGAGTGATGGCGTCGGCGCCGTCGACGCGGTTGCCCGACACGGTGCTCTGAAAGGCGCTGCAGAAGATCCCGACGTACTTCTGGGCCTGCGTCGCCACGTTGTCGACGTAGGCGTTGTGCTTGTAGGTGAGCTGCAGGACAAGGGAGCTGGTGGTGTCGGGGACCACGTCCCAGGGGCTCTCCACCTGCAGAGTGGTGGCGGTGTTGGCGACGACCTTGCGGACCTGCCCGGTCCCGGTCCCGCCCACGATGAAGACGTAGGCCCCGATGGGAGTGGCCTGCACGTTGTTCGATGTGTCGAAGGTGGTGGCAGCGACGGTCACGGTGTCGGTGGTGGCAGAGGCGACGGCGTGGGTCCGCCCGCCGCCGACCACATCACCGCTGTCGGTGTCGCCCACGACGGGCGATCCGTTGTTCTGCTCCGGGCCACCGCAGTAGCGGAAGGTGTTGGCGCCGACGTAGACGTCTTCGATGTAGGCGGTGTCGGCCACGCCGAACGTAGCCGAGGAGGTCTTGGCGGACCCGAAGGTGATGGCGGCGTTGTAGTAGCCGACTGAGGGGTCGCGGTCGAAGGTGCAACCGGTCACCGTCAGGCGCTTGCCGCCCCAGATCTGCACACCTGCGTTGAGGACCTGGTTGGGGCCGCCCTGGGCCAGGATCATTTGGGTGTCGACGACCCGGATGTCGACGGTGTTGACACCGAAGAGGCCGTTGGCCGCGCTCACCTGGCTGGAGCGGATGGTGAGGTCCTTGTTGTTGTTGGCCAGCACGGCGAAGTAGCCGCGAGCCATCTGCGATCCAGGGTGCACCGCCATGGCTTCAACGGCGACCTGCTCGAAAGTGACCCCGTCCCGGCCGTCGACCTCCACGGCGACGATCCGGTTGGCGTTGCAGTCGAACCCGAGCTGCTCGAAAGTCACCGGGTTCGTGTCGGGAGCCAGGTAGACGATGCCGTAGGGGTCGTCGGCCGTCGAGCCGTAGATGTCATAGAAGCCGGGCGCCGCCTCGGGCTCGCTGTAGGCGGCCGAAGGGGAGACAACGAGCGTGCTAGCGGTCGCCCCGGCCCCCCGGAGGACCACCGGACCGTTGGCGCTTTGGACGTGGAGCTTGGTCGAGACGGTGTAAGTCCCGGTCGGGAAGACGACCGTGGCGCCATGCCGGCTCGAGGTGGCAGCGTCGAGTGCCGACTGGATGGCCTGGGTGGAGTCCTGGGTGCCGGTCGGGTCGGCCCCGAATCGTGCGACGACGTCGTAGACGGGGACTGAGCGGACTGTAGGACCAGTCACCTCGAGGTGCAGTGAGCTCGGTGCAAGGGCGCCGCCGGCACCACCGTTGCCCATCCACACCTCGTAGATCCCCCGCTCAAGCCCGCGAGGCACCGCGAACCAGACAGCGTGGGCGTTCGAGCGCATGACGGAGCAAGTGACCAGCCGCCGCTCGCCGTCGGCCACGAG
>Ga0070737_10003624_pt1 | contig 16447 bp, 10 predicted proteins | sample Coa_R1_10_FD_66438 | JGI IMG/M metagenome (GOLD analysis project Ga0070737, IMG submission 66438) | Surface soil microbial communities from Centralia Pennsylvania, which are recovering from an underground coalmine fire - Coalmine... | ecosystem: Environmental > Terrestrial > Soil > Unclassified...
ACACCGGACTGTTCACGCCGGCCGATCCGGAGCTGGAGGGCCAGGTGCGCGAAGCCGCTGTGGACCAGATGCGTGCCGCCGCGCTCGACGACGGCATATTGCAAACGGCCGCGACCAACGCCCGGCAAACCATCAAGAGCTTGCTGACCAGCCTGGGCTTCACGAACATCGAAATACGCCCGTAGCGGAATCACATTCGCTATTCCCGGTACACTCGCCTTCCCCGCATACTCGTCTCGTGCAGAGTGCCGACCCCAACCTGCGGTTGCTGACCTCCTTTCTCGATTACCTCAAGGTCGAAAAAGGACTGGCGCCGCTCAGCGTGGCGGCGTATCGCTCGGACCTGGAGCAGTATTTGCAATTCCTGCTGAAGCGCAAGCGCGGCCTGCGCGAGGCGCGACGGCAGGAGGTGCGCGATTTCCTCAACTCGCTTTTGTCCAATGGCGTCGATGGGAGAAGCGTGGCGCGCAAGCTTTCGGCGCTGCGCCACTTCTACAAATACCTGCTGCTGGACCGCTACATCGCCAGCGATCCTACGCTGAACCTCGACACGCCGCGGCAGTGGAAGGTGCTGCCCAAATCGCTGGCCGTCGACGAAGTCGAGCGTGTGCTGCAGGGCCCTCTGCGCGCGCAGGACGACTGCTGGTCGCAAGCCTTGGCGGGCCGCGACCGCGCCATGCTGGAGGTGTTTTATGCGGGCGCGCTGCGGGTCTCGGAAATTGTCAGTCTCAAGCTGGAAGACCTGAAGCTGGAGCTGGGTCACGTACTGGTGCGCGGCAAAGGCGATAAGGAACGCATTGTCCCGCTGGGGCGCGCGGCCCAGGAGATCGTGCAGCAATATCTGCGCGAGGCCCGACCAGTCCTGGCGGCCGGAAAGTCGTCGCCGTTTCTGTTCATCGCGCGGGGAGGGCGCGGCATCACGCGGCAGCGCGTCTGGCAGATGGTGAATGCTGCCTCGGCGCAGTCGCGGCACGCCAGCCCGCACATGCTGCGTCATAGCTGCGCCACGCACATGGTGGAGAACGGCGCCGACCTGCGAACGGTGCAAACTCTTCTCGGCCATGCGGATATTTCCACCACGCAGGTCTATACGCATCTTGCGCTGGACCGGTTGAACCGTGTGTACAAGGAACATCATCCGCGCAGCAAGCAGCGAAACACATGAGCAGAAGCACAACCATCGTCGAGAAAGCAGTGACCAAGTTTCTGCGCGCCCTGCAGGAGCGCAACGCCTCGGCGCACACCATCAAGGCCTACCGTGCTGACCTCACGCAATTTGCGGAGTACGTTGGAGCGCAGAGCTGGCGCGACATCGACCACGTGCTGATTCGCGGCTATCTGGCTCAGCTTTACGAGCGCGGCCTCAGCAAGACGTCGGTCGCGCGGGCACTGGCGGCGCTGCGCTCGTTGTACAAATGGCTGGCGCAGGAAGGTGAAGTCCAGCAAAATCCGGCCGCCCTGGTGGCCACCCCCAAGCTGCCGAAGAAATTGCCGCGCGTGCCCACCATCGAGGAGCTGAACGCGGTGCTCGATTCCGGTACGACGGAGTGCTCCGCCTTTAGCGAGCGCGATCAGGTCATCCTGGAGCTGCTCTACGGCTGCGGCATACGGAATTCCGAGCTGATCGGCATCAACCTCGATGACATACGCTGGTCGAATGCCGTCATCCTGGTGCGCGGCAAGGGCCGCAAAGAACGCTACGTGCCGTTCGGCGAATCGGCGCAATCCGCGCTGCAGATTTACCTGCCGGCCCGCCAGCGCGTCCTTGCTGAAGTGCGGCGCACAACAGAAAAGGCCCTGCTGATTAACTTGCGCGGCACCCGGCTGACAACGCGAAGCGTGGGACGAATCGTCAAGCAGATCGCTGTTGCGCGTGGGCTTTCACCCGACGTCCATCCCCACACCCTGCGCCATGCCTTCGGCACACACATGCTGGAGGAAGGCGCCGACCTGCGCGCCATTCAGGAGATGCTCGGCCACGAACGGCTCTCGACCACCCAGCGCTACACCCAGCTCACCGTGAAGCACCTGATGGAGGTGTATGACCAAACCCACCCCCATGCCAAAAAAGCGGTGGGAAACTAGCGGGATCGGACGATTGCTTGTTTCATAAATCGCTTTCAGCCTTGGGCGACACGGCTGAAGCCATGCCCCTTCAAGGAACCATTAATGAAACAAGTCTGCGTTATGAAACAAGCTCTCAGGAGACATTGATTAGTCGAAACGCAGTCCCGCAGCGGCTAAAGCCGCACTGACTTTGGAGCGCTTCCGGACGGCCCAAAGAGACTGTGTCGCGAGTGATGTCGCCGCTGCTGCGGCTTGGGTTTTGCCCCACTGAGAGCGTGGGCTTACGCTCACGCCTAACCCCATCCCGCCGCTGCGCGGCTGTTTATAACGGATTCTGGCTGTCTGTTCCACCGCGAAATTTCATTTCCAGTCGCAACACAGTCTCTAAAGGCCACACCTTCAAAACCGAACTGTAATTCGAGCGTCCTTAGCGCTTCCAGGAGCCAAAGGTGGCACAAGGCCGCACTTCCCTACGTCGTTTTTCCGTTCCGCTCCAGGGTTACAAAGAAGTCGCGGCTAATCGGCTCAATGGTCGCCTTCGCCTCGGGAAATTTGGCGCATAACTGCCTGATCTGCTGTTCCCCATAGAGAAACAGGTCGCAGCGCTTCTTGTAGCGCAACTGCCGCTGCCAAGCCAGAATGCCCCCTGCCGCGGGAAACGAAAAGAAAGCCTTGTGGCGCGTGAGCGACAGCACCTTGGCCACGACCTTCTCTGCGTCGGGCATATAGTCCATGAAGCCCATCACAATGACGTAATCGAAGATTTCCTGCGGCTCGTAGGTGTAGAAGTCGGCCACCATAAATTGGCAGCGGTTGCCCACGCCGACTTTTTTGGCGTGTTCGGCGGCGAGCTTCAACATGCCATCGGCAAAGTCGATGCCGATTACGCGCGCAGCGCCGCGCTGGGCCAAGGTGATGGCGTAATGACCGGGGCCGCAGCCGACATCCAGCACACTTTTGCCCTGGACCGGTTCGCAGCCGGCAATCGATTTCTCGTAGCGCAGGCGCATGCTTTTACGGAACAGGCGATTGATCACGCTGTCGATCAATCCATTCTGGTTGCCGTAGATGGCGTCGAAGTCTCCGGCGTATTGGTGAAAGAAAGTTTGGGTGCGATCAGGCGACATGGGAATGTATCAACTCGGGATAGCTATTGAGGGCGTTCTGGAACGTAGTTACGGGAAAGTCGCGCAGCACACGGCGGAGCTTCGCTTCCGTCCCATCGAGATTTACATACGACTTGAAAGTTCGGGTGCGGCCCATGGGCAGGCGCGGATGCGCGGGATCGACTTCGCGGGGGTGAATATAAAAGACCACCGGGCGCCCTTCGGCGAGGACTTGCCGGGCCATTTTGCGCACCAGCCAATAAGGAAACAGCCGCAGATAACCGCCGCCAAAAAAGCACATCCGTTTGCCGAGCAAGTCAGCGACGGTAATCGGCAGCTCGACAATGCCCGTATCATTGCCTACCCGATAAGGATCGCGGCGGCCTTCCGGCATGCCTCCATGACCGCGGACCGCCGGGAATACCGACGAATCATACTGGTATCCCGCTTCGACCAGCACGTCAAAGAACCACGGCGTGTCGTCGGTGGTAGAGAAGCCGGGAGCGCGATAGCCTACGACGGGCGTCCCAGCGATGTCTTGCAGCAGCAAGCGCGCGTGGTGCACATCCTCGTAGAACTCATCACGCCCTTGCTCATAGACCAAGCGGTGGCCGTAGCCGTGCGAGGCAATCTCGTGGCCGCATGCGGCCGCTTCCTTCACCAGATGCGGGAAGCGCTCGCCAATCCAGCCCAGGAAAAAGCAGGTCACCTGCACCTGGTGCTCGCTGAAGATGTCCAGCAGCTTACGGAAGTTCCTTTCGACGCGCGAAGGCAGGCGGCTCCATTCCGAGATCGCAGGGGCGCTCGGGACATCCAGAATATGGAACCAGTCTTCGACATCGACGGAAAAAATAGACGTCTGCATAATCGTCGGCGAGGCTAACTACATATACAACAAAAGTCTCCCCGCCGCCAACCGCCAGAGTAGAATCGCGTCAGGATTTGGTGATTTGCCAACAGACAGGCTTAAGAGGACGCACCCGAGAATCTTCTTATCGTAGCGCGCGACTTCTCGCCTCGCCCCGCGTCTTGGGAAGATTTGCATGTCCGCGCGGCAGGCAATATCCTAGGCGGCTGTGTTGCAGAGGGGGTTGGGATGGTCCTGCTCAAATGCGCTCGTCTTCTGGTCTTGCTGGTTGCCTGCATCGCGCCTGCACGGGCGCAAACCTCGGCCTCGCCGCCGGAAAAGCATCCCGGCCTTCCCAGTGAAATCCCCGATCACTTCACGCAAGTCACCACCAGCTTCAACTACACCAAGCGCGAAGTGATGATTCCCATGCGCGACGGAGTGAAGCTCCACGCGGTCATCCTCATCCCTAAGGGCGCGAAAAACGCGGCCATGCTGCTGACCATCACTCCCTACGACGCCGAGTCGCAAGTCGGCCACGCCGCCAGTCCTGATCTGGCACGCACGCTGGAAGGCTATGACAATCCCACCGATGTGATCGTCGAGGGCGGCTACATCCGCGTGGTGGAAGATGTGCGCGGCAAGTACGGCTCGGAAGGTGACTATGTGATGAATCGCCCGCTGCGCGGCCCGTTGAATCCCACGCCAGTGGACGATTCTACCGATATCTACGACACCATCGACTGGCTGGTGAAGAACGTGCCGGAAAGCAACGGCAAGGTCGGGGTGCTGGGAATTTCTTACGACGGCTGGACCACGCTGATGGCCATGTTCCATCCGCATCCGGCGCTCAAGGTTGTGGCGCCGATGAATCCCATGGTGGATGGCTGGATGGGTGACGACTGGTTTCACTACGGCGCCTTCCGCGAGCAGATGGAGATTTATTTCCAGGAACAGGAAGCTGCGCGCGGCAACGGCCCGCCGTGGTGGACGGCCTACGCCGATGATTACGACGCATGGATGGCCGCCGGCTCCGCCGGTGAAATGGGCACGCTTCATGGGCTGGAGCAGACCGGCTTCTGGCGGAAGGTGGTTGCCCATCCCAACTATGACGAATTCTGGCAGGACCAGGCGGTGGACAAGCTGCTGGCAGCGCAGCCGCTGCAGGTCCCGGTGCTGCTGGTCGACAGCTTGTGGGACCAGGAGGACATCTACGGCGCCCTGGCAGTTTATCGGGCGATCAAGCCCAAGGATAAAGACAACGACAAGGTCTTTCTCGTGCTGGGGCCGTGGCACCACGCACAGGAAATCGGCGACGGCAGCCGCCTCGGCGTGCTGAAGTTCCCTACCGATACTGCCCGCGACTTTCGTGAGAGAATCCTCGCTCCATTTTTGGCGCAGTATCTTAAGGACGGTGCACCTAAGGCGGACATCGCGCCGGTGACCGCCTACGAAACCGGAACCGACCGATGGTTGCGCCTGCCGGCCTGGCCGGCGGGATGCCCCGGCTCCTCTGCTCCACCGACCGCAAAAGCGGAGACCGTTGGGGACCCCGGGGCCTCCACCCCATCGACCGCAAAGACGGTGCTCAATGACGACAGCGGCTGTACCATCACGCGCCGGCCGCTTTATCTGGAACCGGGCCGCAAGCTCGCCTTCAGCGCGCCTACGGCGGGTGGCGCAGCCTACGAGGAATATATCTCTGATCCAGCCAAGCCCGTTCCCTACTTGCCGCGGCCGGTGCAGCCGTTCGGATATGGCGAAGGTTCCACCTGGCCGACCTGGCTGGTGAGCGACCAGCGGCACGCGTCTGCAAGAGGCGATGTGCTGACGTTTGTCTCCGACACCCTGACTGAGCCGTTGAAGATCGCCGGCCGGCCGGTGGTGCATCTGATGGCCTCCACCAGCGGGACAGACTCCGATTGGGTGGTGAAGGTGATCGACGTCTATCCCAGTGAGTTCGCGCCGGAGCCGAAGCTGGGCGGCTACGAACTGATGATTTCTGCCAATATCTTCCGCGGCCGCTATCGCGAAAGTTTCACCACTCCGCAACCCATCACACCGGATAAACCGCTACTCTATGAATTTGCCTTGCCTACGGCCGACCACGTCTTCTTGCCGGGGCACAAGATCATGGTGCAGATCCAGTCAAGCTGGTTCCCGCTCTATGATCGCAATCCCCAGACTTTCGTGGAGAACATTTTCTGGGCCAAGCCCGCCGACTACAAAAAAGCCGTGCAACGCATTTATCACGCGCCCGGGGAAGAGAGCTACATTGAATTGCCCGTAGTAATGCAGGGTCAGGCAAAGGTGCCGTGAAACGATTGCTCTGGAACGCTCGCTGGGCCTGATTCCCCAGATATTCATTAATGATGTACTCTTTTTAAATTGTCTATGACATCGCACATTCACGTAGCTCCTTCTCCTGCCCAGCAACCAACTTTGGCCTATGATCCGCTACTCGACGACGTTGGGTACATGACCTGCATGACCCTGGTGCTGCTCGGAAATTATGCGCAGACCGGGCATCTAGGCGGCCCGCTGGCCTACACGCCGTACAATGTCGCGGCGCATTTGGTCGGTCCCGAAAACGGCGGCCTGCGTTACGACTACCGCCGGCCGAAGCATCCTTACTGCGACAAGTTCATGATGGCGGCGGGGCACTCGGTCCCCACCTGCTATGCGCTGTGGATGATCATGGGCCAGGCGTTGTATCGCAAGTATCAGCAGACCGGCGATCCGCGGTATCGCGTTGATCCGCAGGTCGCCATGCTGCCGATCGACGCTCTGGGTTTCCGGCGCAGCGCCGGCGCCTTGAAAACACTGCTGCACGAAACCGGCCTGGAAGATCATCCGCTGTTCGTGCAGGCGAAGGGCCGCGGCATTCGTGCGCTCTCCGGACATGCCGAAAGCACCGACTGCACGAACGACGTGAACGGCGGGCCCTCGGGCATTGGCATCGCAACGGCCGCCGGCAAAGCGGCGTTCTGGGACATCGCGGGCGCGCCCGACTCGCCGAAAGTGATCGCGCTGGAGGGCGAATTTGCGCTCACCGAAGGCCATGCCCAGGAGCTGAAGACGCAGGCGCTGGCCCTGCAAGTGGGGAAGCGCTTGCGGGTGATGGTTTCCAACAACAACGCCGGCATCGACGACCGCCTGATTGGCGGCGTGATTGCCGCCGAGTTCACGGGTTACGATCTCGTGGACCAATGGAAATCGTATGGGTGGAACGTCTTCACGTTGGCGGACGGTAACGATTACGGCGAAGTGACGGCGGCGCTGAAGGCCATGGATGCGGTGGACCCGCACGACCGCCGTCCCATCGTCGCCATCGGCAAGACGATCAAGGGCTACTGGCCTGCGGCCGTTGACGGAAAGATCCCCGGGTACGCCGGCGAACAATTGGTAAGCTACCCCAGCCATCCCTACGCGCTGAAGATGAACTCGGAGTATTTCATCGCGCTGGCGGAGACCTTTGAGAAGCACTACGGCGTGGAGTTCGAAGGCATTCGCAAGGGCCCGGTCAAGGACAATCGCGAGCGGTTGATCCAGTTCAAGACCAACATCGACGTGGTGATGTCGCTGCTCGACCGCAACGGACTGGGCGATCGCCTGGCCGACCGGCTGGTGGAGATCGGCGACACGGTGCGCGACGACGTGAAACTGCGCATCTCGGCCTCGAGCGATCCGTTCCTCGATGATCGGCTGCGCGTCGCGGCGCTGCCGGAGGAGCCGCAGAAGGTCTCGATTCGCAATGCGATTTCCGGCGCGGAGAAGCAAGTCAGCATCGCGCTGTTCAGGAAACCGGGTGAGATGGCCGGAACGCGGCGCGCGATTTCCGAAATTATCAAGTGGATGAACTACGTCACCAACGGACGGTTCTTCACCGTGGCCGCCGACCTTTCGGAATCGATCAACGTCGAGCACGGCAGTTTGTGGGGACACTATAGCCCTACGACCAATCCGCTGGGCACACGGTTGAAGGCGCCGATTGAAGAAGCCGGGAATGTTTCCACCGCCATCGGGCTGGTGAGTCAAAGCGCTTCCCTCGATCCCGAAAAATTCGCCGGCGTTTGGGCGCTGAGCGGCTCATACGGAGCGTTTACGCCGCTGATGTACACGCCGGCGCGCGTCTGGAGCCAACAAAACCAGGACAGTAAATTTCGTATGGGTGTGCTGCATATTCTGGCTGGGCACTCCGGTCCGGAAACCGCCGCCGATGCGCGTACTCACTTCGGCATCTTCGCGCCGCAAGTGTGGAAGCTGTTTCCGCGCGGTCAGGTCATCAACTTGAGCTTTTGGGATTACAACGATGTCGCGCCCGGCTATTTTGCGGCGGCGAATATCGCGGCGCGCGATCCGCGGGTGGGCATCATTACCATTGAGGTGGCGCGGCCCGACTTCCCGGTTGCGGACCGCAGTCATTTCGCCGATCCCGATCTGCGCGCGGCGGCAAAGGGCCTGTACGTGATCCGCGATTTCGCGCCGGACAAGCCGCGCCATGGCTACGTGATCGCGCAAGGATCGAGTTCCACGGTGAACCTGGTGAAGGTGCTGCCGAAACTGGAAGCGGCCGGCGTGAACGTGAAAGTGATTGCGGCGATCAGCGAAGAGTTGTTCGATCGCCAGCCACAAGCCTATCGCGATTCCGTGCTGCCGCCTGCGGCCCGCTACGATTTGATGGTGGTATCAACCGGCACGAGGCGCATGTGGCCGTTGCGTAACCTCGGTCCGCTGACCGACGAGTATTCCCTCACTTCCGACTTCGACAACTCCTGGAGGACCGGCGGCCTCGAAGCGGACGTGATCGCGGAAGCCCATCTTGATCCCGATTCGATTTTTCGGGGCGTGGAGCGATTTGCCAACGAACGCGAGCGCCGCATCGGCGATCAACGCAAATGGATCGGCTAGTTGAGTGGGCTGTCTACCCTTTCGTTACTAGGCCCTCTTAAGGCTTGTGTGACAGCTTTCCAAAGAGACGAATGTGCGCGCCATTTTTGCGGCGAGCTGCCGCCCTGCGGGTGAGCTGGTCGAACACTGCCCGCGGGACATAGCTACACCGAAATCGCTGTAGGGAACTTCTGATTTAAGTGTTGACTTGTCCAAGCTGCGCCCCGGCAAGTTGATCTGCGGGCTGGGCTTTTTCACCAGAGCGTGGGCCGATACGTCACAGCTTCTGCACCCTTTGCACATCGCGGACGCCGGGGATTTTGCGCACGCCGGCGAGGATACGCTCCAGGTGCTTGAGATCGGCGATGTCGACCACGATTTCCACCGTGGCCGAGTCCTGGGCAGTGTTGGCTTCGATGTTGCGGATATTGGTGTTGGCGTCGCTGATGACGGTGGCGATTTGCTTCAACATGCCGGGACGGTTGTCGCAGGCGACAGCCAGCTTGACGGGGTAGCCGGCCTGCCAGGCGGGGGAAGCGGTGTCGCGACCCCACTCGACCGCGATGCGGCGCTCCGGTTCATACATCAGGTTCTCGACGTTGGCGCACGACTTGGAATGCACGGCGACGCCTTTGCCGCGAGTTACATAGCCCACAATCTCCTCGCCGCGGATGGGGTTGCAACAGCGCGCGCGATAGACCAACAGATCGTCGTGGCCTTTGACCTTGATGGCGGCGTTGTCGCCGCCGAAGACGCGGCGCACCACGCTGGTGAAGCCTCCGGAGGCGTCTTCGCTAGCGGAGGCCGGCGGAGCGTGGCCGGAGAACGACTGCGCGTCCTCGGGAGGCACCAGCCGCGCCAGAATGCTGCGCGCGGAAAATTTGCCGTAGCCGATGGCCGCCAGCAGATCGTCAGGCTTGGCCAGGCCATTTTCCTGCGCGACGCGCTGCAGCTCGCGGTCATTGATCGACTTCATGGCGATGCGATACTTGCGCGCCTCCTTCTCGATCAGCTTGCGTCCAATTTCGATGGCGCGCTCGCGCTGATGCACGTTCAGCCAGTGCTTGATCTTCTGCCGCGCGCGGTTGGACTTGGTGAATTGCAGCCAGTCGCGGCTGGGGTGATGTCCTGGCTGGGTCAGGATCTCCACAATGTCACCGGAATGGAGTTTGTAGCGCAGCGCCACGATGCGACCGTTGACCTTGGCCCCTACACAGGTGTTGCCCACCTCGGTGTGGACGGTGTAGGCAAAGTCCACCGGCGTGGCGTCGCGCGGCAAAACCACGATGCGGCCCTTGGGCGTGAAGGTGTAGACCTCCTCGGGATAGAGGTCGATCTTCAGGGTGGAGAGAAACTCGTTCGGGTTCTTGACCTCGCGCTGCCACTCCACCACCTGGCGCAACCAAGCCAGCCGCTGCTCATCGCGCGCCGAAACCGGGCCGTCTTTGTACTTCCAGTGCGCAGCAATGCCTTCTTCCGCCATCTTGTGCATCTCCTCGGTGCGAATTTGCACTTCGAAGGCGTGGCCCTTCTCAGAGATGACGGTGGTGTGCAGCGAGCGATAGAAGTTATTGCGGGGGATGGCGATGAAGTCCTTGATGCGTCCGGGCACGGGCCGCCACAGGTTGTGAATGATGCCCAGCACGGCGTAGCAGTCGGTCTCCGATTGCGTGATGACCCGCAGCGCCAGCATGTCGTAAATCTGGTCGATGGCAATACGCTGCCGCTGCACTTTCTGCCAGATGCTGTACAGCCGCTTGATGCGCGCCTCCACCCGCGCCTGGATTTTGTTCTCCTTCAGCTTCTCCTCGATGACGCCCTGGACTTCGGCCAAAAACGCCTGGCCTTCCTTGCGCCGCGAGTGTACCGCCTCTTTCACTTGCTGGTAGGCAATCGGATCGACGTACTGGAAGGCCAGGTCCTCCAGCTCACCGCGAATTTTGTTCATGCCCAGGCGGTGGGCGATAGGCGCGTAGATGTCCAGCGTCTCGCGCGCGATCTTCTGCTGCCGCTCCGGCGAAAGGAACTTCAGCGTGCGCATGTTGTGCAGGCGGTCGGCCAGCTTGATGAGCACCACGCGGATGTCATCCATCATGGCCAGCACCATCTTGCGCACGTTCTCGGCCTGGGCGTCTTCCGACGAGGCGAACTCGATCTTGCTGATTTTGGTGACGCCTTCCACGATGTGCGCCACCTGCTCACCGAACTCGGCGTTGATTTCCTCAACCGTAACCGAGGTGTCTTCGACCGCGTCGTGCAGCAAGCCGGCGGCAATGGCCGTGGTGTCGAGCTGCATCTCCGCCAGAATGGTGGCCACTTGCAACGGATGCGCCAGATAAGGCTCGCCCGACGCGCGCGCCTGCCCTTTGTGATGTTGCATGGAGAAGTCGTACGCCTTGCGGATCAGCGCCAGGTCGTCGTCGGGACGGTAGGAACGGACGGTGCGCAGCAGATCGCGGTAGCGGGTGACGGTCAGAACATTGGTGGCAATCTGTTGGCGAAAAGTCGCCATACTTGATTATACGATGACGGCATAAGGCCAGATGAATCAAGCCGGTAGTAGTCGTGAGCGATTGGCCCACTAGCTGGTTGGCCCACGCTTTCAGCGCCGGGTGACCTTGGTGGCCGGGCCATTGTGTCAGGGCACGACTTACATGGGATCGTGCCAGCCGCCGATGTCGGCCGCCAGCTCACGCGAGTCGGGCGGTCCCCAGGTGCCCGGCTCGTACAGCTCGGTAGGGCAGCACTCGCCCAGAATCGGATCGACGATCGCCCAGGCGGCTTCCACGGCGTCTTGGCGCACGAAGAGCAGAGAATCGCCTTTCATGGCGTCGGTCAGCAGACGCTGGTAGGCGTCCATTTCGTCGCTGGTGTTGTACTTCACCGCCGAGAGCTCCACCGGCATGGGCACCATGAGCGGTCCCGGCCGCTTTACGCGACCGCCCAGGCTCAATTCGATGTCCGGACCCAGACGGAAGCGAAAATAGTTTCGGCCGTCGCCGCCCATCCGGCTCAGGGGTGGCTTACGCAGCTTGACATAAACCTCGGTGACCGTAATCGGCAGCCGCTTGCCAGCGCGAATCAGGAAGGGAACGCCGGCCCAGCGCCAGGAGTCGATCTCCAGCCGTAAGGCCGCGAAGGTCTCCACGTCGGAGTTGGGCGAGACGCCAGGCTCTTCCCGGTAGCCGCGAAATTGCCCGCGCACAATGTTGGCCGGGTTGAGCGGCGGAATGGTGCGAAAGATTTTGACCTGCTCGTCGCGCACCGAATCCACATAGATGGTAGTGGGCGGCTCCATCGCGAGGAAGGCCACGACCTGCAGCATGTGGTTTTGCACCACGTCGCGGATGGCGCCGGCTTCTTCGTAAAACTTGCCGCGGCCCTCGACGCCGAACGACTCGGCCATGGTGATCTGCACGCTGTGGACGTAATTGCGGTTCCAGATAGGCTCCAGGAAGCTGTTGGCGAAGCGGAAGATCAGCAGGTTTTCTACCGCTTCCTTGCCCAGGTAGTGATCGATGCGAAAGATGTTCTCTTCAGGAAATGCCTGGTGCAAGGTCTGGTTGAGCTTACGGGCGGAGACCAGGTCGCGTCCGAAGGGCTTTTCCAGGATGACCCGGGCATTTTGCGCGCAGCCGGATTTGGCCAGGCCTTGCACCACCACCGGGAACATGCTGGGCGGGATGGCCAGGTAGTGCGTCGGACACTGCGCGCCTCCCAGCTTGGTGCGCAGCTCGTTGTAAGTCTGGTCGTCGCGATAGTCGCCGTCGATGTAACTGAGCAGTTCGCACAAGCGGCTGAAGGCGGCTTCGTCCACGCCTCCGCCGTACTTGACCAGGCTATCGCGCGCCCGGTCGCGCAACTGCTCGAGGGTCCAGCCTGATTTGGCCACTCCGATGACTGGCACTTCCAGCATGCCTTGCCGCACCATGTTCTGCAGTGCGGGGAAAATCTTCTTGTAGGCCAGGTCGCCGGTAGCGCCGAAGAAAACGAAAGCATCCGAATGCGGTAGCATGGGTCCTCTCCGCTTGGTTAGCAAGTCTTGGATGAAATGCCCACCTGCTTTTCCTCTTGTACCATAGACGCAGACATCGATGAACCGCTCCTGCCCCATGCAGAATTCCAGCGAGCACGTGCTGGAGTTCGACCAATTTCGACATTTGCTGGCTGGCTATACTGCATCGCCCCTGGGACGCGAGCGCGTGCTGCAGCTCGTGCCTTCGTGTGATCGCCATTGGATCGAGGGCCAGCAACAGATTACAGAGGAATTGCGCGGCTACCTGCGCGCCGGAGGAAGCTTCGATTTTCACGGGCTGCTCGATCCTTCACCGCTGATTGATAAATCGCGGATCGGCGGCGCGGCGCTGGAGATCACGGAAATCCGCGATCTGCTGCTGGTGGCCGACCGCGCAACCCAGTGGCGCGAGATTGTGCTGCATCCTGCAGCGAATATCGAGGCGCAGTGGCAGGCGGTGCGCGAACTCTCGCTGGGCATCGCTGACTTCACGCCTCTGCTGCGCTACTTCCGCAATAAGATCCTGCCGGACGGAACGCTGGATGACCGCGCTTCGCTCGAGCTCGCCCGATTGCGCCGCGACATCGAGAAGCAGAAGCGAACCATCCAGGAGTCGCTGCAGGCTTATCTGCGGCGGCTTTCGCAAGGCGGCGCGCTGCAGGAAGAATTGGTCACCATTCGCGGCGAGCGCTTTGTGATCCCCGTCAAGGTGGAGCAGCGCCGCCGAGTGCAGGGTGTGGCGCATGGGGCATCATCCAGCGGTCAGACGGTGTTTATCGAGCCGCTGGAGACCATCGAGCAAAACAACGATCTGGTGCGGCTGCTGGAAGACGAGCAGGCGGAGGTTCATCGCATTTTGCTGGACATGACCGCCCGTTTGGGCGAGCACGCGGACGCGCTGCGCGCAGCCGTGGACGTCCTGGCGGAATTGGAGCTGCAGTTTGCCAAGGCGCGATTTGCGGAAGAATACGACTGTGTTGCGGTGAAGCTGCTGGCCGACGGGCCTGATGCCGGGCTCAGCGAGGCACTCGTCTTGCGCAAGGCGCGGCATCCGCTGCTGGAGCGCACGCTCAAGCTGCATGACACGCCGGTGGTGCCGCTGAGCGTCGAGTTGGACGGCCGGCATCGCCAACTCATCATCAGCGGGCCAAACACGGGTGGCAAGACGGTGGCGCTGAAGACTGTGGGATTGCTGGCACTGATGGCACAGTCCGGAATTCCGGTTCCGGCAGAGCGCGCCGAGCTGCCGATCTTCGATGCCGTGTTTGCCGACATCGGCGATTATCAGTCGATCGAGCAGAACCTGTCGACGTTTTCGGCGCACGTCACCAACATCGATTTCACCTCGCATCACGCCACGGCGAAGTCGCTGGTGCTGCTGGATGAGCTGGGCTCGGCGACCGACCCGGAGGAAGGCGCGGCGCTGGCCGTCGCCATTGCGGACCACTTCCGGCGCGCGGGGTGCCTGAGCATCATTTCCACCCACCATACCGCATTGAAGGTGTACGCAGCGAATACGCCCGGCGTGCTGAATGCCGCCGTGGGATTCAACGAGCAAACGCTGGCTCCGACCTACGAGCTGCGCCTGGGCGTGCCGGGCGCCTCAGCGGGCATTAACGTCGCGCAGAAGCTGGGGCTGAACTCCGACATTGTGGGAGAAGCGCGGCGGCGGATGACCTCGCAGGCGCAGGACGTCGCACGCTTCCTGGACCGGCTGCACAGCGAATTGCGGCAAGTGGAGGGCGAGCGCGCGTCGCTGCGCGCGCGTGAGCAGGAACTGGCACGGGAGCGCGACCGCCTGAATCTGGAGGGTCGCAAAGAGCAGAAGGAGAAAGTCCGCGAGTTGGAGAAGAAGCTGGAGAGTCTGTTGCGCGATTTTGAGTATCGCAGCCGTGAAATGGTGAGCGCGGTGGAGGAGCGGGCGCAGGCGCTCAAGCTCTCCAAGGACGCTGAACGCCGCATCGCCAAGCTGCGCCGCGAATTCCGCGAGCAGTTTGACTCGGCGGTGGTGGCTCACTCGACCGGCGCCGACAGCGGCGACCCCAATGCGCAGCAGCACATCGTCCGGCAGGTTTCGGTGGGCGATACCGTGCGGCTGAAATCGCTGGGCCGCGACGGGCGCGTGCTGCGCCACTTCGACGACGATAGCTTCGAGGTGGCCGTGGGGCCGATGAAGATGAAGGTGGCGCGCGACGACTTTGCCGCCGTGGTGGCGCGCGGCGATGCGAATCCTGTCGCCGCGGCGCGCTCGCGCGGCATCAGTGTCTCGCTGGCGAACGAAGACGAGAGCGTGCCGACGGAGATCAACGTCATCGGACAAACCGTGGACGAGGCCACGCAAGCCGTCGAGAGGTTCGTCGATCGCGCTTTCCTGGCGGGCGTGGTCCGGGTCCGGATTGTGCACGGCAGCGGAATGGGCATCCTGCGCAAAGCTCTGCGGCAGTTTTTGCGGAGCCACCCGCACGTCGCCGGCGTCAGCGAGCCCCCGCAAAACGAGGGCGGCGGTGGTGCGACGGTGGTGGAGTTGAAGAGCTAGTTGCCGGCGGCCAGTGGCCAGTTGCCAGTGGTTAGAGAGGCAAGAACCTTCGAAACGACCCCTACGCGCGGCGAGCACAAGGCGAAGTTGCGAGCAGCAAAATAGCGACTTGGTTGCGCTTCCGAATCCCCGTCTTTAAACTGAAGGCAGCGATGAGCAAGCTTGGGCAGACCCTCAAAGGTTACGTCTGGTGGACGCATCCGCGGGGCAGTGTTCACTACGATGTCATGGTCACGCTCATCCTGGCTTTCATTTTCCTCGCCCCGCTGGGGATCAATTTTCGCGATAAACCGCAAGAGCGTCCGCCGCGGCAAACGGAGGTGGTGGTGCAGCAGGAGGACGATGGATTCCTCTACAAAGTGGATGCCTCGGCCGTGAAGGCAGGAAGCGAGGCGGAGATCCAAGAGTCGCTGCTGCGGATTATCGAGCCCATTGGGGGCGACGTCACCATTGACCGTTACGAAGCGGTGCGCGACAGCAACCATAATGTCGTTGCCTACAGGGTTTGGGTGCACCGCTGACGCAAGATTGTCGGCAACCAACCTGGCGGTAATCGGTTTCATCCTAGAGAACCCATGAAGAACGCGATCATTGCCGTGGTGGGATGGATTCTCGTTTGCAGTGCAGCCGCAGCCCAGGCGCAGAACCTGGAAGCGGTGCTGAATTCCATGGACAAAGCAGCCGCCGGTTTCCATACCGCGCAATGCGATTTCGTGTGGGACCAATATGAGAAGGTGGTGGACGAGCACGACTTCCAGAAGGGCACCATGTACTTCCGCCGCCAGGAAGACGACCTGGAGATGGCCGCCGACATCACTTCGCCCATGAAAAAGTACGTGCTGTTCAAGAACGGCGTGGTCAGCTACTATCAGCCGTCCATCGAGCAGCTCACGGAATACCATGCCGGCAAGAACAAGGCCGAAGTAGAAAGCTATCTGGTGTTGGGCTTCGGCGGCGGCGGTCACGCCTTGACCAAGTCCTATGAT
>Ga0070737_10003626_pt1 | contig 16437 bp, 13 predicted proteins | sample Coa_R1_10_FD_66438 | JGI IMG/M metagenome (GOLD analysis project Ga0070737, IMG submission 66438) | Surface soil microbial communities from Centralia Pennsylvania, which are recovering from an underground coalmine fire - Coalmine... | ecosystem: Environmental > Terrestrial > Soil > Unclassified...
GTGCAGCGCGAAGTGGCGGACCGGCTGCTCGCGCAACCGGGCACGCGCGCATATGGGTATCTCACGGTCGCCACCCGGCTGGTGTGCGAAGTGCAACTACTGGCGCACATCCCCGCGGCGGCGTTCGTTCCCCCGCCGAAGGTGGATTCCGCCGCTGTCCGATTCATGCGTAAGCCGGAGAGCGTGCCTTCGCTCGCCGATCTGCTCGTGTTCGTGGGCCGGTGCTTTGCACAAAAACGCAAGATGCTGCGCAACAATCTGCGCCCGTTCTACGGGCCTGCGGTCGACACTCTGCCTGAAGCCCCGCTGCGAGCCGAACAACTCAGCGTGGAGCAATTTCTTTCGCTGCGCGCGCGCCTTTCGCCGGCCCGGAATTCCTGACCGCTTCTGTACACTGAAACTTCATGATTCGGGCTCGCTTCGCGCCCTCTCCGACCGGCTATTTACACATCGGCAGCGCGCGCACATTCATCTTCAATTGGCTCTATGTTCGCAAGCACAGCGGCGCCATGGTTCTGCGCATCGACGACACCGATATCGAGCGCAACACGGAAGCGTCGTTGAACTCCATCTATGAAGGCTTGAATTGGCTGGGACTGGGCTGGGACGAGTTCTATCGGCAGTCCGAGCGCCTGGAGCAGCATCGCAAGCTGGCTTTCGGTTTGCTGGCCAAGGGGCTGGCATATCGCGATTTCACTCCCGCGGCCGCCGACTTGGAGGACCGGCCGCACGGGGAAGGCCCGTGGCTGTGCAATCCCGAGATGCGCGCGCTCTCGCAGGCAGAAAGCGACGCCCGCGCCGCTGCCGGCGAGCCGTTCGCGATTCGCTTCCGCGTGGAGCGCGATCCGCCGCGCCCGGTCCCTTTCCGGGACGAAGTTTATGGCGCGCAGTCGAAGATGACGGCCGATATTGAGGACTTCGCGCTTCTGCGCAGCAACGGCATGCCGACGTATCATCTGAGTTCGTGCGCCGACGACATCGACCTGGGCATTACTCATGTGATACGAGGGCAAGATCATCTCACCAACACGTTCAAGCACGTGCTGATCTTCGAGGCTGCGGACGCGCCGTTGCCTTCCTTCGCGCATTTGCCGCTGCTGATTGCGCCCGATGGGGCCAAATTGTCCAAGCGCAGGCACGGGCCCGTGGTCAGCGTCCTCACTTACCGCGACAACGGGTTCCTGGCGCTCGCCTACATAAACTTTCTGTGCCTGCTCGGCTGGTCGCCCAAAGACAACCGGGAGCAGATGACTCTCGACGAACTCCAGTCCGCTTTCAGCCTGGAAGGGGTGAACCGCAGCAACGCGGTGGTGAATTTCAGCGACGCCGATCCCATCGACCCTAAAGCGCTCTGGTTGAATTCGCAGCATCTGCGCTCGCTGCCGGTGAAAGAGCTGGCGCCGCTGGTGCGCCGCGTTCTAGAAAATCACGGGCTGGCGCCGTATGGCGACGACACCTTCTTCGAGCACGTGGTGGATACGATTCGCACGCGCTTTTCTACTCTGCTGGATTTTACGACCAAGGGGCGGGCCTATTTCGCCGACGATTTTCACATAGAGAAACAGGCGCTGGATAAACTGGACGCGCCCGGCGCGCGCGAGCTGCTGAGGGAACTGGCGGGCCGTCTGGAAGCGGACCCTGAATTTACGGAAATGAGTGTGGAAGCGCATCTGCGCAAAGTGGCCGAAGAGCACGGGGTGAAAGCGGGGCTGCTGATTAATGCCGCGCGCGCCGCGCTGACCGGCCAGCCGGTGGGACCGAGCGCATTCGCGGTGTTCACCTGCATTGGACGCCCACGGACTCTTCAGCGGCTGCGCAATGTCTAACGGAGCGCGGACTATTCTCGGCCTGGGCGGCCTGCTGAGCGATGCGGCCTGCTGCATCCTCCGGGACGGGCATATCGGGGCGGCTGTCGAACAGGCCAAAGTTTCGCGTCAGGACCGGCCGGGCGCATTCCCGGAAGAGGCTTTCCGCACATGCCTGGAAGTGGCGGGCGTGAAGCCGGAGGAAATCGATTGCGTGGCGATTGCGCGTCCGTTCGCACCGGGTCCCGAAAGCCTGGCACAACTGGAACTTCGGGCCCGCTTTCCTGCAAGCGATATCGTAGTCGTCGAGCATCATCACGCGCATGCCGCGTCTGCCTACTACGTTTCCGGTTTTGAATCGGCGTCTGTGCTGAGCATCGACCGGGCGGGCGATTTCCGCTCCGCCGTTCTTTTCCGGGCCGCGCGCAATCAGCTTACGCCCGTTCGTGAACTCTATTTTCCCGATTCGTTAGGCGACCTGTTCAATCGGGTGACCGCGCTACTCGGATTCGAAGCGCGCGCCGATGAACACAAAGTGCAGTGGATGTCGGCGCAAGGCGAGCCTGTTTATGTCGATGTGTTTCGATCGATCCTGCATCGCGGCGGCTCAGCATGGCCGCAACTGGATCGCAGTTTCTTCGATACCGATCGCCTCGTGTATGGGGGATTCGGGACGCGCTTCTTTGAGAGTGTCAAGCTCACTCCTGAATCGCTGTCAGCGGGCGAAAAGGCGGACATCGCAGCCAGCCTCCAGACGGCGATATGCGAATCGGTGCTTGGGATCATCGGCGATGCGGACCACGTCTGCCTGGCCGGTGGACTGGCTCTGAATGCACGCCTGGTGCATGCTCTCGAAAAGCATTACCGGCGCGCGTTCGTTCAGCCGGTAGCGGGAAATGCGGGCACGGCGCTGGGAGCCGCTCTGTATGCCTGGCACAATTTTTATTGCCAGGAAGCCCGCGTCTCTTTCGATACGCTGTGCTACGGCCCGGCTTATTCGCCGCAACAAATCAAACAGGTGCTGGAAAATTGCAAGCTGCGCTTCCGTTATTTGCTGACGGAAGGGGAACTTATTCAACTGGCGGTGGGGGCGTTGAACGATCACAAAATCATCGCGTGGATGCAAGGGCGCATGGAATTCGGGCCGCGGGCGCTTGGCAACCGCAGCATTCTGGCGTCGCCGCTCAACCCGTACTCGACCGAAAACCTGAACGTCTACATCAAGCACCGCGAGAGTTTCCGCAAATTCGCGGCGTCGGTACCGGAGGAGTTGGCGTCCGAATATTTCGAGGCGGGCCCCAATGCGCGCTTCCTTGCCACGGTTGGGAAGGTCCGTGCCGAACACCGCGAAACATTTGCGGCCGCGCTGCTGGGCCACGACCTGATTCGCGTTCACACGGTCAGGCGCGAGGAGAACCCGCTTTACCACGCGCTGCTCACGGCGGCGGGCGCAGCTACCGGGTTGCCGGTTCTCTACAACACCAGCTTCAATCTGTTTGGAGATCCGCTGGTGTGCACGCCTCGCGACGCGGTCCGCAGCTTTTATTCATCGGGAATCGACGCCCTGTTCGCCGGCAGTTTCCTGCTAGAGAAATAGCGACAGCAAACAAGAAATAGCGCAGCCCGACAACAGCCGCGCTTAAGGCTGCTGGTTGAAATAGTTCCGGACGCCCTGCTCGGCGAGTCCCAGCGCGCGGGCCAGCGACACCTTGGCGACGTTATATTGATACTCCGCCGAAATCAGATTTTCGTTGGCGTCCGCTACTGCCTGCTGCGCCTGCACTACTTCGACGGTGTTGGTCACGCCGGCCGCAAAACGGTCCTGCGATTGCCGCAGCGACTGATTTGCCAGATCCATATTGCTGCGCGCCACGTCCACCTGGTCGCCCGACGACTTGAGGTCAAGCAGCGCAGTGCGCACCTCATAATCGATCTGCCCACGCAGATTTTCGAGTTCATTGCGCCGATTCGTCAACTCGGCATTTTGCTCTTCGATGTCGGCGCGAATCCGGCCGCCATCGAAAATGTTGAAGGAAATCGACCCGGTGGCCTGAAACACTCCGTGTGAATTCGTCAACAGGCGCAAGCCCTCGTCGCCATAGAAACCGGAGGCGGTCAAGGTGGGATAGCGTTCGGCTTTGGCCGCCCGAAGGGAGAATTGCGCGGCCAACACGGTCGCTTTGGCAGCCTGGTAATCCGGGCGATGGGCATAGGCTTGGGCCAGCGCGTCGGGCAGCGGCATGGCTTCCAGGCGGACCGAGGGCGACGGGTCCGCGACGGTGAAGTCTTGCCCGACTGCCAGGCCGATGATCCGCCCCAGGGTCAGCTTGTCCTTTTCAAACTGATTCGTGGTCGCCACAAGCGCCTGTTGCCGCTGCTTCAACTCCACCTGGGAGCGCAGCACATCGAGCCCGATGGCGACTCCCGCATCGTGCCGGCGCACAGCGTTCGTATAGACCGCGTTATCCGCATCGATCTCGGCTTGGGTGGCCGTTATTCGGGCGCCGTCGGCGATGATCTGCAGGTACGCATTGCTCACCGCCTGCACCACCAGGTCGCGCGCATTCTTTACGGTCAGCACCGAGACCTTCACGTTCTCCCGCGACGCCCGGAAATTGCTGATGGCGTTGAAATCGAACAGCGGCACGGTCGCATTTGCCAGCGCCGCCTGGTATGAATACGGTCCTACAATGCTCGGGATGGTGAAGCCCGCACTGGGAGGGAGGCGAACCAGAAAACCCAGTGCCTGCAGGTTGATCTGCTGTTCCGTCATGCTGAGTTGACCGTTCACGTTCGGCAGCAATCCGCTGAGTGCGCGCAAACGTTGCGCGCGCACCTCCAGGCTTGATTGTTGGTTCGTCAAGAGCCCCAGGTTGGCCTTCAGCCCGCGATTGATCGCATCATTGAGAGTGAGCGGAATCGGGGTTGGGGAGGCGGTTCCTTGGGGTACGCTGCCTTGGAAGGACTGGTCGCCTTGCGGGTTGGCCGCCGCGGTGGCTACGGGCGTTTGGCTTGCTCCCATCTGCGCCGCACCGCCACTTGCCGGCGTTCCGGGCCCTGGTCCCTGTCCCAACGCCAATGCCGCCGTCCCGCAAACCACTGCGAATCGTACCAAAACTCTTGCCCAGGGTGCTCTTTCCACACGCGTTCGATGCATCAAACCAGAGTTTCGCACCACGCCGGGCACAAAATATTAAGACCTTAACCTTTTGTGGGCCGTGGCGTCGGGTTACAGTTGCCGCCTTAAGAAGGTACAGATCTGATAGCCGGTCATGTACTTGAAAGGAAACTCGCCCATGGTGTAGTGTCCGCAAGGCAGCACCGCTACCTCGTGGTCCCAGGCGTGTGCTTGCGCGCCCGCGATTACCTGCTTGGACAGATGCAGGGGAAATGTCGTGTCGTAGCGCGTGTAAATGAACTTGGAACGTTTGTTCGTGAACAACTTCCAGTAGCTTGGCGGACTGATGCACAGCCACAGTTTGCGTAGCGTTGGGAGGTCGATCGCGCCCTCCAGGCTCGCGCGGATATGCCGCGAGGACAGGCCTTCCCACACGACATCGGCGAAATACATAGAGCAGTGATTGAACACATTTACGCGGAGTCGCTCATCATGGGCGCTCGCCAGAAATGCGTAGCAAGACCCCAGGCTTGTGCCCACTGCGCCGAGCCGCTCATATCCCTGCTGCTCGAGCCAGTCTACGCAGCAGCGCGTGTCGATGGCCGCCTGCCGGGTGGCGTCAATGGTCCGGCACACATTGGCGGACACGGCGAAGTCGGCGCGGCTGAGCCCCTCCGGCATGCGCGAGTCGTGATACGGCAGGCTCAACCGCAGCGCCGAAATCCCGAGCCTCCGGAATCCCTCGCACAACGCGTTGTGCTGCGGCAGCTTGGCATTCCAATGTGGCAGTACGACTACCGCTTTGCGGCTGCCTTTTGCCGCAAACCACCGCGCTCGCACGCGGTTATTTTCTATATAGGGTGTTCGGACGGGCGATGTGAATTCCAGCCAGTCGCCATTTAGTTGGAAATCGCCAGGCGTCTGGTAGCCGAAAAACTGCTCGCTGGCCGCGACCACCCGGTCGTTGACTTCGCTGAGGTACGCAACGGGACCGTCGCCGTTAGGTGCAAAATCCTGAGCGAGCGGCCATTGTCTGCTCCACTCCAGGCCGAATTCGAACGGGCGGGCGACGCGGTCGGTCGCGCGGAAGCACAGCTCTTGTTCCCAGCGCTCCATCCAGGCGCGATATCGCTGTCCCAATGGGCTCCAAAGCTGCTTCATGCTGACGTATTTAGGGTAACGCATAGAAGGCGCTTCTCTTCTAAGTTCTAAGATTGGGGAGAGCCGCGCTGCCGGGCAGCGGTGGACATCCTGTCCCTGTGTCCGGACAATCGAAGGGACACTGTCCCAGGGGTGGCGGACACCGAAGGACATTCCCCGGTTGCAGTTCAGCCATAAGTTCGCACCCTTACCCCGGCGAATGTAACCGATTAGTATTTCTTCGTCGCTGAAAACACAGCTACTTGTTATACTTAAGCTTCCCGAGCTATGACATCCACCGGTCTTGTTCACGAAAGCGAAGTCTCTACCCCCCGGGTGCCGGTGGCATCTTCGAAAAAGATCATCCTGTTGAAGCCGCGCGGCTTCTGCGCCGGGGTCGTGCGCGCTATTGATGTGGTTAAAATCGCGCTCGACCTGTATGGCGCACCCATCTATGTCCGCAAGGAGATTGTCCATAACCGGCACGTAGTAGACGAGCTGCGCTGTGCCGGGGCGATGTTCGTCGAAGAACTCCATGAGGTTCCCGAAGGCGCTCGGGTCATTTTCAGCGCCCACGGGGTCTCTCCGGCGGTGCGTGCGGAAGCAAAAGAACGCCGGCTCCAAGTGATCGACGCGACCTGCCCGCTGGTGACGAAGGTGCATTTGGAAGCCGTTCGTTTCGCGAAACAGGGATACACCATCATCCTGATCGGGCATCGGGATCACGATGAAGTGATCGGCACGCTGGGCGAAGCGCCCGAAAGCACGATTCTCGTGTCGGACGTGGAAGACGTGAACCGGCTCGACATTAAAGATCCAGAGCGAATCGTCTATCTCACCCAGACCACGCTGTCGCTGGACGAAACCAAGGACATTGTGACGCGGTTGCTGGAGCGGTTCCCAAAGATCATAGGCCCCAAGACCCAGGACATCTGCTACGCAACCGAGAACCGGCAGCTTGCCGTCAAAGCGGTAGCTCCGCTGTGCCAGGCGCTGCTTGTGGTGGGTTCACAAAATAGTTCGAATTCGCGCCGCCTGGTGGAAGTTTGCCAAAAGGCCGGCATTCCGGCTTATTTGTTGGACGATTGCAGCGAAGTGCGGCCCGAAATGCTCGCGGGGGTCGATACGGTCGCGCTCACCGCGGGCGCATCCGCTCCGGAGCATCTGGTTCAGGAACTGATCAGCCATCTTCGCCGGCAAGGCTACGAAGATCTGGAAGAAGCCGAGATTAAGGAGGAGGACGTGCGCTTCACGCTGCCGTCGGATCTGGAGAGTTTCACGCCGCGCCTGCATCGCGTCAGCAGTTGAACGAACGCATTCAAACGATGTCGCCCAGCCTTCAAATCTCGGAGTCTCTGCATGTTGCCGCCGCGGATGCCGTTCGGAGGGCTTCCGCCGCCCTGCTTCAGCGTCAATCGCGCGAAGGCTATTGGAACGCAACGCTGCGCGCCGATACGACGCTCGAATCCGACTATATTATGTTGCAGTTGTGGCTGCATCCGCCGGTGGATGGCGTTTGGAATCCGCCGACGCGCGCGCAGATCGATCGCGCGGTAGCGGGCATTCTGGCGCGCCAGCTCCCCGATGGCGGGTTTAATATCTACCTGCACGGCCCGTCGGAAATCAACGCCTGCATTAAGGCGTACTTTGCGTTAAAAGTCTCCGGCGTTCCGGCCTCCGATGCACGCATGCAGCGCCTGCGTGCGCGCATCTGCGAAATGGGCGGTCTGCAAGCGGCTAACAGCTATGTCCGCACGAACCTGAACCTGTTCGACCTTTACCCGCGCGACGCCTGCCCCTCCATTCCGCCTGAACTGATTCTGCTGCCGTTCAAATTCATCTACCAGATGTCTTCCTGGACGCGCGCTATTGTGATTTCGCTCGCGATCGTGCATGCCGCCAACCCCAGGCGCCCGGTACCGGCGGGCTTTAATCTCGACGAACTTTTCCTGTCGGGCGCGCCTACGCGTCCCGAACGCTCGCTCGAAGCGCTCAGTTGGCGCAATTTCTTCCTGAAGCTGGATAGGTTCTTAAAGATGTGGGAGCGTCGCGGGCCGCGTTTTGTGCGCCGCTACGCCACTAATAAATGCGCTGCCTGGATGATCGAACATCTGGAGGGCTCCGATGGGTTGGGGGCGATCTACCCGTCGATGCAGTACGCCATTATGGCGCTGGATGTTCTCGGCTATGCCGCGGACCATCCGCTGCGCATGGAGGCCCAGAAACAATTTGACGGTTTGATGTTCGATAGAGAAGACGGTTTTTACTGCCAGCCCTGCTTCTCGCCGGTGTGGGACACGGCGATTGCAGCCTTCGCGCTCGCCGAGACCGCGGACCCGCCGGTTGGGGCGCTGCGCCGCACGGCCGATTGGCTGCTCTCGAAAGAAGTGCGCCGCAAAGGCGATTGGTCTACGAAGCGTCCGCAAACCGAGCCTGGCGGTTGGGCGTTTGAGTTCAACAACGAGTTTTATCCGGACGTGGACGACACGGCGATGGTGCTGCTGGCGTTTGAGAACGCACGCTCGTCCGATGAGGGTGCGCAGCGAGACTGCACGAAGCGAGCGATCGATTGGATCCTGGCGATGCAGGGCAAGGACGGCGGGTGGGCTGCGTTTGACGTGGATAATGATTGGAACATTCTCAGCCATGTTCCGTTTGCGGACCATAACGCGATGCTCGATCCGTCGTGCCCCGACATCACGGGGCGGGTGGTCGAAGCGCTGGTGCGTTCCGGCCTGGCGCCGAGCCACCCGGCCATTCGCCGCGGCGTCGCCTATCTGCTGCGCTGCCAGGAAGCGGACGGCAGTTGGTACGGACGTTGGGGCGTCAACTATATTTACGGCACGTTTCTGGCGCTGCGTGGTTTGCGCGCCGCCGGACTCAGCGAAAACGAGCCTTACATTCAACGCGCTCTTGAATTCATTCGCGCCTATCAAAATCGGGACGGCGGCTGGGGCGAAAGCTGCGCCAGCTATGACGAGAGCCGTTTTGTGCCGCAGGACAGCACGCCATCGCAAACCGCCTGGGCGCTGCTGGCGCTGCTGGCGGGCAGCGATCTGCGCAGTGAAAGCGTCTACAACGGCGTCGAATACCTGCTGCGCACGCAACGGCCGGACGGCAACTGGAACGAAGATTTCTGCACCGGTACCGGGTTCCCGCGGGTGTTTTATCTGTCCTACACCGATTACCGCAACACCTTCCCGCTGCTGGCCCTATCTACCTTTATGAAGGCGGCCGCAGCGCGCGAAGAAGCGGCCGCACCCCGCTACAACGGGGCCAAAGCGGCCCACGCGTCCTAACATGAGAGCTTCCCAATGAGATTTCCTCTTTCGATGACCGTAGGCATGGGCGCCTACATTGCGAAGAACAAATTCAGCCCCCGGCCCGAGTGGCAAAAGACCGTCACCGACTCCGGCGATTCCGCGAATCCGTTCAAGATCATCATGCACACGCGCACGGGCGAGGAGCCCGAGTTTGTGCATCCGATGATCAACAAACGTTTCCCGCTGGTGCTGATGCTGGAACCGCTGCATGCCTGCAATCTGACCTGCACCGGCTGCGGGCGCATTCGCGAGTATGAGAGCACGATCAGCCAGCGCCTTACGGTGGAGCAGTGCATGGCGGCGGTGGATGAGTGCGGAGCGCCGACGGTTTCCATCTGCGGGGGCGAGCCGATGCTCTATCCCGAAATTGGCCGCCTGGTGTCGGAAATTCTGGCGCGCGGCAAGAACATTATCCTGTGCACGAACGGGATGTTCATCCGCAAGAAGATCAAGCAGTTCAAGCCGGATTCGAAGTTCTTCTTCAACGTCCATCTGGACGGCATGGAGAAGAATCACGATATTTCGGTCGAGCGCGAAGGCGTCTTCAAGGAAGCGATCGAAGGCATCAAGGTTGCCAAAGAGCACGGGTTCAAAGTCTGCACCAACACGACGGTTTACAAAGAGACCGACATGAAGGAAATCGAGGAACTCTATACATACCTCGAAACGCTGCACGTGGACGGCTTTTTGATCTCGCCGGCGTACGGCTATTCCGCGGTGAATCAGCGCGAAATCTTCATGACGCGCGAAGACGTGATGGAAAAATTCCGGGACATCGACCGCATGGCCAAGCGTTTTCGCATCAATAATACGCCCACCTATCTCGACTTTTTGAAGGGCGACCGAAAGCTCCCCTGTACGGCATGGGGCAATCCCACGTACAACGTGAAAGGGTGGAAGGGGCCGTGCTACCTGATCACCGATGCGCACTACGACACCTTCGAAGAGCTGATGACCAAGACGCAGTGGAACCATTACGGGGAAGGCAACGATCCGCGCTGCGACCATTGCATGGTGCACTGCGGTTATGAGCCGTCGGCCGCGCTGGGCATCAACTCGAAGATTACGGACACCATCAAACTGATGAGCTGGGCGTTCCGTTAGGCCTGCTTGTCACTCACGCTCGTTACCGGAGCCAGCGGCTTCCTCGGCTGGCACGTGGCGCGCCTGCTGCGCGAGCGCGGACATAGCGTACGTGCGCTCTGCCGCCCTCAAAGCGAGCTTCGCGAAATCGAGGTGGAGCGCGTGACCGGAGATCTGCGCGAGCCTGTCTCACTGCGCCGCGCCGTAGAAGGCTGCGAGCTGGTGTTTCATGTGGCAGCCGATTATCGTCTCTGGTCGAAGCACCCGCAAGAGTTGTATGCTTCGAATGTTGAAGGCACGCGCAATCTGCTTGAAGCGGCGGCGCAAGCGGGTGTGAAGCGCATTGTTTACACGAGCACGGTCGGCTGCATCGGGATGAGGCCGAATCAGGTTGGCGACGAGACTACGCCCGTCACGCTCGCCGACATGGCGGGCCATTACAAGCGCTCCAAGTGGCTGGCCGAGCAGGTCGCTCTCGAAAAGGCGCGCGCCGGCGCGCCGGTGGTGATCGTTAACCCGACTGCTCCCATTGGGGACCACGATTGGAAGCCGACGCCGACGGGCAAGATCCTTGTGGATTTCCTGTGCGGCAAGCTGCCCGCGTTTATCGATACGGGTTTGAATTTAGTGGACGCGCGGGACACCGCTCTCGGCCATCTGCTCGCGGCGGAACACGGCCGGCCCGGCGAACGCTATATCCTGGGTTGCGAGAATCTCACGTTAGAACAGATCCTCGGCCGCCTGGGCGCGATTGCGAACAAGCCCGCGCCGAAGATCAAAGTTCCGTATGCGCTTGCCTATGCCGCCGGTCTAGTGACGACGGGGTGGGCGAATCTCAGCGGGCGGGAGCCGATGGCGCCGCTCGAAGCGGTCAAGATGGCCCGTAAAAAGATGTTCGTCACGCATGAGAAAGCCGCGCGTGAGCTTGGCTTTGCGCCCGGTCCGGTGGATGGCGCTTTGCGCCGCGCCATCGATTGGTTCCGCGCGAACCGATACTGTTAACAAGCCATGGCCATTCTCTACGTCGCCTCCGAAGCCTCCGAGCTGAAGCCATTTGCCGCCATGCTGATGGGACTTCGCAAGCTGAACTGGCCGCTCGATTATGCCTTCGAAGGGATTCTAGAGGGCCGGCGTGTGATGCTCGCCGCCAACGGCGCCGGACCGAAACTGGCGGCGCGGGCGGTAGAAGTTGCCATTCGGGCAGTAACGGGGGCCGAGCTTTCTTCTTCCAAGCTCGAGGCCGTCGTCAGCACCGGGTATTGCGGCGCTCTCGACCCCGCTCTGCCGGCGTCGCGGATCATCGTGGCAAACAGAGTCCTGGATCTCGCATCGAAGGAGACATTCGATTGCGCGTGCGTGACCGCGTTGATGCGCGAATTCTCTTGCGGTGTCGTGGTTTCACAGGACCGGGTCGCCATCGATGGCTCTGAAAAGTACCGGCTGATGCTCAACGACGCCATCGCAGTAGACATGGAATCGTCAGGGGTGGGCGCGCGGAGTAAAGCCGCCGGATTGCCGTTTTGCTGCATCAAAGTGGTATCCGATCGCGCGGACGAATCCTTTGCGACGGACTTCAACCGCATGCGGACCGCCGAAGGCCGCATGGCACGTGGGAAAATTAGTTTACACGCTGTAACGCATCCGAAATTGATTGGGGAGCTGTTCCGACTTCGCCGTCGGACCCAAGATGCGGCCAAAGCGTTAGGGGATTTTCTTGTCAGTTGCCGAATCACTCCACTACTCACCAGCACGCCCGGTGAATGACGGGATACCTCGCAGTATGAGGGCGGCCGTCTATACCGGGAATCATCGTGTGTCGGTGCAACAGATCGAAACGCCCGCCATTGCGCCGGACGAAATTCTGGTGCGTGTCGAAAGCTGCGGTATATGTCATACGGATCTCAAGAAGATTGAATACGATCTGCTGCCGGCGCCGCGTGTGTATGGGCACGAAACAGCCGGTGTGGTGGCAGCGGCCGGAAGCCGGGTGACCAACTATGCGGCGGGCGATCGGGTAGTTGTTTTCCATCACATACCGTGTCGAAGCTGTTTTTATTGCGAGCGCCGGCTCTACGCCCAATGCGCAGTCTATAAGAAAGTCGGTGTCACGGCGGGTTATGAACCGGCGGGCGGTGGGTTCTCGCAATATGTGCGGGTGATGAATTGGATCGTCGATGGCGGTGTGGAGAAAATTCCCGCCGGCGTGTCTTTCGACCAGGCCTGCTGGGTGGAGCCGGTGAATACGTGTTTAAAGGGAGTCGAGTTGCTGGGGCTGCGCGGCGGCGATAGGGTGGCTGTTCTGGGCCAAGGTCCGATCGGCTTGATCTTCACGCTGCTGGTAAAGCGTACGGGTGCGTCCGTGCTGGCCACTGATACCATCGAGTTCCGCCGCCGGTTAGCGGAAGGCTTTGGCGCAGCGGCTTTCGATCCGCGCCGCGCCGATTTCGAGCCCGCTGCGAAGGCTGCCACGGCCGGCCGCGGCGTCGATGCCGTCGTGGTGGCCACCAACGCAGGGGGTCTGGTGGAGCAAGCGCTGCGCATCTCGCGCCCTGGGGCGAAGGTGCTGCTTTTCGCCCAGACCTCTACGAAAGAGCGCATTGAGCTGTGCGGGGCTGACATCTGTGTCGGCGAGCGCGTCCTGCTCGGCTCCTACAGCGCCGACATCGATCTGCAGGACGAATCCGCGCGGCTGGTGTTTAGCGGCGAACTTCCGCTGGAGCAGCTGATTTCCGAGCGCGTGGGGCTGAACGGCATAGAGCGCGGCATCGACATTGCGCTGCATCCCGATGAGCGGTCGCTCAAAGTAGTAGTGCATCCTCAGGAGTTGAGCTGATGATGGCCGCAGCAAGCGTACCGGCGGGGACGATGCGAGCCGCTGTCTTATACGGCAAAGAAGATGTCCGTCTGGAATCTGTTCCAGTGCCGGAAATCGGGCCGGGCGAGATTCTGGTGCGCGTTCGGACGGCACTGACTTGCGGGACGGACGTAAAGGTATTTCGCCGCGGGTATCACGCCAAGATGATTACGCCCCCGGCGTTGTTCGGGCACGAATTGGCGGGCGATGTGGCCGCGCTCGGGGCCGGGGTGACGAAGTTCGCGCTGGGCGACCGGGTGGTGGCCGCCAACTCGGCGCCCTGCGACCGCTGCTTCTTCTGTCTGCACGGCCAGCAGAACCTGTGTGAAGATCTTCTGTTCAACAATGGGGCGTACGCGGAGTTCATCCGTATTCCGGCGCGCATCGTCGAAAAGAATACGTATTTGATTCCGGCCGATCTCAGTTATCGCGATGCCGCGCTGGCGGAGCCGCTGGCCTGCGTTTTGCGCGGGCTCGACGAGTGCCGCGTGCGCGCCGGCGACACGGTGGCGATTATGGGTCTGGGACCGATCGGGCTGATGTTCGTCCGGCTGGCGCGGCAGGCGTTCGGGGCTCGTGTGATCGCGCTGGCGCGCCGTTTGGAACAGGTGGACCGCGCTATGGTTCTGGGAGCGCACGAAGGCATTTTGATGGGCGAACACGGCGCGCTGATCTCAGAACTGCGTGCGCGCACAGATGGCCGCGGAGCGGATGTTGTCATCGAAGCGATCGGCCAGCCCGAGATGTGGGAGCTGGCGACTCAATTTGTGCGCAAGGGCGGCACCATCAATTTTTTCGGCGGTTGCCCAACCGGTACTAAGGTCGGGCTGGATACGGCGCTACTGCACTATTCCGAGATCACCTGCAAGGCCAGCTTCCATCACACGCCGGCGCATGTGCGCCGCTCGCTCGAGTGGATCGCCGAGGGCGCGGTGGACGCACGCCACATTGTGAATCACGACCAAGCTCTGAGCGAGCTGCCCCAGGTGCTGCACGAGCTGGCCCATCGCCGGAACGGTCAGATAAAGACGGCCATTATTCCGTGATCGCGCACTTACAACCGAAAGACTATATCCGCAGCGTGGGTCCGGACTCGACGGCCTATTCGGCGGCGGAAGCGCTTGCGTATACGCGCTGGCTCGCCACTCATCATTACGAGAACTTCCACGTTGTCAGTTTCCTGTTGCCGAAGGAACTCCACCAGGACTTCTACAACGTTTATGCGTTCTGCCGGTGGGCGGACGATTTAGGGGATGAAATCGGCGACCCGGCCGAGAGCTTGCGGCTGCTCGCCTGGTGGCGCAGGGAGCTGGAAGGCATGTATCGCGGGGAGGTCTCGCATCCGGTATTCGTAGCGTTAGAAGACACGGTACGCCGCCGTAATATCCCAATGGAGCCATTCGATCGCCTGATTCGCGCCTTCGAGCAGGATCAGACCACAACTCGCTATCGAACCTTTGAAGATCTTTTCGAGTACTGCGTCCATTCGGCGAACCCGGTCGGACACCTTGTGCTGTATCTGTGCGGGTACCGCGATACGGAGCGGCAGCGCCTTTCCGATTACACCTGTACGGCTCTCCAGCTCGCTAATTTCTGGCAGGATGTTACTGTGGACCTGCAAAAAGACCGTATCTACCTGCCGCTCGATTTATTCGATAAGCACGGTTATACGGTTGACGAGTTATTGGCCCTCGATTTCAACTCGCGCTTTGAAGCCGTGATGCGCGCGGCGGTTGATGTCGCGGAGGGCTTATTCAAGCAAGGGCTGCCTTTAATCGAGAAAGTGGACCGCCGTCTGGCGCTTGACCTGGATTTATTCAGCCGGGGAGGCATGAAGATTCTTAAAAAGATTCGCTCCCAAGGTTATAATGTTCTAAGGCGGCGTCCGCACATCTCCAAGCCCGAGCGCATCGGCATTCTGCTGCAATGTCTGCCCCGGCTGCTTTCGCTTTAGAACGTGTTTCGGTTGAGCGGTCTTACCGCTTTTGCCGGGACATAGCACGCAGGCGCGCAAAGAACTTCTATTACGCGTTTCTGCTGCTTGAAAGGCCGCGGCGAAACGCGATGTGCGCCATTTACGCGTTCATGCGGCAGTGCGACGATCTGAGCGACGATCCGGCTGCGGATCGTTCGAAGCTGCCCGAAACAGTTGCGTTGTGGCGCCTGGAGTTGAATCGGGCGCTCGCCGGCATCGTCGATGCGAATCCGATCTGGCCAGCTTTCTATGATACCGTTCAGCGCTACTCTATTCCTCATCGCTTCTTTCACGAGATGATCGATGGCATTACCTCTGACCTGGAACCGCGCCGGATACAGACTTACGAAGAGCTTTACCGATACTGTTATCAGGTTGCATCGGTGGTGGGGCTCACAGTGGTCCATATCTTCGGCTTTGAGTCTGTGAGGGCGTTGCTGTTAGCCGAAAAGTGCGGGATAGCGTTCCAGCTTACTAACATCCTGCGCGATGTTCGCGAGGATGCATTGCTTGGCCGTGTGTATCTGCCCGCTGAAGACCTGAATCGCTTCGGCGTGCCGGTTGAACAGCTCCAGTCGGGCGAAGAAGACGAGCGTTTTCGCGATCTTATGCGCTTTGAAGCCGCCCGCGCCCGCGGTTATTATAAAGAATCGGCTGCGCTTTTGGCCTTGATTCACCCGAGAAGCCGTCGCTCTCTGTGGGCCTTGCGTGAAATTTATCTCAGCTTGCTTATGCGCATCGAAAGGGCCGATTATTCGGTACTAAAACGCCGGATCAATGTACCTACTCGGACTAAGATAACTTTACTTCTGCAGGCATTTCTGACTGATAAGTAAGCAGCCACTCGTCGGCGCTTTCCACAGTGAACTCAGAGTTATGTGCTGGAATGAACCACACACTTCCTTTGGTGCTGATCAATATTAAGTAATAAGGCGAGTCTTTCGGGAAGGTAATCGAGCGTTCCGGCCGCAGCCGTTCGACACGAAAGTATTTACCGGCAACCAGCTCCTCGCGCCCGTCACCGAGGGAGACCGGTTTGGGCAGGAAGGTATGCGGCCCAAGATAGGAAACCTCCGCCCCATGCTCAAGGTGGAGCTCACGCGGCCGGCCGTAATCATACAAGCGATACGTTACGTCCG
>Ga0070737_10003628_pt1 | contig 16424 bp, 12 predicted proteins | sample Coa_R1_10_FD_66438 | JGI IMG/M metagenome (GOLD analysis project Ga0070737, IMG submission 66438) | Surface soil microbial communities from Centralia Pennsylvania, which are recovering from an underground coalmine fire - Coalmine... | ecosystem: Environmental > Terrestrial > Soil > Unclassified...
TTCCGGCTCCTGCGCCCATGCCTTGCGTCGCGGCATGACCAAATCGATCATACGCCGCGCGTTTCTGGGCGTCGCCCAGCACCTCATACGCCTCGTTGATCTCCTTGAAGCGCGCCTCCGCGCCTTTTTCTTTGTTCACGTCCGGGTGATACTGGCGGGCCAAACGGCGAAACGCCTTTTTGATCTCGTCCTCTGAGGCGTTGCGGGTAACCCCCAGCACTTCGTAATAATCTCGTTTGGCGGCCATTGGTTTCCTCTTCAGTTGCTAGCGTGTAGATGGCATGAATGATAGCACTCTATTCGCTCTCAGTATAGCATGAAAGCGCCAGCCCTATGACCATCGTCTCGTCGCAGGTAAAGCATATCTAGCGATTGGTTTGACCAGGTGCGAACATGCGAGTGAGCGGAAGCGATGGCCCATAGGGCAAGCGCCAATGGACGCTACAGGACATTAGTGCCCTGCGCGTCCATGTTGGTGTGGCCCAGCTACTCGGCTGCCCTGAAGTCGCCCTCAACGGTGTTGTCCTCAGGCGATGGGCCGGTGTCGCCTGTGGTATCGCCACCGGTTGCAGCGCCCGCCGCGCTATACAGCTCTTCGCTGACCTTGAAGATCGCTTGTTGCAGCGCCTCGCGCGCCGAGCGGATGCGCTCCACATCGTCGGTCGCCAGCGCGGCGCGCACATCGCCGATCTTGCTTTCCACATCGCTCTTGACGCTTGGCGAGACCTTATCGCCAAGGTCGCGTAGGGTCTTCTCAGCGGTGTAGGCGGCGTTGTCGGCCTCGTTGCGCACCTCTACCTCGTCGCGGCGGCGCTTGTCCTCCTCGGCGTGGGCCTCAGCGTCCTTCACCATGCGGTCGATCTGGTCTTTGGAAAGGCCGCTCGACGGCTGGATGGTGATGCGCTGTTCGCGGCCCGTGCCTTTGTCGTGCGCGCGCACGCTCACAATGCCGTTCGCATCAATATCAAACGAGACCTCGATCTGAGGGATGCCGCGCGGGGCGGGCGGAATGCCATCCAGGATGAAGCGGCCCAGCGAGCGATTGTCGCGGGCGAAGTCGCGCTCGCCCTGTAAGACGTTGATCTCCACGCTGGTCTGACCGTCGCTCGCGGTGGAGAAGGTCTGGCTCTTTTGCGTCGGGATCGTCGTGTTGCGCTCGATCAGCCGGGTGAAGACGCCACCCATCGTCTCGATGCCAAGCGAAAGCGGGGTGACATCCAGCAGCAGCACATCCCGAATATCGCCCTTCAAGACGCCTGCCTGCACGGCGGCGCCGACGGCAACCACCTCATCTGGGTTGACGCCCTTGTTGGGATCTTTGTCAAAGATGCGCCTGACCACCGCCTGGACGGCAGGCATGCGGGTCATGCCGCCCACCAGCACCACCTCGTTGACCTGTGATGGCTTGATCTGCGCGTCGTTGAGCGCACGGATCACCGGCTCACGAGTTTTCTCCACCAAGTCGTCCACCAGTTGCTCCAGTTTGGCGCGCGTCAGCGTGACGGCCAGGTGCTTTGGCCCGCTCTGGTCGGCGGTGATGAACGGCAGGTTGATCTCCGTCTGCATCGAGGACGAGAGTTCTTTCTTTGCCTTCTCGGCAGCTTCCTTCAAGCGTTGCAGCGCCATCTTGTCCTGGCGCAGGTCAATGCCCTGTTCGCGGCGGAACTCGTCAGCCAGCCAGTTGATGATGCGCTGGTCGAAATCATCGCCGCCCAGATGTGTATCGCCGTTGGTCGCCTTCACCTCGAAGACGCCTTCGCCCAGATCGAGCAGCGAAATATCAAATGTGCCACCGCCCAGGTCATAGACGGCGATCAGCTCTTCCTTCTTCTTGTCCAGGCCATAGGCCAGCGAGGCGGCGGTTGGCTCGTTGATGATGCGCAACACCTTCAGGCCCGCGATCTGTCCGGCGTCTTTGGTGGCCTGGCGCTGAGCGTCGTTGAAGTAAGCGGGTACGGTGATGACCGCCTCGGTGACAGATTCACCCAGGTAGGCTTCTGCATCAGCCTTGAGCTTCTGCAAGATCATCGCGGAGATTTCCGGCGGGCTGTATTGTTTGCCCATCACCTCGACCCAGGCGTCGCCGTTGGCCGCGCGCACCACCTTGTAGGGAACCAAGCGGCGGTCGCGATCCACCTCGGGATCGTCATACTTGCGGCCCATGAATCGTTTAATCGAGAAGACGGTATTTTCCGAGTTGGTGATGGCCTGGCGCTTGGCGACCTCGCCCACCAATCGCTCGCCATTCTTGGTGAATGCCACCACTGACGGCGTGGTGCGGCTGCCTTCCGAATTGGGGATGACGACCGGTTCGCCCCCCTCCATGACGGCCACACAACTGTTGGTCGTCCCCAGGTCAATGCCGATGACTTTGGCCACTTGGCCCTCCTCAACTGTATACTCTGTTCAACTTATGATGGAGAAACACGCTGGCATTCTCGCTCTAGCTTGCTAGCGCGACTCGGCCAGACGGCTTCTACCTTCAGACAGGCTCGACATAGTTTTTGTTTTGTGCTTGGGTCGCTTGGTCTGCCTGGATTATCCAGTTGTTTCACTAGCTCCTTTGGTTTCGTTGCTTTCGTCGGTTTCGTTGGCTCCTTTGCTGGGTTGGTCTTGTTCGTCTGTTTGTGCCGGTTGCGCAGATCGATCAGTTTGTGTTGTTTGCGGCGCACGCGCCAGTTGGACGAGCGCCGGGCGAATCAGGCGCCCATACGCCTCATACCCCGGCTGAACGACCACCGCGACGGCTCCGGCTGGATGTTGATCGCTTTCGACCTCGCCGATTGGCTCGTGGCGAGCGGGATCAAATGGCTGCCCTGCGCTCACCTCGATCTGGCGAATGCCTTGCAATTCGAGCGCGCGGCGCAACTGAAGCTCAACCAGCGCGATCCCTTCGATCCACGAGAAGCTGCGTAGCGAGGTTGGCAGCGCCAGAAAGGCGCGTTCAAGGCTATCAAGCGCCACGATGGCGGGCGCAAGCGCCTGGGCGGCCAGCAGACGGTCTCGCTGCTCTTGCTCTTGCTGGGCGCGCCGCTTGTAGTTGGAGAAGTCGGCCTGGGCGCTCTGCCAGCGACGCATATAGTCGGCGGCGTGGTCGCGTTCCTCGGCTAGTGCACGCTCCGTCTCGGCCAGCTTGCGCTCAAGCTCGGCGATGCTCAGACGCAGGGAGCGAATTTGCTGCAATTCGGCTGGCCCCTCGTCGGCGCTGCTCGTCTCCGACGCTAGCGTCTCGGCGCTGGGAGCCGCCTGTTCAGACGCAGCCTCTTCTGGCGAACCGTCAGCCATATATGCCCTTCTCCTTACATTTCCCTTGTATCTTGTTCAGTAGCAGGTGTTCTCTAACCGCTATCCAGCTATGCGCCGTAGGTCTCTGAGAGCAGGTCGTTGAGCAGTTGCGTCAGATAGCGAACGATGGCGATGGCGCGCCCGTATTGCATGCGCGTTGGCCCCACTACGCCCACCAGTCCCCCAAGCTGTCCCTCGGCGCCGTAGCGCGAAACGATCACGCTCATGTCTTTGAGCGGGTCGGCCTCGTTCTCGGCTCCAATGATCACCTGTACGCCCTCGCGCGAAAGCGCCTGACTGGCGATGGCGGGCAGATAGCGGTTGCGTTCGAGCACCTCGACGACGTTGCGAATGCGCTCAGGATCGGCGTGCGAGAACTCGCCCGATTGCAACATCCGCACCAGTCCATCATGGTAGAAGGCGTCGGGTGAGAAGATGTCAGCCTGAGTCAGCATACGCGCCAGCGATTCGATCACCTGCCGCTCGTCAGCTGTCTGCGCCGGGAGGGTTTCCTCCGCAAGCGCGTTGATCGTCTGGGCGGTGGCGTGCTGGAAGCGTGCGTTCAGGCGACCGGCCAGGTGGCTCAGTTCGTCCTGATTGCGCGGCTCATCCAGCACAATGCGTTCCTGCCGTACCGTGCCATCTTCGAGCACCAGCACGATCAAAGCGACCGTCTCATACAGCGCGAGTATCTCGAAGTGCTTCAGGCAACCCTGCGCGCTGCGCGGCGATGTGACGACGGCTGCGCTTTCAAGCGCCTGCGCCAGCACCGAGGCGGTCAGCCGCACCCACTCATCCAGCCGCCGTTGCACCTGGAAAAACTGGTGATTGATCAGGCGTTGCTCTTCGAGCGAAAGCTGTGACTCGCTCATCAGCCACTCGACAAAGTAGCGATAGCCCAGGTCGGTTGGCGCGCGCCCTGCGGACACATGCGGCTGATAGATCAGCCCTTCCTCTTCGAGCATCGCCATTTCGTTGCGCACGGTGGCCGGGCTATAGCCTGGCCCGTAGAGCTGCGTCAGTTGCTCGGAAAGCTGCTTTGACGAGATCGGTTCGGGCGCGGCGTCGCGCTCACCCGCGCGAATGTATTCCTCGATGAGCGCACGGAGAATGGCCTCCTTGCGCGGACTGAGGCGTCGATCTGGCGATAACCTCGACATCTCACCAACACTTTCCGGCGCGCTATACGCACGCCCCACAGTGATCGCTGGCGACTTAGCGACATTGCCGCTAGCACTCGTATCTGGTGACTGCTAACACTTTTGACAATACCATGCCAGCGAGGAGATGTCAAGGGGGAGAGCCGCATGAACCGCTTCGACGTGCTTGCGCATACCTGCTGGTCGTCATACAATGCCCACAGCACAGCGTAAACAGCGTAGTATGAGGAAAGGGCAGCGCCAATGGCAAATCAGGCGGCGATTGTGGTGGGCGGAGGTGTGATTGGCATGGCGACCGCCTGTGCGCTGGCCGGGCGCGGTGTGGATGTCACTGTGCTCGAACGCTACACGCTTGGGCACGAGTGGGCGTCTTCGCATGGGCTGTCGCGCGCCATCCGCCATGCCTACGGCTCCAGAGCGATCTACACCCGTATGGTCACACGCAGTCTTGCGCTGTGGGATGACCTTGCCCGCGAAACCGGCCGCCATCTCTATACCGAGACGGGCGTGCTGTCTCTGGGCAAGGCTGAGGATGGCGAGACGCTGTCCGGCTACGAGGTCATGCGCGACGAAAATGTGCTTGTCGAGCGGTTGCCCTCTGAGGAGGTGCGGGCGCGTTTCCCTCAGTTCGTCGTCACCGATGAGGATGTGATTGTCTATACACCACAGGGCGGCATGCTCCACGCCTCGGAGTGTCTGCTGGCGCTGAGGGATCGCCTCTCGGCGCACGGCGGTGTATTGCGTGAGGGGGTACAGGTGACGCGCGTTGAGCCAACTGGCGCGCAGGGTGAACAGGGGCGCGTCACGGTCAGCGACGGGTCAACGCTCACTGCGGATCGCGTGATTGTCACCGCAGGGCCGTGGGTACACGATGTGTTGCCCGATCTGCGGCTGCCAGTGCGCGCGACCCGCCAGCAGATCATCTACTTTGATGGTCTGCCAGCGGAGCAATTCGGCGTGGGCGTGTTTCCTGTCTTTCTGGCGGGGATTGGCGAGGGTGGCTTCTACGGCTTCCCATTGCAGGGGCCGGGCTGGCTTAAGGTCGCCTCGCACGTCATTGGCCCGACCTCCGATCCCAACGAGCCATATCCGCCGGATGAGCGTGAGATCGAGGCGGTGCAGGCCTTCATGCGACGGCGGCTTCCCTCGGCGGCGGATGCGCCACTTGCGTTTGCGGATCGCTGCCGCTATGATATGACGCCCGATGAGGATTTCATCCTTGACGACCATCCAGCTGGGCGAGGCGTGGTGATTGGCTCGGGCTTCTCAGGCCACGGCTTCAAGTTTGGCGTGTTGATAGGCGAACTGCTTGCCGCGCTGGCGCTCGATAAGCCGCCCGCCTTCCCACTGGATCGTTTTCGGCTGCGGCGATTTCAAGAGGCAAGTGATGCGGCTGGTGGTTGAAACCGCGCCGAGGGGCCACGAAGTCCGCGTAGGTGGACTCGACGTTCGTGAGACGCTGACCAGGGGTCCGTTGCTTTGTGAGTGAAACAGAAAGCCAATCTATTTATGAGCGAGTTCGACAACGCCATCCCTGGCGATCTGGTGGAGAACGCCGCTGCTGTGCGGGCGCGCGTGGCTGAGGCTGCTGCGCGCGTTGGCCGTCATCCTGAAGATGTGCTCATCGTCGCGGTGACGAAGACCGTCGCTTTGGAACGCATGCTGGCAGCGGCTCGGCTTGGCTTCGCCACCTTTGGCGAAAACCGCGTACAGGAGGCGCAGGAGAAGCAAGACCACCTGCGTGAGACGCTCGGCCAGGGACAAACGCCGACCGAATGCGCGGCAATTCGCTGGGAGTTAATCGGCCATCTGCAAACGAACAAAGCCATGCGCGCCGTCGAACAATTTGCGCGCATCCAGAGCGTGGATAGCGTGCGGTTGGCGCAGGAGCTTGACCGCCGAGCCGAGCAGTTCAATCCTGATGTGCGCTTGCCAATCCTCCTCGAAGTGAACGTGGCGGGCGAGGCCAGCAAGAGTGGGTTTGCGCCTGACGATGTGTTGGCGGTGGTGGGCGCCATCACCAATCTGCCGCATGTACTCCCGCAAGGGTTGATGACGGTCGCGCCGCTCGTCAGCGATCCTGAGGAGGTACGTCCGGTGTTTCGGCGGCTGCGTGAGCTACGTGACCGGCTACGCGAGACCGCGCCGCAGGGAGAGGATAATGATGGCGGCTGGCGAGAACTCTCGATGGGCATGACCGACGATTATCCGGTCGCCATCGAGGAAGGCGCGACCATTGTGCGCATTGGACGTGGCCTGTTTGGCGCGCGCCCGCCAGCGCACGGGTGAGAGAAGGAATAACAGGAGACATAGGAGACAACGAGTATGCCAAAACAACGTCTGCTCACCGGAGACCGCCAACGGGGAAATTACATTTGGGCCACTATGTGGGCAGCCTCAAGAATCGCATCAAATACCAGCATACCTACCAAAGCTACTTCATCATTACCGATCTCCACATGCTCACGACGAAGAACTCCCCGGAGCATATCCAGGAGTCTGGCGAGAACGCGCGAGAACTGGTATTGGATGCGCTTTCAACGATAACCTGGCCGAGGTAGAAGGCTTGAAGGAGTGTTATCGGGCAGGCAGGGTTGGCGATGTCGAGGTTAAGCGCAAGCTGGCGGCTGCATTGAACCGGTTCCTCGATCCCATCCGCGAACGCCGCGCCCAATTTGATATTCCTGGGCTGGTGGAAGAGATCATTGTTCAGGGTACGCAGATTGTTCGTGAGGAGACAAAGAAAACGCCCCACGAGATGAGGATGGCTATGGGATTTACCAGAGTGTGGAATCATCTTGAAGCGGAGGCAGGCAAGCGCAAGTAGTAGGGCCGTCATCTGGGCGACCCGATGGCAAGCATGTTGCGATGATAGCATACTATATTTGGTATAGGGGGTATGCGAAGCAGGAGGCGTTGTAGATGGCAACGTCTGGCGCGACACGACACGGCAAGCGGCGCCATAAAGATCGGGGCCAGCATCGCCGTGGCCCCGCACAACGCCAGGCGCCAACGCATGCCCAGCAGGCAAGCCATACACACACACGCCGACGACGCGCCTCCCCAGCCACAACCACACGCTCCACACGCTCCACACGCTCCACACGCTCCACACAAGCCAAGCAGGCGCCAACGCCAAAGAAGCCGCCAACCACAGGAAAACCGGCGTCCCATGTTCCCACTATCCCTCAGGGCGCCGAGGCGACAGCCAGTAACCATCTCTCACGCCGCTGGCGAAATGCTCTTTCAGATATGCGGCGCTCTACGCCAGCGCGGACGATGCAGTGGCAGTTCTGGCTGGTGGTGGGGGTGGCGGCGTTGCTGCGACTGCCGCCGCTGGCGCGTTCGCCCTTCACCTCGGATGACTCGCTGCTGATGCTCGAAGCGGCGCGCGCGGTGAGCGAGCACACGCTGCCTGCCACCGGCATCTTCAACTCGTTGCTGGCGCTCAATATGCCATTGTATACGTGGGTCTTACTACTCTTCGCCACACAACCGCTAGGGATGGCGATTCTCACTGGCGTCGCGAATACACTGACCATCGGGGGCGCCTATCTCTTCGGCGCGCGCTACTTTGGGCGAGCGACTGGACTGCTGGCGGGACTGCTCTTCGCGACGGCCACCTACCCCACCTGGATGTCGGTGTTCATCTGGCAGCAGACGCTCGTTCCGCCACTGCTGCTCGGCGCCCTGTGGACACTCTACCTGGGTCTGGTGGATGGCAAGCGCCACTGGCTTGCGCCGCATGTCGCCCTTCTGGCGGCGCTCGTTCAGGTCTATCCGCTGACGATCACTCTGGCCCCATTGACGCTGCTTGGGGTGGCGCTACGTTGGCGAAGCGTGCGCTGGCTGCTGGACGTTCCGCTGGCGCTTGGCGTGCTCACGCTGCTCTTTACGCCAACGTATCTCTTCGAGCGAGTAAGTGGCGGCTATGATGTGCGCGCTTATCAGGCGTATCTGCATATGCCCTCGCATGTGGATGGACAGGTGTTCATGCTGCTTGGGCAGGCCATCGGCGCGCTCCCAGCGGACTATCTTGGCGGCGGGACTCCCTATGCCGCTGTGGCGCCTACGTTTGGCTGGCTGGGTATGATGATGTTGGCGCTGTGGGCCATGAGCGCGCTGGCGATGGCGCTCTCGCTGGGTGTCTCGCTTCTGATAGGCGCTCGGCGACTCCTCAGAAGGCATCGGGAGCGTAAGCGAACACAGCCGCCACGCCAAAGCGCATCCGTCGCCAAAAACTCCCCTCCCCCGCCACGCGAAGGGGGGGTCTGGGGTGGGGACTGGCGGGCACGACTACCGCTTGTGCTCTGGACGGCGCTCTTCCTCGCTGTAACAGTGCGCCATGCCGCGCCAATCTATATCCATTATGCGTATATCCTGACGCCTGTGCTGTATCTGATGATTGGTTGGGGGCTTGCCGGGCTGGCGCGTCTGCTACGTAGGGCGGGCGGACTGGTGGTGGGAATTGGTGGCGCTCTTGGCATAGCACAGACAGTAGCGACGGGAGCCTTTGTGGTGACACTCGTCACTGGCATGGCGACAGCGGCTTCATGGGGAGGCGTTCCCATCGCCAGCTACACTGGGGCACTGGCGGTCGCCAACGCGCGGGTGAGCGCCTGGCATGGCGCACAGGCGTATATCGCCGCCGATCCGGCTGATCCCTATCTGGGTCTCTATTGGGCGCAACGGCAAAACTTGATGGGCAATGGCCCCCACTGGACGAGCTATACCAGCCAGGGATGCGCGCTGACGCCGCCACATGACGCCGGGCCTGCGCCGCTCCTGGTGATAGGGAAGCCTGGCCTCGCCCTGGCAAGCCTCCTCGTCGGCCCGGACGCGCGGCTCGTGGAGCGTATCCCGATGGCGCGCGGGGCAAGCTATCCCCTTTATGAGATTGCGCCGAATCCATCTGGCGAGGAGACTGCGGGGGCGGTAGTCAACGGCGAACTACGGCTCGACGCGACAGAAATGGCTCCTGCCGCAGAGAACCTGCCTGCGCGCATCATCACGCGGTGGACAGCCTTGACCACCACACCACCCGGCCCGGCGGTCTATGAATATAGTTTCCACTTCATGCTGGCTGCGCCCGGACATGCGTCGGAGAAGATCACGCTGACCTGTGCGCCGGGGGCCTGGGTAGCCGGTGAAGGCATCACGCTGGCGTTCGCGCTGCCCGCCGGACTGGTGGGAACGCCAGGGTTGAGTGTTCGTGCGCAGGTGACACGCGATACGCATAGCTGGTTTCAGCCACAGACCGACGGGTTGACGCTCATCACGGCGAAGGAACTGCTGGAGCAAGACATCGTGTTCCTGCCGCTGGGCGCACATACAGGGCTGGGTATCGCGCATCCCACGCAGGCGCAGATCAGCGCAAATACGCTAACGCTGCTCCCGTTGTCGTAAGATTCGAGAACAGCCAGGAGCGATCTGAGCGGCGTCTCTTGACAAGGTAAGTAATCGCTCACTGTCATATGAAATGCGAAGTAAGTGAACACCCACCTACTTCGCTTGGCGAGGGAAAGCTCTATGTCAACACGCGAACAGATACTCGATGTCGCTACGCGCTTGCTCCAAGAAAAGGGAGCGGCGCATGCGACCACACAGGGGATTGCCAATGAAGTGGGGCTTTCCGAAGGCGCGCTGTATAAGCACTTTGCGCGCGAAGAGGAGATTTTCTTGAGCATCCTGCATCGGCGCCTCCCTGCCTTCGTGGCGGCGCTCGATAGCTATCAACCTGGCACAGGCAGTGTACAGGGGAATCTGCCAGAGGAATTGGCCCAAGAGCGGGTCGCCAAACAGGGTGAGTTTGCCATTGTCTCAGGGGATGCTCTCAACGCCGATGACGTGCGCCGGGCGGAAAGCGTTTGCGGTGAGCGGCGCCAGGTAGCTGCGCCGCATCTGTTTCCCCGCTATACTTGATAGACGCTAAAGGTGATCTGGCTGGTGCGTGCGTCCGTCCAGGCAATGATGACCTGGTAGTGATGGCCGACGTAGCCAATCTCTGGCCCGCCAAGCGCATAGCCAGTCAACTGCTCAGCGGGGCCGGGCCAGCCATTCAGCCCGAAGCTGTTCATGGCATAGACGGTATGATTGTCGCTTGAACTTGTCCATGTCAGATAGTAGCCTGGCATGTTGGCTGGCGCGCCGTTGATCACGATGGTGTGCGGCGTCTGGAAGCTCCGCTGCCCTGGCGGGTTCGCCGATCCCTGCCAGGTCGTCCCATTCGACGACTTGAGAATGGTCACATATTGGCTGCCGGATTGCTGCCAGACAAGCAAGAGCATGTGATCGGGGTTATCGAGTTGCAAGGTGGGGCCGTTGCCAGCGCCGGGATCGGAGGTGAGCGCGATGTCGGCGCCTGGTGTGGTCGCGTTGGCGCCAAGCGACATCACATGCAGCGTGTGATGATTGTCAGCCGCCGTCCAGCCGATGAAATACTTCCCCTGGAAGATGGTGAGCGACGGGGGATTGAGGCTCGACTGCGGCAGGATCAGCTTGTGGGGCGAACCCAGCGCGCCATAGACATCGTACAAGACGTTGAGATTATGCGCGCTGTTGCCCCCCGTCCAGGCGATAGTGACGACCGTTGTGCCATTGACCCAAGCGACGACGATGGCAGGGCGTATCAATGAGGATTCGCTCAGCGTTTTCTCTGAGTTGTAGTGCAAGCCGTCGAGCGAGAGCATCACATGGATGGTGTGTGAGCGCGTAGCGTCCGTCCAGGCAAGCGCGGCGTATGGCGCGCTTGGGCGCGGGGGCAGATAGGCGGCGGATGTCCAGAAGGCAGGGCCATCAATGCTGGTAATGCCGGTAGTGACGGTTCCAACGGGCGCAAAGGCGTATTGCCCGTGATAGCCCGACGGCGCCTCGCCGTGTTCACCGCCGATCAGAGCGTCATATTGATCAAAGGCCCAGTCAGGGCCAACCGACGCCGATGGATCAGTAGTAGCGTCGGGGCGGATATACACATAGTGTCCCACCCACAGGCTGAAGTATTCGTCCTGGCTGGGATCATTGGTATATGGCCCGACGGCCGGGTTGGGGTCGAATGTGATCGAGCCAATGGTGTTGGCGCTATAGGGTTCTCCCCAATAGATCGATTCGGTCAGCCAGTCGTGTAGCGAAACGTTGACCTCCTGCGCATTCTGGATGCCGTTGTTGGGGTAGCCTGGATCCCAGACCTCGAACGAGGTCACGCTGGCGGGATCGGTGATGGGATTGGCGGTCGCCTCCTCGCCTGAGATGACAATTGAGTGCAGTGCGTGATCCACGAAGACGGTGATGGGTTGCTGCGAGCGGGCAATATCGACCGCCAGATGCAACGTAGCGTCGTATGCGCTGATCTCGTCAATGAATTGATGGTAGGGATGGCCTGTCTGGCTGGCAAGCCCTTCGGCGAGGGAGCGCGGATCGGTGCCGAAGTCGCGCGAGATGTCTGCGGCGAAGCCAGGGCCATAGTAGCCGGGCGCGTTGGAGGGCGTGCCCCACGTGCTCACGGCTGCGGAGCTATCGAGGAAGCTGCTCATGCTGCCCTGGGTGACGCCGATGCCTTCGTAGCGGATGATCGCGGTAATGGAGGCAACTCCACACCAGTTGCTCTTTTGCTGAGGCCACTGCGCCGCCTTTACGGCATTGACCATCTGCTGGTAGTTGGATCCATAGCGAGCGTTTGCCAGATGCGCTGCGCTGACAGGTAGAGGCAGACGCGCCATCACTCCTATAGCCAGAGCCAGCAAGGCAAGCGTCGCAAGGCCCATTGCCAACCAGCGGCGCGCCAAATATGCCTGCTTTCGCCGTGGCTGGACGACAGACGAGCGCGGATTGGTAGCAAGGCGCAGAGGGAACTCGCCTGTTTCGGGAGTTTTTCCTTCTACGTCAGGCTCAGGTTGAGGTTCCGTTCTATCGGCTGATGCGTCGGTTGTGTGAGCGTGTTCTCCATGTCCCAGGCGTTCTGGATGTTCCATGCGATGTGCTTTCCTTCATTGATGCAGTGGCTCGAACAACAAAAGCTCTTCTACGATGCAAGATGACGCTGGCGCGTTGAAGTGTTGTCAAATGAGAAAAGAATATCACCAATTCTCAGCATAACATGGTCGTCAAGCGGGCAGCGCATGGCGTAGGTGACGCAGGTGACGCAGGTTTGCTATGTGGCGTCCAGCCCGGTGTATTTTGTCCGGCCACATGGTCTATCTTGTAGCGTATCTTCTCTTTCCCAGGCTATCATCTAGAGAGAGCTTGGTCGCTGGCGTAGATCGGCGTTGGAGCGGCTTGCTCACAAAAGCAAACCTCTCCCGTCTGTAGGGGAGAGGAGTGTCAAAATGTCCAGTCAAAGTATCCGCTAGAAAGACTACGACCCCATGCGCCCTTCTCGTGATCTCAATGGCCCGACATGGAACGAGTATGCCCGTGATGAGATAGAAGGCTGGCCTTCTGCACAGCGACGTAGCGTTGGCGAAGGCTTGTTGCGGCTCGACGACGACAGAACAAACCGGATCGGTGGCGAGAGTTTGGATAACCAGACGACGTTTTCCATGAGCTCAGGTGAAGCAGGGAACCTGACGCCTGGTGGGGCGTTGAGCCGCCTGATTGCGCACATGGCTGCTCGGCGGACGACGATGGAGGCGACCGATGAACAGCCACTCCGCCGACGCGCCGAGGATATGCGTAAAGGTGCTCGTTTCGCTGAGCAGGACGTCTACTTCTACACGAATGTCCACTTGATGAATGTGATCAGCCACGCAATTGAAGAGCAGGTGATCACACGGAGGCTACCGTGTGAGGTGTACGCAGGCTTTCAGCGGTTAGCGTTGCTCCGGCCACAGCTGCCGCGCTATCAGGCATTGCTTCAGGAGGCGCGCCATGTGCTCGTCTATGGGATTGATGATGTCGCGCCCGGTTCACCTGTTGCGGCGCTTAGACATCCCCGCTTCATTCGTTTTGCCATCACGCCGCCCTCGACTACACAACTCGAATGGTTTTGGTTTGTCGTGGTGGATACCCCACAGTTGAGCACGGCGCTGGTCGCCCAGCATACCGGGGGAGACATCTGGGCGCCAACCCAGACGGCGCGCATGTATCGCGGCTTCTGGATCTTCGACGCGAGTATTGTGGGGTATGTGGTCGAAGTTCTTCGTCAGGCCGGTCAGATGCTCTATAGGCTTCAGGGGTAATGCGTGCGTTGTTGGTTGTGGTGTTACTTGTGCGCGGCGCCGATCAATCCGCTGGCGAGGGGTGTCCACAACAGGATAAACGCCAGCGCACCCAATGCGCCAAGCGCGCTATAGACCATCACGCTTTGCCGGAAGTAGCGCCGGAAGTGCGCGTCGGCCTGTTCGGTCGGCTGAAGCAGGCGTCCCCGCTCGGTAGCGGTCAGTTCGGGCATGTTGTCGAGCCGTTCGCGTAGCGCGGCCTTTTCCAGCGTGAAGCGATCCCAGCGAGCGCGTAACACCACGCCGATCAGGAGCGCGATATAGGCGACGGAGATCACCAGCGCAATACGCAGCAGCACGAGCGAGACGGATGGCTCGAGCAGATCGGCGATGACCGCCGCGACGAGCAGGCCAAGCGTGCGATAGGTGTTATCCACCACATCGCCAGTCAAGTCACTCACAGCCTTGCGAACGGTTTCACTATAGGTCGCTACAGCGTCTTGCGCCGCCGCCCGCAAGGTAAAATACTGCGCGGTGTTGTGACGGATATAGAGCGTGAAGTTGGCTTTGGCTGCTTCCAACGCCTGGGGAGCCACCTGCTCGAGCTGGGCCAGCGTGACCTGTGCGCCAGCGCTGAGTTCCGCACCCAGACATTCTCGCGCAATCGCCAGTTTATCCGGTACGCCATCGCGATAGGCCCAGGCCGCTAGATGCGCCAGTGCGCCTTCGCTCAAGGCGCTCATATCTGTATCAGCGCCCAATCGCAGTGGCAGCTTGCATATGGCGGGCCGCGCCCCTGCGAAGCGCAGCGTCAGTGCCTCGCTATCGAATGTCCCCTCGACGCTATTCGCCAGGTAGGCTGCCGCAAGACCGGCCTGCATGGTCGCCAGCCGTTGCGCGGTCGTCTCCAACCCAGGTCGTCGTAGGTGCGCATGCAGCCGTTCGGAGGTGAGCGCGTGGGGCGCGCCAGCCCAGTTTCCTTCCTCAGCGCGCAACCGCCGCATCTGCATGTCGCGCTCCACAAAGCGCCGCCACGCCGCCCGTGAGATGGTCAGCCAGGGGATCGCCTGCGCCATTGGCTGTGCGTCATCCGCGCCAATCACTTCGAGCGCCACGCCCGCCAGATAGCCGGGCGCATCGCAGACAACGACGAAAGCGCGACCATCTATGCGTGCCAATCCTCGCCGCTCCCATAGCGGAATTGTCCCCAGCGCAATCAGTCGGTTCCACGCCGCCACATGGTAAAACACCGCGCATGTCGTCAGTGCCAGCGCCTCCGGTTGGCCCAACCATTCAGGGCGGCTTGCAGAGAGCGCCCTGGTTTCGGCAAGCGCCAGCGTCTTGCCAATCGTCAGGCGCAGGTCAACGCCCACATCCGGCCCTTGCGTCTCGGCGATGGTGTGCGCCTCTGAGACGAAGGCAGCCAGCGCCGCGCGTATGGAACGTCCTGCGCGCAGGGCGGCTGTGACGGACGCTGCGTCGGGATCGAGTCCGGTCAGTTCGAGATCGAGCGCGAGGTCGTCGCCAAGCGTGGTAAACCAGTTGTCTACCTGCCCTAACAGCGTATCGCTACGGTCGAGCAGATCATCAATTGCCAGCGTGGCCGTAAGTTCCAGACGATCCGGCGATTCACCAGCAGCAAGCCGCTCCGCTGTTAGCCCCAGCCCGTCGCCAATCTGCGCAACCGTCTCGCCAAATGCACGTAGCCGCTGCACGCATGTCTGTTGCGCGGTCAATTCGGATGATTGCTGGCTGGGCGCCCCGCTCGCTATCGGCGCTTCGACTGGCCCATGGCGAGGCTGATCTGGTTGACTGTGTGGGTGTGCGCCTGTGTGTGCGCCATTGCCACCGGGCGCAAGCGACATCTCAGGAGCCAACGTATCCGCCGGAAGCGGATGGCGCGGACGCCTTCGTCCATACGCGCTCTCTTTGCGCCGTTGCTGGCCTGCCTGTCCGGCATGTTCGCTCACCGCGTCACCTCCCGCATGGTCAGCGTATCAATCTCCAGATGGAAGGCATTCTCGCCAGTGCGCTGCTCGGCGACCCGCACGAGCGACGCGAAGAGCCGCGCATCCACTTTGAGGGTCAGTCTGCCATCGAGTTCGAGCGTGACCGTCTGGATGATCGGATCGGCGACGGCGCGATCAACTGGGAAGATTGGGGGCTGCCTGGCGTCGAAAAGGGCGTTGATAAGCGCCTTACGCAGGGAATCTTGCATCTCTGGATGGTTGGGTAGCGCTGTGCTGGCGAACGCCGTCACATCCACTGTCTCACCCATCAGCACAGCCCGACGCACACGGTAAAACGATAGGATGTCACTGGGCGAGAGATCGGCGCTAGCGCCCGCCATCCAGGCGTCGCTGCCAGCCAGGAAGAGCCGGGTATAGCGGCGTGCGGAGGGCCTCAGCAGCGCCATCAGGAAGTCGCGATAGAAAAATTGCGCGACGCCTTCTGAGTGTGGGCCAGCCTGATTGTCCAGCAGGGTGATCGCAAAGCCGCTTTCATCCTGTCCGTTCTGGCCTGCCGTGAGCAGCGCGCATTTTTGCAGCTTGACGGTCTCCGGCAGCAGATTCCCGGCGGTGGTGATCGTCACACGGGTATGGCCGTCCGCATGCTCAAACGTGCGGATGAGCCGTTCCTGATCGAGGTCGAGTTTGAGCAAGGCGATATGCTGGTGTGGGCGTCCGTCGGCGGTATAGACAATCGCCACGAAGTCGCCAGGGGTGATGCGCGCGTGCTGGCGCATCTGCGCGAAGAGCCGACGCGCCAGCGTTTGCGATGTGGCGACAAATGCCTCGGCGACGATCAATTGCCGACAGAGTGAGGC
>Ga0070737_10003630_pt1 | contig 16413 bp, 17 predicted proteins | sample Coa_R1_10_FD_66438 | JGI IMG/M metagenome (GOLD analysis project Ga0070737, IMG submission 66438) | Surface soil microbial communities from Centralia Pennsylvania, which are recovering from an underground coalmine fire - Coalmine... | ecosystem: Environmental > Terrestrial > Soil > Unclassified...
TGCCCTGCAAGACGGCGCCGACGACGAGCGCCTGGTCGCCGCCGCCCCCGCCGAGCGAGGTGGCCCATGACTAGCGCGATGGCCACGCTGATCACCGTGCTGAACAGTGTCCTGGTGGTCGCCTTCGTCTGGGCCTTGTGGAGCCTGCACACGCTGCCACTGGGGCACCGCCCGCTCACCCGCAAGTTCGATCGCTTCGGCCGGTTCCAAGCCCTTGGCGAGAACCCCGATTATCGCGAAAACCCGAGCGAGGAGCAGGACGACACGGAGCTCGGCGCCACGCGGGCGCGCGCGCGTTCATAGCGGCTCGCAGCGCGGGGGCAACAGCAGGCGCGGGCGCAGCTCACCCAACGCGGCCGCCGCGGCCACGATCCGCGCGCCTACCGTTCGGGCCTGTGCCGCGTCCACCAGGACAAGGATCGCCCCGCCGAAGCCCCCGCCCGTCAGCCGCGCGCCGTATACCCCCGGCTCGGCCTCCGCCAGCGCTACTAGCCGATCGATCGCCGGCAGCGAGACCGCGTAGTCGTCGCGCTGCGAGGCGTGCGAGGCACGACATAACGCCCCAAGCCGTGGCAAGTCGCCCGCGCGCAGGGCGGCTACCGCTTCGAGCACGCGCGCGTTCTCGGTGACCACGTGCCGTGCACGCTCGCGCAGTGGCGAGGGCAGCGCCGCGACACGTGGCAGGTCGGCGAGGGCGATATCGCGCAGCGCGGTCACGCCCAGCAGGGCGCACGCGCGCTCGCACTCGGCGCGGCGGGTGTTGTAGTCGCCGGCCGCGTGCTGGTGGGCCACGCCCGAGTCGAGCACCACTAGGCCGAGCTGGCGAGGGAGCGGGATCCGTTCCCACCTGAGCGCGCGCGTATCGAGGAACAGGGCGCTACCGGATTCGCCCAGGCTGGCAGCTAACTGGTCCATGATGCCCACGCGCGCGCCCACGAAGGCGTTCTCGACCCGCTGCGCGAGCCGCGCCAGTGCGAGGTCGTCGAGGGGCAGGGCTAGGGCCGCCCGCAGCGCCCGCAGCAGCGCCACCAGCAGCGCGGCGCTGGAGGCCAGACCGCTACCGAGCGGGAGGTCGGAGGCGATCCACACATCGAGGCCAGGGAGCGAATGCCCCTCCGCGCGCAGCCGCGCTGTGACACCCTGCACATAGTCGAGCCATCCCCCGCCGGGGATCTCCTCGCCCAGACGGTAGGTGCGCGGGCTGTTGCCTGTCAGATTGCTGCTGCCCACGCACACCCGGTCGTCGGCCCGCGGCGCGAGCGCCACCGTGGTCCGCAGCGGTAGCGCGACTGGCAGGACAAACCCCTCGTTGTAATCTGTGTGCTCGCCGAGCAGGTTCACGCGCCCCGGCGCGCTGGCTACGACTGCGGGCGGATAGCCGAACTGCTGCTGGAAGCGCCCCGCTACGTCCATCCGAGGCTTCCCTCCATCGCGCGCAGTATAGCGCGCGGGGCCCTACTGCCTGGAACGCCTATGAACCGGGCCGGATCCCTTGCCGCCGACCATGACGAAACAACGCCCCGGGGCGAGTAATCGGGGCGTCGTGCCGCGCGGCGAGGAGCGACCGCGTGGGCTCTTGGCGGACCTCGCCGCGCCAGCCGCCCGTCTCCACCCCGCGCGCCTCGATGAAGTCCCGGAAGCGCTCCAGATCCCCCTGCACCCGGCGGCTGACGAAGCCCAACGCATCCCCAATAGCTTCGGCGGGGCCTTGCAGCTCGTACTCCAGCTGCTTCGTGGTCCGCTCCCCAGCCCTGCTCGAACGGTGGTCGTCGGCGAGCGGGCTACCGTTCTCGGTGCTGCTCACCCCCCGTGGCAGGACGCGCCGGCGGGCGCGGCCCCCGGCCCGTTGCAGGTGCTGGCGCGCCTAAAGAGGCAATGGGCGGCATTACCGCAGGTATTAGGGCTGCTTGGCCAGGCGTTGGGCCGGCGGGTCAGCGCATGTAGGGGCCGAGGACCTGCACCGCGTACTCGATGAAGCGGGTGTCGACGATGCGCTCCCAGGGCACCTCCTCGGGCACCTCGCCGGTCTGCTTGAAGTACGCCTGCATGTCCATGATGCTGTCGCGGAACAGGGTGCCGTTCGGGTCGAGGCCGAAGGGGACCATCTGCTTGTAGATCGCGGCGTTCTTCAGGTTGGTGCGGCGGGTGAGCAGGTCGATCACTGCATCGAGCTCGGCGCCGCCGCGCTCCAGCGCGCGGTTGTAGTCGCGCACGCCCTTGAGGTACGCGACCATGAACCGGCGGCCGACGTCGGGCTGCCGCTCGGCGAACTCGCGCGAGTAGAACAGCACACCGGGCTGCGAGTACGGCGCGATGCGGTCGGTGGTGAAGAATTTCACCGCGGCCCCCTGGCCCTCGGCGAGCGTGGGGAACGGCTCGGGCGCTAGCGCGGCGTCGAGCCGGCGGTTGGCCAGCGCGCCGATCATATCGGGGAACGAGAGGATCTGCGGCTGCGTGTCGGCGAGCGACAGGCCCTCCTGGCCGAGATACTTGTCCCAGAAGTAGCGATTGACCGTGCCGGGCACATCGACTCCCACGCTGCGACCGCGGAAGTCGCGCGGGCCGCGGATCTCGGCGCTGTCGGCCAGGTCCTTGCGCACCAGCACGATGTTGGCGCCCGCGCCGGGGGGCTGGGAGCCCTTGTCGGCGGTGAGCACCACGGGCAGGCCGCGGGCGATCGCGTTGAACAGCCCGGCGTTGATGCCGCCGGTGGCGATGTCCAGCTGACCCGACGCCAGCAGCGGCATCATCGTGGCCGCCGTGTCGAACTGTTCGCTCTGGAGGGTGATGCGCTGCTCGGCGAGGTAGCCGCGCTCCTCGGCCAGGAAGATTCCGGCGTCGGACACCAGCCCGATGACCCCGATGCGCACGGTCGCCGGCGCCGGCTCGGGCGTGGCGACGGTGGGCGAAGGGAGAGTCGCCACGGTGGGCGTCGGCGCCGCGGCGCGGGGGGTAGCGGCCGGCGGGCTCGCCGGCGCGGCAGGGCCGCTACAGGCCAGCGCGAGTGCGGCGACCAGCAGGCTCAGCAGTCCGCCACCGCGCCCGCGTCGCACTGGTCGCCGCGCCATCGCTGGCCTCCACCGATCGCGCCTGACGACCGGGAACCCGTCGCCCCGGTCGTCGCGGGGCCATTGTGGCAGGCTGCGGGGCGGGCGTCAATCGCCGTGCCCCGCCGCGTTCTTCCCGCAGCCTTAACCCGTGGGGCACGCGGGCGCGGCGCGTGGCCTCGACAATAGGAGCAGGCAAGCGTGCGTGGGGGGCGCATGGAACTGACCCCAGAGCTACAGGGAGTCGTGCTGCTAGCCCTGCTGGCGGTGGCGGGCGGCATCATGACGCTGGTGGGCGTGGAGGTGTGGCGCCGGCGGCGGCAGCTCGGGGCGGAGGAGCTAGCGCGCAGCTTCGCCGCCGCCACGCTGGCCTGCGCTGCGCTGGCTGGGCTCAGCATGGCGCAGTACCTGCTTGCTCCCGGGCTCGACACCCTCTGCGACGCGGTGCTCGGCCTCGCGCTACTGCTGACCACGGCGCGCGGGGCGTTGCAGGTCCAGCGGCTGGCACGGCTAGCGGTTCCTGCCCGCGTGCCCAGCGGTCCCCATCATTGACACGCCCCGGGCCGCTGCGTATCCTGCCAGTGACACCCCGTGCAACGCCACGCTACATGGCCGTGGAGAGCGATCATGCGCGCGTGCCGCCGCTGGAGCTGGCTGCCTGTTCTGCTGCTCCCCATCGTCCCGTTGGTCGCCTGCGCGGCTCCCGCGGCCGCGCCGGCGGCGCCGGGGGCGGCTGGCGGGGGGCAGGGAGCGAGTCCCGCGGCCGCACCGGCCGCCGGGCAGGCCGCGCCCCCCGCGCCGGTGCACCTGAAGGCCGCCTGGTTCACGGTCGGAGGGCAGTCGGCCCCGCTGTGGGTGGCGCAGGATGCCGGCTTGTTCCAGAAGCACGGGCTCGACGTCGAGCTAGTGTTCATCGAGGGCGCCACGCTGGCCGTGCAGTCGGCGGTATCGGGCGAGGTGCCGATCATCACCACGGGCAGCCCGGCGATCGTCAACGCGCGGCTGGAGGGCGCCGACCTGTTCGACGTCGCGCACTACGTGCCCACGCTGCCGTACGTGCTGATCGCCAACCCGCGCATCCGCTCGGGCGCCGACCTCAAGGGCGGGCGGGGGGCCACGGCGCGCCGCGGCGGCGCCTCCGACGTTGCCTTCCACCTGGCCTTGCGCAAGTTGGGGGTGAACCCCGATACCGACCTGACGGTGATCGAGATCGGCGCGCAGCAGTCGCGCTTCGCGGCGCTCCAGGCGGGCAGCGTGGACGCCACGGTGGTCGACGACGCGTTCGGGGAGGAGGCGGAGCGGCTGGGGTTCCCCATCCTGGCCGACGTGCGCGACGTGCAGTTTCCGTTCGTGAGCGTGGGCGTGGGCGGCCGCTACCTGCGCGAGCAGCCCGAGACGGTGCGCGCCTTCATGCGCGCGTTCGTCGAGGCGATCCACTTCTTCAAGACGCACCGCGCCGAGTCGGAGCGCATCCTGGCCCGCTGGATGAAGACCGACAACCAGGCCCTGGTCCAGGATACCTGGGAGGCCTACGCCACACGCTACCTGGCCAGCAAGCCGTACCCCACCGTGGAGGGCGCGCGGGCGATGCTGGAGTTTGCCGCCGAGCGCAACCCGCGGGCGGCGACGGCCGATCCGCGCGACTTCATCTACCCGCAGATCCTCGAGGATCTAGAGCGCGAGGGCTTCTTCGAGCGCCTGGGGCGCTAGCGGCTCAGCGCTGGCGCGGGCCGACCAGGATATCGTGCCCCTCGACGCGCACCGCGTACACGGGCAGGGCGTAGCCACGCGCCACGCCCTCCATCGGCGGGTACAGGATGCGGCCGTCGCGCACGTCGAAGCGCCACAGGTGGGCGAAGCAGGTCACCGTGTGGTCGCGCAGGTAGCCCAGCGCCAACGAGGTTCCCACGTGCGGGCACCAGGCGCCGAAAGCGTAGTACGTGCCGCCCACATTGGCCAGCACCAGTCGCTCGCCGTGCGCCTCGACCTCGCGCATGTCGTTCTCGGGCACATCGCCTACCTCGGCGACCTTCTCCCATTCGGCCATTGCGCTCCTCCCCGTGGCCTGCTGCGGAGATGATAGCGGGCCGCAACGGCCTCGCCCCAGCGCCAGGGCTATAATCCGGGCAGCGGCGCGCGTGAGGGGAGGGTGCTGATGACCCCGGAAGCCTTCGTGGCTGAGCTGGACGCGCTGACCCAGCAGGCGCTCGACCGGCTGGGCGCGGCCGCCACCGCCGGCGAGCCGCCGGCCGAGCTGACAGTCGCGCAGCTGCTCCAGCTGGCGCTGAAGAACGAACTGGAGGCGGCGGAGATCGCCGCGCGCTGGATGCCCGACGCGCCGGAGCGAGACGTCAAGCTGGCGCTGGCCCGCCAGGCCGGCGACGAGGCGAAGCACTACCGCCTGATCGAGGAGCGCCTGGCGGCGCTGGGGGTGCCGCCCGGCAGCGTCGATCCGCTGGCCGACGGCTACTCGCCGCTGTACCACTACCTGGCGCGGCTGCCAACGACCGTGGAGCGGGTCGCGGCGGGTCAGTTCACCCGCGAGGCGCTCGCGCTGGTGCGCAACGAGGCGTTCGCCGACTTCTGCGCCGCGCGGGGCGACTGGGAGACCGCGCGGCTGTACCGCGAGGTGATCCAGCCCGACGAGCGCTACCACCACCAGCTGGGCCGCCAGCTGCTGCTGCGCTACGCGACCACGCCGGAGCAGCAGGCCGCCGCGCGCCGCGCCGCCGCGGGTACGCTGCGGCTGGCTGAGGAGATCCAGGAGACGGCGCGGCTGCGCCGCGGCATCACGCGCGCGCCGGGGTGTTGAGATGACCGCCTCGGAGGCCCGCGCCCGCTTCGCGGCGCTGGTGGCGGCATCCGACGACGCCCTCGATCTGGGTTACGCTGCCCTGTGGCTGGCTGCCGAGGAGTACCCCGGGCTGGATGTCGAGGCGTACGCCAGCCGCTTCGACGCGCTGGCCAGCGCCGTGGCCGCGCGTCCCCTGTCAGCGCCGCCCCCCGATGGCCGCCTGCGGGTGCTCAACGGCTATCTGTTCGACGAGCTGGGCTTCCGCGGCAACGCGGCCGACTACTACGACCCGCGCAACAGCTTTCTCAACGAGGTGCTCGACCGCCGCATCGGCATCCCGATTACCCTGGCGGTGGTACACCTCGAGGTGGGCTGGCGGCTGGGGCTGCCGTTGGCGGGTGTGGGCATGCCGGGCCACTTCCTGGTGGGCTACTACCCGCCGGGCGCCCCGCCGCAGTACATCGACGTGTTCGCCGGCGGGCTCGTGCTCGATCAGGCCGCGTGCGCCGCACGGCTGCGGGCGCAGTTCGGCGGCTTCGCGCCGCGCGACGAGCACTTCGCCCCGGTGAGCAAGCGGCAGATCCTGGCCCGCATGCTCACCAACCTGAAGCACATCTACGCCGAGCGCGGCGACTGGCAGCGCGCGCTGGCGGCGATCGAGCGGCTGCTGCTGGTGCAGCCCGGTGCGCTCGGCGAGCTGCGCGACCGCGGGCTAGTCCACCTGCGGCGCGGCGATCTGCGCGCGGCGCGGCGCGACCTGCGGCGCTACCTGGAGCTAGCCCCCCAGGCGCCCGACGCCGCGGCCATCGAGCAGGAGCTGGCCCAGGCCGACAACCTCTGGGCGCGCCGCAACTGAGCGCGGCTGCTCCCCGCTCGGTCGCTCGTCCCCCCGCGCCCTCTGGCGGGCGCCCCGTTACGGTTGCTCATCGGCCGGTGGCGGCGCGCTGGCCGGTTCGGGCGTGGGGGGCGGGGTGCGCGCCAGCGTTGGCAGCGGCGAGGGCTCGGCCATGCGGGTGGGCGTCGCAGTGGGGGTGGGCGTGGCCGTCGGCTGGCCCAGCGGGAACGGCGCGGGCAGCGGGACGAGGGTCAGCAGCAGCGGCACGGTGGGCACGGGGCGGATGGTAGCCGGGAGCTCGCGGGTACCGATGACGGGCGGGCCAGCCGCCGGGAAGGCCGAGCGGTCCCACACGGCGCCGGGGGCCGCGCTGGGCACTACCTGGAGCGTTCCTGCCCCCAGCACCAGGCCCCACAGGCCGGCCAGGAGCACCAGCTTACACATCGGCGCCTCCCCTCTAGGGGCGCGGCGATCAGCGGCGCCGCACGCGCACGCGGCCAGGCTCGTCGGTGATGCGACCGATCTCCGCCGCCCGCACGCCGCGCGCCGCCAGCTCGGCTGCCAGCTGCGGCGCGGCCTCGGCGCCCACGGCGATCAGCAGCCCCCCCGACGTCTGCGCGTCGGCCAACAGCAGTCGCTCGGCCTGAGCGAGCTCCCCGAAGTCGACGCGCGGGCTCACGTGATCCAGGTTGCGCTGCGAGCCACCAGGATAGATGCCCGCCCGCACCAGGTCCCACGTGCCCTCGATCACCGGCACGGCCTCCAACCAGAGTTCGGCGCCCACCCCGCTGGCGGTGAGCATCTCCAGCAGGTGGCCCAGCAGCCCGAAGCCGGTAACATCGGTAGCCGCGTGTGGCCCCACGGCGAGCATCGCCTCGGCGGCGGCGCGGTTGAGCGTGGCCATCGTCGCCAAGGCCGCCTCGACGGTAGCCGCCGGCGCCGCATCGCGCTTGATCGCCGTGGTGATGATACCCATCCCGAGCGGCTTGGTGAGGAACAGGCGATCGTCGGGCCGCGCGCCCGCGTTGCGCACCACCCGCTCGGGGTGGACCAGCCCCAGGGCCACCAGGCCGTATTTCGGCTCCGGGTCGTCCACGCTATGGCCGCCGAGCACGGCAATCCCCGCCTCGGCGGCCTTGGCCGCGCCGCCCGCCAGGATGCGCGCCAGCAGGTCGAGCGGCAGCCCGCGCGGGAAGCCGACGATGTTCAGCGCGAACAGCGGCCGCGCCCCCATGGCGTAGATGTCGCTGAGGGCGTTGGCCGCCGCGATCGTGCCGAACACGTACGGGTCGTCGACCACCGGCGTGATGTAGTCGACGGTGGCCACCAACGCCTGGTCGGCCGACAGCCGGTACACGGCGGCGTCATCGGCAGTCTCGGCGCCCACCAGGGCATTCGGATCCGTCACGACGGGGAGGGAGCGCAACACGTGCGCCAGCTCAGCCGGGCTGAGCTTGCACGCTCACCCCGCGCCGTGGCTGAGGCTAGTGAGGCGCACCAGCTCGTGGCTGGCCATGAGCGCTCCTTTGCAGCGGACTTCCGGGGCCCTAACGGCGTCTAGGGCGATTATAGCGCCGCGGGTGGAGCAGTCCGTATGCTGGACGAGCGATCGGCTACACTAGGGGGCGGACCGTGCCCCCGCGCGGTCGAGCTTCCCCAGGTCCTGCCCGAGGGCGAGCGTGCAGGGTAGCCTGTGGGCTGCGATTTCCATAACGGGCGAGGAGAGCAGGCGATGGTGGCCACCAGCAACGACCTGGTGCCCATGGACGCCGATGCATACGAGAATCAGTTCAAGCCGTGGCTGGGGCCGCACCGCTATCGGTGGGCGGACGCCCACACGCGCCCCGGCCCGCCGGGCATTCGACTGGTGCCGCGGCGGCTGGCGGAGGCGTTCGTCAAGCGCGCCAATCAGCGGGCGATCACCGATGCCGAGGAACGGGCCCTGGGCCTGCCCGGTGACGAGCCCGACTGGGACCAGCGCGAGGTGTACAATCGCGACCCGAAAGCCCGCTGAGGCCAACCTGCGTGTTGCCGGCCCCAGCGGGCCGTACGGAAGGCGGTAGGCCACGACCAAGGCCCACGGTGTGGGCGTGCCCGTGCGCTGTGCCGCGGTTGCAACGCGCTCCTGGATTGGCCTAGAGCCCGCGGCGCGGCTAGAATACGCCCAGGGGGCGAGGGGCAGCGGGAGGCGGCGGGTGATCGGCACCACGCTCGGCCGCTACCAGATCGTTGGCGAGGTTGGCCGCGGCGGCTTCGCCACGGTGTACCAGGGCTACGATGCGGGCCTGCAGCGCCCCGTGGCCCTGAAGGTTCTCCACCCCGAGCTCGTGCGCGACGAGGTCGCCTTGCGCCGCTTCCAGCGCGAGGCTGTCGCGGTCGCCCGCTTGCGCCACCCCAACATCGTCGTCGTCTACGAGTTCAGCCAGCACGACGGCTTCGCCTACATCGCCATGGAGTACGTCGAGGGCACCACCCTCAAGGCGAAGCTCGGCAAGCCGATGCCTCTCGACGAGGCGCGCCGCATCGCGGTCGACGTGGCCAGCGCCCTCGACTACGCTCACAAGAACGGCGTCATCCACCGCGACATCAAGCCGGCCAACGTGCTGTTGACCCACGACAACCACGTGGTGCTAGCCGATTTCGGCATCGCCATTCTAGCCCAGCACGCCGACTCGGTGACCCGCGGCTTGCTGGGGACCCCCCAGTATATGGCGCCGGAACAGGCGCTCGGCGAGCCGATCGACGCCCGCAGCGACCTGTACGCCCTGGGCATCGTGCTGTTCGAGATGCTGGCCGGCCAGGTCCCGTTCCGGGGCGACACGCCGTTGGCCACGCTGGCCCTGCAGGTCAACGCCCCGGTACCCAAGCTGCGCGGCCTCAACCCGGCGGTGCCTGAGGCGGTGGAGGCAGTAGTCGAGCGTGCTCTAGCCAAGGACCCGGCGCAGCGGTACCCTACCGCCGAGGAGTTCCGCCTGGCGCTCATCGCTGCTTGCGATGAGGCGCGCAGCGCCATGGCCGTCAGCACCTACACGCCGGAGGCCGCGCTCCAGCCAGCGCCGCGCGCCGGGGGCCGCGTCGAACCGCGTGGCGGCGGGCTGCCGGGCCTGTACCAAGCCATGCTCGAGGCCGCGCAGGCCGGCGACTGGCAGCAGGTGCTCGAGTACGGCCGCGTCATCCGCGGCCTGGACCCCAACTACCGCGACGTGGTCGCGCTCATGGCGCGCGCGTCGGCGCAGCAGTACGCCGAGCAGAGCAAGAGTGGCGCCATCGAGCTGCGCCTGCTGGAGCAGGCCCGCACCGCCTGGGCCGACGAGCGCTGGGCCGACGCGGTCCAGCTGTTCGAGCAGGCGCTGCGGCTGGCCCCGCCCACCCAGGAGGTCGAGGAGGCGCTCAACGAGGCGCGGCGCCGGCTGGCCCAGAGCGAGGCCCAGGCCCGGCAGCGCGCCCGGGCCGAGCGCCAGTACGTGCGCGCCACCATGCTGCTGGACGAGGAGCGCTGGGCCGAGGCGGTGCCGGTGCTGGAGCAGCTGATGCAGTTCGCCCCGAACTTTCGCGATGCCGCCGTGCTGCTCGAACGCGCACGGGCCGCGCTGGCCGAGCAGGAGCGCCGCCAACGCGGGGCGCCTACCCCCGAGACGACGCTGGCTCGCGCCGAAGAGGCCATGGCCCTGGGCGACTGGGCGCAGGCGGTGGCGCTCCTCGAGGCGGCCAGCGCCGCGCTGCCCGACGACGCGCGCGTGCGCGGCCGCCTCGAGCATGCGCGGGCGATGGTCCGGGTGACAGCGCTCAACGCCGAGGCGGCGCAGCTGGTGCGCCAGGGGCGCTGGGCCGAGGCGTTCGCTCGCCTGGAGGAGGCCAAGCGCCTCGACCCCCACTACCGCCAACAGGTGCAGAGTTGACAGGGCGCTTCGCGGCCGGCTACAACCCGCCCGGTCGCCCGCCACGCGCGGCCACCACGACGAGGAGCAGCATGCTCGGAACGGAGATGCGCTTGGCAGCCGGAGGGCGGCTGCTGGACAGCGACCCCTCGCGCCCGCTTCGCGCTCGCGGCCGCCGCGCCCAGGCGTGGCGCCTCGCTTCTAGCCCCCCTGCCGCCGCCGACCCGGCTGAGCTTCCCCCCCGTGCGCGCGGCGGCGCCGGGGCCTCGCCCCGCCAGCCGGTGTCACCGCGTGTGCTGGCCCGCGTGCCGCCCCACTCGCTAGCCGCCGGCTTGCTGGCCGCCGGCGTGCGCGATGCGCCGCTGGGCCTCGAGCGGCTGCCGCGCCGCCCGGCCGCGCCGGCCAGAAGCCGCGCCGCATGGCTGTGGGGGGTGGTGGCGGCGGGGGTGCTAGCCATCGCCGTGCTGGGGGCGCGCGGCGATGGTTCCGCGCCCCAGCCCGCCGCGCCCGCGATCGAGAGCACCACGCCGCCCACGAGCGCGCTGCGCGTGTCCGTGCGTCCTGTGGAGACCAACTACACGGTGATGCCCGGCGACACGCTCGAGCGCATCGCCCAGCGCTTCGGAACCACCGTCGAGGCGATCGCGGCGATGAACAACCTGCGGGACTACAATCAATTGCGCGTGGGGCAGAAGCTGATCATTCCCTAGGGGGCGTGGTGGACAGCCTGAGCGGCGCGCTGAGCTGGTTCATCGCCGCGTGGGCGGGCCTCGGAGCCGCGGTACTCGCGGTCGCCGTGGCGCGCGATGCGCGAGCCCGGGGGCACTCCGCGCTGGCCTGGGGCCTCTGCGCCCTGCTGCTACCAGGGTTCGGCGCGCTCGCGTATCTCGTCCAGCGGCGAGACACCGCCGGCGTGGCTGCTGCCCAGGCGCAGCCAGCGGCGATGCCTTTCCGGCCCCCGGTCGAGGCCATCACCGAGGCCTCCCCATCGCCCGTCACGCTGGAGTGGCAGCGCGGTCAGGGCGCCGCGGTGGTGCGGGGTCCCGCGAGCCCGGTGCCGGCGTCGCCTCCCGCCTCCGCCAGCCGCCGTTGGCCGGGCTGGTTGACCTGGGGGGGGGCGGCGGTGGCGGTGGTGGGCTGTGGGCTCGCGGTGGGCCTCGGGGTGGGTAGCGGGGCCCTGTCCGGCCAGCTCGGACCGCCCGCACCGGCGGCTACCCCCACCGCGCGGCCATCGCCTACCCCGGCACCTTTGCCCACGCCCGCGCTGGTCGAGGTTCCCATCGCCACCCCGACCGCGAGCGAGCCGCTGTACCATACGGTGGTCGAGGGCGACACCCTGGGGGACATCGCGTTGCGCTACCAGACGACGATCGAGGCACTGCTCGCGGCCAACGACCTCGACGACGCGGACCATATCGTCGTCGGGCAGCGCCTACGCATCCCCAGCCCCTGAGCGACCGCCGGCGAGCGCGCGGCAGGAGGAGCGCCAATGGCTGGTACTGCGATCGATCTGCAAGCGGAGGTGGCGGCGGCGCTGCCCCGCCTCATCGCCCTGCGCCGCGACTTGCATCAGCACCCGGAGCTGGCATTCCAGGAGCGGCGCACCGCGCGGGTGATCGCCGAGCGGCTGCGCGCCGCAGGCCTGGAGGTGCGTGAGGGCGTGGCCGCGACGGGCGTCGTCGCGCTGCTCGAGGGGGGCCGGCCGGGCCCCACCGTGGCCGTGCGCGCGGACATGGACGCACTGCCGCTCGAGGAGGAGGGCGACCGTCCCTACCGCTCGCGCACGCCCGGGGTGATGCATGCCTGTGGCCACGATGGCCACGTGGCGGTAGCCGTGACGCTGGCGGAGATCTTCGCGCGCCACCGCGCGGCCCTGCCTGGTCGCGTCAAGTTCATCTTCCAGCCGGCCGAGGAGACCGCAGGTGGCGCGGAGCGCATGATCGCCGAGGGCGTCCTCGAGGCGCCGCATGTGGACCGCGTGCTCGGCTTGCACCTGTGGAACTACGTCCCGGTGGGCCAGGTGGCCGTGAAGGAGGGGCCGATCTTCGCCAGCGTCGACGAGCTGCGGATCACCGTGCGCGGTCGCGGCGGGCACGGTGCGATCCCCCACGACGCGATCGATCCGGTGGTCGTGGCCGCGCACCTGGTCACCGCGCTGCAGGCGCTGGTCAGCCGCGAGATCTCGCCCCATGAGCCGGTCGTTCTCACGATCGGCGCCATCCACGGGGGCACGGCGTTCAACATCATCCCCGAGCGGTGCGAGCTGCTCGGCACCCTGCGCACCTTCGATCCCCAAGTGCGTCGCTACCTGCTGGAGCGGGTGGAGGGGCTAGCGCGCGGGCTAACCGCGGCGTTCCGGGCCGAGGCCACGGTGCATACGCGCGCCAGCTGCCCGGCCGTGGTCAACGACCGCGAGCTCACTGAGCTGGTTCGCCGCGCGGCGGCGGCGGAGCTGGGCGAGGCGGCGGTGGTCGATACCCGCGGCACGCTGGGCGGCGACGACATGGCCGATTATCTCGCGCTGCGCCCCGGCTGCTACTTCTTCGTCGGGGCGCGCAACGAGGCCCGTGGCCTGGACCGCTCGCATCACAACCCAGGCTTCGACTTCGACGAGGCGGCGCTGGAAGTAGCCGCCCGCGTGCTGGGACGCGCCACCCTCGCCGCCTTGACCGAGGCCTAGCGCGGCTCCCCCGTGGGCGCCCCGCCCGCCGCCACGTAACGCGGCGCGCGTTCGCGAAAGCCGTGGCACTCGCAAAAACGCCACCGGCGCTCGCGGTGTCCAGCGGCCGGTGGCTGGAGCTGGCTGCGGCGCCACACGCCTCATGGGGGCGCCGGCCAGAGGCGGTGGGGCGCCTACTTGCGCGTGCGGCTGCCGCCGCGCCGGGCCGGCGCGCTCTCTGCCTGGCCAGTGGCGTTGCCGCCCACGCGACCGCTGCGCACCACCTCGGTCAGTCGCGCGCCAGGACTGAATGACACGCGCTTGCTGGCAGCGATGGGTAGTGGCTGGCCGGTGCGCGGGTTGCGGCCGGTGCGCGCCTTGGTCTCCACCACGCGCCAGCTCCCGAAGCCGGTGATGCGGATCTCCGCACCGCGGGCGAGTTCCTCCTGCATCACATCGAGCATCGCGTCGACGACGCGGCTCGCCTGCGCCTTGGGCAGGTTCGTGCGCTCGGCTACCTTCTGGGCGATGTCGCTCTTCGCTAGGCGTTCGCTGGCCATGACTGCCCCTCCTTGCTCTCACCGGGGGCGATCCTGGCTCGCGAGCAGGGCCTCGCGTCCTTCAACCTCGGGCCCACCGCGCCGGCCCGGGGGCGCCATCGCGCCAGCGTCCGCGAGATACCTCTCGTAGCCTCCCTCCGGTGTGGTCGGGTGTTCAGCTCGTATGGTACCATCACGCCCGCCGCGTGATACCCTACTTTCGGCCCATTTTTGCAGATTTTTATGGAGTCCGGGGGTGGAGCGCCCATTGACTGCCTGTCGAGGGCGCCCCAGCGGCCCGGAGCATGCGGATCCCTCCCCCGGGCCTACTCCGGCCGGGGGATCTCGTAAAGGAGTGCAGCGTGACGGACGACCGTTGTAGCGTTGGCTTCCGCGTGTTCACTCGCGTCGAGCGGCCCGCCCCGGATGTGCTCGCCCTGTTCCGCTCCCTGGAGACCACGAACCTTGCCGACGCCATGCACGGGATGCACGTACTGGATGGAGGGATCCGCCCTCTTATCCTTCCGCAGAGCCGGATCGTGGGGCCAGCCCTCACCTGTAGCATCTCCCCGGGCAATGGCTTCATGATTCGCAAAGCGATCGAGATCGCGCAGGCCGGCGACGTGCTAGTGGTCAACGGCTTCGGCAACCTACAGCGCGCGGTGGTCGGTGGCAACGTCTTGATCAGCATGGCGGCCAAGGGGATCGTGGCTCTCGTGCTCGATGGCGTGGTGCGCGACCTCGATGAGGCGCGCCGCGTCGGGCTCGCGGTGTACGCGCGCGGCAGCGTGCCGCGGGCCGGCACCAACCCGCAGGGGCGCGGCGAGGTCAACGTCCCGATCGCCTGCGGCGGTGTCGCGGTCCTGCCGGGCGACGTGGTGGTCGCCGACGAGGACGGCGTGGTCGTGGTTCCCCGCGCTGATGCAGCCGCCGTGGCCGCGCACGCGGCCAGGGTCCAGCAGCAGAAGGGCAGCGCCGCCGACTTCGACCAGCGCTGGGCTGCGGCCCGAGCGGGCCACACGCCGCCCAGCATCGACCCGTTGCTGCGCGAGCAGGGCTGCGCCATCCTCTAGCTCCTAGGCCACGCCGGTCCCGGCCGCACGGGGCCGGCCGGGGCCCGGCCGAGGGGCCAACCGCAGCCTGCCCCTGGCAACGCACGGTTGGCAACCCCACGGGTTATCCCGTACACTGGCGCCAATCGGCATGAGCTGTCCCGGTCGTGGGTGCCGTCCGCGTCGGTCAACGCCATGTCGAGTGTGTTGTCGCCGCACACGTTCGCGGTCTGCGGCGACGCGGCCGGCGCGAGTCTCCGAGCCGGGGAGGGGGCGACCGGTGTACGGCGAGTGGCGGCGGGCCGTGGGGCGAGCGGCTGCGGGCGCGGTGCGGCGCCTGGGGCCCACTGTTCGCCACCAGCCCGCGCTCGTCGCCGGGGGGCTCCTGCTGGCACTGGGCGCGGGCGTGCTGTGGGGCTCGCTGGGCGAGCGGATGAGCGATCCCGTCCCCGTGGCGCCGACGACCACACCACCGGAAAGCCCGCGGCTGCTGTACGCCTTGCCCACAGCCGCGCTCCCAGCGACGCCCGTCGCGGCGGAGGCGCCAGGCCTCATCGCCGATGACCCCGCCGTGGAAGAGCTAGGCGCCGAGGAGTCTCCACCGCGCCGCACCAGCGGCTCACGGGCGACGCGCGTCCCGGCGCGTCGCAGCCCCTCGCCGAGCGCGCAGGCGCCGCGCTCGACGCGCACGCCGCGCCCCACGGCAACGCCGCGCCCCACGGCAACGCTGCGCTCACTGCGTCCCACGGCCGAGCCACGCGCCACGCGCACCCCGAGTGCGCGCGCAGCTCTGCCGCGGGCGGCGCCGCCGCTGGCCGAGCCGAGTCCCGGGGGGCCTAGCGCCCCTCCGCCCCTGCTTCCTGCCGCGACGCCCACGCTCGCTGTCTGGTTGGGCCCGCTAGAGCCGGGCCCGGCCGCGCCTAAGCCTACCGCCAGCGCGCCACCGGGACGCCGCGGGGGGCGCCCGCAGCCGACCGTGGGGCCGTGGCTGAGCGCGGTGCCCACCGCAGTGGGCGAGACGCTCGCCGATCCCGCGTCGTCGCCAGGGCCGACGCTCTTGATGCTGGGCACGCCGCGTCCGACGCGCTCCCCCCAGCCGACCGTCACGCCGCGTCCGACGCGCCGCCCGGCCGACAGCGCGACGCACACGCCGGTGCCCACGGCCACCCCGTTGCTGCTCCCCGCGGCGCGCCCGCTAGCCACTGGCAGCCAACGCGTGGCCGTCGTGGCGGGTGCTAGCGGGCGCAGCCTCCACGGCCCGCTCACCGGCCGCGGGCTGCTGTTCGGTCTCCAAGCGAATCTTCCGGGCATGACGTTCGCCGGGCTGCACGTCGGCGAGCTGACGGACGCTATCCTGGCCCAGTTCGACAGCGTGGTGCTCCTGGGCTATTGCCGGCTGGAGCTGCTGGCCGTGGAGGAGCGCGAGGCCCTGCGCGCCTTCGTCGCCTCGGGCGGCAAGCTGGTGCTGCGCGATAGCAACGATGCGGCGAGCTGCCCGAGCGACGAGCGCGACTACCGGTTGCTGGGGCTGCCGCTGCGGAGCCTGGCCCCACCGGACAGCAACGCGCCAGCGGCGGTACAGCTCGGGGCGGAGAGCGCACTCGCCAGC
>Ga0070737_10003632_pt1 | contig 16405 bp, 12 predicted proteins | sample Coa_R1_10_FD_66438 | JGI IMG/M metagenome (GOLD analysis project Ga0070737, IMG submission 66438) | Surface soil microbial communities from Centralia Pennsylvania, which are recovering from an underground coalmine fire - Coalmine... | ecosystem: Environmental > Terrestrial > Soil > Unclassified...
GGTCAACCGGAACGCCGGTCTGCTGACTCCATGTTGTCACAACCTCGCCCAGGGCTGTGGGGAAGCCTTGCGCCTGCAAGGCGAGTGGGCGCATCTCATGAATCAAGGTGGTGAGTTCTTGTTGGGTCTGATGCGCCAGGGTATCGGCGTGGCGCACATGCTCCGCGCCAGCGGCGGGATCACGCTCCCAGAGGGCAAGCGCAGCGCCAAGATGTAGGCCAATGGCGAAGACCTGCTGCTTGATGCTGTCATGCAGATCGCGGGCAATGCGTCCTCGTTCGGCCAGGCGCGCATTCTGGCTGGCAAGTTCCTGGCGCTGGATGATTGTTGTGTCCAATCGCCGCGCCTCAAGATTCAGGTGATCGACGGCGACACGCTCGCCATAGACTTTTGTGAGATCGCGTGTACGCAGCGCCGTTCCCTCTCCGGCTTCCGTAGTAGGAGAAGTCGTAGCAGAAGACGGCGCGTTCATCGGATGCGCCATACGTGGATACCCTCCTTTGCAGAGCATCTACTTGTTTCATTTGAGCCAAACGAATCGGCTCACGATGCAAGTATAGGGGGCGTCCAGAGGATTTGAGATGCGTCTGGAGGAGGGTTGGCGCCCGTCTTGGGTCGTATTTTGGACGGGCAGCCCTGGCGCCTCTTCAGCGCAAGTGGCTCCGTCGTAGAGGCGCCGTCCACCCAAACTGAGTTTATGGGAAACCCTCGCATCGGGATGGTATAATAGATTGGTACACTTGTATCCAAATCAACCATCTTCGAAGTAGAGACTCCGCCACATCGGATCAGGCAGCGTGGCAGGGCTGGAGCGCGTCGGGGAATAAGCAACGCCGCTCGCCCTGGCCAACGGCGACCGGTGTGGCGAGTGGAGGCACGCTTGAAAGTCACTGTAGAACGCACCCCCGATAGTGAGGCGGTGCTGACCGTTGAGCTTGACTGGGACGAGATCGAAGCCGCAACAAACAAAGCCTATAAGCGACTCGTCCAGAAATATACTGTCCCTGGTTTCCGCCGTGGGCATGCGCCGCGCTCCAGCCTGGAGCGCCTGCTTGGCAAAGATACCCTCTACCAGGAGGGGCTTGAAGACCTGATTGATGAAAGCTATCAGAAAGCCATCAAAGAGAACGACCTGACGCCCATTGCCCGCCCAACGGTGGATGCGCCCACGCTGACGACCGGCCAGCCCTACACCTTCTCGGCGCGTGTGCCGATCCTTTCGCCCGTCGCCCTGGGCGACTACAAGTCCATCCGTGTTGAGACGCCCCCCGTCGAGGTGACGGATGAGGAGGTGCAGCAGACGCTTGAACGCATCCAACAGGATCAGGCGATCTGGCAGCCGATGGAGCGCCCCGCGCAGCTTGGCGACAAGCTGACGGTTGATCTGACGCTGCATGTTGATGACCGCCAGGTCAGCAACCTGCACGACAACGAGTTTGAGTTGGTCGAAGACCGCCCTGGCATCTTCAGCGGAATGGATCAACACCTCATTGGCTTGACTGAGGGCGCGCATGCCGAGTTCACCACCACCATCCCTGAAGACTACGCCAACACCGAACTGGCGGGCAAAGAGGCCACATACGATGTAACGGTGAAGGCCGTCAAGGCGCGCGAATTGCCTGCGCTCGACGACGAGCTTGCCAAGTCCATCGGCGACTACGAGACGATAGATGACGTGCGGAAAGCCGTGCGTGAGCAACTGAAGAGCCAGAAAGAGACCGAGGCGCGCCGCAAGCTGCGCGAAGATGCGCAAAAGGCCGCGACCGACCTCGCCACGGTGGAGATTCACCCGTTGCTGGTGGAAGAAGAGCAAGATGTGATGATCCGCGAGCTGAAACGCACGCTTGAGCAAAACCGTATCTCTTTCAACCAATACCTGGCGGCGATGCAAAAGACTGAGCAGGAGTATCGCAAAGAGATCGAGCCGGAGGCACGTGAGCGAGTGAAGCGTGACCTTACCCTCGACGCCATCGCCGACGCCGAGCATCTCGAAGTGAGCAACGCCGAGGTGGAGCAGTGGGTGGAGATTCTCAACATTTTGGGTGGCAGCGGCGGCAGGCAGATTCGCTACGCCGACCTGACGCCCGGCCAGCGCGCCAATATCGAAGGCAGCATGCGCCGTGATAAGGCTGTTGGCCGATTGGTTGAGATCGCCACCGAGGGAAAGGGTCTCCCTGGCGACCATGATCACGACCATGATCACGACCATGGCGGAGAAGAGTCTGCCGAGGCCCGTGAAGCCAGCGGAGCGCAGTCTTCCGATGAAGCCGATGAGGCTAAAGACGAAGCCGATGAAACCGATGAGGCTAAAGACGAAGCCAGCGACGAAGCGGCTTCGCCTGACGCCGAGGGTGAGGCCAGGTAGCGGTCGGGCGAGAACAAAGAGCGGCGGATGGATGGAAGTACCATCCACCGCCGCTCACCCTCTATTTCGTGGAACATAACGTTATAGTCTGAGAGATCGTCTACTATCTGTGAGGCCCATAGGGCTGACGTGAAGTAGCGCAAACCGGCGTAGTCTGCGGCTTGTAGGCGCTCGCCGGGGCCACAGGCGCCTCAGAACGAATGAGAAGCGAAACGTAAACAAGTATTCGCGCAATTTGCGGAAAGCGTGTATACTTCATACTACGCACAATGCAAGCACCACCAGACAATCAGGCGCTGTTGATGGCGCCCGCAGTGGGCAACGAGGGGACGGAAGTTTAGTGGCAAATACAAAGGGGACACGCATGACATATCGCTGTTCCTTCTGCGGGAAAGCGCAGGATCAGGTGCAGCGCCTGATCGCGGGTCCGGCCAGTGTCTATATCTGTGATGAATGTGTAGATTTGTGCCGGGAGATCATCGAGGAGGAGCAATCCGTCTCGAAACCGCGCGTATCGAGCGGCAAGGTTCCCAGCCCCCGCAAGATATTCGATCAGCTCAATCAATATGTCATTGGGCAGGATCGCGCGAAAAAGACGCTCTCGGTCGCGGTGTATAACCACTACAAACGCATCAACTCAGGCATGCAGATTGATGATGTTGAGCTTGGCAAGAGCAACATCCTGCTGGTTGGCCCCACCGGCTGCGGGAAAACGCTGCTGGCGCAAACGCTGGCCAAAATCCTCGATGTGCCCTTCTGCATCGCCGACGCGACCGCGCTGACCGAGGCAGGCTATGTTGGCGAGGATGTGGAGAACATCCTGCTTCGGCTGATCCAGATCGCCGATTTCGATGTAGCGCGCGCCGAGCGTGGCATCGTCTATATCGATGAGATTGACAAGATCGCCCGCAAAGCGGATAACCCGTCCATCACACGCGATGTCTCCGGCGAGGGCGTGCAACAGGCGTTGCTCAAGATCATCGAGGGAACCATCGCCAACGTACCGCCCCAGGGCGGACGTAAGCATCCCCATCAAGAGTTCATCCAGATCAACACACAGAACATCCTCTTTATCTGCGGTGGTGCGTTCGAGGGGCTTGACAAGCTGGTGGAGCAGCGTATTGGTAGCCATCGCACGCTTGGCTTCAAGGCGGCGTTCAACGACGAAGCGGCCCAAAGCAACGCCGCGCTCGCGCAGGTTATCCCAGATGACCTGCTGAAGTTTGGGCTGATCCCTGAGTTTATCGGGCGATTGCCGGTGATGGTCTCGCTGGATAACCTCGACCGCGATGCGTTGATCCGTATCCTCACGGAGCCAAAGAACGCCATCATCAAGCAGTATCAAAAGCTGATGGCGTTGGATCGCGTCGAATTGTCCTTCACCCAGGGCGCGCTCGAAGCCGCCGCCGATAGCGCGCTACGCCAGAAGACGGGCGCCCGTGGCCTGCGTACCATCATCGAAGAGGCGCTGCTCGACGTGATGTTTGAGGCGCCCTCGCGCGCAGACCTCAAGCGGGTCACGATCACTGAGGAGACGATTGCGCGTAAGGCGCCCGCCGAGATGGTCATGCGCGACTCCCACGAGGCGCGCGAGCCGCGCACGGCGCGTGAGGCAGCGCCCACCACAGCCGAAGTCTTCCTGGAAAACGAGTCAGCCTAAGGGTGGGGTTGACGAACCCTTTTGGCACTCGATTGGCACTCGATTGGCACTCGTTTGGCACTCGTTTGGCACTCGATGCGCCAGAACGCGCACGTTCGTGGGCCGATGTGAGGCGCCTGTACAGCTTGGACAAAAAGCGCAGGAAGTCACATCGGCCCGTTCTCTATGGCGCATTCTCCGTTAAAGAATAAAGAACGGCCAGCAGTTATTCTCGATGATCATCTCGACCATCACCCGGTAGCGAGGATATGCTCTTCTTATGGATACACCATCTCGCGGTAAGCGCCGTGGAGGACTACGCGCGAAAGCATCTTCGTCAGCATCTAGAGTAGCTACGCAAACCCTGGAACGCACAACGACGCCCACAGAAGAACAGCAAGAGGAAACACTTGCGTCGCTGGCGCTGGAACCGAAAGGGCCAGCGGCGCCAGCAATCCCTGATGCGCTCCAGCCGGAGGTCGCTTCGCTGCCGGTGATCATCCTCGAAACGGCGCTGTTCCCGCAGGGGCGGCTCACGCTCTCGGTCAGCCGTGTGTCAGCCATGCGCGCCATGCGCGCGGCGTATGCGGCGGAAAAACGCTGCCTGGTAGCGTTGTATCCCCCTACTGTTCAGACCGCTCAGGCGCGCCAGGAATCGCAAGAGTCAGCCGAGCAAGACATCATCACATTGATGGCGCCGCCCGACGACACAGTTCTCGGCTCAATTGAGACGCCCGCTCCCTCCTCCGCACATGAGCAGGCGACGTTCCAGCGAGATAGCGCGCCAGCCATGCGCAGTGGACGCGCGCCGCTTGCCATTGCGCAGTTATGCCCAATCGCCACACTAGCTACGATCAGGCAGTTCGAGGAACAGGGCGAGGAGAGCCTCGAGGTGGTGGTCGAAGGCGCCCAGCGGGTAACACTGCTTCATTGGGTAGCCGAAACACCCTATCTGCGCGCCGCCTGGGCTGATGCGCCCGATAGTGTCCCCAGCGGGGAACATGCGACGTTGGAACGCGCGCTGATCAGGCAGGCGCATAGCCAGTTTGAGCGATTGGCGCAACTCAGCAAGCGGTATAGCGCCGATGAGGTGGCCGCCATCAAAGGCGAACATTCCGCAGGGCGCCTGGCCGACCGCCTGGCTGCGCATCTTCCACTCGATGCAGCGCAACAGGTGGAGGCGCTCAGCGCGCGCGATCCGCTGGTTCGGCTTGAAAGCGTCTATACGGCGCTTGGCGCCGAGGTGGAAACGCTCGAACTCGAGAACAAAATCCGCCAGAAGGTGCGCCAACAGGTCGAGAAGAACCAGCGTGAGTATTACCTCAAAGAGCAGTTGCGCGCCATTCAGGAGGAGCTTGGCGCCGACCAGGCCAGCGAGGCACGTGAATTGCGCGAGAAGCTGGAGGCGAAGGGATGCCCGCCGGACGTGACGACAAAGCTGGCGAAAGAGATTGATCGTCTGGAGCGCATGCCAGCCCATTCGGCTGAACTGGCCGTCTTGCGCAACTATATCGATTGGGCGCTGGCGCTCCCCTGGCAGGAACGCACGGAAGATAGCGCCGATATGCGCCAGGCACGCCGCATTCTTGATGACGAGCAGTACGGCCTGGATCACGTCAAAGAGCGTATCGTCGAGTTCCTTGCGGTGCGGCAGATGCGCCTGCGGCGCGCGCAACGCCAGGCGGCGGAGGCGCAAACAGCGGGAGATGAGAGCACCACTGGCATGCGACCCAATCCCAACGCGCATCGCGGGCCAATCCTCTGCCTGATTGGTCCGCCAGGGGTGGGCAAAACCTCGCTTGGCCGCAGCATCGCGCATACGTTGGGTCGCAAGTTTTTCCGCATCTCGCTGGGTGGCGTTCATGACGAAGCCGAGATTCGCGGCCATCGGCGCACGTATGTCGGCGCGCTGCCTGGGCGCATCATTCAGGCGATGAAGACGGTGGGCGTGCGGAATCCGGTGATTGTGCTCGATGAGATTGACAAGCTCGCGTCCGATTATCGCGGCGATCCATCATCGGCGCTGCTCGAGGCGCTCGACCCGGAGCAAAACCAGGGCTTCACTGATCACTATCTTGAGGTTCCCTATGACCTCTCCGAGGTGTTTTTCATCTGCACGGGCAACAATCGCTATCAGATTCCACGCGCGTTGGCTGACCGCATGGACATCATCGAGATCTCCGGCTATACCGAGGAAGAAAAGGTAGCCATCGGGCGGACGTTCCTGCTGCCGAAGGCGCTGGATCAATGTGGGCTGGCGCCTGGTCAGGCGCAGATCTCGCCAGCAACGATGCGGTTTGTGGTGACACGCTATACGCGCGAGGCAGGCGTGCGCAACCTTGAGCGGTCGCTCGACGCTATCTGCCGCAAGATTGCGCTGCGTCTGTTGCAAAAGCCGGAGCGTGACGCCAAGCCTGACGCGCGCGTGCGAATTACCGAGAAGCTGGCGGAGGAGTATCTTGGCGCGCCACGCTATTCGCAGGATCGCGCGTTTGAGCCGGGGCAGGTAGGCGTGGCGATGGGCCTCGCCTGGACAAGCGCAGGCGGCGCGCTGCTTCCGGTTGAGGTGTTGACAATGGCCGGGAAGGGCGCGCTGATGATCACCGGGCAACCCGGCGAGGTGATGCAGGAATCTGCACGCGCCGCATTCTCGTATATTCGTTCGCGCGCGGAAGACCTCAAGATTCCCGACAACTTCCCCCACGGGCTTGATATTCACATTCACCTCCCTGAGGGCGCGGTGCCCAAGGAGGGGCCATCCGCTGGTATCACGATGGCCATCGCGATCATCTCCGCGCTAACCAAGCGCCCCGTGCGCAACGATCTGGCGATGACCGGCGAGATCACGCTACGCGGACGGGTTCTGCCGATAGGTGGCCTCAAAAACAAGGCGCTGGCGGCGCATAATGTAGGCATTCGCCATCTGTTGGCGCCCGCCGAAAACGAGAAAGACCTCGTTGAGATTCCGCCCAAGATTCGCGGCGAACTGACAATTACGCTGGTGGAGACGATGGACGATGTGATTCGCGTGGCGCTGTTGCCGCTGCCCGATAACGAGGCCACGTCGGCTGCTGATTCTGCTGAAGCGCCTGACGCTGGCAAGGGGAGCGATGGCCAGCCAGACGTTCATCGTGCGCCAGAACCGATAGCTGCCAGTGGCGATATGCCGCCGGAGACGAAGGAGACGGACATTGGAGACGAAGAAATACCGCCTTCCAGTATGCCAGAACCGGCTTCGCAGCCGATGGGAGCCAATGTCGGCGAGGCGTCCGCTGAGACAGATACGCCTGACGCAGCCGACCAAAGCGCCGAGGCGCCATTACCGCTGCCTAGTACGCCATCTGATGGCGCGCCAGCCCAGCCAGGGGTATGATCTGCGTGCTGCAATCAACCAGGCAGACAAGGCGACGCTCGAAGAGGGTGTCGCCAGAAGAGCAACTGAGACCCTAGAGCAGATACGCGCACATATGAGTCTGAGCTAGACGCCTCATCCTCATTGCCCTATGGGAGTTTCAGACGTCTGGCTGCCTGCGTGCGCGGATGCCGTTCGGCTTTCGGCGCGTTGGTCTGGTTGGCCTGAGTCTTGTTGTGGGATTGCGGCAGGGGAATGCTGTGCGTCTTTCGTGTGGCTGCGCGTCTGAGTCATCCGGCCCAGGAATATCCCAATGAGCGTGAGGATCAGTCCGTGTCGCTCGTCAAAGATCAGCTCCCAGGCGCGGGTGATGCCGATGGCATACGCGCCAATCAGGATATAGGTTATTGCAGCAAAATTGTCAATAGTCTTGACCTGGCCTGAAAACAGCAAATACGCCCAGTAGAGTTCATAGATATAGACGACAAGGCTTGCCAGCGGCAAGAGCAGCAGACGGAAACGCTCACGAAGCGTCGGCTGCCTCTCTCCTCTCCTGCCTTTCGTAAAGATGTTGATGACCAGGCTGATCGTTCCCAATGAGGACATCAGGCCGAAGACGACGACGACATAGCCCAGGTTCGTCGCAGGGATCAGCGCCACTAATGAGATGAAGAAGACATTCAGCAGAGCCGTGAAGGCGCTGGAAGCCGTGGCACGGCGCTCTGGAGCGGCTTCTGAGGTGATGATTCGCTCCGGGGAGATTGAGATTGCCACAAACAGCAGGCCGATCAGCGCCGCGCTGGCCCCTACGCTGGCCTGAAAAAATCCGAACATCCCGTCTGGAACCATCCTCTACGCTCCTGAGCTATGTGTTGTCTCTCTAGGTATCTCTACACTTCTCTGTGCTAGGCCGAGGCGTGCGCCTTGACTTCCTGAAACTTCTCGACGAAGGCGCGGGCGCTCTCCGGTGGGAAGGCGCGTAGCACTGGCGTTTTGTCTCCATGATCGCCGATGGTGATGTCCTCGAATGAGAGGGCATGCTTCTTGCCGGTGTATGTGAAGACAAGCGCGCCGTCGGTATACGAAACATTCGCAATCTCGGCGATAGTGTAGTCAATGCTTGTGCTGATAAGTTTCTCGGCGGCGTGAGCAATGAAGCGCGCAAACTTGTTGATCAACCCATTGCCTTGCATGTCAGGATCGTTACGCATCTCTTCGCGTGCCTGATTGACGATCTTTTCCGAGAGGCGCATGCTGACCATCGCTTCACTGAGGCTGAGCGCAATGGCGTCTTCCTCAGCGGCATAGATGGTGAGGATTGGGGATTCAGGCTGGCTCATGGATGCTCCTCTTTCTGTATTCGCGCAGAGCAGGACACCGCCCCGATGGTCAGCGCCGCTTGCTCTTCGTCAGCCTATAGTATACCCTATAGAGGAAAAGAACGTATGTCCAAGGTATGTTCAGCAGAGGCCGCTATTCTGTGAAACCAACGCCAAGCTACCAAAAGCTACGCGGGGGATAATATCCCCCGCAGCCGGTCGCCGATTTTCTGGCAGCCTGGGCCATACAAGGCAGACATACTTGCACGCTGGAGCCGAGCTGTGGCGATGGCGAAATACTCTTGGCAGCGGCGCGCAGGTTGCAAGCTCTGGATACGCCGCCTGATGAGATAGCAAGACAGATTCGTGGAGTTGAATGGGATCTGCAAGAAGCCAACATCGCTGCTGGGCGATTGAGCGATCTGATAGGGAGGGAAGCAATTCCGGCGATTGCTACGGGCGACCTTTTCACCTTCTGCAAGACGGCACTGAACACATCTCACCGTTTCGACGCCATCATTGGCAACCCCCCGTTTATCCGCTATCAACATTTTCCAGAGAACCATCGTCAGATCGCTTTCTACCTGATGCAGTTGGCGCGGCTGCATCCCAGCCGACTGACCAACGCCTGGGTTCCCTTTCTGGTGGCGGCGACACAGTTGCTCGAACCGCATGGGCGCGTGGCAATGGTCATTCCTGCGGAGCTGCTCCAAGTCAATTATGCGGCGGAGCTACGATACTACCTGAGTCAGCAGTATAGCTCTGTGACGCTGATCACCTTCAGGAAATTGCTTTTTGAGGGGGCGCAACAAGAGGTGATCCTCTTTCTTGGCGAGCGTGATGGAGATCACCATCATGGGATTACGACAGTTGAGCTCAATGGCGTTGACGATCTTTCCTGCCTTGATCTTCAGCGGCTGCGCCATATGCCAACGAAAGAAATGGATCACTCAACCGAGAAGTGGACGATGTATTTTCTTGACACCAAGGAGCTTGCGCTTTTGCGGCGGCTACGAGAACACCCCTGCTTGACTGTCGCCGGGCAAGTATTGGATGTGGATGTAGGTGTCGTCACAGGCATGAACGACTTTTTTGTGTTGTCCCAGCGGCAGCTGGAAGCGTATCGGCTTAATAGACAGACACAGCCACTTGTTGGGCGTTCGAACCACTTGAAGGGATTGATTTTCTCAGCTGATGACTGGCAAGGCATGGTTGACGGCCAGGAATTGGCTTTTCTTTTAACGCTTCCTGATGTTCCTTTTGCCGCATTGGAACCTGCTGCTCAGCAATATGTTGCCTGGGGAGAGGAGCAAGGGTGGCACACCGGCTATAAGTGTCGCATCCGCAAACGTTGGTATGTCACGCCATCGCTCTGGACACCACAGGCGTTCCTGTTGCGCCAGATACATGCTTATCCTAAGCTTGTCGCCAACCAGGCGCAGGCTATCTCAACAGATACGGTTCATCGCGTCAGAGTGCGCCAGGGTATGAACCCTGAGACGCTTGCCGCAGCCTTTTTCAATTCGCTGACATTTGCTTTCGCGGAGGTGATGGGACGTAGTTACGGCGGTGGGCTGCTGGAACTTGAGCCAAATGAAGCGGAACGACTGCCCATTCCGCTGGCAGGCGCCGAATCGCTTGACATCCACGAACTCGATGCGCTTGTTCGTGCAGGCAAGATCAACGATGCGCTCGATAGAACTGACGAGATATTCCTGCGACAGGAATTGGGATTGAGCGAGAGGGAATGCCACATGATCCGTGGCATTTGGGAGAAGCTCCGTGACCGGCGCATCAATCGCAAGCCGGAAGCCAAGCGAGGTCGAAAGAATGTCATAGGAGCAGACGCCTTGTTGATTTAGTCTGTGTGAGGTGGCAGACCTTTGTAGCGGCTCACGTAGACGCTTTCAACTTGTGTGGAAAACTGCTCTATGCGTAACGGCGAAGAAACAGGGGGAATACCAGCATCCAATGAGCCGTCTGAAGGATTCCAGACGACGAGTGAGATTGCTTCGGCCATATAGGGCGCTCCATCTACAGAAGTCCGCCGCGCCAATCGTTCAAGCGTCTCAATGGTAGCGCGCTGATGAGCGGCGGAGATACATGGCGCCGGAAAAACTACCATGAAGGCGACAAGCGCATGGGGAAAGCGACTGTGTACGGTGGTCGCTTCCGTCGCCAGATCATCAAATATGCGGCGCGGAGACCCCTGCCTTCCAGGCATGGGGAGGAAGCGCCGCTCTCCTTTCTTAGACCTACCAACATATCTCCTTGATTTCCGTTTCTAGCCGCCTGTGCTAGAATACGTCTACATGAACACAACCTTCACTCGTACCATCTGCATCCGGCTTGACGTAGACGGCCATGAAGCCATCTTGGCCGCAACCCAACGCGCCTGTAACGCGGCGGCGTCCTGGATCGCGTCGGTCTGTTGGGAAGAGCATATCACCAACACGAACACGGCCCACCATCGGGTGTACGGCGAGACCCGTACCCGCTTTGGCCTGGGCGCCCAATTGGCAGTGTGCGCCAGGGCGAAAGCCATTGAGGCGATCAAGGCGGTGAAGGCCAAGAAGCGTGAGACGTGTCCCCAGTTTGGCCCGCGCGGCAGTATCCGCTATGATGCGCGTACCTACCGCCTCATGAGCCTGGATCGGGTCTCGCTGAACACGCTGGCAGGCCGTGTTGTCTGCCGCTTGGTATTGGGAGAACGCCAACACAGCATGCTCGTTGACCCCGCCTGGGAGATCGGTGGCGCTGATCTGGTGTGGCGGCGTGGTGTCTACTTCCTGCATGTCACCCAAAGCAGAGAAGGCAGCGAACCCAGTGACCCCGAAGGCACATTGGGCGTAGACCTGGGCATAGTAGCGCTGGCCACGGATAGTGACGGCCAAACCTTCAGCGGCGCGCAGGTCACGCAGGTACGTACCCGCTATCTGAAGCGGCGGCAAGCGTTGCAGCAGGTGGGAACGAAGAACGCCAAACGCCGCCTCCGACAAAACGCGGGCAAAGAGGCGCGTTTTCAACGGGATGTGAATCACTGTATCAGCAAGGCAGTGGTACGCAAAGCCAAAGACTCGTGCAAGGCACTCGCTCTCGAAGACTTGACGGGCATACGAGAACGGGTTACGGTTCGTCATGAGCAACGAGCGTTGCGCCATTCCTGGGCCTTCTTTCAACTGCGCCAATTCATCACCTACAAAGCCGCCTGGGCGAGCGTTCCCCTCCATCTGGTTGACCCACGCAATACGAGCCGAACGTGCCATGCGTGTGGCCATTGCGAGAAGGCCAACCGGAAGTCACAAGCGGAGTTCGTCTGCAAAGCGTGTGGCCTCGCCATGAACGCCGATCACAACGCGGCCATCAACATCAGTAGGAAACAGTGGGCTGCTGTCAACCAGCCTATGGCGTCCTCCTTACGGGGAGAGATGCAAGCCCCCGCCTTCTAGGCGTGGGGTGGTTGACTGATCATGTTCTGCCAATTTTTGGCGATACTCTCCTGGTCGTTCAGCGTTTTGCTGTCAAAGGCAAAGCGAATGCCATCAGGCCGGTAGCCAACCATTTCACAGGCGGCGCATTCGGGGACACTCACTGGTCGAACAGTTCCAACACGCGGGCGAAACGTTCGATGCCGAGCAGACCGTTGGGGCCATCCGGCTCGATGATGACGACAAGATGTTCTACGCCGATGTCGGCAAAGGCGCGTAACCCGTCGGCCACCTCCTCAGGTTCGCCCTGAATGGCGGGGCCATCCTCTTTGCGGGCCTCACCTGGCGCCAGCACACGCGCGAACGTTCCGGCGGTCAGCGTCAGTGTCTTGGGGTCGCGTCCCACCGCTTCGCAGGCTTTCAGCATATTCGGATAGACCGACTTCACGCCCTCAGCCGTTTTATGCCAGACGGTGTTCCAGGCGTTGGCGTAGCGCGCGGTGAGTTCGAGCATGCGCGGGCGCTTGCCGCCGATCCAGATGGGAATACCCGCCGTGGTTGGCCCGCGCGGACGCAGAACCACATCATCCGTGTCGTAGTAGCGGCCATGATGGGTGACACGCTCGCCCCTGAGCAGCGGCAGGATAATTGCCAACGCCTCCTCGAAGCGGCTGGCGAGATGATCGAACGGGTAGCCAAAGGCGTCGTATTCGGGTTTGTGCCAGCCTGCGCCCAAGCCCAGGATGAATCGCCCATCGCTGATCTCATCGAGGCTATCGGCCATCTTCGCCAGCAGCGCCGGATTGCGGAACGATGTGCAGGCGACCAGCGACCCCAGGGTGATGCGTGAGGTGGTGGCCGCCAGCGCGCTCAGGAAGGAGAACGCCTCCCAACAGCCGTTTTCAGGTGTCTCTGGTGGGAAGCGATAGAGCAGGTGATCGGCCAGCCAGTAGGAGTCGAAGCCGATCTGCTCGGCAAGCTGCGCCTGCGCCTGGACATCGCGGTAACGAGGCGTCAGGCCATGCGGAGCCTCGGCGCCCATGGCGTTCTCGCCAAGTTCGGCCATCGCCCCAATTTTCATTGTACGCTGTTTCGGGGTTGTGCTTACCTGATGTATCTCGTCTGCCACTGCGTTACGCCCTTTCTCTTGACAACTTCTTCCACATACATACCACAAGACGCCAGGACATCGCAGTTCGCCATCAATATTCGCCATGCGCCTGTCATCCCCTTGTCAAAACGGCGCCGCTACGCTATAATTGACCTATGCAATAGATGCAATACGCAACTATTCACCTTGCGAAATACTTTGATGAGAGGTGGTTCGAGAGCATGGAGACAGAGCGCGATTTGGCCGGGCGCCTGATCGAGGTGGCGCCAATGGTGATGCGAGTTGTCAGGGCGTACATGCGCGCCAATCGCGCCTCCGATCTTTCGACGCCGCAGTTTCGCGCGCTCAACTTTATACGGCGTCATCAGGGGGCCTCGCTCTCGCAGGTAGCCGAACACCTTGGCCTGTCGCCAGCGGGCGCCTCGCGGCTGGTTGATGCGCTTGTCAGTCGTGGCTACATCGCGCGACAAGTCTCCGCCACCGACCGGCGCTACGTCATGCTTGATCTGCTTCCGTTGGGAGCAGATGTCCTTGCCGAGACACGCCAGCGCGCCGAGGCAGGCATCGCCGCGCTGCTGGTTGGCGTGCCTGCCGATGATCGGCGCGGGATTGCGCGGGCGCTTGAAACGTTGCGAGTGATCTTCGCAGAAGCGCCGGTTGACGAGGAGACGGTACGCGCAACCATTGCAGCCGATGCGGCGACAGGCGAGCATTCACTAGAGACACTAGAGAGACGCTAGAGAGTGAGAACACATGGCAGTAATGCTGGATATTCAAGGGCTGACGCGCAGGTTTGGCGCAATGACCGCCGCCGATCATGTCACACTGGCAGTTGAAGAGTGTGAGGTCTTTGGCCTGCTTGGCCCCAATGGCGCTGGCAAGTCCACCACCATCAAGATGCTGACGACGCTGCTGCCACCCTCTGAGGGAACGGCGCTGATTGATGGCTACGATCTGATCCGCCAGGCGAGCAGTGTGCGCAGGGTGATCGGCTATGTGCCACAGGCGCTTTCCGCCGACGCCAGCCTGACGGGCTACGAGAATCTGTTGATCTTCGCGCGGCTGTACGATCTGCCACGCCGTGAGCACAAAGAGCGTACCCGTTTCGCGCTTGAGTACATGGGGCTTGGCGACGCCGGTGATCGCCTAGTGGGAACCTACTCTGGCGGCATGATCCGTCGGCTGGAGGTCGCCCAGGCGTTGCTCCACCGGCCGCGCGTGCTGTTTCTCGACGAGCCGACGACGGGGCTTGATCCGGTGGCGCGCCGCGCCGTGTGGGATCACCTGACGGAGCTACGCGCGCAGACCGGTATGACGATCTTCCTGACCACCCACTATATGGAGGAAGCCGACAACCTGTGCCAGCGGGTGGCCATCATGAGCCACAGCCATGTGGTGGCCGTCGGTTCGCCAGCCGACCTCAAAGCCTCGATTGACACACCCGACGCCACACTCGACGACGTATTCGCCCACTACACTGGCGACACGCTCATCACTTCAGGAGGAGATTTCCGTGAAACTGCACGATCCCGCCGCACCGCGCGACGAGTTGGCTAATTCGGCTTCTACGGCAGCCGTCGCATCTGTTGCGCTTCCGGCGCGCCAGCCACACCTACAGCGCCGACAATCGCTTTGGGGGCAAACAATCTCGTTCCTCAGCAAAACGCTGGCTATCGCCGAATGGGAGGTACGCAAGCTGCGGCATGATCCGACCGATATTTTCGTGCGCACGGTGCAGCCTGCGCTCTGGCTGGTGATCTTCGGCGAGACGTTTACGCATATCCGGGCGATCAAGACGGGGCATCAGAGCTACCTGCAATTTCTGGCTCCGGGCATTCTGGCGCAGAGTGTGCTGTTCCTGGCGATCTTCTATGGCATTGCGATCATCTGGGAGCGCGACCTCGGCGTGACGCATAAATTTCTGGCCAGCCCCACGCCGCGTGTCGCGTTGGTGCTGGGCAAGGCGCTCTCGGCAGGCGTGCGGGCGCTGCCCCAGGCGTTGATCATCTATGTGCTGGCGCTGATTTTGGGCGTGCAGATGCAATGGAACCCACTGGACATTCTTGGTGTGGTGGTGATGGTCGTGCTGGGCGCGGCGCTGTTCTCCACCTTCTCGGTGATCATCGCCTCGCTCTTGCGCACACGCGACCGCGTGATGGGCATTGGGCAGGTGTTGACGATGCCGTTGTTCTTCGCGAGCAACGCGATCTATCCGATTGCCATTATGCCCGCCTGGTTGCAGGTGATTGCGCGGATCAACCCGCTGAGTTATCTGGTGGATGCGCTACGGACGATGATGGTGACGGGCAGCGTCAGCGCGATTGGCCTGGGAACCGATTTCATCGTGCTGCTGGCCATCACGACGGCATTCATTCTGATCGGCGCGCGGCTCTACCCTAAGGTGGTGCAGTAAGGCGCATGCCTCATGGTATGCTGCGCGACTGTGGCGAAGCGTTGTTTGGGCTTGCAAACCGCTGGCGAATGTGGTACAGTTGAGGGGGTTCTGATACGGCCAGGGTCAACCCCTGGCCGGTAAAGACCCCAGGCCCCCATCGTCTAGCGGCCAAGGACATCACCCTTTCAAGGTGGAGATCACGGGTTCGAATCCCGTTGGGGGTACCTTCCGAAAGATGGTCGCCATCTACTGTCATCCCATTCGAAATCAAGCACACCCGCAAGGCTCCTCACTAGGGAGCCTTGTTTGTTCCTCCTCATTCTCTATTCTCTATCGTTCTTTCCCTCGTTTTCACCCTCTGGCTCTTCCTTTCCCTAGTCCAAAGTCGGGTCAGCAGTCTAAGCCTCCTGGTCGGTGCGGCCAGCCCACCCATCAACTAACTCGATATGAAGCTAGAGAGCGATATGTCTAATCTCGCAAAACTCATCGATCCTTTTCTCAATGAGGGACTTGCCAGTCTTCATGAGATGATGTATTGTGTACGCAGCAACGGCCAGGTCAACAGGGAAATCCTCACCGCTAGCGAGTGAGGATGCGGCAAGAATGCCAGCAGTAGAACGTGAGCGCTGCGTAGCCAGGCAAAGTATGCAGCGCATAGTGTGGCAAGAGGGGTGGAGGAAACCATGTCTATGAACAGTAAGCGTCAGTGCAGACAAGCGACTGGCGATCCAGTTAGTTATACCTACAGAGGTGATGTGGAAGTGCGGCGTAGATTGCTTTAGACGCTTCCTCAGGA
>Ga0070737_10003634_pt1 | contig 16398 bp, 13 predicted proteins | sample Coa_R1_10_FD_66438 | JGI IMG/M metagenome (GOLD analysis project Ga0070737, IMG submission 66438) | Surface soil microbial communities from Centralia Pennsylvania, which are recovering from an underground coalmine fire - Coalmine... | ecosystem: Environmental > Terrestrial > Soil > Unclassified...
ACGACCAGCGAAAACACAAAGACCGCGAAGGGATGGTCCACGATCATGCTAAACATTGTTTCCTCTTGCGAGGGGAGGCCCCAACAATCCAGGATTCTACAGCAGCGTTTGCTCACGAGGGGTGACGATTGAGCTTTGGCAACGGTTTAGGTTGTGTATATCCCGTCATGCGCAAGCGCCGCCATGTTTCCGAAGCGGCTGTCCTCACAAGATTCCGTACTCTTTCAGGCGATACTGAAGCGTCCTCAGGCTGATACCCAATTGTCGGGCCGCCTTGGTACGGTTGCCGCCGTTTTCCGCCAGTGCGTTCTCGATGGCGAGGCGCTCAATGTCCTTGAACGCCACCGGGCGCACTGATTCCGCCGGTATCGGAAGCTCATCCGCGTCGAGCACATCTTCGCCCAGGATCGCCACTCTCTGCATCAGGTTTTCCAGCTCCCGCACATTGCCGGGCCAGGTATATGAACGCAGACGCTCCATGGCTTCGGGCGAAAGCTTGGGCGCACGCCGTCCCAGACTGCGTGCCGCCCGCTCGAGAAACAAGGTTGCCAGTGCGGGCACGTCGCCGGCCCGGTCGCGCAGAGCCGGCACCTCGATGGGGAAAGTATTGAGGCGGTAGTAGAGGTCCTCGCGAAACTTGCCTTCGCTTACCAGCCTTGGCAGGTTCCGGTTGGTCGCGGCCAGCAGACGGACATCAACCATGATGGCCCGTGTGCCGCCTACGCGCTCGAAGGTCTTGTCCTGCAGCACGCGAAGCAGCTTGGCCTGAAGCGCCGCATCGAGCTCGGCAATTTCATCCAGGAAAAGCGTTCCACCGTGCGCACGTTCAAACCGGCCGGCGTGTTGCGCCACGGCCCCGGTGAATGCTCCCCGCTCATGGCCGAAGAGTTCGCTTTCGATCAGCGTGGGCGACAACGCCGCGCAGTTCACTGCGACAAACAGACGTTTGGCCCGCGGGCTATGATCGTGAATGCAGCGTGCGATCAGCTCTTTGCCCACGCCGGTCTCGCCGGTGATCAACACCGTAGCGTCGGTGGGCGCAACCTTCTGGGCCAATTCCAGCACCCGCAACATTCGAGGGTCTTTGGCCACCAGGCTCCCGCAGGAAAATCTTTCGGCTTCCTGTTCCAGCAGCAAGTCGCGTTCGCGAGTCGCCTGGGCCTGCCCCAGAGCCTTGCGAATCACCACCCGCAGTTGTTCCGGGCTGTCGAGGGGTTTCGTCAGATAGTCCTGAGCGCCAAACTTCATCGCCTCCACCGCCGAGGAAATCGTGCCAAAGGCGGTGACCACAACGAATGGGGTATCCTCGCGCTCACGCCATTTGCAGAGGATGTCCAGGCCCTGGCCATCCGGCAAGCGCAGATCGGTCAGCACAAGGTGGAAATGCGCCCGCTCGCCTGCCCGCAGCGCCTCCGCGACCGACGCGGCCGTCTCCACGGCGTAACCAGCTTCTAAGAGAATCGTCGCCAGCAGCTTGCAAAATCCCGGGTCGTCGTCTACTACCAGAATTCTTTCCATATTCCGCTTCAGCCGGCGGTGACCAACTGCTCGCGGTGGGCTTTCGCATTCCGCAAGGTGAGTACCACCTCAACCCCGTGCGGGCTACGGTTTCGCACCTCGAGACTGCCCTCCAGCAACCGCGCCAATTGCTCGCTGATCGCCAAGCCTAGACCTGTACCAAACGCCTTGGTGGAAAAGAATGGTTCAAACACCTTAGCCTCAAGCTCAGGGGCAATTCCGGGCCCATTGTCGGAGAGGGTAATGGCCAGCTTTCCCTTGCTGACAAGAAGACTGATTCCAATCTCAGGCGTGGGCTCTTCCTTTACCGCATCCAGAGCGTTGCGCAGCAGGTTCAAGAAAATCTGGCGGAGAAGATCAGGGTCGGTGGTGAAGTTAACAGGGTCTTTGTCAATCCAGAGCCGGATCGGACGCCCGCTGGCCAATGTGCGGACATGCTGTTCGAGCTCGTCCGCGATCTCGGGCCAAAAGACGGCGCGCCTAGTTGGCTCCGGCGGCCGCCCGTAGGTGAGCAGATCACTTACCAGGTGTTCCAGGCGCTGCGTCTCACGCAGCACGGAGTTGAGCAGTTCAGCGGCTTGCGAATCGGTCCGCTCGACGGCCAACTGCGTGAACCCTTTTATCGTCCCCAGTGGGTTGCGAATTTCATGTGCCAGCGTCGCGGCCAGTCGGCCAAGCCGCGCCAGATGCTCAAGTACGGCCTGGCGGCGTTCCAGCTCGCTGGAGCGGCGTGCCAGCCACACCGCATAACCAGACAACCCGATCAGCACTATTCCGCCGAGGACTGAGACGAAAACGTTGTGCCGTGCGTGCACCAGCAGGAAATCCGCCGCCTTTCCATCCAAATCAATCTGCGCAATCCGCAGTCCTTGCGGGCCGTGAAAGGGCACATAAGCGCGGTAAATACGTCTCCCTTCCGATTCCATCATCGCGGTGTGATACAGCTGGTGGCCTTCCCAGATGGGTTGAAGGACCGGTTGGCGGCCCAAAGCACTGTTGCGATCGATGATCACCAGGTCCCGGAGATTCGGCTCCGTTTCCAGCAAGGGCAGGGTGGGGTCGGTTTCGCCGGCATGGGTCTCCAGAGCTCCGGCGATCTCAGCCGCACGTTGGCGAAGATACACTTCCTTCTGCTGATCCAGCTCTTGCAGCGTGCGCAAGGAAGTGAACAGCAAAATACAGGGCAGGGCCGCAATCACCACATATAAGGCGTAGCGCGACACGACCCCGGCCCTCAAGAGCATGCGAGTCCTTCTATCGCCCAAATAGTACTGCGGTCCGGCTACTTCGTCACCGCTTTACCGGACGCAGAGGGAGTGGCTGGGGGCGTGCTAGTAGCCGGCGCCTTTGCCCCAGGCGCATTCGGACCAAAACGCGGGCAGGTTCCGTTCAGGGCCCGCGGTCCGGTTCCATTCATCAAACCGCGGCCTCGACCATAAGGGCCGGCGGCATTCTGGCTTTGCGCCTTGGGGGTAACAGGCACGGTATTCGACGATGCAGCCACCGAATTAAGAGCCAATCGCCGGCAGCTTCCGCGGGCAGCCCCTGGTCCCATACCGTTCCTCATCTGCACGCCCATGGGGCGCGACCAGCTCGCGCCCGCTTGGCTCCAACCTGGTCCCTGGCCGCGACCGCATCCGCCCTGCGCCTGAACCGGCACGTTAAGAGTGAAAAGCAGCGCCCCGGCCAGGGCACCGATCAACCTGTAGTTCATGACGGGCCTCCTTCTCAACCCGGTGCTTCCGATTGCAGCGCAGAGGCTACGGCCGTTCCGTTTGAAATAGCCAATTCCTAAAGAGCGCACGGGATGCCGGGAACATCTCGTGCGCTGAATTCGAAGAACTCGAGGAGAGCTGTCCTGAGCCCAGGAGTGGCGCGGGTTTGCCGTTCATCCTCTGCACACAACGATTTGCGTTAATGAAGGTGGATACGGTCGCGGTCCCGGTCCTGATCCTGGATGCGATCGCGATCCTGGGTCTGGTCCTGAGTCCGCAGTTGCTGGCGATCGCGAGATTGGTTCTGGGTCCGCAAGCGGTCGCGGTCGCGGTCCTGATCGTGGATGCGATCGCGGTCTTGGTTCTGCGTTCGCAGCCGGTCCTGGGTGCGAAGCTGATCGCGCTGCGTGCTGCCCATGCCTGGGACTGCACCCCTGCCCCTAGAACCGCCGCGCTGCGCCTGCACAAAGAGTGTGGTCGAGCTGAAAAGCAGTGCCCCGGCCAGGGCGCCGATCAACATGTGTTTCATGAAGGGCCTCCTTTCCAAACCAGCTTTTTAAAGTGCAACGCAGAGGCCGCCGCCGTTCCACCTGAAATCAGCCGCTTGGCGGCGCTCCTTCACGCCGGAAGGTGCAGTGTTTGCGTGGTCTGCTCGGCGAGTACGCAAAGCTTGCGCGTTTCTGCCTGTTGAGGATTTGTAACTGCCAACCTTTGCCGGAGAGTCAGTCTTGGGCAGACGATTGCATGGGTAAATGTCGCGGGAGTCGGCCATGAGAGCAGAGGACACAGTTGCAGTCTCCTTTACCCGTGCCAGCACGGTACTGTTGAAGGAGGGGAGCAGGAGCATACTAACCGTGTTGGCTGCGCTGCTGACATATGCGACCATCCTGCTTTCGCTTTCCGGATCTGCCCCCGCCCAGCAGATGCCTGCCAGAACCGGGCCACTGGTAGAGATTCGCGGCACGATCCAGCAGGCCCAGATCTTGCCAGGACAGGGGACGCCTTACCTGGTGGTCAGCCAAGCTGACAAGCCGGTCCGCGTCTACCTAGGCTCCATGCGCTACTTGATCGAACAGAACTTTAATCCCAAAGTGGGTCAGGAAATATCTGTCAGGGGATTTCAGGTTGCAGACGGTCTGGTGGCCGCGACGGTGGCTTTACCTGGTAGCGATCGAGTGCTGAAGTTGCGTGATGAGAACGGATGGCCGCAGTGGCGCGGCGGTAGGCATCACGGCCGGCAGCGTTAAACGTGTCTAGGGGACTTGTCCCGCCCGCTCCAGCAACACCGTGGTCCCATCTTGATAGCGGGTCTTCCAGCCCGTGTTGTGCATCAGCAGATAGGCCACCGGGCTTACCTGCGGAAATAGCACATAGCGAATGTGATATTTGTTTAGGATTTCCAGCGTATTCTTGATGCCGATCACGTCCAGGTAATCGGCAAAGACGCCGTTGTATTCGTAGATGTCGATGCGCGAATCGATGAAAACCGGCAGGTCGCGGACATTCCAGATCAGAAAGCCGCCCCACAAACAATCATTGAAGACCCGGCCCTGCGGATGGAACTCCCGCAGGTAGCTCAGCGCCTTTACCGGATAATCTCGCACGGTCTCTTGCCAAAGAAATTCGCGCGATGGGAAGCGCCACACGCACGCCGCCAGAATCCCCACCATGAGAACTGCATTCATCCAGCTCTTATCAACCTCGGCGCGATAGGGCGGTAAGAAGTCCAACTCCTTCGCCAGGATGGGCGTCAGCACGATCGCGGCGAGGAATAAAAAGCGACTGTAGGTCATCGCCGCGTAGAAACCAAGCAGAGCAAATCCCAGCTCATCCAGCATCCAGCGCCGCTTGCGCACCAGCCCCAGCACAATGGTTGCCGCCAGCATCCCGAAAAGGATCTTGCCGCGCACGCTGTGGAAGTCCAGGCTCATCCATTCATCCACGTGGTTCACATTGAGCTTCTGCTTGAAGGCGAAGTCAAATGGGTAAAACACCAGATGGTAGGTGTAGGGATTCAGGAATAACCCAGCGGCGCTCATACTACCCACCAGCACCAGCTTTCGCATCTGGGCGGAGGTCCAGCGCCGGGCTTCGACTCGTCCCCAACTACCCTGCAGCAGGCCTGCGGCGTAGAACATAGCAAAAAGCACCATACCGATCAGCCAGGAACCATGCAGGTTCGCCCACAGTGTGAACAGAGGCGGCAAGAGCCATGCCCAGTCCTTGCCCGCTTTGAATTGCGCAAGGATAAATAGCTCCGCAACCATGCACATCCAGCCCGCCAGTAAGGTTCGCGGGCCAAAGGAAACCGTTGCCAGCCATACCGCCAGCCACGAAGTCAGAAAGGCAGCTTTGATATTCCGCGAGCTGAGGTAGGCCAGTCCATAAACGCCAATCAGTATCAACTCCAACTCAACGAGTGTCACCAGATAGATCCCGCGAATACCAAACCACTTCCAACCATAATAGAAAGGCAGTTCACCTAGCCAGGCTTCATTGACCCAGCGCGAACCGGTAGCTGTGAAGGAATAAAAGTCCTGGTGCACAACGCTGTGGTTCTTTACCAGTACTTCAGCATTTCGTAAGTGCCACCAGATATCGGGATCGGCGATGCTGCCGCTATCAAACAAAAAAATCGATCCGCACAGCACCAGCGCCAGTAATACAGGGAACGAAAATACTCGCCTCCCGAGGCTGTACTTCTCCTGTTGGGTAGCTGTGACTGGAAGAGTCAGAGCACTTACTTCGAGTTCTGCTGTCGTCGCTGATGGCGTCGCCACAAATCTAAACTACCCTGACCGTGGCCCAGACTGCTATGAATACCCGACCATCACTTCGACCATTTATAGGTATTCTGGTCCATTCTGAAATTCGTCCCAAATAGGAAAAGATCTCAGAAAAGCAGCGCCGATTGAGATTGTCTCCTTACTTTTCCAACCCTAGCATTTTGTTAGAACTTGTTTCAGAAGTGAGGTTGCGTGGTCCATGCGAGGGTTGCTACTGTCAGGCGCTAGCACTCAAGGCTCCAGCCTTATCGAAACCGCCATGGTCATGCCGGTGCTGGTGCTCATGCTGTGCTTCGCCATCGACATCGGCTACTTCTTCATTGTCGCGGCGAACCTGGTTTCTTCCTCGCGCAACGCGGTCCTCTATTCCGGACAAGGGTTCGCGGCGCCCGCCGGAGGTCAGTTGCCTTCACCGGGCACTTCCGGCTCGCTTTCCGACACGGCTGGAGTAGCCGGCTTGGCCGGCGGCGATCTTGCCGGCCTGGCCAACATGAGCACCAAGACAACAGTCGAGGTCTGCTCGAAAGCTATCGGCGTCACCCAGACTTCGAACGGCTATATCACCAATTGCAGCACCTTTCCCTCCGGCACGCTGAGCTTCACTCCCGATCAGGACCCCGAGTCGAACAACGGAATGCTGGCCCAGCGCGTGGACGTGGTCTATACCGTCAGCCCGCCCATTCCCATCGACTTTTTCACTTTCACGCTGCCGTCCCTGACGGTGCATTGGGCGGCCGAGATGCGGGCGGTGGACTGATGGCAGCTACTCGGCCCGTACCGCTGTTCGCAAACCGTCGCGCCGCCCGCGAAGAAGCCGGCTCCATGATCATTGAGTTCGCTCTCTCGGTCTGGGCGCTGTTTTTGGTCACCTTTCTGATCTTCGAATTCTGCATGGCCCTCTACACCTACAGCGTGCTGGGCGACGCCGCGCGGGAGGGGGTTCGCTACGCCATTGCACACGGGACCGACAGCAGCTTGTGCAGCGGGCCCAGTCCCGGCTGCCCCGACAGCAGCGGCAACAACATCATCAACGTGGTTAAGGGCTACACGGCCATTTCCTTCCACGACATGAGCGCTATGACCGTGACGCCCACTTGGCCGGACGGAACCTCTACACCCTCCAGCCGGGTCATCGTCACCATCTCCTATCCCTACGTGTCTTACTTCAGCGTGCCGGGATTCACTTCTCCCACCATGCAAGTCACCGCCGAGGGGCGAATTGTCTTTTGAAGGACGATGCAAATGCGCACAACCCAACCAGAGCGATATCGCACACAAGCCGGACAGGCAAGTATCCTCGTGGTTTTGATGTTGAGCTTGTTCCTGCTGGCGGTGCTGGCCTTCGCGGTGGATTACACCAACATCTGGTTCCAGCGCCAGCAGGCGCAAACCGCGGCGGATGCCGCCTGCGAGGCCGGCGCCATGGACATCTATCAGGTTGCCAGCGGGACCTCGCTACCCAACATGGGCTTCGTCCTCGGCGCCGTGGGAAGCTGCAGCGCTTATGGTTCCAACGGCCCCACCATGTGCTGGTATGCCAACAAAAATGGCTTCAACGGATATTCCGGCGGCCCGGCCACCGTTTCCTGGACGTTTCCCAGCTCAGTCTCCGGCGTGACCCCGCCGCCTTCGTCCCAGGCCCCTTACCCATTCCTCCAAGTCTCAGTTTCGTTGCCGGTCAAGACCTATTTCAGCACCCTGCTTACCGGCAACCAAACCCAGCCGGTGGCCGCCAGCGCCACCTGCGGGCTGATGCAGATTATGCAGGGTGCGCCCATCATGGTGCTGAATCCCACCGTCTCCGGAGCGCTGACCTATTCCGGTGGCGCGAAATTGGCCATCGTCGGCGGTCCGCCGCGTAGCATCGTCGTCAACTCCAACAGTTCGACAGCCGTTCTCTGCGAACCCAGCGCCTGGATCGATACCAGCCGCGGAGGCCCCAACCTCACAGGTTCGGACGTGGGCACCGTTGGAGGCCCCCAGACCCCTCCAGGCAACGGCACCGGCTGCTGGGGAGGCGGCTTCAACGGCGGCACTACCGGCCACTGGGTTTGGCCGGCCAGTCCGGTTCCCGACCCCTACGCCTCCGTGCCTCCCGCCGGCGGAATGAAAAACGTCACGCCGATTACCAAAACCTCGCACGCCTATTTCACCCTGACCGCCCCGGAGGAGGACGGCTGCCCCGATACCGCTCCCACCGATTACTACAGTTGGAGCCCCACCTGTAGCTTGTCCGGCAACTTACAGTGCCGGGGCTGCAAGGAATATGCTCCCGGCTACTATCCCAACGGCATCAGCGAAAGCGCCAACGACGTGATCACCTTCCTGCCCGGCGTTTACTACCTGGATGGCGATCTGAGCATCGGTGGCAGCGACACCATTCGCATCGCCAAGCCCTGCGCCAACTCGCAGGGCGTGGTGAATACCAACCCCTACCCTGCAGGGAATTGCAGCTCCTTCACACAGAATGCCGGGCCCAACGGCCAGGGTGGCGGGGGACCGTGGACCTGGCACCAGACCGACGGGGTGATGTTCTACTTCCACGGCAGCGCCAAGCCGAACATCAGCGGCGGCTCCGGAGCGCCCATGTACCCCAGGGTCGACAAAGTGCCGGTGACCGACCTGACCTGCGACGGCAGCACGCCGCCGAGTTATCTCAACCTGCCCAGCGCGCTGGACGGCAACATTCTGCTGGCGCAGTGCACCTCCAAAGGCAGCTACTGGGACCAGGCCGGCGACACCACGGATTCGGCAGGCAACATTCGCGGCCTGTTGATGTTTATGGACCACTCCGACACGGCTTCGCCGCAACTCAACGGCTCGGGGACGCTAGCCTACACCGGGACGCTCTATTTCCACTCCAACAGCTATGCCACCATCTTCCAATTCACCGGTGGAACGTCGACCGGGACCCTGATCTGGGGCAACGTCATCACCGACCAGTTGCAATTGTCGGGCAGCGGCGCCCTGAACATGGCGCTGAATCCCGCCGCCACCACTCCTATCCTGAAAGTCGGGCTGATGCAGTGAGGGCTGTCCGTTGTGCATCCGGTCTGTACCACTACCTGGGGACTCCGCTCGGGCGCAGTATGGCCCGGCGGGCAAACCGCAGGTCCCTCGGCTCGCCCACTCTGTTCCACGAATCGGCGGGGCCTCAGTCGGGAAGACGATTGGATGATTTTCGGCAGAGCGGAACGACGAGGTTCATCGTCCACTCCGGGTGAAAACGTTATCATGAATCGATGTCTTCGCCTCCGCACCGCCATCCGCCCGGCCAGAACTTGCTCATCGACGCCGATGACACGTTGTGGGAGAACAACATCTATTTTGAGCGGGCCATTGCCAATTTCATCTCATTTTTGAACCATCACGAATACACGCCCGACCAAGTGCGCGAGGTGCTCTACGACGTGGAGCGGGAGAACATCCGCCAGCACGGCTATGGAATGGAAAGCTTTGCGCTGGCGCTGGTCAAATGCTTCGAGCAGCTCTCAGTCGAGCCGCTGACGCCGGCGCTGCATGAGACCATTCGCGGCTTCGCTTACGCCATCGCCGAGCATCCCATGGAGGTCTTGCCCGAGGTGCCGGAAACGCTGGTCGAGCTCGCGAAGCGCCATCGCCTGTTTTTGGTGACCAAGGGCAACATTGCCGAGCAAACGGGCAAGGTGGAACGCTCGGGCCTGAAGGAACATTTCACCGCCATCGAGGTCGTCACGGAGAAGAATGCTCAGGCTTACAGCACACTCGTCGAAAAGTATGGCCTGGTGCGGGAACAGACGTGGATGATCGGTAACAGTCCCAACTCCGATATCAATCCCGCGCTGGAGGCTGGCCTGCATGCAGTTTTTGTCCCGCACCGCAACACCTGGATGCTGGAGCGCGGCGCCTTGCGCCCCGGCATTGGTAATGGCCAACTGCTCCAGATCACCAGCTTTGGCCGCCTGCGCGAGTATTTTTAGCGGCAGTTGCCGGAGAGCAGTTGTTCGTTATTAGTTGCCAGTTTCGGCTGATGGCAATAGGATACGATTCCGCTGCCGCCGAATTTGTGCAACCAGATTCGCGCTGCTTCCTGAAAGCTGGCAACCCGCAACAGACAACTACTCTTTTGGCAACTGACAATCGCTTTTCTCTCATCCAAACGGTTTGTTCCAAAGCTCGACTCGCATGTCCCTCTTCCATTCCCAATTGCGCCTGTTGACTTTGGCGGTGCTCCTTACAACTTTACTTTTTATTTCGGCGTGTCATCGCACCGACGTTCGATCCGCGCTGGCGCCGAACAGTTTTGTCGGCCGCTCGGACGCGCCAGAGATGCTGGCCGCTTATATGCCGTGGTTCGGACAACCTGGCCACATCGATGTCGGCTACTCCTCGCAGGATCGAGTCGTCCTGCAGAAGCAGATTGAGCAGGCCAAGCGGCTCGGCATCTCCGCCTTCGTGGTCAATTGGTACGGCCAGCGCCACGCTTTCGAAGACCGGGCGTATGCCCTAATGCAGCAGGTTGCCGCAGAAAACAATTTCAAGGTGGCCATCCTGTACGATGAAGACGATTCCGATCCGGCCCGCGAAACCGAAGACGTCATCAGCGACCTGCAATACGCTTACGATCACTACATCGGCCCGCAGGCGACGACGCCGCGCGATTCCTACCTCACCTACGATGGCCGGCCTATGATTTTCATTTTTCCCAAGGGTGGTAACGCCGATTGGGAGCGTGTTCGCCAGGCGGTCAACTCATGGGAAAATCCGCCGTTGCTGATTTTCAAAGACATTCATCCGCAGTTGGCGAATGTCTTTGACGGCTTCTACGCCTGGGTAAGTCCTGGCAAGCAAGGCTGGCAAACCGATGGCAGCAACTGGGGCGAGCAATATCTGGACCACTTTTACAAGACGATGATTTCCGCCTATCCAAACAAAATCACGGTGGGCGCGGGTTGGCCGGGCTTCAACGACTCGAAAGCGAGCTGGAGCCAAAACCGCACGATGAATGCGCGTTGCGGCCGTACCTTCGTCGACACGCTACGCCTGTTTCGCCGCTACTACGATGCGCAGCACCCGCTTCCCTTCCTGATGATTGAGACCTGGAATGACTACGAGGAAGGCACCGCTATCGAGCGCGGCGTGGACACCTGTAAGTAGCTCTCCGGCCCTAGCGAGAGCGGCCTTTCGCGATGATTGCCGTATATTTGTGAACATGCCAATTCTCAAGCGCGCGCAGTCTCCGTCGTCTCGCAAACATCGTAAGAACAGTCTGCAGGTGTTGTCGTCCAAGATTGTCTATGACGGCAAGGTCTTCCAGGTGACTTCCGATGAAGTGAAGGAACCCAGTGGCATTACCGCACGACGGGACATTGTCCGTCATTCCGGTTCGGTCGTGGTGCTGGCGGTCGATGACAGCGGCAGCGAGCCACGCGTTCTACTGGAGCGTCAGTACCGCTACGCCGCGCGCGATTGCCTGTGGGAACTGCCCGCCGGCCGCATCGATCCCGGCGAGCAGCCGCTTGCTGCCGCCAGGCGCGAGTTGCGGGAGGAGACCGGCTATCGCGCCCGCCAGTGGAAGCGCGCTTTGTTTTTCTACTCCAGCCCCGGATTTCTCGACGAGACGATGACGATATATCTGGCTCGCGGCTTGTCCGCCGGTGAAGCGCAACCGGAAGCGGATGAAGCCATCACCTGCGCCCTGCTTCCCTTCTCGCAAGCCGTCACGATGGTGCTGTCAGGCAGAATTCGCGATGGTAAGACCATCGCTGGGGTGCTGTGGCTGGCACAATCGAAACTCAAAGTTAGGTGAAGATGAGTGCGGAATTAAGGGATTCTGCGTAGCATCCAGCCGTGAGAGGCTGTCGAAAAACCCTCTAAAAATGCGGTTGCTGGCTATATACTGTCTTGACAACACCTACGGAACGGGAGCATAGTCAGAACAGGCAGTTCAAGCAGGCTCAGAACACCGCGCCAATGCCTCACGGGGGTTCACCCTTATCCAGACTTTGGCTTCTGGCTCAACCTGATGGACGCAAATCAAGATCGGCACTCTCGTTCGAGGGTGCTGCTGGGCTTTGCCGGAGGAAGAAAGAAAGTGAGATTGAAAGGGACCGTTAAGTGGTTCAATAACGCAAAAGGCTTTGGCTTCATCGGCCGCGACGACGGCAACGCCGATGTGTTCGTGCACTACAGCGCCATCAATGCTGATGGCTACAAGAGTTTGCAGGAAGGCGATCAGGTGGAGTTCGAGATTGTCGAGGGTCAAAAGGGGCCGCAAGCCGGTAACGTAACCCGATTGCAGTGATGCTGTTCGAGTGATTGCTTTGGAATTCCCCGGCCGAGAAGGCCGGTTTTTTGTTCTCCGCCAGCCCACTTATTGCCTGCGCTTGCGGACCAGCAAATCGAAGCTCACCACGCCGTTTTCGTCGCGCATTCCCTGCACGGTGTATTCGCGGTTGATGTTGTATTCGAACTGAATGATCTCCTGGGCGGAGCGGGCCAGGTCCGTAACGATCGTGAGGGTAACATTGTTCGTCACCTGCTGCTCCACCGTGAGGCGGGCATAAGGATCATTTTCCGGCCCTTCGAAGGCGGGATTGATGCGAATGGTGCTCCCGCCGAACAACTTCGACATACGGCTGGAGACGGCCTGGTTGAGCGCCGAACTGAGCAGCGCGCCAGAAGCGCCTTGCGCCAACCCCGGCGTGGACGTGGGCCCGGCGGCGTTTTCGGTTTGTGTACGGCCAAAGGCCAGCAGGGAGATGATGTCGTCGGTGGAGAGCGGCGGGTCGGAACGATAGGTGGTGTTGAGACGCTCCATGGTGCCGTGCAGCCCGATGGTGATGTCGTAGTCGCGTACGCGGGTGGTGGCTTCTACATCCAGTACGGGATCAATACGAGTCGGATTGAGGAAGGTAATGTCGCCGCGCTCCAGATGATATTTGCTGCCGGCCAGCCTGATATCACCTTCTGCAATGCTGACGCGCCCCAGCAACACGGGTCGGGCGCCGGTACCGCGCAAACGAAGATCGATGTCGCCGGAGAGCCGGGCCAGCGAGGTCTGCACCGTCAACTCAGGTGTGGAGAGAATGCGTATGTCGAGATGAAGGTTGTTGAGCGGGGAGTTGGGATTGGGAACGCTGGGCGGGGCCGTAGCCTGCGCCAGCAAGAATTGCAAATCAGCGGTAGGAATCTGCGCGAAGCGCGTTACTGTGATGTTGCCGCTCAGCAAGGCGTTTTGCATCGTGCCGGTCAGGCGCAGCGTCTGATCGGAGGTCATGCTGATTCCGGAATATCGCAAACGAATGTCGCTTCCGTCAGCTGTGAGATTGAAGCCGACGGTGCGGCCATAGGTGACGAAGCCTCCCAGTTTTACGCGCCCGCCGCCGATGCGCCCCGTCATGTTCTGGACCTCCACGCGGTCCTGATTGAACAGCAACGTCCCATTGAGGTCGCCCAGGCCCGTCGGCAAATCAATCATGGAGAGGCCGGCATGGACCACCTGCACTCGCCCGGATATCGCCGGCGCCGCTTGCGTTCCGCGGATTGTAAGATCGGCATTCGACATGCCATAAGCGGTGAAGTCGGGATTCAGGGTCTCCGCCAATTGCAGGTTTAGCGTGCCTTGCGCACGCAAATTCAAGGGCCGGTCGTCTTCAAGGCTTGCCGTGCCGGTCAGAGTGAAGTGCGTGTCCCGGCTCACGATGGTGCAACGCTGCACGGTTACGGCCTGGTTGGCCAGGGTCAATTCGACCGGCCCATCAGTCTCTACCGGAATACGATCAACTTCCACGGAAAACTGCTGGACCTGCAGCCTGCCTTGCAGGAGCTGCGGTCGCTTTAGCGGACCGGTCAGTTGCGCCTGACCATCCAGCGAAGCACGGCGCGTTACCTGGCTGCGCATCGTGGCCGGCAGGAAAGGGTTGATATTGAGATGGGCGAACTTCAGGGCAGCGTTGGTCGGCAGGTCGCCTTGTAAGTCGACGTTGCCGTCGAGCGCGAAGCTGGCTTCCGGAAAGTTGGAGCGGGCGGTCAGCGTCAGTTGCTTGCCATGAGTGACGGCCGCGGCGGTCAGGTTCCCGACCTTGTCGCCGTTGAGCACCAGGCTGGCGATCTCAAGATGCGCATTGATGACCGGCGCCTCCAGCGTCCCCGATCCCTTCACGGTAAAGTTCGCTATACCGCTGCTCTGCAAGCGTGGCCTCTGCACCTCGGGAATCTCCGCCAGATCGATGCTCTCTCCCGCCAAATCCAGCTTCACTTCCCGGCTGTGGAAGTTGTAACCTCCGAAGCCGGAGACCGTTCCGCGCTCGGCGTGCAGGCGAATGTCTGAGAACTGCACGGCATGGTTGGCAAACGAGATTTTAGAAGCGAGGGAGTGGATGGGGATGCCGTGGGCCTGGCCTTCGGTCAGCGAAATGTTTCCCTGGCCGTGCGGGTCCGCTTCCGTTCCTGCTGCCTGAACTTTGAAGTTCAGTTTGCCGCTTACCGGGTAGTTGAGGCCTAAAGCCCTCTGCAACGCAGCCACGTCGGCGTTATGCATCGCAGCCTGCACCTGGAATTGCGAGCGGTCTGTAAAATTGCCCTTGTCCAGCGTGGAAGAGCCATCGACAGTAAGCTGCCCGCTGCCTCCCTCGATGACGGTGTGGTGCAGGGCCACTGCCGACTGCGAATATTGGACTTCGCCGACAAACTGGTCGATGTGAATCCTTCTGGGCTGTACGGCAGGTTGCGGTAGGGGTAGTGGCGCGGGGTTCGACGCCCGGTGGAACCACGACTTGCGCTTCGCCGGCGGCGGCAACGATGGGGCTTCCGAACCGGGTGTGTAGACATACGTGAAATTCGTAGCTTGTAAATGTCCAGCAATTTGCGGCGTGCGCAGCCTGCCCTTCAGGCTCCCGTTGAAGCTGGCCTCTCCGGACAACTCCACCGGCAATGGAGCGTTGCCCATCGCCGTCAGCAAGGGTTGAAACTCTGCCAGGCTGGTGGTATTGACATTCAGCTTCAGCGCAGCCGACATCGCCCCCAGCGTCCCCGCAGCCTCCAGATGCGTGTGCGGTGTGGTCAGGTTCAGCGCTGCAAGATCGATGCTTTCAGCCCGCACACTGTAGCGGCCCCGCAGGTTGCCGGTGAGCGGCAACTGATTGTCCGACGGCCGGACCGGGGCAGCCACGTCGAGAACAAGATCGGCGAATGCGTTGGCAGGCGTTTGCTTCCATGTCAGGTTGACGGAGCCGGTCACGCTGCCCGCCGGATTCAGCTTGTCAAGTGGTAACGCTCGAATGGAGAACATGCGAGCCAACTCGCTCAAGGCCAGTCCCCTGACCCGCAGCCGGACCGAGCCTTCTTGTTCTTCGGAGAGGTTTCTGACCTCGGCATCGCCGGTCACCTCTCCGCCCAGCATTCGCGCAACGGTCCGCGTCAGCAGAAGACGATTGTTGGCGAGAGAAAAGTCGGAGTCCAGATCGGCATGGCGCAGCGCCACTCCATTGTCCAGATAGTCGAGATCGCGAATTGCGGCCCGCCCCGTCGATTCATATCCTGCAGCCGCAGAATAGGCGGCCGAACCATCCAGCCGAAGTGTGCCGCCGCGGAGCTGAGGCGTGCGCACAACCGCTCCCATCTGGGTAAGATTCAGCGTGCTCTGGTAGCTGAGTTGGACTTGCGGAGCTGCAAAATCTGTCACCACTCCGCTCACTTGTAGCGACGAGGCTTGTGATGCCAGATGCAGCGACTTGACCTCCGCCCGGTTGTGCCACAGCGCAAATTGCAGATCGGCGCGCGCCGGCACATCGCGATAGTCCGCGTACTTCACATCCATTTTGCCCACCGTCACACTGCCTTCGTAGCGCGGACCACTGGGGTCATAGCTCATACTGGCGGCAATATCGTTAGCAGCGAAGTCGAGGGGCAGCTTTTGCTGGTTGAGCAGCAACATTCCCTCACGCAAGTCGGCGCGGGCAATCGCCAGATCGAACAACTGTTGCACCGCCGTTTTGCTGCCCTGCGGCTTGATCTTCGGCTGGGGCGCGTTGGTGGTGCCGTCGGGATAAATGATGATGTGAATCACAGGATGCTGCAGGTCGACTTGCTCGAGGCTGAATCGCTTTTCGAAAAAGGAGATGATGTGCAATCGAAGCAGCACGTGATCGACGTGAGCATAGGGCGCCTGGCCGGCAGGCTCTAATCCATGGATGGTCAGGTCATCGGCCTCGAACGCCAAGCGGGACAAGTCCCAATGAAAAGAAGCCATCTCTACGCGGCCGCCAGTGGCCTGTTCCAAAGCGGTGATGATCTTGCCGCGGACCAGATCGGCAAAGCCCGGACTGCGCAGATACCAACCCAGGGACGCGAACGCCCCCAGCAACACCACTCCTAGAACAGCGCCGACCCACAGGCGC
>Ga0070737_10003635_pt1 | contig 16397 bp, 18 predicted proteins | sample Coa_R1_10_FD_66438 | JGI IMG/M metagenome (GOLD analysis project Ga0070737, IMG submission 66438) | Surface soil microbial communities from Centralia Pennsylvania, which are recovering from an underground coalmine fire - Coalmine... | ecosystem: Environmental > Terrestrial > Soil > Unclassified...
AGGCCAAACGGCTTGAAGATGGCGTTCCTGAATGGTGTGCGCAAGGGCTCCCGGTCGCCGTCGGGGACGAACAAAGATGATGTGCCTCGTGCAAACAGGCCATGCCTAAAGAGAACGCCCTTTGGGCGGCGCACGTCGGCGGCGCGGCGCCGGAGCAGGTTCTGCATCGAAAATACGGGATCTCTACGCGGTTTGCCTCGGGTGGACGGAAAAGTGATCGCAGGCGCAGATACAATCGTTTAGGGAGCGCGCATGAGAGCCGCGGTATTAACCGAAATCGGCAAACCGGTGACGATTCAAGATGTGGCTAAACCCTCGCCTGCGGCGGGGCAGGTGTTGATCCGCGTCGAGGCGTGCGGAGTCTGCCATTCCGACGTGCATCTGGCGGATGGAGATTGGGATTTGCTGCGGCCGATCACTAAAACGCCGCTGATTTTGGGGCACGAAGTAGCGGGAGTCGTCGCAGAATTGGGCGAAGGCGTCAGCGGGCCGCGCGTGGGCGATCGCGTCGGCGTGCCCTGGCTGCACTGGTCGTGCGGGGAGTGCGAATTTTGCCTGGAGGGCCGCGAGACGCTGTGCATCAAGCAGAAGGTCACCGGCTGCATGGTGGATGGAGGATTCGCCGAATATATGCTGGCCCCGGCGACGCATGCCGCGCCGCTGCCTTCGTCGTTGAGCGCGGTGGAATCCGCTCCGCTGCTGTGCGCCGGGTTGACGGTCTATAAGGCGATGAAGGCGGCGGGCGTGGGACCCGGGCAGAGAATCGCGGTGTTCGGCGCGGGCGGCTTGGGACACCTGGCGATTCAGATCGCGCGGGCGATGGGCGCGCATGCCGGCGCGGTGGATGTCAGCGACGCTAAGCTCGAGTTCGCCAAATCGCAGGGCGCCGAATGGACCGTCAATTCGACAACGGAGCAGGTCCACAAAAAGTGCCGTCAGATGGGCGGCATGCACGTCGCGATGGTCACGGCGGCGCATCCGTCGGCATATGAGGCGGCGCTGCGCTGCCTGCGGCGCGGCGGGACAATGGCGGTGGTCGGAATGGCGAACGAGCCGTTTAAAGTTTCGGCGGTGTCGCTGGTTTCAGGTGAAACGCGGATCGTCGCCTCCGCCGTCGGAACGCGCGAGGATTTGCGCGAGCTGTTCGCAATCGTGGAGAAGCATCCCATCCGTTGTGCGATTGAGACACGGCCCCTCGATCACGTCACGCAGGTCTTTGAGGAGCTGAAGCGCGGCCAGGTTCGGGGACGCGTGGTCCTGACGATGTGAAGACTGCCGGCGCGGCATGAGGAAACCGGGTTCCGCCGTATCCTTCCTGTTCGGCTGCGCGGTGTTTCTGAGCGCGTTCCTGCTCTTTGCCGTGCAGCCGATCATGGCCAAGTTGATCTTGCCATGGTTCGGCGGTACGGCGGGCGTGTGGATCACCTGCCTGATGTTTTTTCAGGTGATGCTGCTGGCGGGTTATGCGTATTCTTTCGCCATCGCGCGGCGACTGAGCGGGCGGACGCAGTTCCGGTTGCATGCGGCGCTGCTCGGCGCGGCGCTGCTGGCGCTGCCGATCCTTCCCGGCGAGCGCTGGAAACCTTCCGCGGCGGAGACGCCGGAGCCGCGGATTCTGGCGCTTCTCACGGTGGTGGTTGGATTACCGTATTTTCTTCTCTCCACTGCCAGCCCGCTGCTGCAATCCTGGATGTCGCGAAGCTGGCCGGGCGCGCGTCCGTACCCCCTGTTTGCGCTGTCCAACGCGGGCGCTTTGCTGGCGCTAGTGGCGTATCCGGCGCTGATTGAGCCGCGAATCTCAACGCGAACCCAGGCGATCGGATGGTCGCTCGCGTTTGTCCTGTTCGCGGCCATGGGGATCGGGTGCGCATGGGTGAGCTGCGGCCAGCAGCGCGCGGCGGCAGGGGCCCGGAGCGCTCGCGCCGACCGAGTCTTGTGGGCGGCGCTCTCGGCCACCGGGTCGATGCTGCTGCTGGCGACTACCAACCAGCTCACGGAAAATATCGCGTCCGCGCCGTTGTTGTGGACTCTGCCGCTGGCGATCTATCTGATCACCTTCGTTTTGTGCTTCGGGAGCACACGCTGGTACCGGCCCGGCACGGCGGCGCGGCTGCTGGTGACCGGGCTCGGCGCGGTCGCCTATTCGATTTACGATCTTCAGTTCAGCGGCTCCGCCATCGTCGTGCTGCTGGTTCTTTCGCTTGGGCTCTTTACCGGATGCATGTTCTGTCATGGAGAATTGAGCCTGCGCAAACCTCCAGAAGACGAATTGACGGCGTTTTATCTGATGATCGCCCTTGGCGGTGCAATCGGCGCGGTATTTGTGGGTCTGATCGCGCCGGCGCTCTTTTCCGGAGTCTACGAACTGCCGGTCGCGCTGTTTTGCGCCGCCGCTCTCGCGCTCAAGCTGAATTGGCGGAAGGGGTGGTCGCAGGCGCTGCTCTGGGGCACGATGGCGGTCGCGATGGCCGTCGCGCTGGCGGCGCAGGTGAGGTCGTATCACGAAAACGTGGTCCGCGCATCGCGGAATTTCTATGGCGCTTTACGCGTGGTGGACGATGCGGAGGTCCGCACGCTCTATCACGGCGCCGTGAAGCACGGCGCGCAGTTTTTGGATCCCCGAAAGCGCCGGCTGCCGACCACGTATTACGGATGGCAGAGTGGCGCGGGCCTGGCGCTGCGGCTCTGCCGCGAATCGCCGAAAAGCGTGGGCGCGATCGGCCTGGGGGCGGGCACTCTGGCCGTGTATGGGCGCGCCGGCGACCGGTTTCACTTCTATGAGATCAATCCTGCGGTGCTGGATGTGGCGTCCTCGGAATTTTCTTTCTTGCGAGACACGCCCGCGCGGGTGGATGTCACGCTGGGCGACGGCCGCCTGGCGATGGAGCGCGAACCGCCGCAGCAGTTCGACGTATTAGTGCTCGATGCGTTTTCCGGCGACGCCATCCCCGTGCATCTGCTTACCGGGCAAGCTTTCGCGATCTATCTCCGCAATCTGAAAGCCGGCGGCGTCATGGCCGTACACATATCGAATCAATATCTGGATCTGGCGCCGGTCATCGCCCGCCTGGCGGATCGCTTTGCAGAAAACGCAGTGCTGGTTCACAGCGAAAAAGATGGCGCCCGCGCATTGTCGGAGGCGTTCTGGATGCTGGTGACGCGGAATCGCGAGTTCTTGTCGCGCGCGGAGGTGGCCTCGTCGTCGGCGGCGGTCGCGCACCTGGCCGCGCGCGAATGGACCGACGACTACAACAACCTGTTCGAGGCGATGCGCTGGATCCCGCCACGGTAAGCCAGCATGATGGCGCAGGAGAGCGCACCCGGTTGACTTTACGCTCTAACAGGCGCAGGATGCGGGCAGGAGGCATTGTCTTATGACCCCTTCCGCTGCCGGCATTGATCTGAATGAAAGCGTCAAGCATCTTCTGGCCGAAAAGGGCGGCGGCGTGTACTCCATTTCGCCCGAAGCGACTGTATTTGACGCCATCGCCCTGCTTTCCGAAAAACGGATCGGCTCGCTTCTGGTGCTAAGCGAGGACCGGCTGGCGGGCATCCTCACAGAGCGCGATTACGCCCGCAAAGTGATCCTGATGGGCCGCCACTCGCGCGAAACGAAGGTCCGGGAAATCATGACCGCGCCGGTGGTGTGCATCACGCCGGAGCACAGCGTGGGGCAATGCATGCACCTGATGACCTCGCGGCGGATCCGGCATCTCCCGGTGACCGACGGCGGTCGCGTGGTGGGTCTGGTGTCCATCGGCGACCTCGTCAACTGGATCATCGGTTCACAAAAGGAGACGATCCGCCACCTGACGAACTACATCACCGGCTCCTATCCCGCTTGAGCAGGATCAGTGCACGCCGCTGGCGATCCGCGCCGGAAGAAATTCATCTCCCGCGCGCCACGTCGCGAGCTTGGGCGCATTCGCCGCATTCACGCCGATCAGGAAGCCGAATCGCGCGAACTGCTCCATACCTGAAAAATCCCAATCCTCGTGATATTCATCCGAGGGCTGGTGATAATGGTTCTCGTTGAAGTCGGCGAAGAGTTTGTGGCCGGTTCCCGGAGGTTTTCCCAGCAGATCCTCGCCGCCTTCAATCGAAAATGAAGGAATGCCGGCGTGCGCCAGCGAAAAATGGTCTGAGCGGTAATACGTTCCGGCCGAGGGCCGCGGATCCGGCGCAATCCGCAGATCGAAGCGCCGCGCCGCCTCTTCGACAATCGGATAAAGCGTGGTGCGTTCGGCTCCGTTCACCACCACGTCGCTGGCGCGGCCGAACGGCATGAACATATCGAAATTGATGTCGGCCATGGTTTTTCCCGCCGGAATCACCGGATGCTCGGCATAGTACTGGGATCCGCGCAGCCCGGCCTCCTCCGCCGAAACCGCGAGAAAAAGAGCCGATCGCCGGGGCTTCTGCGGCAGCATGGCCCAGGCTCGCGCCAATTCCAGCAGCATCGCGCAACCGGTGGCGTTATCGGCCGCGCCGTTGTAGATCGAATCTCCATTCACCGGCGCGCCGATTCCCAGATGATCCCAATGCGCGCTGAAGATCACGGCTTCGCCGCTGAGCCGTGGATCGCTGCCGTCGATTTTGGCCGCCACGTTGCGCGTGTGGATTTCGCGGATCTTTGCCGGCAGGCGGCCCCGGAAACGAAGCGGCAGCGGGATCGCCTTGAAGCCGCGCGTATCGGCCATCCGCAGAAGCTCAGCCGCGGTCTTTCCGATGCTTGCGGCGATTTTGTCGCCCTGCTGTTCAGTCACCCAACCCGCAAACGCGAGCGCCGCTTCGCCCGGCGCGAGCTTTACCTGCTGATCTTCGCGGCCCCAGGAGGATCGCACGACGTCCCATCCATAGCTCGCCGTCGGCGTGGTGTGAATGATGATCGCCGCCACCGCGCCGTGCCGCGTCGCGTTTTCGTACTTGTAGGTCCACCGGCCGTAGTAAGTGAGCGCCTTGCCGCCAAAGAATTTCGGATCGTCGGAAGGCGGTTCATTGGTGAACAACACCGCCACTTTTCCCTTCACGTCAACGCCCGCGTAGTCATCCCATTCGTACTCCGGCGCCGTGATCCCATGACCCACGAAGACCGCTTCCGCGTCGAACGCTGCGTCCGGTTTCTGCTGGAGCGTCACACCCACAAAATCGTCGAGCCAGCGGAAGCGAATCGTCTGGCCCGCCTGCGTGGTCGCCGTGAGCGCCGATTCTGGCTGCGGATCGGCGCCGATCAATGTGAAATTTTGAAAATAGGTTCCGTTGTCGCCGGCGGGTTTTGCGCCGGAAAGCGCGAGCTGAGTCGCGATGTACTCGGTGGCCAGCTCGCCGCCGCGCGCGCCGACGCCGCGGCCTTCCAGCAGATCGCTTGCGAGAAACCGGACGTGGGCGCGAATTCGCTCCGCCGAAATCTCCGTCATTTGCGCGATTGCGGCCGAAGCCGCGCAAAAAAGAACGAGGCAGCGTTTCACAATTTTTATGTTCGCACGAGATTTTCCGAGGAGACGCGATTCCCCGGGGGCATCCCACTGCGGAGGACGCCGCGGTCCCGCTCCCGTGATCGCCGGGGCGTGAAGCTGGATCTGCGCTACACTGAATGAATCGGGCCGTGGCGCAGCCTGGCTAGCGCGCTTGCTTGGGGTGCAAGAGGTCCCGGGTTCAAATCCCGGCGGCCCGACCAAAGAACTCAAAGAGTTGCAGATACTTACCTCCCTCCGGCCCCCGCCCGGAGTCCGTTTGGTGGCGGTTTGGAGTCCAATTTTTGGACGCCAAGCTCGCTCTTTCGCCTCCCCTTGCACGCCGTCCGGGTCGTCTTGATGGCCATGTCATGCGTGTTTCGCGATTCTGCTCCTCAGGAAGAAGAAAATCGGCTTCGCCTATACATGAGAATGGGCAACAAAAATCTTCGGGCGGACCGCTTACGCATCGATGCGCTTCGACTCTTGACAACTGACTTCGCGCGCTGATACCAGAGAGTAGAACGCTCGCGAAGCGTTCCCCCAGAGGGAGGCGAGCCCTCTCGAAACAAACCCGCGCCCCCGAATCGCAGTTCCCTTTGCGGGCATACCCGCAACCCCATCGCCGGCCTGACGATACCCGTGCGCAAGAACATCCGGATCGAAAACCCGCTCGCTGGCGCAGGATTCACTTCGAAGAATCGCGCCAAGCGTTTTGTCGCGCACGGCCTGGCCCAATGGAGTGAGTTCGGCGTCTCAATCCGTTTCGTGCGCGACCCCAAAGACCATCGCGAGACGTCCGCGCGCAAGCAGGTGGATACGACCCGCTACTGGTATGAGCGCGCGGCCCATACCGGCGTGGCGCAGCTTGCGGAACTCGCCAATCTGCCCATGGTCGTGCCGCACGTGCTGCTGGGCATGGGCCGGCGCAAGGGAGCAAGCCGGCATACATTCCTGGCGACGCAGGGAGTTTGAGATGCACGGGGCTGACGGAGCGGTGACGCATCTTCGGAAATTCCGAAGATGGGGACCTGGGTGAAACAGCGAAAGAAGCAGATCGGCGGGCGATTTGTGGCGAAGATTCGAGGGCGTTCACGCGCGCGACAAGCAGCCTTCGGGATGCCCGTTTTAAAGCCATAGGTACTTCCGGGCGCGCGGCGGCGGCGCGTTGCCATGTGGCGCGATTTCGCTAGCGGCAGCGCGCAAAAACTGGTTGACACAGGTTGACAGACTGACCACAAGTTCTTGTTATTCGCGATGGTTGCGCGAGAGCAGCGTCAACCGCCATGGTTGACATCGCCTCGAATCAATGATTCGGCAGTTGCGCATTCACCTGCGGCTGCGGCCGCTCATTTCCCAGTTTGAGGAGCTTACCAGGATGAAACTTTCCGTGAACGTCGTCATTCAGATGCTGGCGCTCGCCGCGCAGGGCCTCAACGCCACACAGGACCTGTTGCCGGCCAAGGGCAAGTTCTGGGCCATGGTGGCGCTGTCGGCGGTGCAGGGTGTGACGGCCGTGCTGGCGCATTTTTCCAACCCCGACGGTACGTCTGCTCAGGCGCCTTACACCAGCAAGTAGCCAGGCGCCATTCCCGCGATGAACACCACGGCCGAGATCTGGCAGGCGTCGAAGATCGAGCACTGGCCAATCGACAAGCTGATTCCCTACGCCAGGAATCCGCGCACGCATTCGGACGAGCAGGTGGCGCGCATCGCGGCCAGCATCGTGGAGTTTGGCTGGACCTCGCCAATACTGGTCGATACCAACGCCGGCATCCTCGCCGGGCACGGGCGGCTGCTGGCGGCGCGCAAGCTGGGCCTGAAGGAAGCGCCGGTTGTCGTTCTCGATCATCTCAGCGAGACGCAGAAGCGCGCCTACATCCTGGCCGACAACCGGCTGGCGGAACTGGCGGGCTGGGACGAGGAGCTGTTGCGGGGCGAACTGGCCGGTCTGCGCGACGCTGATTTTGATCTCGAGCTGACCGGATTCGATGACGCCGAGCTCGACCGGTTGTTGGCCGAGGAGCCGCAAGAAGGCTTCACCGATGAAGATGCGGTTCCCGCGCCGCTCGAAGAGCCGGTCACGCAGCGCGGCGATCTGTGGATTCTGGGGGAGCACCGGCTGCTGTGCGGGGATTCGGCGAGCAGCGAAGATGTGAAGCGCCTGGTGGAGGGTGCGCCGGTAGATCTGGTCAACACCGATCCGCCCTACAACGTGAAGGTCGAGCCGCGCTCCAACAATGCCATCGCCGCGGGGATTTCGTCGTTCGCCGGCCTCCATCATCACCAGAGTTTCGATGTCCACCGGGGAGCCTCCAAGGCCCGGGCGACCACGAAGAAGATGCGGCCCAAGGACCGAGCGCTCGCCAACGACTTCATGAAGGATGGCGATTACGAACGGCTGTTGCGCCAGTGGTTCGGCAACATCTCGGCGGCGCTCAAGCCGGGGGGAGCTTTCTACCTCTGGGGCGGCTATGCCAACTGCGCCAACTATCCGCCGGCGATGGCCGAGTGCGGGCTGTACTTCTCGCAGGCCATCATCTGGGTCAAGGAACATCCGGTGCTCACCCGCAAGGACTTCATGGGCAACCATGAGTGGTGCTTCTATGGCTGGCGTGAAGGCGCGGCGCACTGGTTCAATCCGGAGATCACCAACGCGACCGACGTGTGGAGCGTCAAGAAAGTCAATCCAACCGCCATGGTGCATCTGACCGAGAAGCCGGTGGAGTTGGCCGCGCGGGCGCTGACCTATTCGTCAAGACCCGGTGAAGCCGTGCTCGACTTGTTCGGCGGCTCGGGCTCGACGCTGATCGCAGCGGAGAAGCTCGGGCGCCGGGCGCGGCTGATGGAGATCGATCCGCATTACTGTGACGTGGTTGTCCGCCGCTGGGAGCAATATAGCGGCGCGAAGGCCAGGCTGGACGGCAAGGCTTAAACCGGAATTTCGATTTGCGGCCCGGCGATCCGGGCTGCGCAGCTCACACACATATTCCAACCGAAAGGAACCCCAAGTTATATGGCAGACAGCACTCCCAATCCCAATCTTTCCCCGTGCGTCACGCATCAGCCGAGCCTGTTGGGCGGCGCGGAAAACATGAAGCTGCTCTTCGATGAAGAGCTGGACCACCGGCGTGAATCGCTGGCTCGGCAGCGCGCCTGGGAAGCGATCGCTCTGGAGCAGGCGCAGATCTCCAACCGCCGCGCGCAGAACGCCGCCACGATCGATCACGCGATCAACGCGGGTCTGGTGCTGTCCGGCCAGGCCGGCGCGACCGAGGGCCAGCAGACCGTATCGCCCGCCGGAATCGCCGCCAGCGAAACCACCAAGGGCGCGGTTGCGGCGGCCGGAGCCGGCGAAGCCGTGAGCGCGGAAGCCGTCACCGCCAACGTGGCGAATCTGTTCACGTCGCTGACGCCGGTGATCGCCAGCGCCTTGGCGGCCGCCATCTCGCAGACCATCGCGGCGCTGGTGCCGGTGGTGGTCACGGCTTCCGGCGGAGCTTCCACGCCTTCTCAAACCCAGCCGAAGCCGGCGACTGCGCCAACGTCGTAAGATTTTGCCAACCTCCCTCCGACCCTGGGGCGGCCCGATAAAAACCGCTGGGGCCTTGGGCCGCCCCAGCTTTTTCGATTGGTTATATTCGATTGGTTATGAATGAACCTTTGCAGATCATCGTTACGGCGGCCGGGTTGGTTTCTGGTCTGATTAGTGCATATATAACCTTGCTGAACCGCGCGCTGCTGGCCGAGGCTCGTAAGGATCTGGCGGAACTGGAGGTGCGGATTGTGAACCGCATCAACGGTACGTATTTGCGGTCACAGGAGGCCGCGGTTCGCGAGCAGGCCATGAAGGAGCGGATCGATAGGTTGGCTGTTCGGCTGGAAGAAAAAAACGCCGCCGTCATGCAAGGACGGCGGCGGGAAGTAGAAAGGGCGTGATTAACTGGCGGCAATGCGATAAACGCGGGCGCCGCTGTCATTCTTGGCGGACTCGACGGTGAGGCCCATTTTTTTGGAGAGGCTGCCGGAGAGGAAGCCGCGCACCGAATGCGCCATCCATCCGGTGGCGGACATGATCTCCTGCAACGTGGCGCCCTCGGGGCGGCGTAGAAGTTCAATGACGATGGCCTTTTTCGAACCCTCGCGCGCCGCAGTCGCGCCGCCCTCGGCCTTGGCGGCTTGTCTCGACCTGTCGGCCTTCGGCGCGACCGTCGCCGCCTGTGGCGCGGGGGCGGCGTCCAGGCGCTGGATGGCCTTCCAGATGCGGGCGACGGCGGTCTTGCGGTCGGTGAACTTCTTGACCGGCTTCAGATCGTCGAACGGCGTGACGCCGGCGAAGCTGTTCCAGATCTCGACCAGCCGCTCGGCGGGCCAGTTGGCAGCGAGTTTGGCGAACTCCTTCTCGCTCGAGAAATGCTCCTGGCCTTCCGGGATCTGCTCGGCGACAGGGAATGCCGTGATGTTGTTGTCGGTGTCGATGGCAAACAGTCTCATGCTTCGATCGCTCCTTTCGATTCAGAACTTCATGCCGGCGAGTTTCCCGTCGGCCGTGATGGTGAGGTCCTTGTAGTAGCCGCTGGCAACCCTGGCGTAGCCGAACGGTGTTGCCAACTCGTGCCGGGCGGCGATCCGGCTCAACTTGATGCGGTGCGTGCCGTTCGAGAACTCCTTTTTGAGATGGCCCCAGCGGTCGAGCTTCCAGCCCTGCCGCGTGGCCCAGGCGATCAGTTCTTCGCGGGTGATGGCCATGGCGTCAGTCCTCCTGGCGGCGGTCGATGAGGCCGCTCGCGTCCTCGACCGACTGCCGGATGTCGTTCCAGCAGTCGCGGCAGAACTGGGCCTTGTCGAGCAGCAGTCCCTCGCGATTGGTCAACAAAAGCTCGCGGTGGATCGGCTTCGCTTCATCGCACAGCGAGCATTCGATGTAGGGTGTTGCGGTCATGGTTCGGCTCCTGTTGGGTCAGTACTCGAGGCCCTTGGCGCGGACCGCGCTCGCATCGCCCAGGTCGGCCAGCACGTAGGCGAGTTGCTCGGTGATGCGGCCGAGGTCGCCCGAGTAGCTCCAATCGGCGCTCCGCGCGGCCTGCCGCTTCTTGTGCTCGGCGAGGCGCGTGGCGATGCGCTTGAGCAGTTCCTGGGCTTCGGCGTACCGCGCAGCGTAGCAGCCGGCGGCGGTTTGTTGCGTGGTCGATTGCGCTTTTGTGTTCCTCATTGCGACTTCATTCATCGCTCGGGGGCGCGAAACAAGCAAGCAGAATCGAACAACTCAATCTCTCGACGTTTCAAACAGATAGGGCCATAGATGTCGGATCAGTTCCTCAGCCAGGCCGATTATGCGCGGCATCGTGGCAAAAGCCGCCAGTACATCAGCCGCCTGGCCCAGGCCGGCGTGCTGGTCATGCGTGGCGGGAAGGTCGATGTGGCCGCCTCCGATGCCGTGCTCGATGACCGGCCCGAGCCGGTCTCAGAACGCGTGGCCGCCGCCGGCGTGGCGTCTCCCGGCACGACCTTCGCCCAGGCGCGCACGGCGGACATGGTGTTTCGCGCCAAGCTGCGCAAGCTCGAGCACGATGTGCGCGCGGGCAAGCTGATCCCCAAAGATGAGGTCCATGTGGCGGCGTTCCATCAGGCGCGCACCCTGCGCGATAGGGTGCTCAGCATTGCCGACCGCGTGGCGGCGATGCTCGCGGCAGAGACGGATCCGGTGCGCGTGCACCAGATTCTGAGCGAAGAGATTCGGAAGGCGTTAGTTGAACTCTCTGGCCACCACGGCGGCGGCGGTCTATGACGGCGCCTTTCGCGCCGGCCTCAGGCCCGAACCGCTGCTGACCATCTCGCAGTGGGCGGACCGCTACCGCGTGCTCTCCCAGCGCGCGTCTTCGGAACCCGGGCCCTGGCGCACGGACCGCACGCCGTATCTGCGCGAGATCATGGACTGCCTCTCGCCGTCGTCGCCAGTTGAGCGCGTGGTGTTCATGAAAGGCGCGCAGATTGGCGGCACCGAGTGCGGCAACAACTGGATCGGCTATGTGATCCACCAGGCGCCGGGGCCGATGATGGCCGTGCAACCCACCGTCGAGATGGCCAAGCGCAACTCGAAGCAGCGCATTGATCCGCTGATCGAAGAGAGCGAGGCGCTACGCGAGCTGGTGCGCAGCCCGCGCTCGCGCGATTCGGGAAACACTGTGCTGGCGAAGGAGTTTCCCGGCGGCGTGCTGGTGATGACCGGCGCGAACTCCGCGGTTGGGCTCCGTTCGATGGCGGCGCGGTATCTGTTCCTGGATGAGGTGGACGGGTATCCGGGCGATGTGGAGGGCGAGGGCGACCCGATCAACCTGGCGGCGGCACGCACGAGAACCTTTGCGCGGCGAAAGATCTTCCTGGTTTCGACGCCGAAGATCACGGGGCTGAGCCGGATCGAGGCGGCGTTTGAGGAAAGCGACCAGCGGCGCTACTGGGTCCCGTGCCCGGCGTGCGGCGAGTTTCAGGTATTGAAGTTCGCGCAGCTGCGGTGGCCGAAGGGCGAGCCGGAGAAGGCGGTTTACGTTTGCGAGCACTGCGGGCAGGAGATCCAGAACCACCAGAAACAGTGGATGCTGCCGCGTGGTGAATGGCGCAAGAGCGCGGCGGGCGATGGGCGCACGGCGGGATTTCATCTGTCGAGCCTGTACTCGCCGGTGGGCTGGTTTTCGTGGTCCGATGCGGCGAAGCAGTTCGAGCAGGCGCAGAAGAATCCGGCGCTGCTTCAGGTGTTCGTCAACACCGTGCTGGGCGAGACGTGGACGCTGCTCGGCGAAGCTCCGGAGTGGCAGAAACTTTATGACCGCCGGGAGGCGTACAAGATCGGCTGCGTGCCGCATGGCGGGCTGTTCCTCACGGCGGGCGCGGATGTTCAGAAGGATCGGATCGAAGTCGAGATCGTCGCGTGGGGACGCGGCAAGGAATCGTGGTCGGTCGATTACCGCGTGTTCGAGGGCGACACTTCGCGGCCGCAGGTGTGGGAGAAGCTGACGGGGCTGTTGAACGAGACGTTCCCTGCGGCATCGGGACTCGATCTGCCGATTCTGCAACTCGCCATCGACTCCGGGTTCGCGACGACGGAGGTCTACCAGTGGGCGCGAAAGCAAGGTGGCCGCGTGCTGGTCATCAAGGGCGATTCCCGCGCGCCTGCGCTGCTCGGCGCCGCGTCGCCGGTGGATGTCGGGCCGCTGGGCGCGAAGATCAAGCGCGGGATTCGGGTGTGGCCGGTTAATTCCGGCATGGCCAAGGAGGAGTTGTACCGGTGGCTGCGGCTGGAGCAGCCCACGGATGAGGACCTCGAACGCGGCGTGCCGTTCCCGGCAGGCTACTGCCACTTTCCGAAGTACAGCGAGGAGTACTTCAAGCAGCTCACCGCCGAGCAGCTCGTCACGAAGCTGGTGAAGGGCTACCGCCGGCACGAATGGCAGAAGATGCGCGAGCGCAACGAAGCGCTCGATTGCCGGGTGTACGCGCGCGCGGCGGCTGCGCGAGTCGGCATTGACCGTTTCCAGGAGAAGCATTGGGCCGAGTTCGAACGACGGGTGGCTCACCCATCGCCGAGAACCGAAAAGCAACCGCAGCAGAAGGCGCCTCCGGAGCAGCCGCGCAACCCGGTGCGATTCAAATTGGAAATCTGATCGCGATCACTGAAACAGATATGCGACTTTAACCAGACCCGATCGATGGATCGGTTTCTCCGGGCGCTCCGTCGTGATGAATTCGTCGGCACGTAATAAATACGCCGCTGCCAGGTGCAGTGCGTCCATGGCGGCCAGCCCTGATTTCGCTGCCTCGGTCTGCGCTGCCGCCTCGATCTTGTCGAGGTCGCGAATCCATTCGGCGGCGGCGAAGTATGCATCGTAGAACGCCTTCTCCAGCCGTTTCTTGTAATAGACGGCCTTGGGAACGAGCTCGAGGTGCACGAAAGGGCTGGTGAGAAAGATCCGGTTCGGATCTTCGAGTATTTCAAGAGCGTGTTCCCGGTCCCGGCTCACCGACCGCGCTGCGGAAAGCAGTACGCCGCTATCGAGAAATGTGCGGACGGGCAATATTAACGAACTCCGCCGCGCCTTTCGGCCAACTCGCGCTCAAGTTCGCGGCGGGTGAGGAGCTTTTCGCCGGAGGCTGCGATCCTGTCGCTGATCCGGCGCAGCTTTCGGCCGAGTTCAGAGATGGCCGGCCTTGCAGGAGCGCCGTTTCTCTCTCGTGCCGTAGTCTTCTCAACGACTCTCGCCATCGACACCATCTTAGCCCGAAAGTTACGGAGAGAGCTGAATGCCGTTCACGCAGGCCGACCTCGACGCGCTTGACGCCGCGCGCAAGCAGGGCGCCAGGCGCATCCGGTTTCAGGATCGCGACTTCGAGTTCGATACGGTGGACGACTACATCAAGCTCCGGAACCTGATCCTCAATGACATCGCACAGCAGAACGGGCCGCAGCAGATTCGCCAGGTGCGTATCTACACCAACTCCGGATGGGGCAAATAGAAACATTGATGAGCCTGGCGCGGGCCGCCGGGCACGAGCCAATGCCGGCGCCAAACCCGCGGCGCACGCGAAGCATGGGGACCACGCCGTTCGATGCGGCGGGCAAGGGGCGGCGCGGCTATGGCTGGAACCCCAGTTACCTCGGCCTCAACACGCTGCTGTTTGCGCACGGCCTCGAGCTGCTCACGCGCAACCGCGACGCGGTGCGCAACAGCGCCTGGGCGGCGGGAGCGGTCGATTCCTATGTGGCCAACGCCATCGGGCGCGGCATCCGGCTCATCCCGCAGCATCCCGATGAACAGGTCCGTGACCTGATCCGCCAGAAGTGGGCGCGGTGGATTCGGGAATCGGATGTCGAGTATGACCCGCGGAACCCGGCGTCGGGTCAAACCGATTTCTACGGCCAGCAGATGATCATCGCCCGCGAAGTGATGGAGGCCGGCGAGTGTTTCGTTCGCTTCCGGCCGCGCTCGCCGAAAGAAGGGCTGGCGGTGCCGCTCCAGTTGCAGTTGATCGAGGCCGAGCAGTTACCGCTGTGGCGCAATCAGCCCACACCCGATGTGCCCGAGCAAAGCCGCGTGCGATGTGGGATCGAGTTCCGGCCGGACGGACGGCGCGCGGCGTACCACTTCTGGCGCGCGCATCCTGGCGAGACGATGTTCTTCCCGCTTGAGGCGCTCCAGGTAGAGCGAGTTCCGGCAGAGGATGTGCTGCACGTCTACAAGCCGATTCGCGCCGGGCAGTTCCGCGGCCAGCCGTGGCTTACCACGGTGCTGGCCAAACTCTACGAGCTGGAGCAGTACACCGACGCCGAGATCGTGCGCAAGAAGATCTCAGCCATGATCACCGGCTTCATCAAGCAGGTGAGTCCCGACAATCCGGTGATGGCCCCGGATCAGACCGTATCCCAGGCGCCCTCCGATCCGGGCACGCAGATCAGCAAGCTGGAGCCGGGCACGTTTCCGGTGCTGGGCTTCGGCGAAGAGGTTCAGTTCGCGGAGGCCAAAGACAGCGGCGACTACAAGGCGTTCGTGCGGGCTTGCTTGCAGGCGTTCGCGAGCGGCGCGGGGTTGGCGGAATACCAGATCAGCGGAGACCTGTCGGGGATCAACTACTCCTCGATCCGCGCGGGCCTCTTGGAGTTCCGCCGCAAGTGCGAACAGTACCAGCACTCCGTTTTCATCTTTCAGGTTTGCCACCCGATTTTCCGCCGGTGGCTTCGCGAGGCGATGCTCGCGATGGTGTTCGGCGTCGAGCTGCTGAATGCTTACGACAAAGATCCGGAGCCGTTCGAGGCCGCGCAGTGGGTGACGCCGGGCTGGCCGTGGGTCGATCCGGAGAAAGACATGAAGGCCGCAGAGCGCGCCATTCGCGACGGTCTCTCTACACGCTCGATTGAGTGCGCCTCGCAAGGCTACGACGCGGCGGTGATCGATCAGGAGCAGGCGGCGGACAACGCACGCGCCGACCGGCTGGGCCTTTCCTACGACTCCGACGGCCGCAAGATTCTGACGGGCCGGAACGCGGGGCTGACCGAAGAAGAGATCGAGCAGGGCGCCGAAAGCGGAAAGGTGGAGGTTCAGTGAAGCAACTCTCCCGCCTGGCGTCGCGGTTCGTGAACTGCCCGCTGATGATCCATCCGCCCAAGCTCGAGGTGCTGGTTCAGGCCCTGGGACCGCGCCTGGGAATCGCGCCGTTGGGCGATTTGAAGATTGCAGAGCCGTTCGCAACGGCGTATCTCGAAGCGGCTGATGACACCGCATACCGCGTAATCGATGGCATCGCGGTGATCCCGATCCAAGGCGTGCTCACGAAGAAAGAGTCCTGGATCTCCGCGCTGAGCGGGTGCAGCTCCTACGAGCGAATTGGTGGATACCTTCAGGACGCCGTAAACGACGCTGCGGTCCGGGCCATTCTGTTGCAGGTGGATTCTCCCGGCGGCGAAACCACGGGCTGCCTGGAACTGTCCGACTCCATTTACTCACTGCGCAGCGCGAAACCGATCTGGGCCGTCGCCGATGATTTTGCATTCTCCGCGGCCTACGCTCTAACCAGCGCGGCGGACAGGATCTTCGTCACGCGCATGGGCGCGGTGGGATCCGTCGGCGTGGTGGTGCTGCACGTCGAGGATTCGAAATTCAACGACGAGCAGGGGTTCAAGTACACCTACATCTTCGCCGGCGACAAGAAGGTGGATGCCAATCCTCATGAGCCGCTTTCCGAACGCGCGGGCAAGGACATCCAGTCCGAGGTCGACCGGCAATACGAACAGTTCGTGGCGACGGTCGCGCGCAATCGGGGCGTTGATCCGGAACAGATCGTCGCGACCCAGGCCGGCATTTTCTTCGGCGAAGGCGCGGTTCCGCTGTTAGCTGACGAAGTCGGCACATTCGAGGACGCATTCATGGCGCTTCGCCGCACGACGGGCGAACCAGC
>Ga0070737_10003637_pt1 | contig 16388 bp, 13 predicted proteins | sample Coa_R1_10_FD_66438 | JGI IMG/M metagenome (GOLD analysis project Ga0070737, IMG submission 66438) | Surface soil microbial communities from Centralia Pennsylvania, which are recovering from an underground coalmine fire - Coalmine... | ecosystem: Environmental > Terrestrial > Soil > Unclassified...
CATCGCCGACTACGAGCAGGTCGCCGCCTTCGCCGCCGACATCCACACCAGGCACTCGAGCATGGACATCGTGATGAACATCGCCGGTGTGTCGGCGTGGGGAACCGTCGACCAGCTCAGCCACGAGCAGTGGAGCAAGATGGTCGCGATCAACCTGATGGGCCCGATCCACGTCATCGAGACCTTCATCCCGCCGATGGTCGCAGCCGGCCGGGGCGGGCATCTGGTCAACGTGTCGTCGGCGGCCGGGCTGATCGCGCTGCCCTGGCATGCCGCTTACAGCGCAAGCAAATACGGACTGCGCGGGGTCTCGGAGGTGCTGCGCTTCGACCTGGCCCGGCATCGCATCGGGGTATCGGTGGTGGTGCCCGGCGCGGTCAACACCCCGTTGGTCAACACCGTCGAGATCGCCGGCGTGGACCGTGAGGACCCCAGGGTGCAGCGGTGGATCAACCGCTTCAGCGGTCATGCCGTGACACCGGAGAAGGCGGCCGAGAAGATCCTGGCCGGCGTCGCCAAGAACCGCTACCTGATCTACACCTCGGCGGATATCCGTGCGCTGTATGCGTTCAAGCGGGTGGCGTGGTGGCCCTACAGCGTGGCGATGCGTCAGGTCAACGTGTTCTTCACCCGGGCGCTGCGGCCAAACGCGTTGCCGCGCTGAACTATTGCGGCATGGCCAGTTCCAACCGCACCCCGAGCAGTCGCACCGGTCGGTCCAGTTCGAACAAGTCGAGAACCCGCAGCGCGGCGGCGACGACGACGCCGGCGTCTGTCGTGGGCTCGTCCAGCTTGCGGATCTTGGTGCGGGTGTAGAACGTCGCGGTGCGCACGGTGACGGCAACCCGGGTGACGATCCGCGACTCAGCGACCACCTCGCTCAACGTTCGTCGCGCCAATTGGGTCACGGCTGCGGCCATTTCGTCTCGGTCAGTGAGGTCGCGGGGGAAGGTGACGACGTGGCTGCGCGACCGCGGCACCCACGGCTCGGCGCTGACCACGTCGTCGCCGCCCCCGTTGGCCAGCAGCAACAGCCACAGTCCGGTTCGCGGGCCGAAAGTGGAGGTGAGCAGCTCGGCATCGGAGTGCGCCAGCTCCCAAACCGTGGCGATGTCAAGGGTGGCAAGCTTTTTCGCGGTCTTCGGTCCCACGCCCCACAGCGCATCGACCGGTCGCTCACCCATCACCGACATCCAGTTGGCGTCGGTCAGCTGGTAGATGCCGGCGGGTTTGGCGAATCCGGTGGCGACCTTCGCGCGCTGCTTGTTGTCGCTGATACCGACCGAGCAGGACAGCCCGGTTTCGCTCGAGACGACGGCGCGGATCTGTTCGGCAAGTGCCACGGGATCGTCGACGTCGGCGCCGACGAACGCCTCGTCCCAGCCCCAGACTTCCACGGGGTGGCCGAGATCGCGCAGCAGCCCCATCACCTGCTCGGAGGCCGCGTCGTAGGCGGCCGGATCCGAGGGCAGGAAGGTGGCGCCGGGGCAGTGCCGCGCGGCGCTGCGCAGCGGCATGCCCGCGCGCACCCCGAACTGGCGGGCCTCGTACGACGCGCAGGTGACGACCTTGCGCGGTTCGGTCGGATCGCCGCTGCCGCCGACGATGACCGGCAGCCCGGCCAGTTCCGGGTGGCGGCGCAGTTCGACCGACGCCAGGAACTGGTCGAGGTCGACGTGCAGGATCCAGGTCATGTGCCGCAGAGCTTGCGCGCCAGGCTTTCCCATGCGTCGCCCAGCGTCTTAAGAGTGTGCCCGCAGTCGCGGAGCTGATGCTCGACGTAGTCGGCATCGAGCAGGGCAAGCAGCGCGTCGGTTTGAGCGTCGAGATTTCCCGTCGTCCCGGCCGACGCCAGCAGCATCCGGACATGGGTGCGCACCACAGCGGCTGCCGCGTTGTAGCGCATCTGCGGGTCCCGGTTGGCCGCCGAGAGCAGTTCGTGGTGGGCATGGACGAAGCGCAGCCGCTCGCGGCCGAACGCCAGCAGGCGGTCCAGCGGCGGGCCGTCCGGGCCCAGCGGCGGCGGACCGAACAGAAAGGCCTGCTGGTTGGCGCGCTCGTCCTCGTCCAACAGCACCGTCATCAGCCCGGCCCGGCTGCCGAACCGGCGAAACAGCGTGCCCTTGCCGACGCCGGCGGCGGCGGCGATGTCGTCCATCGAGACCGCGTCGGGACCCCGCTCGGCGATCAACCGGCGCGCCGCGTCCAGCAACAACGCCCGGTTTCGGGCCGCGTCACCACGCTCTTGCGGGGCGGAAACGGGCAGCTCACCCGACCGATCGGCAACGCTCACCACTGCACTGTAACGCGGCCGGAATAAACCGGACTAAGGTCCGGTTTGGCCATGCGAGGATGTAGACCAACAACCGAAGGGGATTCTCGAAGATGCCGGACATCAAGATCATGGCGTTGGTGGGCAGCCTGCGTGCTGCGTCGGTCAATCGGCAGATCGCGGAGTTGGCGGCGGACATCGCGCCCGACGGCGTGGCAGTGACCGTCTTCGACGGACTCGGCGAGCTGCCGTTCTACAACGAGGACATCGACAACGAGGCCGACGTGCCGGCGGGAGTCACCGCGCTGCGCGCCGCCGCCGCCGAGGCTGACGCCGCACTGGTGGTCACGCCGGAATACAACGGCAGCATCCCCGCCGTGATCAAGAACGCGATCGACTGGCTGTCCCGCCCCTTCGGCAACAGCGCGCTGAAAGGCAAGCCGCTGGCCGTGATCGGCGGGTCGCTGGGCCGCTACGGCGGGGTGTGGGCGCACGACGAGACCCGCAAGTCGTTCGGTATCGCCGGTCCGCGCGTGGTCGAGGCCATCAAGCTCTCGGTGCCGCTGGCGTCGCTGGACGGCAAGCACCCGCGCGAGCATGCCGAGCTGACCGCCAACATCCGCGACGTGGTGGGCAAGCTGGCCGCCGAAGTGAGCTGACCTTTCGTTTGCTGCGCGACGCCCGGAGGGGAGCTTCCGGGCGTCGTTTGTCGGTGGCCGGTGGTAGACCTTTGCGCATGCGCCGAGGCATGGCCGAAACGGCCGAATTGTGATCTACGACACGCCGATGGAGATGCGGAAGTCAGGCTTACGACCAGCGAATTTCATGAATGTTGTTCAGAAGATGTTGTATCCCTTCTTATTGTCACCCACTAGGTGTAGTGTTTCAGCACACCGACAGGCCCCGGGTTCACCCGGTCAGCCGGACCGCCAGGGCAGGCATCGATACGCCGGCCTAAGCGGTCGGCGAACAGGGGAATTCCGGGGCGTGACGGTCTGCTGAACCAACAGTGCAGATGCAGTACCGAAGTAGTTGCCAGTCCCTTGTCACCTTCCCTGCAGAGGAGCCGTAACGCCGATGAGCATCACCGTGTACACCAAGCCGGCATGCGTGCAGTGCAACGCCACCTACAAGGCGCTGGACAAAGAGGGCATCGCTTACGAGAAGGTCGACATCTCGATCGACAGCGAGGCGCGCGACTACGTGATGGCGCTGGGTTATCTGCAGGCTCCCGTCGTGGTGGCGGGCAACGAACACTGGTCGGGCTTCCGGCCGGACCGGATCAAGGCGCTCGCCGGTGCCGCGCTGACCGCTTAGGAGATTGCCGTGCCGTCGTGCAGCCTGGTGTATTTCTCGTCGGTGTCGGAGAACACCCATCGCTTCGTGCAGAAGCTGGGTATTCCCGCCACACGGATACCGCTGCACGGCCGCATCGAGGTGGACCGGCCGTATGTCCTGGTGCTGCCGACCTACGGCGGTGGCCGGGCCACCCCGGACATCAATGACGGCGGCTATGTCCCCAAGCAGGTCATTGCCTTTTTGAACAACGAACGCAACCGGTCGTTGATCCGCGGCGTCATTGCTGCCGGCAACAACAACTTCGGTGCCGAATTCGCCTATGCGGGCGACGTGGTGTCCCGCAAGTGTGGCGTTCCCTATCTCTACCGATTCGAACTGATGGGAACCCCGGACGACGTGGAAGCCGTCCGAGCGGGTCTAGCTGAGTTTTGGAAGGACGAACCGTGCCACCAACCGCCGCAACTGCAGAGCGTGTAACGCCCGCCGGGCACGCGTTGCCGGGCGAGACGGATTATCACGCCCTGAACGCGATGCTGAATCTGTACGACGCCGACGGCAAGATTCAGTTCGACAAGGATGTGCTGGCGGCGCGCGAGTTCTTCCTGCAGCACGTCAACCAGAACACCGTCTTCTTCCACAACCAGGATGAGAAGCTCGACTACCTGATCCGCGAGAACTATTACGAGCGTGAGGTTCTCGACCAGTATTCGCGTAACTTCGTCAAGAGCCTGCTGGATCGGGCCTACGCCAAGAAGTTCCGGTTCCCGACGTTCCTCGGCGCGTTCAAGTACTACACCTCCTACACGCTGAAAACCTTCGACGGCAAGCGGTATCTGGAGCGCTTCGAGGACCGCGTCGTCATGGTGGCGCTGACTTTGGCCGCCGGGGACACCGGGCTGGCCGAGAAACTGGTCGACGAGATCATCGACGGCCGGTTCCAGCCGGCCACTCCGACGTTCCTCAACTCGGGCAAAAAGCAACGGGGAGAGCCAGTTTCGTGTTTTCCAGCAGGAACGCCGGTGGATACGCCCGAAGGGCCGAAGGCGATCGAGTCTCTGCGGGTGGGTGACCGCGTTCTCTCACACGACGGATCCTTTTCCGTTGTCGAGTCCGTTGTCGAGAATCCCAACGACCAAGCTCTGGTGTCGATTTCACACTTCGGGCACAAGGAACCGATCCTCTGCACTCCGGAACATCCGATCCTCGTGTGGACGACGCGGGAGGTCAAGACACTCATTGAAGGCGACGGCGCCGATCCGTTCAATGGATTTGTATGGCTAGCTGCCAAGGACATTCGCCCTTCGGACTTCATCGTGACCGCAGCACCGCGGGATGGGCGGGAGCGGCGCGTATACGACCTGATGAAGTACGTCGGCCCAGGTGAATACGAAGAGGTCGACGGGCTCATCCGCAAGGTCAACTCCGACTTGAAGCACCGCAGCAAGCAGCGCCATCGAATGAAATTCGTGTCTGTGAACCGCTATGTCGAGGAGTCGTACGACCTCGGTCTTATCTTGGGCTGGTATCTGTCCGAAGGCCACGTCTCCAAGCGATCGGGCTCGGACGGCCTGATTGCCAACGGCATTCACTTCACGCTCGGCGCACACGAACTCGAATATCAGCACGAGTTGGCGGCGGCATTCAAGCGGGTTTTCGCGGCCGAACTCTCTGTCAACCATAGTTTTTCGGACCAGTCGGTCCGGATGATCTGTAACAGCATGGTGGTCGCTTCGCTGTTCCTTTCCATGGTTGGGACGGGATACCACACAAAGCGGCTGTCCCACGATGTCTTGACAGCCGACGAAGAATTCCAGCGTGGACTGCTGGCGGGGCTGTTCCGCGGCGACGGGTGCTGCACCACCGGCGGGATGGTGCTCGACCTGGTGAACCCGGAATTGATCGACCAGGTCCAACTCCTTTTGCGCCGGGTCGGAATTGTGTCCAGGGTCCGTCAGTACGTAAATCAAGCAGGCAACTTGACGGGACAGGTGTTCGTACCCGGGCTGCCCGGTGACAATGAAGAGTTCATCTTCGATGTTGGCAAGAACCTGCACAACTACGTCGGCCAAAAAGGAACGTCGCGCAAGACTTATCAGGTCGTGCATGGCCGGCACGTGTACGGAATCCGCGAACTGAAGCGCACACAGGAAGTTCCGGAGAAGGTGTACAACCTCCACGTCGAGGGCACGCACACCTACACGATTCGTGGCACTGTCGTCCACAATTGTTTCCTCCTTCGCATCGAAGACAACATGGAGTCCATCGGGCGCTCCATCAACTCCGCACTGCAGCTGTCCAAGCGTGGCGGGGGAGTTGCGTTGCTACTGAGCAACATTCGCGAGCACGGCGCACCGATCAAGAACATCGAGAACCAGAGCTCCGGCGTCATCCCCATCATGAAGCTGCTGGAGGACTCGTTCTCCTACGCCAACCAGCTCGGCGCGCGTCAGGGCGCCGGCGCTGTGTACCTGCATGCGCATCATCCGGACATCTACCGCTTCCTCGACACCAAACGCGAAAACGCCGACGAGAAAATCCGCATCAAGACGCTGAGCCTGGGTGTGGTGATCCCCGACATCACCTTCGAGTTGGCCAAGAAGAACGAGGACATGTACCTGTTCTCGCCGTACGACGTCGAACGCATCTACGGAGTGCCGTTCGCCGACATCTCGGTCACCGAGAAGTACTACGAGATGGTCGACGACGCGCGGATCCGCAAGACAAAGATCAAGGCGCGGGAGTTCTTCCAGACCTTGGCCGAGCTCCAGTTCGAGTCGGGCTATCCCTACATCATGTTCGAGGACACGGTGAACCGGGCCAACCCGATTGAAGGCAAGATCACCCACTCCAACCTGTGCTCGGAGATCCTGCAGGTGTCCACCCCGTCGTTGTTCAACGATGATCTGTCGTATGCCAAAGTGGGCAAAGACATTTCGTGCAACCTCGGGTCGCTGAACATCGCCAAGACCATGGACTCGCCCGACTTCGCGCAGACCATCGAGGTGGCGATCCGGGCACTGACGGCGGTGAGCGACCAGACCCACATCACCTCGGTGCCCTCGATCGAGCAGGGCAACAACGACTCGCATGCGATCGGTCTGGGCCAGATGAACCTGCACGGCTATCTGGCCCGCGAGCGGATCTTCTATGGCTCCGAAGAGGGCATCGACTTCACCAACATCTACTTCTATACGGTGCTCTACCATGCGCTGCGGGCGTCGAATCGCATTGCGATTGAACGGGGTACGCACTTCAAGGGCTTCGAGCGGTCCAAGTACGCGTCGGGGGAATTCTTCGACAAGTACACCGATCAGGTCTGGGAGCCGAAGACGCCCAAGGTGCGTCAACTTTTCGCCGACGCAGGCATCCGCATCCCCGACCAGAACGACTGGCGGCGGCTCAAGGAGTCGGTGCAGGCGCATGGCATCTACAACCAGAATCTGCAGGCGGTGCCGCCGACCGGGTCGATCTCCTACATCAACCATTCGACGAGCTCGATCCACCCGATCGTGTCGAAGATCGAGATCCGCAAGGAAGGCAAGATCGGCCGGGTTTACTACCCGGCGCCCTACATGACCAACGACAACCTGGAGTACTACCAGGACGCCTACGAGATCGGCTACGAGAAGATCATCGACACCTACGCCGCGGCCACCCAGCATGTGGACCAGGGCCTGAGCCTGACGTTGTTCTTCAAAGACACCGCCACTACCCGCGATGTGAACAAGGCGCAGATCTACGCCTGGCGCAAGGGCATCAAGACGCTGTACTACATCCGGCTGCGGCAGATGGCGCTCGAAGGCACCGAGGTCGAAGGCTGCGTGTCCTGCATGCTGTAGCCGGGTTTTCTGCCGAGTGGCCACTTAAGGCACGCGATTTGGCGTTTCGCGTGACAAAGCTGGCCACTCGGCGGCACCGACAAGCCGGGTCTTCCCAGGTCAGCGACCGCAAGGCGGTAAAGTGCTTGACGTGGTGAGAATCCCTCGACCCCACCCCGGCGCCAGACCCGGGGGCAAGGTCGACGCGCGCAGCGAACGCTGGCGCGAACACCGCAAGAAGGTGCGCGGCGAGATCGTCGAGGCTGCCTTCCGCGCCATCGACCGGCTGGGTCCCGATGTGAGCGTGCGGGAGATCGCCGAAGAGGCCGGCACCGCCAAACCCAAGATCTACCGGCATTTCCACGACAAATCCGATCTGTTCCAGGCGATCGGCGAACGCCTGCGCGACATGTTGTGGGCGGCGGTCTTCCCGTCGGTCGACTTCGCCACCAACTCTGCTCGCGACATCATCCGGCGCAGCGTCGAGGAGTACGTCAACCTCGTCGAACAGCATCCCAACGTGCTTCGGTTTTTCATCCAGGGCCGCTTCCCGGAGCGCTCCGAGTCGACGATGCGGGCACTCAACGAGGGCCGCGAGATCACCCTGGCGATGGCCGAGATGTTCAACAACGAGCTGCGCGAAATGGAACTCGACCGTGCCGCCATCGAACTCGCGGCGTTCGCGGCGTTCGGTTCGGCACAGTCGGCCACCGACTGGTGGCTCGGCCCGGAGCCCGACAGCCCGCGCCGCATGCCGCACGACAAGTTCGTCGAGCATCTGACGACCATCATGATGGGCGTCATCGGCGGCACCGCAGAGCTACTCGGCATCGAGATGGATCCCGACTTGCCGATTCACAGCGCGGCGCCGCGCGAAGCCAGCTAATCGCCGCGACGCACGAACAGGGCCAGCACCGCGCCGACACCCGCTGCCACCGCGGCCACGACCATCGACGCGTGCAGCCCGACCATGAACGCACCGTTGCAGCCCTGCGCCACCGCACGCGCCAACGGGGCGGGCATGCCCGGGACGGCCGGCGTAACGCCTTGGGCCACAAGCTCTTTCGCGGCCGTCAGCCTGCCCGCGATCGGCGCCGGAGTGCCGGCCGCTTTGAGCTGCTCGACGAGCACCGAACCGACCCGGCTCGACACCACCGAGCCCAGAATCGTGGTGCCCAGCACCCCGCCCAGCTGCACGGCTGTGCTCTGCAGACCGCCAGCCAGTCCGGCGTCGTCGACGCTGGCGTTTCCGACGATGGCGTCGGAACTGGCGGTCAGCACCAGGCCGATGCCCGCACCCAGCAAGACGAACGCCGGCCACAGCGCGTCGTATCCCGAGTCGGCGCGCAGGAATGCCAGCGAGAACAGGCCGCCCGCGACGGCGCCCAGCCCGACGACCATGGCCGGGCGCGGCCCGAACTTCTCGGTGAGCCAGCCACTGAGCGGGGCCGTGACCATCAGCGTCAGGCTCAGCGGCAGCGTGCGCACACCGGTCTCGACGGGAGAGTAGCCCTGCACGTTCTGCAGATACAGGGACAAGAAGAACACCGCGCCGAACAGCGCGAAGAAGTCGATGACGACCACCGCGGTGCCGATCGACAGGGACCGATTGGCGAACAGCCGCATCGGCAGCAACGGCTCGGCCGCGCGCAACTCGATCAGCACGAACACCGCCAGCGCCGCCAGGCCCGCCAGCAGCACGCCGAGCGTCCGGCCGGCCAGCCAGCCCCAGTTCTGGGCTTTGATCAACCCGAACACGATCAGGAACAGCCCACCCGACAGCGTGGCGATGCCCGGGATGTCGAGGTGGTGCTCGCCGGCGCTGCGGGTCTCGACGATCGCTCGCGCACCGATCAGTAGCGCGGCGGCCGCGATCGGCGCATTGATGTAGAACACCGACTCCCAGCTGACGTGTTCGACCAGCAGCCCACCCACGATGGGCCCGGCCGCGATCGACACGCACGATGCGGCGCCCCAGATCCCGACGGCGGTGTTGAGCTTCTCCGGCGGGAACGCGGCCCGGACGATCGCCAACGTGCTCGGCATCAGCAGGGCGCCGAACACCCCTTGCAGCGTGCGCAGGGCGATGACGCCGCCGACCGTGCCGATCAGCCCGATGCCCACTGAGGTCGCGGCAAAGCCGACCACGCCGATGAAGAACATCTGACGACGGCCGAACCGGTCGCCGAGCTTTCCGCCGAAGATCAGCAGCGACGCCAGCGCGAGCATGTAGGCGTCGGTGATCCACTGCAGATCCGACAGCGACGCGTGCAGGTCGGTGGCGATGCGCGGGTTGGCGATGGCCACCACCGAGGCGTCGAGGCCGACCATGACGACGCCGATCGAGACGGCGATCAATGTCCACCACGGGTTGCCCCGCATTCCGTCCTGGCTGGGCGCCCGGTGCCGGCCTGCGTGCGTCGGCTCCGGGGCAGTCAGTGTGACGGCCATGTGTGTGCTCCGTTCGTATGTGGAGGGTAGTTACCGCTTACGGGTCTCGAAGATACGCATAAGTGGATGCCTCCCTCCAGTTCGACGGGTAGGGTTGACCTGTGATTTCAGGCGCAGCGCCGGGCGAAAAGGGAGCCAGACCACTTCGCGCCGACGCGAAACTCAACCGCGACCGGATCCTGGCCGCCGCCGCCGAGCTGTTCGCCGAGCGTGGGCTCTCGGTGCCGCTGGAGGAGATCGCCGGCCGGGCCGGGGTAGGAGTGGCGACCCTCTATCGTCGCTTCCCCACCCGCGCAGACCTGGCGGCCGCGGCGTTCGAGCGGAACATGTCGCGCTACACCGAGGCGGTGGATCGCGCGCTGGCCAATCCGAGAGCCTGGGACGGCTTTCGGGCGCTGGTGTTCGAGCTGTGCGAGCTGCAGGCCGGTGACGCCGGCCTGCGTGACCTGTTGACCACTGCATTTCCGGCCACCAGCGCCGTCGAGCAGCGCACCAACGAGACCGTGGACAAGCTCCGCGAGCTCGTCCGGCGGGCGCAAGCCGAAGAAAAGTTGCGGCCCGACGCGGTGGCCGGGGACATCGTCGTCATGCTGATGGCCAACGCCGGGGTGCTCAGGACCACCGGCTCGGCAGCGCCGGATGCCTGGCGGCGGTTCGCGGCGCTGATGGTCGACGCGTTCGGCGCCCGGCCCGAGGTGCCGCTGCCGGCGGCACCGCCCGAGCACGAGTTGCGGCGGTCGATCGCATTGTTGACCGAGGGGCGCTGAAGTACCCGGTACCAGCGTTCCCAGGTAGGATCACCCCCGTGACCATTACTGAGTCGGCGCCGCAGCAGGCAGCACACAAACCGCCGGTGCACACCCGGGCAGTGATCATCGGAACCGGGTTTTCCGGACTGGGCATGGCGATTGCCCTGCAGCGCCAGGGCGTGGACTTCGTGATCCTGGAGAAGGCCGACGACATCGGCGGCACCTGGCGGGACAACAGCTACCCCGGCTGCGCATGCGACATCCCGTCGCATCTGTACTCGTTTTCGTTCGAGCCCAAGCCGGACTGGAAGCACCTGTTCTCCTACCAGCCCGAGATTTGGGACTACCTCAAGGGTGTCACCGACAAATACGGACTGCGCCGCTACATCGAGTTCAATTCGCTTGTCGAGCGCGGACATTGGGACGACGAGGAGTACCGCTGGCATGTGTTCACCGCCGACGGGCGGGAGTACGTCGCGCAGTTCCTGATCTCGGGCGCCGGCGCGCTGCACATCCCGTCGGTTCCCGACATCGAGGGCCGCGACGAATTCCGCGGCGCCGCTTTCCATTCCGCGCAGTGGGACCACGGTGTCGACCTGACCGGCAAGCGGGTGGCGATAATCGGGACCGGAGCCAGCGCCATCCAGATCGTGCCCGAGATCGTCGATCAGGTCGCCGAATTACAGCTCTACCAACGCACCCCGCCGTGGGTGATCCCCCGCACCAACGAGGAATTGCCCGCAGGGCTGCGTCGCGCCCTGGCGAACATCCCCGGTTTGCGCCTTGCGCTGCGCACCGCACTGTATTGGGGCCACGAGGTGGTGGCCTACGGCATGACCAAGCGACCCAGCCTTCTCAAAGTCGGCGAGGCACTGGGCAAGTGGAACATCCGCCGCTCGGTCAAGGATCGCGAACTGCGTCGCAAACTGACCCCGAGCTACCGGATCGGCTGCAAGCGAATCCTGAACTCCTCCACCTACTATCGCGCTGTGGCCGACCCGAAGACCGAGCTGGTCACCGACCACATCAGCCGCATCACGCCCGACGGCATCGTCACCGCCGACGGCACCGAGCGTCACGCCGACGTGATCGTGTTCGCCACCGGCTTCCACGTCACCGACTCCTACACCTACGTCCAGATCAAGGGGATGCACGGCGAGGACCTGGTCGACCGCTGGAACCGCGAAGGCCTTGGCGCACACCGCGGAATCACCGTCGCCGACGTGCCCAACCTGTTCTTCCTGCTGGGACCCAACACCGGGCTGGGACACAACTCGGTGGTGTTCATGATCGAATCCCAGATCCGCTACGTCGCTGATGCGATCGCGGCGTGCGACCGGCTCGGCGCGCGGGCGCTGGCCCCGACCCGCGCCGCCCAGGACCGGTTCAACGAGGAGCTGCAGCGCAAGCTCGCCGGTTCGGTCTGGAACTCCGGCGGGTGCAGCAGCTGGTACCTCGACGAGCACGGCAACAACCGGGTGCTGTGGGGCGGCTACACCTGGCAGTACTGGATGGGCACCCGCTCGCTTCGGCCCGCCGAGTACCAGTTCTTCGGGGTGGGAAGCGCCGCTTCGCCGACGTCGACTGTGCATTGACGGCTTTCAGAGTGCGGTGAGGGCGTGGATTCGGCGATTTTCCCGCCCAGGATGCACTGTCGATGAGCTGCGCCGCCGAGGATGCACACTCGGCGCCCCGGCCCCACTAGAGAGCCACGCTAGGAGACACGCCCCGGCACAAGGTGTTGTGTTGCGGCCGGTTGTCGGACCCCAGGGGTAGTGTTTGAAGTCTCAGCACAGCCGACCATACGTCCTGGTGAAGTGGGGTTCTGGTGACCGAAAAACTGAAGCTGATCGACCGCGTTTCGGCGATCAACTGGAACCGTCTGCAAGACGAGAAGGACGCCGAGGTCTGGGACCGGCTGACCGGGAACTTCTGGCTACCGGAGAAGGTGCCGGTGTCCAACGACATCCCGTCCTGGGGCACGCTGACCGATCACGAAAAGCAGCTGACCATGCGGGTGTTCACCGGCCTGACGCTGCTTGACACCATCCAGGGCACGGTCGGCGCGGTCAGCCTGATCCCCGACGCGCTGACCCCGCACGAGGAAGCCGTCTACACCAACATCGCGTTCATGGAGTCGGTGCACGCCCGCAGCTACAGCAACATCTTCTCCACGCTGTGCTCTACCGCCGAGATCGACGACGCCTTCCGCTGGTCGGAGGAAAACCCCAACCTGCAGCGCAAGGCCGAGATCGTGATGCAGTACTACCGGGGCGACGAGCCGCTCAAGCGCAAGGTGGCCTCCACGCTGCTGGAGAGCTTCCTGTTCTACTCCGGCTTCTACCTGCCGATGTACTGGAGCAGCCGGGCCAAGCTGACCAACACCGCCGACATGATCCGGCTGATCATCCGTGACGAGGCGGTGCACGGCTACTACATCGGCTACAAGTTCCAGCGCGGGCTGGCCCTCGAAGATGCGGCCAAGCAAGCCGAACTCAAGGACTACACCTACGAGCTGCTCTTCGAGCTCTACGACAACGAGGTGGAGTACACCCAGGACCTCTACGACGAGGTCGGGCTGACCGAGGACGTCAAAAAGTTCTTGCGGTACAACGCCAACAAGGCATTGATGAACCTCGGCTACGAGGCGTTGTTCCCGCGCGACGAGACCGATGTCAACCCGGCCATCCTGTCGGCGCTCTCACCCAACGCCGACGAGAATCACGACTTCTTCTCCGGGTCGGGGTCGTCGTACGTGATCGGCAAGGCCGTCGTCACCGAAGACGAGGACTGGGACTTCTAAACGTCAGATCCCTATCCAGACCCACTGCTGTCGACCTCCGTCCCATACCGGGTGGACCGGCCACGGCGACGGGGGCGGCGTTTGCGGGGGCGGCGGCACATCAGGCGGGGCATACATCGGCGCATACGGCGGCGGGGGCGTGTACCACGATGGCGGCGGTGGTGGCGGTTTGCACTCGTTGGTTGCCACAATGTGCGACCAGTTGGGGTCGCATTGCGCTGAGCTGACTCCCGGCGTCACGACCATCGCAGCCGACATCGAAACGACAACCGCGGCGCCGGCGGCCAGACGGCGAACGAACCTCATCATCGCTGCCTCCCGCGAACGATTCCCGACCTTGGCGTACTTCAGCGTATGCCTGTGAGCGGCTTATGAGTTCTGTGAGTTGCGCGCCGCCGAGTGGCGGCGATGGCCGGCCGGCACGACACTGGACTTCGTGGCCACCTCGTCATTCCTGAGTTCGGTACTGCGCTGGCTACAGGCTGGCTATCCCGACGGCGTTCCCGGACCCGACCGGGTACCGTTGCTCGCGCTGCTGCGCAGCACGCCGCTGACCGAAGAGCAGCTCGCCGAGGTGGTGCACAACATCACCGCGAGCAAGTCAAACGGGTTGGCGGACAGCGAGATTGACCACGACGAGATCGCCGAGTTCATCTCCGACATGACCCACTACGACGCCGGCCCGGAAAACATCAGGCGGGTGGCGGCCACGCTGGCCGCGGCGGGGTGGCCGCTGGCCGGGGTGAGCGCCGAGGAGGCCGACGCCTCACAAAGTTGAGGTGTCGATCACGAAGCGGTAGCGCACGTCGCTGGCCAGCACCCGCTCGTAGGCCTCGTTGACGTAGTCGGCTGAAATGACCTCGATTTCGGGCGTCGTGCCGTGTTCGGCGCAGAAGTTCAACATCTCCTGCGTTTCGGCGATACCACCGATCAGTGAGCCGGACACACTGCGGCGCATGTTCACCAGCGGGAAAGCCGGCACGGACATCGGCTGTTCGGGCATGCCGATTTCGACGAGCGTGCCGTCGACGTCGAGCAGCTTGAGGTACTCGCCGAGATCGAGGTTGGCCGACACTGTGTTGAGGATCAGGTCGAAGCCGTTGCGCAGCTTCTTGAACGTGGCCGGGTCGCTGGTGGCGTGGTAGTGGCTGGCGCCGAGCCGCAGGCCGTCTTCCATCTTCTTCAGCGACTGGCTCAGCACCGTGATCTCGGCGCCCATCGCCTTGCCCAGCTTGACGCCCATGTGTCCCAGGCCGCCGAGGCCGACGACCGCGACCCGCTTGCCCGGCCCGGCATTCCAGTGCCGCAGCGGCGAGTACACCGTGATACCCGCGCACAGCAGCGGCGCCGCGGCGTCCAGCGGGAGCGCATCGGGGATGCGCAGCACGTAGTTCTCGTCGACGACGATCGCCTGGCTGTAGCCACCCTGGGTCGGCTCGCCGTCCCGGCCGATGCCGTTGTAGGTGCCGACCATGCCGCCGCCCGTGCAGTACTGCTCGAACCCGGCGCGGCAGCTGCTGCACTGCCGACAGGAGTCGACGAAACAGCCCACGCCGACGCGGTCGCCCACCTTGTACTTGGTCACCTCGGATCCGACGGCCGATACCACGCCGGCGATCTCGTGACCGGGAACCACGGGGTAGTTGGGTTGGCCCCATTCGGCCTTGACCGTGTGGATGTCGGAGTGGCAGATGCCGGCGAACTTGATGTCGATGGCCACGTCGTGCGGGCCGGGATCGCGGCGGTTGATCGTCGTCTTGGTCAATGGTGCGGTCGCCGAGGTGGCGGCATACGCGGAAACAGTGCTCATCGGAATACCTCGTACCTGCGCGTGTCTTAGCAATCGGAATTCAGGGGATGCCCCACAGAATAGCCTAGGTAAGCTATGTATTTCTTCCCCATGAGGGCAACGTCACAAGCGCAGGTCAGTTGATCGGGGCGTTGATCCAGTGCAGGTCGTCGACGATGCCGCGGGCGGCGATCAGGCCCTGCCCGGTCTGCCATATCTCGTTGTTGACGATGAACACCCGGTTGTCGCGGTAGGCGGACAGCTTGCGCCAGGGATCGCTGTCCAGCAGGGCCGGCGCGCGGTTCTTGGCGGCCGGCGAGGCGAACGACACATAGACGATGTCGGCGTCGGCCGCCGAGAAATCGGCGCCGCGGGCCAGGTCGGCGTCGCTGGTGCCGATCTCGATGTACGGCTTGTCGGTGAAGCGCTGCGACGGCGGGCGGTCGACGCCGACGGCGGCCAACACGGTGGCGGGGAAGTTGTCGGAGCCGTACACCCGCACGGCGTTCTCGGTGAATTGCACGATCGACGCCTGGTAGTGAGCGGCGTCGTGGGCGGCGCCGGTCTCGCGGGCCTTGGCGGTGAAGTCGTTGATCAGCGCGTCGGCGGCACCGGCGCGCCCGGTGGCCGCGGCAATAGCGCGCAGGTTGTCCTCCCACGCCGCGCCCGGCGCCGCGGTGAACACGGTCGGGGCGACCTCCGCCAGCCGTGGGTACAGCTGCGGCGTCAACCCCGCAGAGCCCAGGATCAGGTCCGGTTTGGCCGCCGCGATGGCGGCCGGGTCCGGCGCGCTGCGGCTGCCCACGCCTGGCAGGCGGTTCACGATCGTGCCCAGATAGGAGGGCTGGCCCGACGAGCCGTCGGGCAGCGCGGCGGCCACCACCCGGGACTGCAGTCCCAGCGCACACAGCGCGTCCAGCGCGTCGCCGGTGAGCGCGACGATGCGTTGCGGGTCGGCGTGCACGTCGACCACGTCGGGTTGCACGCCCGCGGCGTTGCGGGCCGGGCGCATCGGCGGCCCCGGAGCCGGCGGGGCGGGTTGCGGGGCGCAGGACTCGTCGGGCCGGCGCTGGTTGCCCAGAACCCCCGCGCCGGCGATCTGTGTGGTGCTGGTGATCACCGACCGCGACGCCGGCGGCGCCGGCGTGCCGCCGGGCGAGCCGGACGTGCAGGCCACGGCCGTAAATGCCATTGCCGCCGCGGCCAA
>Ga0070737_10003640_pt1 | contig 16374 bp, 10 predicted proteins | sample Coa_R1_10_FD_66438 | JGI IMG/M metagenome (GOLD analysis project Ga0070737, IMG submission 66438) | Surface soil microbial communities from Centralia Pennsylvania, which are recovering from an underground coalmine fire - Coalmine... | ecosystem: Environmental > Terrestrial > Soil > Unclassified...
CCACCTGCCGTAAACGTCGGCGAACTCGGCCGGGTGGACACGGTGCTGCTGTCCCATGACCAGCACGCCGACAACCTGGACCGGTCGGGCCGCTCCTACCTGGCGCGAGTCCCGCTGACGCTCACTACCCGGACGGGCGCGGCGCGGCTGACGGCCGAAGGGGCGGCCGCCATGGGGCTGGCGCCGTGGGAGTCCACCGACCTCGAACGGCCAGGCGGCGAGCTGCTGCGGGTCACCGCGGTTCCCGCGCGGCATGGCCCGGAAGGATGCGAGCCGATCAGCGGCGAGGTCACCGGGTTCGTGCTGACCGCGCCCGGCCTGCCCGCCATCTACCTGAGCGGCGACAACGCCTGGCTCGGCGCGGTCGAGCAGGTGGCGGAGCGCTTCGGCCCGATCGGCATAGCGGTGCTGTTCGCGGGCGCTGCCCGGATTCCGGGCCGGTTCGACGGAGCGCTGCTCACCCTGGACAGCGAACTAGCCGCCGAAGCGGCGCGAATCCTAGACGCTGGCGCCGTGGTCCCCGTGCACTACACCGGCTGGCAGCATTTCACCGAGGGCGGCGCCAGCCTGCACGCGGCCTTCGGACGGGTCGGCCTCGCCAGCCGGCTCGTGCTGCTCGCCCCCGGAGAGCAGGCTGACCTGGGCTCTGGCCGTCTCTAGCGATGTCTGCCGGGTGGGCGCACCTGATAAAGGCCACGACTGGCCCGCCGCGCTAACCCGCCGCGCCGCCGGGGCCGGCGGATCAGCTTACCTGACGGGCAGTCTCCCGGACGGCCTCGTCGATATCTTCCGGGCTCACATTGAGTTCCTTGGCGACGTGCTTCTCCGCCTTCAGCGCGGCCTTGTCCAGGGCGTGCTGGACCTTGCTCTCCCCGATCACCACCAGGGCGGCCTGGCCGGCATCGATAATGTCCCCGAACTCCTTGACGTCCGCCCGGGACATGCCACGCCACAGATGGCCGCTGACCCCGCCGACGGCCGCGCCCACCAGGGCAGTGCCGATGACCGAGGGCGGGAACAGGATGCCGATCACCGCGCCCGCCGCCGCGCCGCCCCAGGCCCCGTGCCGCGTGGCCATCTCGTCCTTGCTGACATGCACCTTGCCCCTGTCGTCCTTGGTGACCACGGCGGCGTCGTACGTCCCGACCGCCCCCATGGAGTGCAGGTCCCTCACGATCTGGTAGTCATCGCGGGCTTGGCTCTTGTCCTGATAGGTGCCGATATAGACGAAAACTGCTTCCGGCTTTGCCATGTCCTGCTCCTCCAGGCAGATGTCATCCGAACTGGCAAGTCCAGGCTTGCCTGCCCGGCTGTCCGGGCACATCACCCGCCCGGGAGGATCCGGCTCGCAGCCGCCGCCCCGGTCAGCCCGTAACACGAGCAACGGCTGCGGGGGAGTCGCGGCGGTCCGTTCGGGGGAACGGATTTTTGTGAGCGCCAGCCAGCCGACCAGCGCTAGCGGGTAGACGAAGTAGCCGAACCGGGTGGAGGGGTCGAGGACGAACACCACCGTGTAGCCCACCGCCAGCCGCCACGCGGCGTCCCGCGCGTCACGCGGAGGACGCATGATGACCCAGGCGGCGAACGCCACGACGGCCAGCACCATCAGCGCCACCGCGGCCAGGTGGCCGACCGTGCCGATGCTGGCGACCAAATGGCCGGGAAGGGGACTCGCCGCGGGCGTCTTGTGCTTGGTGAGGCCGAGAGGAAAGTCAAGCAGGTTCTGCCTGACGGCCTTGACAGCGTCTGGCGTGGCCAGCGCGTCGGGTGCCGCTAGCAGCGCCAGGATGCCGGTCGCCCCCACCGCTGTGACGGTGAACCGGGCGGCGGCGCGCGGAGCGTACCGGATCCACGCCATGACGGCGAGCACGGGTACCGCCGCCCACGCCGTGGACTTCATCGCGCAGCCCACGGCCAGCACCAGAGCGGCCCGCAGCAGCTTGCCGCGGCCGGCCCACGCCAGCGCGAGGCACAGCATCGCGATGACCGGCGGATCGGTGATGCCGAGTGCCAGCGGGTAGGCGATCACCGGAGAGGCGAGGGCGAGTGCGGTCAGCACGGCGACGCGGCGGCGGCAGTCGGCGCAGTCATGGAGCTTGTGCGGCGAGATGACCGCGAACGCCGTGGCGAGCAGCACGCTCGTGGTCAGCGCGACCCAGGTCCGCGGGTCACCGAGCACGCCGGAAAGGCCAGCCGAGCGCGGCAGCCCGAAGAGCTCCATGACCGGCAGGTAGGGGTTGTACGCCTTCCAGTCCGATAGCTGGCTCGGCGGGAGGTAAGGCGTACCGTACTTCAGCAGGTGAGCCGCTGACCGGCCGAGGACCAGCACCTCGGCCGTGGCGGGCACTCGCGTCACAAGCCAGAACAGCGGCGCGACGAGCGCTCCGCCGACAGCCACGACAAGGGTCAGCAGCCAGCCCTCGGTGAACCACAGCAGCATCGTGGTCACCGCGTAGGCTCCGAATGCCCAGACGCCCCAGGCGCTGTCCGCGTGGCCGGCGAAAACCGCCATCGCCCCCGCGTAGATTGTGAAGGCCCCAAACCATGCCGCGATTACGCGGCGCCCGGGCCAGGCCGCGTGTGCGGGTTCCTGCCCCGTTGCCTGGGCGCCGTTAGCCCCTGCCACCCACACAGTATCCATGCTCCCCGACAGTAAAGTCACCAGCGGCCCGGCCGCATCGGCCGCGGTACGTACGCCTTGAGGGGGAGGTGCAGGCGCCGGTGCGGCAACGTTCAGGGAAGCCGCCAGTCGACCGGCTCGGCGCCTTGGCGCTCCAGAAGCTGGTTTGCCCTGCTAAACGGGTGTGTGCCGAAAAAACCGTGGTTAGCGGACATGGGGCTGGGATGGGCGGACTCGATGCGCGGGACGTCACCCAGGAGGGGGGCGACGTTGCGCGCGTCCCGGCCCCACAAGATGGCGACGAGCGGTTTTCCCCTGGCGGCCAGCGCGTGGATCGCGTGTTCGGTGATCTCCTCCCAGCCCTTGCCGCGATGTGAGCCGGGCTTGCCCGGCTCAACGGTAAGAACCTTGTTGAGCAGGAGTACCCCGCGCTCAGCCCACGGGGTGAGGTCACCGTTAGACGGGGCGGGGTAACCGAGATCCTCCGAATACTCGCGGAAGATGTTGACCAGGCTGCCGGGCAGCCGCTTGACCTTCGGGCTGACGGAAAAGGCGAGGCCGACCGGATGTCCCGGCGTCGGATAGGGATCCTGGCCGACGACGAGGACCTTGACCTCGTCGAACGGCTGCTTGAAGGCTCTCAGCACGAACTCGCCGGCGGGCAGGTATCTCTTGCCGCTCGCGATCTGCTCGCGGAGGAAGTCGCCCATCCGCGCGATCTGGCCCTGGACCGGCTCCAGCGCGGTGGCCCAGCCCGCCTCGACGATATTGGCCAACGGCTCTGGCATGGGGTGACTCTAGCGCCTTCGGATAATGCCGCGTGGCGCGGCGCGGAGAAGACGAGCAGAGGTGCCCGCCAGCAGGCTGGCGGGCACCTCTCGCTATTTGCCATCCGGCCCCTGCGGCTGGCTCGCGCCGCGGTTGCCGGACCGAGGCCGGGGCTTACCAGCCCTGGTTCTGCTCTTGGTCCTGGTATCCGCCCTGGCCGCCCTGGTTGGGGTCCTGGTATCCGCCCTGGGCCGGGTCGCCGCCCTGGGCCGGGTCGCCGCCCTGGGCCGGGTCCTGGTATCCGCCCTGGGCCGGGTCGCCGCCCTGGGCCGGGTCCTGATATCCGCCCTGGCCTTGGGCGGCCTGGTTCGGGCCTTGGGCGCCGCCCTGCTGGCCGACCCAGTTCTGCGCGTCCCGGACGCCCTCGTTTACCTGGTTGCCGAACCGATCACCGGTCGCCTGGTCGGCTTCGTTCCCGAGCTCATTCAGGCCCTTGTCGGCAAGGTTCGGGTCTTTGTGTGCCAGATCCTCGGCTTCGTTCTCGGCCTTGTCGAAGATGCCCATGGTTCTCCCCGTTATCATTCGGTGAATGCCGAACTATGCCGACATGTCCCTTTTAGCTCCCGGCCGCGGCCGGTGTTGCCTGCCCTACCCGCGGCAGTTCTGCTTACACGCCAGCGCGGCGGCGGCTACAGTCGCCGATGTCGTCGGCTGATCCATGCCCGTGCCGTGAACGGCAAGACCGGAGGCAACCTCAAGGCGCCCGCGGCTTCCTTTACTGCCGGTTTGACCGTAATGCCGGGACCTAAGGTGGGGGCCTGGGGCGGAACTCCCCTAGGCCACCCGGCCACTATGGACTTATATGGCACTCATGGTCCTAGCCGCCTGGCCGAGGCTGTTTGCTTGCGCCCGTAGCGGACCCGCGGACCGCCATCCCGGCCTGCTTCGCGGATGCGCATTAGCCGCGGGTGCTGAACCGCATCGGCATTCCGGACGATCACCCGTAAAGCGGGTGTCGGCATCGCGAAGGCGGCATTCACGGGTTGCGCGCAGTGAGCAGGGTGGAGCTAGAGTGTGAACCGCGTGGCCGCCCCGTTAGCGGGAGGCGCTGTGAGCAGGGCCTTATCTGTCTGGCGTCCGCGAAGCCATGCCAGATGAGGGTCCGGCTCGCCGGGCATGCCGAAGAGGCTGCCGGGGTCGCGAGAAGGCGGGGTCGCGAGAAGGCGGGGCCGCGAGAAGGCGGGGCCGCGAGAAGGCGGGGCCGCGAGAAGGCGGTAGCGACAGAAAAGGCGGTAGCGACAGAGGCTAAGGAGGCCGGCTACGGAGGTGTAGCTGTGTCCCGCGGGTGGCACGTACCCGGTAAACGGGCTCACGGGTAGTACGGAGCTGGTAAAAAGGGGTAACCTGCGCATGCTGGTCGCGGGATACGGGGCGGACGTCATCGTCTGTCGCCGTGGGTGCTCTGCATAGAGCCAGACACAGGGAACGATGGGGCCCATGAAAGGACGTGTGCTAGTCGTCGATGACGACGCGGCGCTCGCGGAGATGCTCGGCATCGTGCTCCGCGGCGAGGGGTTCGAGCCTACGTTCGTATCCGACGGGGACAAGGCACTTGAGGTCTTCCGTGAGACCCGGCCCGATCTGGTGCTGCTCGACCTGATGCTGCCCGGTTCGGACGGGATCGATGTGTGTCGTCAGATCAGGGGCGAGTCGGGCGTGCCGATCGTCATGCTGACGGCGAAGACCGACACCGTGGACGTGGTCCTGGGGCTTGAGTCCGGGGCGGACGACTACATCCTCAAGCCGTTCAAATCCAAGGAACTCGTCGCCCGGATCCGGGCCCGGCTGCGCCGGACGGATGAGCCGGCGCCGGAGATGCTGCAAATCGGGGACGTGACGATCGACGTGGCCGGCCATTCGGTCAAGCGGAACGGCGAGACGCTCAGCCTTACGCCGCTGGAGTTCGACCTGCTGGTCGCGCTCGCCCGCAAGCCAAGGCAGGTGTTCACCCGTGAGGTGCTGCTCGAGCAGGTCTGGGGTTACCGGCACGCGGCGGACACCCGGCTGGTGAACGTGCACGTACAGCGGCTCCGGGCCAAGATCGAGCGGGATCCTGAGCATCCGGAGATCGTGGTCACGGTCCGCGGCGTGGGATACAAGGCGGGACCTGGCTGATCCTGGGATGGAGCGGTCACCGGTTAACCCTGACGCGGTCGGCACGCCCGTCGCGCCGCCCGCCGTGGCCGCGCCTTCCGTCGTATCCGCGTCACCGCCGGCCGCGCCCGTGTCACCGCCGGCCGCGCCCGCGCCAGCCCACGCGACGACGGTCCTGGGAACGGCACCCCCGGCGGCCCCCCGGGCGGCAGCCCACCCGAGAGCAACCGTCCCGGGGGAAACCTCCCAGGAGGCGGCCGCTCCGGGAGGGGCGCCGCGGGCAGCGGCGACCGCGGCAGCGCAGCGGGACATTCGCGAGCCGTGGGAGATGGCGCTGCGCCGCAGGAAATGGGTCCGCTGGGTGGTCAGCTGGCTGCCGCACCGGCTGACGATCCTGATCCGCACCATCCTGCGCTGGGAACACTCGGTCATCGCCAGGGCGAAGCAGCGCTGGCACCGGAGCCTGCAACTGCGGGTCGTCGGCACCACGCTGGTGATCTCCGCCACGATGATCGCCGTGCTCGGCTTCTTCCTCACCGAGCAGATCCAGGTTGGCCTGCTGCTGAACGCCGAGAAGACCGCGCGGTCCCAGGCGCTCGCCGAGCTGAACACGGCACGGTCGCTTACCGGCCTGACCCAGGACCGGCCGAACCCGGAGGGCGCCCTGCGGTTCATGATCGACGCCTACCGGGCGCTGCAGCCAACGAGCAGCGCGACCACCACGTACTACGTGGTGGTCGGGCTGAACGCCGACCTCGTGCACAACCCGGGGTTCGTCCAGTGGGAGACCGGCGTCGACCCAGCGCATACGCTGCCGCCCGCGCTCGTCGCCGATGTCCAGCAAGAGCAGACCGCGGAAGAGCAGGGCGGCAAGGCGGAGAGCCTGCTGTACTACGCCCCGACCACGCTGGTGTTCCAGGGCAGCGAGCAGAGCGAGCCGGCGATCGCGGTCGGCGCGCCGCTCGGGAACTGGTACCAGCTCTACTTCGTGTTCCCGCTCGACCAGCAGCAGCAGACGCTCCAGTTCGTGCAGACCACGCTGATAGGCGTCGGGATCGCGCTCGTCGCCCTGCTCGCCGCCATCGTCTCGCTGGTCACCCGCTGGGTAGTGCTGCCAGTCCGGCACGCGGCGCGGGCGGCGCAGCGCCTGTCCGCGGGACGGCTCGAGGAGCGGATGGCGGTCGGCGGCGCGGACGACCTCGGTTCGCTGGCCACGTCCTTCAACGACATGGCGGACAGCTTGCAGGAGAAGCTGCGCGAACTCGAGGAGCTGTCCAGGGCGCAACGGCAGTTCGTCTCGGACGTGTCGCACGAGCTGCGCACGCCGATGACGACCATCCGGATGGCCGCGGAGGTCCTCTACGAGGCGAGGGAACAGCTCGACGCCGCCGCGGCCCGTTCGGCCGAGCTCTTGCAGAGTCAGACCGAACGGTTCGAGGTACTGCTCACGGACCTGCTGGAGATCAGCAGGCACGACGCCAACGTCGCCACGCTGGACGCCGAGCCCGCGGACATGTGCGACATCGCGCGCCGCAGCGCCGACGACGCACAGCAACTCGCCGAGCGGCGCGGCTGCCGCATCGAGTTCCGGCTGCCCGCGGAGGCCTGCATGGCCGAGGTAGACCGGCGGCGGGTGGAGCGGATCCTGCGCAACCTGCTCGTCAACGCGGTGGAACACGGCGAGGGCAAGGACGTGGTGGTGACGGTGGCCGCCGACAGCGACGCTGTCGCGGTCGCCGTCCGCGACCATGGCGTGGGCCTCGGCCCCGGGGAAGAGCAGCTGGTTTTCGAGCGGTTCTGGCGCGCGGACCCGGCGCGGGCCCGGACCACCGGCGGTACCGGGCTCGGCCTGGCTATCGCGCTGGAGGACGCCCGGCTGCACGGGGGATGGCTGCAAGCGTGGGGCGAGAAGGGCCGCGGCTCGGTGTTCCGGCTGACGGTTCCGCGGGTGGCGGGACACCCGATCGCCGGTTCGCCCCTGCCGCTCGGGCCGGATGAGGCGGAGGTCGTCACCAGCGCCCTGGAGGCCGACCTGACGGGCGGCGCTCGTGGGTAGCGGTGTCCCGTCCCGGTGCCGTCCGGCCCGGCGGCCCGGTGCCCGGCGGCCCGTGCTCGCGGTGCTCGCCACGCTGGCCGTCGCGGCGTTCGCCGCGGGGTGCGTCTCCATGCCAGGCGGCGGTCCGGTGCTGTCGTACACCGTCACTCAGGGAGCCGGCGCGCAGGGCCAGCCCTTCCCGCAGATGTACCTGCCGCCGCCGGGTAACGGCTGGAAGCCGGAGCAGATCGTCCAGGGATTCCTCACCGCTTCGGCCAGCTTCGCGGACGGGCAGCAGCTGGCGCGCGAATACCTCACGCCGCAGTTCAGCCGCGCGTGGCATCCGAACTGGTCGGCGACGGTATTCAGCAACGGCCCCGTCGTCAGGCCGGCGGTCTATCACGGCGCCGGCCCCCGGCAGGAGGCGCGGGTCGTCGTCACCGGAACGGTGCAGGCGAACCTGTACGGATCCGGCAGCTACGCGGTCCCCCGGGCCAAGTCCCAGGCAGGGCCGGTACCGTTCACGTTCACCCTGGTCAGGGACAATGGCCAGTGGCGGATCTCCAGCGCGCCGCCGGTACTGCTGCTCACCAGCGACCTGTTCAAGGACGCCTACCAGCTGCGGAACCTGTACTTCTTCGATCCCGCGGATCATTCCCTGGTGCCGGACCCGGTGTACGTGCCGCTGCGGGCCACTCCGGCCGACTTGATGAACGGGCTGGTGAACGACCTGATCACCCCGCCGCGGGACTGGCTGTCCCGTGGTGCCACCAATACCGCATTCCCGCCCGGTACCAAGCTGCTCGGCGACGTCACGCTGGACGGCGGCACCGCGTCCGTAGACCTGGGCGGCGCCATAGCCAAGATCCCGGCCCGCGCGGTGACTCAGGTGATGCAGCAGGTGTCCGCGCAGTTGTGGTGGACGCTGTCCGGCTCCGGCCAGGGGGGCCCGGCGGTGCAGTCGATCCAGGTGTCCGTCAACGGCAAGCCGTGGCTCCCGCCGGACAGCGAGGAGAACCCGGTGCAGCACCAGGTTCTCTACAGCCCGCCCGCGGGCGCGAACAGCGTGTTCTATTACCTGGACGGAGCCGGGAACCTGTGGAGCCGCGACGGCGCCCAGGCCAAGCCGGTCAAGGTCGCCTACATCGGCCCGGGCTATTCGCAGATCGCGGTGTCACCGGATCGCCGGTACCTGGCCGCCCTGCGCGATGGCTCGCTGTTCATCGGGCCGGTCCGCGGGCCGCTGTCCAAGCGGGAGGGCACCGGGTACACCACGATGAGCTGGGATCCGGCGGGCAACCTGTGGGCGACGACGGCTGGCCAGATCGTCATGCTGCGCGGCGCGGCGAATCCGGGGCAGTCGCAGGGCCAGCCGGTCGATGTGACCGTGGTGAACTCAGACGGCATCACCCCGGCCGCCGGACCGTTCACCGCCCTCCGGGTCGCGCCGGACGGCGTGCGGGTGGCGATCATCGGCAGCGGCACGGACCTGGATTTCGGCGCGATCGTCTGGGAGCCGGGTGCCCGTGCCAGGCAGGCGGTCATCAAGATCATGCTCTCGCCGTTCTCCGTCTCCGGAACGGGCGCCACCACGTTCAGCGCGGTGACCTGGTACGGTCCGGACAACGTGATCACGCTCGGCGGTCCGGGGGACGCGCTGACCGAGTACCCGGTCGACGGCGGTACTTCGACATCGCTCCCGGCGGAGCCGCACATCCAGTCGATCACGGCCAGTTCCGGGGCCGCGCTGATCGCCGGGCTGGAAAGGGGCGGCATCGCGGCCGACGCCAGCCTCTCCGGATCGTGGATGAGCGTCCCCGGGGCGACGACCGGCATCTCTCCGGTTTACCCGGGGTGACCGGCCGCGGGTGTGCCCGGGGTGACCGGCTGCGACATTCCCGCCTAAAGAGTTCGCTATGTGAATTATGAGCGGTTTGTGACTGATGTACCCCCTGACATTTCGCTCGTAGCGAGCTAGCGTTCATGCATGGCACTCGCCCGGGTCCGTGGTTGCGCCGGGCGGGCCCTCCCGGCAGCAGGAGGGTCCACCTGGCAAGCCGATGCCAGCCGCAGGCGAAACGGCCCACGTAAGGCGACTTCTCGTCGACCGATCACGGTGCGGCTTAGAGGTAAGTCCTGCCCCGACGGGGAATACCGAGTTCCCCGCCCCGGGAGAAGGGCAGTAGTGGCTACAGAGGCCGCGAACCCCTCAGCAGGCGGATGTGGGGGCGAAGACCAGGTCGGCCGGGCGAGTGCCCTTCCATCGCTCAGCTCCAGCCGTAAGGGGATCGAGATGGACATCACCTTCAAGGGCAGGCACACCAGCGTCCCGGAGCGCTTCCGGAGGCACGCCGCGGGCAAGCTGGCCAAGCTCGAGAAGCTCGATCAGAAGGCGCTCCGGATCGATGTAGAGGTGTCCAAGGAACGGAACCCGCGGCAGGCCGACCGAAGTGAGCGGGTCGAGCTCACGATCAGATCCAGGGGCCCGGCGATCCGGGCCGAGGCCGCCGCCGACGACCGGTACGCGGCACTCGACCTCGCGTTCGCCAAGCTCGAGGGGCGGTTGCGCAGGGCGTCGGAGCGGCGCAAGGCCCGCCATGCCGATGTCTCGATCCGGTCGGTGGAGGTGGCAGCCGCCGTGACCGCGCCGCAAGACGGGCGCGGGGCCGCGACGGCCGGCACAGCGGACCGCCCGGCCGGGGAAACCGCCCTCCCCGCGGACACGGGGGTCCTTGATGGCGCGCGCGGGCGGCGCAGGCTTAACGGGCGCGCCCGCCCGGAGGCAGTCCTCCCCCTGCCGGCGATGCCGGGTGACCCGGAATACCCTTACCGGGACGAGGCCGACCCTGAGGCGGCCTCGTCCGGCCTGGTGCCGATCCAGATGGAGGGCGACGGCCCGCTGGTCGTCAGGGAGAAGCTCCACACGTCGCGCCCGATGACCATCGATCAGGCGCTCTTCGAGATGGAACTCGTGGGGCACGATTTCTACGCGTTCCGCGACAGCCAATGCGGCCTGTTCAGCGTGGTCTACCGCCGCCGCGGCTACGACTACGGTGTCATCCGCCTGGTAGAGGACGCCGTGGAGCGCTAGGCCGCCCAGCCCGGCGCACCCGTGGCCGGGTGCCCAGCCTCCGGAAGTCCCGCGGGAGCGTTGGGCATGGGGAGACGGGCAGCCCCCCCGCCGGGAGCCACCGGGGGCTCTGCGCCGGGGCGGCCCCCCGCCGGGAGCCACCGCGGGGGGCTTTGCCCCGGGGGGAGGCAGAGCCCCCGCGGGGAGCCACCGTGAGGGCTCTGCCGCCCGGGGTGTATAGAGTCCTATTCTGTGCGTGAGCGGCGAATGGAGCGGAAGGAGCGGCCGTGACCGATCGGCCCAGGACGGCCCCTGGCTCAGCCGGGACGATAGCGACCGGGCAGCCGACGGCTGGCGCGCACCCCAGAGCCGGTACGGTGCCCCGGCCAGGGGCGGGCGCGCCGGAGTCGGCGTCTGGCCTGCCCCCCGCGCCGGCGGCCGGAGGCTCGGAGCCGGGCGGCGATGCCGCGCAGGGCACCGACCCGATCCGGGTGCTCATCGCGGACGACCATGCCCTGTTCCGCCGCGGGCTTGAGATGGTCCTGGAGGAAGAGGACGGCATCGAGCTCATCGGCCAGGCATCAGACGGCGCCGAGGCGGTGCAGATCGCCAGCGAGGCGGTGCCCGACGTGGTGCTGATGGACATCCGGATGCCGAAGACCACGGGCATCGAGGCCGCGCGGCAGATGAAAGAGGTCGCGCCGAGCGCGAAGATCGTGATGCTGACGATCAGCGACGAGGAAGAGGACCTCTTCGAGGCGATCCGGGCCGGCGCGAGCGGCTACCTGCTCAAGGACATCCCGCTGGATGAGGTGGCCGAAGCGGTCCGCGCGGTGCACGGCGGCCAGTCGCTGATCAACCCGTCGATGGCCGGCAAGCTGCTCACCGAGTTCGCCGCCCTCGCCCGGCGGGACGCCGAGGAGGAACCGGCCAAGCACGCGCCCGCGCCGAAGATCACCGAGCGCGAGATGGAGGTGCTGCGGCTCGTCGCCCGGGGGATGAACAACCGCGACATCGCCAAGGAGCTGTTCATCTCCGAGAACACCGTGAAGAACCACGTGCGGAACATCCTGGAGAAGCTACAGACCCATTCCCGGATGGAGGCCGTGATGATCGCGGTGCGGGAAAAGCTGATCGAGATCAGCTGACGCCCGGGGGACGCCCCTCCCGGAACCCCGGCTGCGCGCTCGGATCTGACCGGGCGCGCTAGGCGACCCCTTCGGTCCGCAGCGCCGCCGCGAGCGGCTGGGCCAGGTGAGACGGCGACGTCCGTTCGGCATGGACCACATCGCATCCCACCCAGGAGGCGGCTTCGGCGAGCGCACGGGCCATGGGCGCGGCGGCGGCCGGCTTTTCCAGCATCACGTGCCTGGCGACCAGCGTCTTGCCGCTGCGCGCCGGATCCACCCGGCCGATGATCCGGCCCCCGGCGAGCAGCGGCATCGTGTAGTACCCGTGTACGCGCTTCTCCTTCGGCAGGTAAGCCTCAAGCGCGTGCTTGAAGCCGAACATCCGCAGCGTCCGCTTCCGGTCCCAGATCAGCGAGTCGAACGGGGACAGCAGCGTGGTGCGGTGGGTGCCCCGGCCGCCCATGTCGAGCCATGCCAGCGCCCGTGGGTCGGCCCAGGCGCGCAGCGGGCGCCTGCCGCCCGCGACCGTGACCGGGGTCAGCCCAGCGGCCGCGGCGGCCGCGTCGAGGTTCCCGCCGACGCCCCGCACGGGGCCGTGCCAGTTCAGCCGCTGGTACTCGATGAGGTCCGCGTGCGTTGCCACGCCGAGGGCACGGGTGGTCACGCCGGCGAGGTAGGCCAGGCACTCTTCGTCGCTCGGCTCGTATTCGAGCAAGGCCTTAGGGATGACGCGTTCTGGCAGGTCGTAGACGCGCCGCCACCCGGTCCTGCGCACGCAGACCGCCTGGCCGGTGTCGAGCAGCCACTCGACGGCGATCTTCGCTTCCGACCAGTCCCACCACGGGCCGCCTGCCTTGGCCCCGCCCAGCTGAGTCGCGGTCAGCGGTCCCTCGCTTCTCAGCCGCGCCAGCACCTCGGCGCACGCGCGCTGCGGCACCTCGTGCCAGCGCTGGCCCCGCGCCGCGATCGCGCGCCGCCGCCACGCGTAGTACGGCCAGTGCTCAAGCGGCAGCACGCAGGCCGCGTGCGCCCAGTATTCGAACGTGGCCGGCTTGTCCGCCGGCCAGTACGCGCTTTCCACGGCGTCCCGCCCGACCGGGCCGAGCCGGGCGTACGCCACCAGTTCGTGCGACCGGGCGAGCACGCTGATCGTGTCGAGCTGGACCGCGCCGACCCGCCGCAGCATCCCGGCGACGCCGCCGCGCCGCCCGTCCCGGCCTATGAACCCCTGTGCGAAAAGGGTGCACCGCCGCACCTCGTCCGGACTTAGCCGCCGTCCGCCGCGGGCTGGTCTTTCCTCATCATCCCGAACGGACGCGGCATTCTCCTGCACGTCCCCGACTGTACCGAGGAGGTGCGACATTTACGGCGGACGCTGGCGGCAGGGCGGCAGTCCCCGCGGCGTCCGCCGGCTGACCAGGCCGTCGGTTTAGTACCAGTCGTCGAAGGTCTTCGCGAACAGCGTCATGATGCAGCCGACGGCCACGATTCCCACGCCGAGCCAGAACGCCCACCACGTGGGGTGCGGCACCATCGCGACGGCGCCGACGATGAACCCGATGACGATGATGGTGACCGCGGCCCAGGAGACGGGCTTGCCGTGGTGATGGGCTTCCGGGGCGGCGTGCGCCAAGGTTCCCCCAGTACCGGTGCCCTGCACGGTACCTGATGCCTGCTCGGCCACGACTCCTCCTCCAACTACCTATGCTGAGGCTGTCATGAAAATACCCTAACGAGGCCGGGGAGGTCGCAGCGGCCCCGGAGCCAGGGGGCAGCGCCGGCGGACAGCGCCGGGCGGACAGGACCGGGGAACCCAGGGAAGGGAACCCAGGGAACATCGCCGGGGAGAGCTTCGTTGCCGCGTCGTGGCCGCTACGCGGCGTGAGCCGCGAATAGTTCCCAAGACCTTCAAACGTAGGCTCGGTTTCGTGTCCCGTCTCGCCTACCATGACTTGCGAGGCGTGTTCAGCCCAACCGATCCGCAAGGAGCACGACGAAAAGTGCCAGCCATCCTAGACAGCATCCTTCGCGCGGGCGAAGGCAAGATCCTGCGTCAACTCAAGCGGATCAGCGAGCAGGTCAACTCCGTCGAGGACGACTTCGTCGCCATGAGCGATGCCGAGCTCCGCGCGATGACCGACGAGTTCAGGCAGCGTTACGCCGACGGGGAAACGCTCGACGATCTGCTCCCCGAGGCGTTCGCGACCGTCCGCGAGGCGGCCCGGCGCACCCTCGGCCAGCGCGCCTTCGACGTGCAGCTGATGGGGGCCGCGGCCTTGCACATGGGCAACATCGCGGAGATGCGCACCGGCGAGGGAAAGACGCTCACCGCCGTCTTCCCCGCCTATCTGAACGCCCTCGCGGGCAAGGGCGTGCACGTCGTCACCACCAACGACTACCTGGCCAAGCGCGACGCCGAGTGGATGGGCCGGATACACCGCTTCCTCGGCCTGGAGGTCGGGGTGATCCTCGCCGAGATGGCGCCGGCCGACCGCAAGCGCGCCTACGCCGCGGACGTCACCTACGGGACGAACAACGAGTTCGGCTTCGACTACCTGCGCGACAACATGGCCTGGTCGCTCGATGAGTGCGTCCAGCGCGGCCACCACTACGCGATCGTCGACGAGGTGGACTCGATCCTCATCGACGAGGCGCGGACCCCGCTGATCATCAGCGGGCCCGCGGAGCAGAACTCCCGGTGGTACACGGAGTTCGCCAAGATCGCGCCCCGGCTGCGCCGCGGCGAGAACGGCGAGGGCGACTACGAGGTCGACGAGAAGAAGCGGACGGTCGGCATCCTGGAGGCGGGCGTCGAGAAGGTCGAGGACTGGCTCGGCATCGACAACCTGTACGACCCTGTCAACACGCCGCTGGTCAGCTTCCTGAACAACGCGCTCAAGGCCAAGGAGCTGTTCAAGCGGGACAAGGACTACGTCGTGATGAACGGCGAGGTCCTGATCGTGGACGAGTTCACCGGCCGCATCCTGCACGGGCGCCGGTACAACGAGGGCATGCACCAGGCCATCGAGGCCAAGGAAGGCGTGCCGATCAAGGACGAGAACCAGACGTTCGCCACGATCACGCTACAGAACTACTTCCGCCTCTACGAAAAGCTGGCCGGCATGACCGGTACGGCGATGACCGAGGCCAACGAGTTCTATCAGATCTACAAGCTCGGTGTCGTCCCGATCCCGACCAACAAGCCGATGATCCGCATCGACGAGACCGACGTGATCTATCAGACGGCGCAGGCCAAGTTCGAGGCGGTCGTCGAGGACATCGCGGAGCGGCACGCGGCCGGGCAGCCGGTCCTGGTCGGCACCACGAGCGTGGAGAAGTCCGAGCTCCTGTCGACGATGCTCAAGCGGCGCGGCATTCCGCACCACGTGCTGAACGCCAAGTACCACGAGCAGGAGGCTGCGATCGTCGCCCAGTCCGGGCGGCTGGGCGCGGTCACCGTGGCCACGAACATGGCCGGGCGCGGTACCGACATCATGCTGGGCGGCAACCCCGAGTTCATCGCGGACATGGAGTTGCACCAGCGGGGACTGTCGCCGGTCGACACCCCGGAAGACTACGAGGCCGCCTGGCCGGAGGCGGTCGCCAAGGCCAAGGCCGCGGTGGCCGCCGAGCACGAGCAGGTCGTGGCGGCCGGCGGCCTGTACGTGCTCGGCACCGAACGGCACGAGTCGCGCCGCATCGACAACCAGCTTCGCGGACGTTCCGGCCGCCAGGGCGACCCGGGCAAGAGCCGGTTCTACCTGTCGCTCCAAGACGATCTGATGCGGATGTTCAACTCCGAACGGGTCGCGGCGATCATGGACCGGCTGAACATCCCGCCCGACGTCCCGGTAGAGAACAAGGTGGTGTCGCGCGCGATCAGGTCCGCGCAGGCCCAGGTCGAGCAGCAGAACTTCGAAATCCGCAAGGACGTACTCAAGTACGACGACGTGCTCAACCGGCAGCGCCAGGTCATCTACGGCGAGCGGCGCAAGGTGCTCGAGGGAGCCGACCTGCACGAGCAGATCCGCTCCATGATCAACGAGGTGATCGCCGGCTACGTGGCGGGCGCCACCAGCGAGGGGTACCCGGAGGAGTGGGACCTGGAGAAGCTGTGGCGGGCGTTCAGGCAGCTTTACCCGATCTCGCTGCGCATCGACACGGTGATCGAAGAGGCCGGCGGCGACAAGTCCGGGCTTTCGGCCGCCTTGATCACGGAGATGGTGCAGGAGGACGCCCAGGCCGCCTATGACCGGCGCGAGCAGGAGCTGACGCCGGAGCTGATGCGGGAGATCGAGCGCCGGGTGGTGCTATTGGTGCTCGACCGCAAGTGGCGCGAGCACCTGTACGAGATGGACTACCTCCGCGAGGGCATCGGCTTGCGTGCGATGGCGCAGCGCGACCCGCTGGTCGAGTACCAGCGGGAGGGCTACGACATGTTCAACGCCATGATGGACGGCATCAAGGAGGAGTCGGTCGGGAACCTCTTCAACCTCCAGTTCGAGGTCCAGGAGAACCCGATCGTCGAGGAGGTCCCGGCCGGCGCGCCGCCCGCCGCGTTCGGCGGCGGAGCCGCCCCGCCCGGGACCGTGCCCGC
>Ga0070737_10003642_pt1 | contig 16365 bp, 11 predicted proteins | sample Coa_R1_10_FD_66438 | JGI IMG/M metagenome (GOLD analysis project Ga0070737, IMG submission 66438) | Surface soil microbial communities from Centralia Pennsylvania, which are recovering from an underground coalmine fire - Coalmine... | ecosystem: Environmental > Terrestrial > Soil > Unclassified...
CCGTGAGCGCGGCGGTGGTGGCCAGCCCGTCGGACCAGACCGCGGCAACGTCGCGGTGGTCGCCCGCCGTTGGCCCGAACCTCGCCTGGTACGTCTGCGGGATGCCGGTCGAGGGGCGCGAGAGCGGAGCGCGGCCCGAGAGCAGATGGGCTTCGGCCATGGCTGCCACCGCCGAGGGCTTCACGTAGTCGTCGCCGTTGGTGCCATCCGCCGCCTCGATGAGCGAGAACGACACCGCGCCGCTGAATTCGCCCTCGTCGATGAAGTAGTTCCAGACCGGGATGTGCAGGAGGCGCTGCCAGATGAGCGCTCGCGTAACGATGTTGGCCTGCTGCAGATAGTCGTACGGTCCGTCGCTCCACCAGCCGACTTCGGTGAGCCAGACAGATTTGCCGTCGACGAGGGACTGGAGCTGCCGGAGCTGCGTTTCGACGCCGTCCTCTTCCCACGCGTCGTTGTTGCCCGTGTACGGGTGCACGGCCGCGACGGTCATGTCCCGCAGCCCCCCGGCGGCGACCAGCCCCCGCCACCAGGGCAGGGACACGCCGAGCGACGACCCGCCGATCACGGTGTCACCGGGGCGGGCCGTCTCGACCGCCGAGTAAAAGGGCGCCAGAACATCGGTGACGTAAGACGCCGGGTTGCTCCAGCCAGTGTTATTGGGTTCGTTCCACGGCTCCCAGGCGGTCACCGGTGCGCAGCGCCCACAGCCGCGAGGGACCCGGCTGTAATGGCTGACGAGCGCCTGGACATCCTCCCGCCAGAGTCCCGCGTGCACCAACGCCATCGATGTGGAATCGCCGCCGCTGACCTGTATCCAGTAATGGACGTGATCCTGGTCGGCCAGATACGCGGCCTGATAGGGCTGACGCGACGCCTGGCCAAACCGCATAGCACCCGATCCGCACGTTGCCGGGTTCGGGCTGGCGGGATTGCAGCCAGGCAGCAGGGTGGACCACGTGATCGTCGAGACGGAGCGAAGGCCCGTGAGCCCAAGTTGTGCATTGAGGGCGGCGCCCCGGTTGTCGGACGGGCCACCGGCGCCCGGGCTGGGAGGAAGCGCGGACAGGTCGAGACGGTCACCTGCCGCGCCGACCGTGTAGGGGAGGCAGGCTGCGCCGAGCCGGGCGGGTGGGGATGTCGCCGTGCTGTAGAGCACGGCCTCCACTTCGTAGGGGCCCGGGCCACGGTCGGCGGGCGGCAACGGCAGCGGTATCCGAGCCAGAGCGCGGGCGCCGGTCGGCAGCCGCATGGTCGTCGCTTTGGGCAAACGCCCAGCGGTGATGGCGGCGTCGTCCCAGACGCGGTACCTGAGTTGAAGATGGGGCGCCAGCCTCGTCCACCAGGAGGCGAAGGTGGCCGACACCGACGGGCGGTCTCCCGGGGCGAAGTAGTTGCCCGCCGCCGTGCTTTGCAGCCCTGCGCCCCATCCCAATGTGTCGAGGGAGGGCTGGTGGGCGGCGACGTAGCGGTTGACGGTCGAGATCGGGATGACCGAGATCACGTTGCCGGACGCGTCGAACGGCGGTCCTGTCTCCGCATAGAGGTCCCCGCCGGCCGCCTCCAGGTCGCCGGTCAAGCTGGTCTGCTCCAACGTCTGGCCGAGACTGGTCGCCCCCAGTAGCTCGCCGGCGGGGGTGCTCACCGTCAAGGTGGAGAGCCCGTCGGCGGCGAAGACCCGGCCGTCGACGTCGACCGCCTCGTCCGCGTAGAAAAAGGCGAACGGCCCGCCGGTGTGGTAACCCGACCCGTGCAACCGCGGTGATCCGAACTCCCGGAGCATGCGATTGGCCGTCGGGTCCCAGGTCTGAAGCGAGCCGTTGCCATCGGCGTACAAAAGGTCCCCGCCCGGCGCCGGGTTGACAAAACCAGATCCTGAAACCCGCAGCGCCGCCGAACCGCTGGGATGTCCCACCCCGCGGTACACGTAGCTGCCGCGTCGCCGTTGGGCGGTGCTGACGCCCAGTTGCCATTGGTTGCCCGGAGCGTGAAGCGGGAAGATGCCCGTCGGATTCCCACCGCCGGGGTCAAAGGTGCGGCGTCGGCCCGCCGGGCTGATCTGGATCACGAGCTTGCCCGGATAGGACGAGAGGTAGACGTCGCCGGCAGGGTCGATCACCGGCTGGCTGACCTCACCGTCGAGCGCGGACCGCTCAAATCCGGAAGGGAGGGTGACGTGCCGTTGGAGCGCTCCGCCGATTCCATAGACCCAAAGTCCTTTACCGTTTACGGCGTAGACGCGACCGGCTTGCACTCTGAAGGTGCCGACCCCTCCCGGCGGCGAGATCTTCCGGGCCGTCGCCTCGGCGGGCAACGCTACGGTCGGGCCGAGCTCAGAGCCGGGCGCGGGAAGCTGGCAACCCGGCGTGATCGAGGACGCGGCGGGCGTGGCCACGCCCGAGGACGACTGGACCAGTTGGACGAGGCGGGAGGGGGACGTGTGGTGCCTGGTCCCCGCCGCCCCCGTACCGACCGCCACCAAACCCACGACGGCGGCCGCCGCAACCAGAGCCGAGACGGCGGCCAACACGACGGCCCGTCGTGCCCACCGGGTGGCCTGCCAAGATCTCCGGTGCATCGCTGACCTCCGGTTGGCCGAGGCACGGGTCGCTCTGAGCCCTGAATCCCCTTTGGCTACGGTAGGTCAGGGTTTCGACCGCCCGCGCCGTTGCCTTGCTCACGGAGCGAGGTGAAGCTGGGGGCGGGCGATGGCATCGGCCAACCGCTGGTGGTATTCGCGCCGGGAAATGGCAACCGCGCCGAGAGAAGCCAGGTGGGGCGTCACCCACTGCACGTCGAGCAGCGTGCCGCCCCCGGCCCGGAGCCGCTCGACGAGGCCAACCAGGGCCACCTTGGAGGCGTCCGTGCGCCGGTGGAACATCGACTCGCCGGCGAAAAGCCCGCCCTGCGCCAAGCCGTAGAGGCCGCCGGCCAGCCCGTCCTCGTCCCACGCCTCCACGCTGTGCACCCAGCCGAGGGTGTGGAGCCGTCGGTAGGCGTTTTTGACCGAGGCGTCGATCCACGCCCCGGGACGGCGGCGGTCGGCGCAGGCCTCGATGACCTCGTCGAAGGCGGTGTCGACCCGGACCTCGTAGCGGAACTGGGAACGGCGCAACGACCGTGAGACCCGGAGGCCGTCGAGCGGGATGATCCCGCGGGGATCGGGCGACCACCACCCGATCAGCCGGCGCCGGACCGGCATGGGAAAGAGGCCAGCCCGGTAGGCGGCCAGGATGGTGCCCGGCTCGAGATCGGCCCCGGCCGCCACCACCTCCGTCTCGCCGGCCGCGAGGGCGATCTCGGCCGGGTCGTCCGGAAACCGCCAGGCGGTGGGCGGCGGCGCGACGGGCATGGCCGATCGTAGGCCGGGCCCCTGCGTCGCCCTCCCGGGCGCTGACGGATGCCCACCCGCTTGCTGGGCAGGTGCGGACGCCTGCCGGTACCCTCGACGGTCATGGTCGCCCAACCCTCCGGGGCCCTTCCGATCGACCCGCAGGCCCAACCGGCGCCGGCCGGCGTGCACACCATGGCCGAGCGCCTCGACGACCTGGCCCGCCGCCAGGACCAGGCTCGCCGGGCCGGGCCGCCCCACGCCATCGAGCGGCAGCACTCCCGGGGCAAGATGACGGCCAGGGAGCGGGTGGAGTACCTGCTCGACGACGGGTCGTTCCAGGAGCTGGACATGCTGGCCCGGACCCGGGCGCCGGGCCTGCCCGACGACAAGCGGCCCTACACCGACGGGGTCATCACCGGCTTCGGGACCATCGACGGTCGCAAGGTCTGCCTCTTCAGCCAGGACTTCACCGTCAACGGCGGCTCGCTCGGCGAGGTGTTCGGCGAAAAGGTCCACAAGGTCATGGACCTGGCCGCCTCGCTCGGGGTCCCCATGATCGGGATCAACGACGGGGGCGGCGCCCGGGTGCAGGAAGGGGTCGTCGGCCTCCACTACTTCGGCGGCATCTTCCGCCGCAACGCCGAGTCCTCGGGCGTCATCCCCCAGATCAGCGTGATTATGGGCTCGTGCGCCGGCGGGGCCGTCTACAGCCCGGCCCTCACCGACTTCATCTTCATGGTGCGGGACAAGTCGCAGATGTTCATCACCGGCCCGGACGTGGTGAAGACGGTGACCGGCGAGGAGGTCACCCACGAGGAGCTCGGCGGGGCTCTGACCCACGCCACCAAGTCCGGCGTGGCCGCCTTCGTGGCCAACGACGAGAAGGCGTGCCTGGACGAGGTGCGGGAGCTGCTCGCCTTCCTGCCGTCCAACAACCTCGAGACGCCCCCTTACGTGGAGACCGACGACGACCCGGCCCGGCTCACCCCCGAGCTGCGGCACGTCATCCCGGTGAGCCCCAACCAACCGTACGACATGAAGCAGGTGATCGCGGCGGTCGTCGACGAGGGCGACTTCGTCGAGTACCACAGCCTGTGGGCCACCAACCTGGTGTGCGGGTTCGGCCGGATCGGCGGGCACGTGGTCGGGATCGTCGGCAACCAGCCCCAGGTGCTGGCCGGGGTGCTCGACATCGACAGCTCGGAAAAGGGCGCCCGCTTCGTGCGGACCTGCGACGCCTTCAACATCCCGCTGGTGACCTTCGTCGACGTCCCCGGGTTCATGCCGGGCACCGACCAGGAGTACGGCGGGATCATCCGCCACGGGGCCAAGCTGCTCTACGCCTACTGCGAGGCCACCGTCCCGCGGATCCAGGTCATCACCCGCAAGGCCTACGGCGGCGCCTACGTGGTCATGAACTCCAAGGGCATCGGCGCCGACCTGGCCTACGCCTGGCCGTCGGCCGAGCTGGCCGTCATGGGCCCGCAGGGCGCGGTCGACATCGTCTACCGCCGGGAGCTGGCCGAGTCCCCCGACCGGATGGCCCGCCGGGCCGAGCTGGTGGCTGAGTACACCGAGCGCTTCGCCAACCCCTACCTGGCCGCCGAGCGGGGCTATGTCGACGACGTGATCGACCCGGCCGACACCCGCCGGGTCCTGGCTAGCAGCCTGTCCGTGCTGCGCTCCAAGCGGGAGGAGCTCCCGCGCCGCAAGCACGGCAACGTGCCCCTATGACCTCACCGGGCGATCCAGCGGCGCTGAGCGAGGAAGAGTTGGCCGCGGTGGTGGCTGCCATCGAGGCCGTCTGGCCCCGCCCGGTGCCGGCCGCGGCCAAGCCGCCGCCCACCTCCACCACCTGGCGCTTCTCTGGCCGGTGGTGGTCACGGTCGCCGTTCAGCCGCGGCGACCGGCCGTGGGGCGGCCCGGCCAGCTGACCCCGACTTGGGCGGCCGGCGCGGGACGCGAGCGGGCGCGGGACGGGCGGGCACTTGAGCCTACTTTCCCCCAAGCTGTGGACACCCCTGTGGATGATCTCCCCTGAAGATGTGGGTATCGTCGGCGGTGCGGTGGACAAATCGGCGTATTTTTCCCAATTCGCCGCCCCTTACGCGCCGAGCCTCGCCGGGCTAGCATCTCCGTGCGGAGAAGGGGACAACCCCCGGGGTGTCGACGGGTTGGCCGCGAGCCCGTGGCCGCCCGTCGCCACGCCGTTCGGCGAGGCGCCGGCCGCTACGGTGACCCCGTGCCCTCAGCGACCGCCACCGCCGGCCCGCTCGCCCTCGTCGGCGTCGACCCTTGGACCGAGGGCTGCAGCTTCGACCAGGAGCTGTGGGAGGCGTCGGGACGCAGCGAGGTTCTGGTCGTCCCGACCGGTGCCGCCTACGAGCATCCCCAGCGCAGCGTCGACGCCGCCGCCTCGTGGTTCCGGGTCTTCGGGGCCAAGGTCAGGGGCCTCATGGTCCTGGGTCGCAGGGACGCCGAGGACCAAGCCAACGCGGCCGAGATCCGCGCCGCCCGGTTCGTCTACCTGACCGGCGGCTCGCCCCTCCACCTGCGCTCGGTGCTCAAGGACTCGGTCGTCTGGCAGGCCCTGGTGGCGGCCTGGCGGGACGGCGCTGTGGTGGCCGGGTCGGCCGGTGGCGCCATGGTCCTCGGCGACCCGATGGTCGACCCCCGCGGCGGGGCCCTCACCCTCGGGCTCGGGCTCGTCCACGGCCTGGCCGTCCTCTGCCACAGCTCCTCGTGGTCGCCGGAGAAGGCGGAGCGCACCGTGAGCCTGGCGACCGGGAGCTTCGGGATCGTCACCATCGAGGAGCGGACGGCCCTCATCCGGCGGGCCGGCGGGGCGTGGGAGAGCGCCGGCGCCGGCCGGGTCGAGCTCTACACCGGTGGGGGGCTGGCCCACCTCGACGCGCTGCGGGACGTCGAGATGGGTTGAGTGACGGCTCGATCGGATTGGCGTAGCCCCGGCCCGCCTATCGTCTGCGTCAGGTGGAATTGCCGGCGGCTGGGCACGACGTATTCCCGAAGGTAGCCATCACTGAGAAACTCCAGGTCGTCGGCGGCACTCGCCCTCCTTAAGGTGACGGACCACTCAGAAGGAGCGCACCGCCACGCTTCGCGCTAAACGGAGGTGTACGCAGCCCAGCTCCCACGAAGGGCTAGTTTCTTCGCATGGCTCAAGCTGGGCGCTTCTTGATTGTCGTGTGGGATGGTGGGGGCAATATCGTTCCAGCCGCCGGACTGACAGCCGCTCTGGTCAATCAAGGCCACGACGTCAGAGTGTTTGGGCCGGCATCGCTGCAGTCCCGATTCGAAGAGGTCGGGGGCCGGTTTCGTCCTTTTCGTCGCGCGCAGCCACCTGATCGGACTGAGGCAGACTTCTCCGATAACAACCCGCTGGCGTGGACGCGGTTCATCTCAGGCGTTCGCCTCGCCGAGGACGTGTTGGAAGAGCTGAGGTCGGAACCGACGGATGTGGCGGTGGTCGATGCCTTCCTCCCTGCGGGATTCGCGGCGGCGGAGAAGGCAGCTGTGCCCGCCGTGGCTCTGGTCCATATTCTCTACAGCCCATATACAGCAGGCCCTCTCGCGACACATGCGGACCCGACCCGACCGATGGTCGAAAGGACCCGGAGGCGCCTGGAAATCCCAGAGATCGACGCCTCGGATCCCCTTATGGCCGGACTCTGGTCGCGCTGCGCGCTCGCGTTGATAGCCACCCCGAAAAAATTCGACTTTCCTACTGACCACATACCAGTGAACGCTCGCTATGTCGGCCCGATGTTCGACGGGCCGACAGCCTCGCCGCGGCAACCTGGAACGAGCAGAGTGCTCGTAAGTTTCAGCACAACGAGGATGCAACAGCGCGCCGCCATCCAACGAACGCTGGACGGTCTAGCCGATCTCGATGTCAAGGTGGTCTGCACTCTGGGGCGGGTGCCTATGGACGGCCTCACGCCGCCACCTAACACCTCGATTGTCGATTGGGTTCCGCACAACGAAATCCTTCCTCGGACTGACGTCGTGGTAACTCATGCTGGCCACAGCACCGTGATGGCCTGCCTGCGATGCGGCGTGCCACTCGTATGCATGCCGATGGTATGGGACCAGCCCTTCAACGCCGAGAGGGTGGCGACGTTGGGGCTCGGCGTCAACCTTCCGGACTCGGCACCCGCCGACGCCATCAGAAGGGCCGTGATGGCCGTCTTGGAGGACGGACGATTCAAGCAAAATGCGCGGGCGATGGCAGAGACGATCGCCGCGTACGGGAACGGTGCGGTGGCCGTACAGGAGCTCGAGTCCCTCCTCTGACCGAGGTCCCCCGACGCCACAGGAGTGGTGGAAGCGATGCCGACGGTGGTGAGGATGCCGAGAGGTGGGGAACGGGGACCTGCTGGAGTGCCAGCGATCGGACGCGGCGGGCGCCTTCCTCGGGCGAGTGCGCTGGTCAGGTTGCGGTCCGGCAAGATTCCCCAGTTCGAACCGCTGCCCAATGATGGTGCCGATGCTTCGATTGACAACTATCCTTGCGCTCGCCGCAGCACTGGCAATGCGCCTCCCCGGAGCCGGCAACGGGCAATCGGACCAGAGTCGACACTTTGCCTCGAAACCCGGAGTGGCTCAGTCAGCCTCGTTGACGGTCACCGAGGTGATCTCGACCCGCTCCTTGGGGGTACCAGAGCCCGTCCCCACGGCGTCGATGGCGGAGACGACCTCGAGCCCGGAGACGACCTTGCCGAAGAGGGAGTACTGCGGGGGCAGGCGAACTCCCTGTGGGCCCGAGATCACGAAGAACTGGCTGCCGTTGGTGTTGGGCCCGGCGTTGGCCATGGCCAGCGAGCCCAGCTCGTAGCGGCCGGGCGCCGGCAGCTCGTCGGCGAACTGGTACCCGGGGCCGCCCCGGCCCGTGCCGGTCGGGTCGCCGCCCTGGAGCACGAAGCCGGGGATGATCCGATGGAAGACGATCCCCTCGAAGTAGTGGTATCGAGCCAAAAAGACGAAGTTGTTGACCGTGGTCGGCGCCGCAATCGGGTCGAGGGCGATGGTCATCGTCCCCTTGGTCGTGTCCATCGAGGCCGAGTACCGCTTCGACGGGTCGATGCACATCGGGGGCGGCCCGTCGAACTGCTGCTGCTTGGGACTCGAGCCGTCGGGGGCGGGGCAGGACGTGGCCATCGGGAGACTCCCTTTGTCGGTTGGAGACAGCTTTTCAGGTCTGCTCAGTGCTTCGCGCTCGACTTGCTCGATCCCGAGGAGACGCGGATCGTCACCGACTGGATCTTGTAGAGGGTCTTGGGCGTGCCCGCCGTGGTCCCTCCGGCATTGATCTTGTTGGCGATGTCGAGGCCGGAGACGATCTGGCCGAAGACGGAGTACTGCGGCTGCAGCTCCTGACCGCCGTTGCCGACGGTGACGAAGAACTGGCTGCCGTTGGTGTTGGCGCCCGAGTTGGCCATGGCGAAGCTGCCGGCGTCGTAGGCCGCCGCGCTCTTGGGGTTCTCGTTGGCGAACTCGTAGCCGGGCCCGCCGGTCCCGGTGCCGGTCGGGTCGCCGCCCTGGTCGACGAAGCCCGGGATGACCCGGTGGAAGATGGTGCCGTCGAAGTAGTGGTACCCGGCCAGGAAGACGAAGTTGTTGACCGTCAGCGGCGCGTACTTGGGCAGTAGCCGGATGTCGAACGTCCCCGCCGTCGTCTTTACGATCGCCGTGTAGGTGTCGTTGGCGTTGATGCAGAAGGGCGGGGCGCTGGCGAACTTGGTGTAGCGGGGCGACGAGCCGTTGAGCTTGGGGAAGCCGACGCCGTTGGGGGCGGCCACGATCGACACCGCTTTGCCCTTGGCCGGCGTGGTGGTCGTCGTGCTCGAACCCGATTTGGCCTGGTCGGGGGCGTTGCAGGCCAGGCTGTGCTGGGGAGCGGGGCGGGCCTTGAGATGACTTTCGAGGGCGCTCAGCGAAAGAGGCTTGACCGAGGTGACCGGCACCGTCGTCGCCGTGGTGGTGCTCGTGCTGGTGCTGGTCGACGTGGAGGTGGACGTCGTGTCGGTCGTCTTGGTGGCGGTCTGATGCTTGTGACCGCCGCCGGTGAGGGTGGTGATGAGGGCGATCGCCAGGGCGACCACCACGAAGATCGACGCCACGCCCGCTCGCTTGAGGTTGCGTCGGCGCTGCTGCGCGCGCCGGAGCTCGGCCATGCGCGCCTGGCGGGCGGCTTTGTGGCGGGCTCGCTTCTCGGTCGGCACGGGGCGCCAATGTAGCCGCACGGCTTGGAGGCTTCTTTGCGGCTGTACTGAGAATCGGCTGAAGCGTTACCCGCGGGCCGGCCACGCACGTCGCTGGTACCCTCGTGCGGTGGCTTTGCTGGTGATGAAGTTCGGTGGGACGTCGGTGGCTGACGGCGAACGGATGCGCGTCGTCGCCGACTACATCACGCGCAGCGTCAAGCACGGCAACCAGGTGGTCGTGGCCGTCTCCGCCATGGGCAAGGAGACCGACGAGCTGCTGCACCTGGCCCACACCGTCTCCTCCAAGCACCCGGGCCGGGAGATGGACATGCTGATCACCGCCGGTGAGCGCAAGGCCATGGCCCTGCTGTGCATGGCCCTGCACGACCGGGGCGTGGCCGCCGACAGCTTCACCGGCAGCCAGGCCGGCATCGTCACCGACACCGACCACACCAGAGCCAAGATCGTCGACATCCGGCCTGAACGGCTCCGCAAGGCCCTCGACGCCGGCCGGGTGCCGGTCGTCGGCGGCGCCCAGGGCGTCTCGGTCGACCGGGATGTCACCTTCCTCGGTCGGGGCGGGACCGACACGACCGCCGTGGCGCTGGCCTCCGCCCTGGACGCCGACGCCTGCGAGATCTACACCGACGTGTCGGGGATCTTCAGTGCCGACCCGAGGCTGGTGCCCAACGCCCGCCGGCTCAAGCGGATGAGCTTCGAGGAGATGCTGGAGATGTGCGCCGCCGGCTGCCCCAAGCCGGCCATGCGTTCGGTCGAGTTCGCCCGTAATCACCACGTACCGTTGCATGTGCGGTCCGCCTTCACCTGGGAGCCGGGCACGCTCATCGACGAGGAGGTCACCGAAGTGGAGCAAGCCATCGTCTCGGCCGTCGTCTCGGACGACTCCGAGGCCAAGCTCACCGTCACCGGGGTGCCGGACAAGGTGGGGGTGGCCGCCAAGCTCTTCCGGGCGCTGGCCGACAGGTCGATCAACGTCGACATGGTCGAGCAAAACGTGTCCGTCGACGGCACCACCGACATTTCCTTCACCGTTCCCCACCGGGACCTCGAGGTGGCCAAGTCCGTCGCCGACGGTCTGGAGGCGGAGCTGGAAGCGACCGGGGTGATCGCCGACCCCGACATCGCCACCGTGTCGATCATCGGAGCGGGCATGAAGACCCAGCCCGGCGTCACCGCCACCATGTTCGAGACGCTGGCCGCCGAGGGCATCAACATCGAGATGATCTCGACGTCGGCCATCCGGCTCACCTGCGTGGTGCGAGCCGATGTGGTCGAGACGGCCGTGGCCAGCCTGCATCGGGCCTTCGATTTGGACGCGGCGTGATGGGCGTCACCGTCGGCGTCTACGGCGCGACCGGGCAGGTCGGCGGGGTCATGCGCCGGGTGCTGGCCGAGCGTCGGTTCCCGGCCGAGCGGATCCGGCTGTTCGCCTCCGCCCGCAGCGCGGGGCGCGAGCTCGACGGCGTGGTGGTCGAGGACGTCGCCACCGCCGACCACCGGGGCGTCGATATCGCCCTGTTCAGCATGGGCGCCGGCGCGTCCAAGGAGTACGGGGGAAAGGTGGCCGCCGCGGGTGCCATCGTCGTGGACAACTCGTCCGCGTGGCGGATGGATCCCGACGTCCCGCTGGTCGTGCCCGAGGTCAACGAGGCCGCCCTGGCCGACATCCCCAAGGGCATCGTGGCCAACCCCAACTGCACGACCATGGTGTGCATGCCGGTGCTGTCCGTGTTGCACGCCGAGGCCGGACTGCGCTCCCTCGTGGCGTCGACCTACCAGGCGGTCTCAGGCGCCGGGCTCTCCGGCGTCGCCGAACTCGACGAGCAGGTCAAGGCGGTGGGCGACAAGGCGGCCGAGCTCACCCACGACGGCGCCGCCCTCACCTTCCCGGCGTCCAGCGTGTTCCCCGGCCCGATCGCCTTCAACGTGCTCCCCCACGCCGGCAGCTTCCAGGGCGACGAGACGACCGAAGAGCTGAAGCTGCGCAACGAAAGCCGCAAGATCCTCGGCATCCCCGATCTCGCCGTGGCTGCCACCTGCGTGCGGGTGCCTGTCTTCACCGGCCACTCGGTCTCGCTCAACGCCACCTTCGAGCGGCCGATCACCCCGGCCCGGGCCCTCGAGCTGCTCGCCACCGCGCCGGGCGTCACCGTCGTCGACGTGCCCACGCCCCTGGCGTCCGCCGGCACCGACCCGTGCCTGGTCGGTCGGGTCAGGACCGACCCCACGGTCCCGGACGGGCGGGGCCTGGCCCTCTTCGTGGCCGGCGACAACCTGCGCAAGGGTGCCGCCCTCAACGCCGTCCAGATCGCCGAGGCTGTCCTCGCCCGGCGGGGCTGAGCGTCAGCGGCGGTTGTCCGGGTGACGACCGTCGCTGTCAACGCGCTGGCGCTCCGCCCGGGGGCGCCGGCATCTCCACCTATATCTGCGGGCGGTTGGGGGCGATGCGGACCCTCACCGATGCCGAGTTGGTGGCCGTGGTGTCCGACGCCGCCGGGGAGCTGCCAACCGGGGGTTTTGGCCGCTCCGATGCCCGCCCGTGAGGGAGTACGTCGTGCGCTCGACGCGATGCGGCCGCCGGCCTGACCCACGGGCTCAACATCGCCGTCCCGCTCCGGGCATCGGGAGGGCCGGTCACCACCGTGCACGATCTGGCCTATTCCGATTGGCCTCACGCGGTGAGCGCGAGACGGGCCGCCGTCACCAGGTTAGCGACCCGGAGTTCACCGTTGTGAAGGATGGGTGGCCCCGTCCTGTCGCGCTCGCGGGACTGCTCGATGGCATCACGGTTTCCGGATCGTCCGACAAGAGAATCACGGGGTGGCTCTGGTTCGAAACGTCGGTTGCGCCGTGGCTACCTAACTCTCCTGGGCGACGGCGACTTCCGTCCTTCAGATTGACTAGCGCGACAGTTGAGCGATGGGCGCTCGGCCCGACGCCCTCTGCTGCTATGGCTGATTGGCCTACGTGGACGCCGAGGGCGTCGTCTTCGGTGAGAGCCGAACTGGCCGTGGGAGGAGCTAGCTCGCTCTCGCGGCTTCTACTTCGGCACGGTGATGGTGCGTCGTGAGATCCTCGGACTCGCCGGTTGGTTCGATTCTGCGCCGCCTGCGGTCGAGGGTGTTGGCTTCTCTTGGCTGCTGGGTGGGGTCGGCGCAGCGGTCTACATCCGAGTGACGCGCGTGGCTTACCGTCGCCACGGAGACGCTACGACTGCTACCGCCCACAGGTAGCCCTCCCTTGTCCGGCCGGAGTGGCCAGCAGCACCTTGCGCCTCGACTGACCCGACGTGAGCGTGTGTCGAGGTCCTCCAACGCCCGTTGCTGGCCCACAAAGTTTATCTGGTCGAAGTGCTGCGGGAGGCGCGGCGCGCCCTTGCTGGGCTGACGGCGTTGAGAGATGGCCGCTGAGCTGCGACACGCCGCAAGGAGCGTTGACCTCAACGTCTAGAGAACCTGCGAAGCTGGTGGGGCTTCTCGCCAGACGGTCACTGTGAGCAAACTATGCTGACGATCATGAACGACAGAGGTGAGGGTTCTGTCATCAGCGGTTCCGTCGTGGTCGTCACGCTTAGCCGGCCGGACTTCGTGAGGACCTGCCTGACGCACTTGCGTGCTCAGACAGTGGCGCCGGTTGAGACCGTGGTAGTTGATGCATCTCCAGACGACCTTACGTACCGCCTGGTGGCCGAAGAGTTTCCCGACGTTCGCTACATTCGAAACCCCGCTGGTCCAGGTACGACAGGTCTTTCTCGGAATCTTGGTCTAGCGGAAGTTACGGGTGACGTCGTCGCTTTCGTGGACGACGATGCGTACGCCCGCCCTGACTGGCTCGAGCAATTGCTTCGACCCTATGAGGATCCGAAAGTTGGAGGCGTCGGCGGTCAGGCCCTCAATGGGATCGACGGAGAAGAACGCGTAGGGTTGGATGACATTGGCCGCCTGCACCGAAACGGGACGCTCTCCGGGAATTTCGCGGCCGATCCTGGCCACGAGGTCGAAGTCGATCATTTTTTGGGCGCGAACATGTCCTTCCGGCGTTGCGCCCTCCTCGAGCTTGGAGGCATACGGGACGGCTATCCAGGTACATGCCTTCGAGAGGAGACTGACCTCGCCTTCCGGGTGAAAGCTGCAGGATGGAAGCTGGTCTATACGCCGCGGGCGTCTGTGCTGCATGTCGCGGCGCCATATCCCAAGGGTCAACGGTTTGATATCCGCTACACGTACTACGCTGCACGTAACCATGTTGTGTTGCTCGTGCGCACGCGGGGCCTATCTAGCCGTGAGTTGCGCGGGTTTCTCGGAGTGGCTGCCGCCGAGGCGACCGGTCAGCTGCGTCGCGCGGCGCGAGCGGCCACCGGTGACTCAACCGCTGGGACGGGTTCACGCTCCCGTGCCGTCGCCGGAGGCCTGACGCGAGGGTTAGCAGAGTTAGGCGGTCTGGCTGTCGGGCTCGTCGCCGGCATCGAGCAGCAGCGGCGGGACCGCACTGCTTAGTTTCGAGTAAAAAAGCTTGCCTGGCTCATGTGTCGATAACAGTGTAGTCACAAGACTCTTACAGTAAGCGGTTACGGATCACTGGAGTGTTTGGCGAAGCCTATTGGGGCTCGGGTCGACTCAATCCGACGACAAGGCACCCCATTTTGCGCAAGCCGAAGCATAGCGTGAGCGACCTCGTCGATCGCCCTCCGGAACTAAAGATCCGGATCCTCCATGGGGGATGACGTAATGACAGATGGGTCGACCGGCACTGGACATGGGCCACGTCGACGTGTCCGCGGACGTCCTACCATCGGACCCGGTCGCCGAGGGAGACGGCTGAGCCCGTGCAGTGCGAGCCCGAGCCCGGCGGTAGTGGCACCGGCGGCGTCGCGGGGTCTCCTTCCGTCGCCGCGCCACGAAGGTGCCTCGGCCAACTCGCCGACGGCGATCGCATCTTGATACGCGCGTAGGTGACCCGGGCCGGTGGGTCGGCCACAAGTCCCGTGTGACTAAGCGTCGCCGTTCTCGGATCTCCTGGAGGCAGCGGAGAGAGGAGCAGGCACCGAATCGGCGGCATACGGGTCACCTGCTGACGCCACGCCGCATGAGCGACCCGACGAACCGCTTGAGGGCCTCGTCGCGTCGGAACAGGACCGGGGCGAGAGCCATCCAGGTCCCGACGCACACGGCAACACACTCGATCGGGGCGAGGAGCTCGTTGCTGGTGCCGACAGTGCGGGCTAGGACCAGGGAGATGGCAGGGGCCGCGAGTACAGGTACAACCAGTGGAGTCAACGCTTCGCGCACGTACTGACGGATCGGGACCCGGAGGAAGCGACAGCAGAGGACCGGAAGCGCGACGAAGTCGAGGAGCACCGTTTGGGGAAGCGACGCGACGGCCGGGCCTACCGGACCCAGCCAGTACGTGGCGCCCACGCTGAGGGCCAGGGTGGCGACGGAAGGACCGATCGTGAGCCGGGCGAGAAACGATGCCCTCCCGGCTCCGGTCAGCAACCCGAAAGCCTGGATGCCGGGCAGTTGCAGCAGGAAGACGACGTTGATGACAACCATCACCTCGTAGCTGTCCGGCGGGACGAGCCCGAGCCAGAGGTGGAGGAGGGTCTGGCCGAACGTAACGAGTGCCGAGGCCATCGGCACCGTTATGGCCAGGCTCAGCAGGATCGAGCGCGACCAGAGGCGAAACTGGCGGCTTCGATCGTCCAAAGCCGAGGAATGGGCGTAGGTCGGCATGAGGATGCTGGTCCCCGCAGTCGACATGCTGCGAGTGAAGCTGGCGGTGCTGAGGCCCAGATCGTACGGCGTGACCCGCGCCGCGGGCAGGATCAGGCCGATGATGATGGCGTCGAGCTTGTAGGCCAGCGTACTGCCGAGCCCGACGATGAAGATCTGGCTGCCCGATCTGAAGAGCTCACGAAACATCGCCCGAGTGGCTCGGGTTGGACCGGGCGGGATGATCCTTGAGGCGGTTGTAACCCGGCCCATGAGGAGAAAGGAGACGACGCATTGGCCGGCGTTTACCGCGAAGAGGCCGATGAAGCCACCACCGACGAGGACGACAACAATCTGTAGCCCTTGGGAGGCCACGGCGGTGCCGACCGTGAAAAGCGCCAAGTTGTCGGTGCGGCCAGCGCCGAAGAGGGTCGTCGCCGGGATGTTGACCATCATTCCGACTCCGGTGACGACGGCCATCAAGGCCATCGACACTCGCGCTGCGCTTGCCAGCTCCGGCCGGACGTTAAAGAGGTCGCCGACAAAGGGGACGAGGGCCAGGAGCACGAGGCCGGCCAGCGTTCCAGAGACGAGAAAGAAGAGCCGGACGGTACCAACTATTTCTCTCAGGCGGTCCTCATCACCGACCGCAATGGCGGCGGCTATCTGGCGCACGGCGGCCGTCTCGACGCCGACGCCGAGGAAACCGACGTAGCCGCCGGCCATGACGATTACCACCCATAGGCCGTAGTCCTCACTGCCCAGCGTCCGGAGCACGACCGGCGTCAGGAAGAGACTGAGCAAGAGCGAAACGATCAAGCCGAGGTAGCTCGTGACGAAGTTGCGGAGCAGTTGTCTCCCGCTGGCGTTGGCAACCGGTGGCTGGTTGCTGTCGGTCACGTGGTCTGGCGCCGATCACTGGCCTGGAGGTAGATCTCCTGGTAGCGGGCTGCTATCACCGGCCAGCCGAATCCCTTGACCCGGTCGCGTCCGGCGGCGCGTAGCCGGTCCCGGAGGGAGGCGTCCGAGAGAAGACGATCGAGTTTCTCGGCCAGCAGTTCGGTATCGGCTGGGT
>Ga0070737_10003643_pt1 | contig 16363 bp, 15 predicted proteins | sample Coa_R1_10_FD_66438 | JGI IMG/M metagenome (GOLD analysis project Ga0070737, IMG submission 66438) | Surface soil microbial communities from Centralia Pennsylvania, which are recovering from an underground coalmine fire - Coalmine... | ecosystem: Environmental > Terrestrial > Soil > Unclassified...
CACATCCCGCCGCTATGCCGGCTGGGCCCGGCCTTCCCGCAGGTGTTCCAGGATGTCGGCGAAGTGGTCGCCCATGGCCTCCTGCACGTGGGCGGACATGGCCTGGGCGAGCATGGCGTCCACGGCGGTCTGGGCCAGCGGGCGCAGGCGGCGGGTGATGACGGCGACCTCGGCGATGTCCTGGCCCTGGAGCATGCCGTCGCGAAGGTGACTGGCGAGCACGTGCGCGGTGACCGTCCCGGCCAGTTCGGCCGCGGCGGCGTCCACGTGCCGCCGCAGCCGCCCGGCCAGGTCCAGCACGGACCTCAGCGACATGCCGGTGGCGGTCAGTTCGGCGCCGGCGCTGAGCAGCCTCGGGCTGGGCACGCGGAACCGGTCGCCGTCGGGTTCGAGCAGGCCGAGCCGGATGGCGTGGTCCAGGTTGTCCCGCGTGACCTCGTCGCCGAACATCTCGCGCAGGCGGTCCGCCGTGACGTAGGCGGGTATCTCGTCCGACCACGGGTGGCCGACGGCGGACTCCAGGTCGAGGATCTCGGCCAGGTCGCCGCCGCGTTCCCAGACGGCCATCAGCTCGCGGATGTTGGCGAAGGTGTAGCCGCGCCTGAGCAGCTGGCCGATGAGCCGGAGCCGGGCCAGATGAGCGTCGGTGTAGATGCCGACCCGCCCCTGCCGGCGGGGCGGGGCCAGCAGCCCGCGGTCCTGGTACACGCGGACGTTGCGGACGGTGGTCGCGGCCACCCGCGCCAGCTCGTCGATCCGGTACTCGCCCATGCTGACCACCTTACGCAGACGCAAAAGCAGCCCATTGTATTGAGACAATAATCATTGTAACGTTTCCCTCAGCGGCACAACAGGCCCGCGGCCCCAGCGGGTCGCCGGGCCGGAGCCGGCGTACGGGCCGGCCCCCGCGGCCGGAAGACCCGGGCGGCGGGGAGACCCGGGCAGCCGGGACAACCGGACAGCCGGGACAACCGGACAGCGGGGAGAACTGGACAGCCGGGACAACCCGCCCGGAGAGGAGACACCGCGTGCCTCGTGAGACGTTGCGCAGCCTCAGAGATCGCTCCGCCCTGGCCGGGCGCACGGCCCTCGTGACCGGCGCCGCCGGGGCGTTCGGCTCGGCCACGCTGAAGGTGCTCACTTTCCTCGGCGCGGACGCGGTCGGCATCGACCTCAAGCCCGCCGGGCCCGCCGATAACGTCATGGCCTGCGACATCACCGACGGCGACCAGGTACGCGAGGTGGTCGGCGAGGCCACCCGCCGGCTCGGCGGCCGGCTCGACGTCCTGATCCACTACGCGGGCATCGGTCCCGCCGTCGACATCGGGCAGGACCCGGACGGCGAGGTCCGCGAGGCGCTGGAGGTGAACCTGCTCGGCACGTGGCGGGTCACCGGCGCGGCCCTGCCGGCACTGCTCCGCGCCCGGGAGGCCGGCCAGGCCCGCGGCCGGGTCGTCATCACCGCGTCCCTGCTGGCCGTGGTGACCATGCCGTTCACCGCCGCCTACACGGTGTCCAAGCGGGCGCTGACCGCCTACGCGGACGTCCTGCGCCTGGAGTATGGCACCCACCTGGACGTGACCACCGTCTATCCCGGCTACGTGGACACGCCCATCCACGACCGGTCCCGGGCGGCCGGGGTGGCCCTGGACGGCCTGGTCCCCCCCGAACGCGTCCGCGACACGGTGCTGACCGCGGTCGGCGCCGCGGCCGCCGGACATCCGCCGCGCGACGTGGCCTCGACGCCGCTCGGGAACTCGACGCTGCGACTGGCCCGGCACGCGCCCGCCGCGGTCGACCGGGTCGTGGCCGCCCGGATCCGCCGGCTGGTCCGGGGCGACACGTTCGCCGGCGCGCCGCTCGCGGCGGGCCTGCGGGACCGGCACAAGGAAACTCAGGATGGAGGACAGTGCGCATGACGACCCAGCTACGGCCGACCGACCGCGAGGACATCGCGCAGCGCCTGCTGCGCTCGTCCGCCAAGGCCTCGTACGACCCGCTGACCGAGATCGACTGGGACACCCCGGTCGAGGCGGACCGGTACGCCATGCCGCCGCACCGCATCTCGCTGTACGGCACGCCGCTGTGGGACCGGCTCAGCGAGGCCCAGCGGAAGGAACTGAGCAGGCAGGAGGTCGCCAGCGTCGCCGGGATCGGCATCTGGTTCGAGACGATCCTGATGCAGATGCTGGTCCGGCACGCGTACAACGGCGATCCCACCAGCAGCCACGTCCAGTACTCCTACACCGAGGTCGCCGACGAGTGCCGTCACTCGGTCATGTTCGCCCACTTCATCCGGAAGATGGGCGCGCCCTACCACCGGCTCGACCCGTGGGTCCGGTTCCTCGGCAAGTGGTTCAAGGCGACCTCCAACGGCCCGCTCACGTTCAGCGGGGCCTTGTTCGTGGAGGAACTTCTTGATCAAATGCAGCGAGAGGCAATGGCCGACGAGGAACTGGAGCCGCTGACCAGGGCGGTGGCCCGGCTGCACGTGACCGAGGAAGCCAGGCACATGCGCTACGCCCGCGAGGAACTCATCCGCGACTGGCCCCGGCGCACCGCACTCACCCGCGCCTACAGCCGGATCGTGCTCGCCCTGGTCGCCTACCACGCCACCGACCGCCTGGTCAGCCCCGGCTGTTATGCGCGGGTCGGGCTGGACCCCAAGGAGGCCCGCCGGGCCGCCCGCCGCAACCCGCACTGGCGGGCCTCCAAGACCTGGTTCGCCCGCCAGGCCGTGGAGACGTTCACCGCCGCGGGCATGATGTCCGGCCCGGCCCGGCGCATCTGGCGCCGGGCCGGCCTGCTCGAAGGGACGGCGTGAATGCCCGGGCCCGACGTCACCGTCGCCATCATCGGGACCGGCTTCGGCGGTATCGGCATGGCCGCCCGGCTGAAGCGGGCCGGCCTGCACGACCTGGTGCTGCTGGAGCGCGCCGGCGACCTGGGCGGCACCTGGCGGGACAACTCCTATCCGGGCGCCGCCTGCGACGTTCCCTCGCACCTGTACTGCTTCTCGTTCGCGCCGAACCGGGGCTGGTCACGCAGTTTCTCCCCGCAGCCGGAGATCTGGGCGTACCTGCGCCGGGTGGCGGCGGACGAGGGCGTCACCGGCCACATCCGGTACGGCCAGGAGGTCACGGCCGCGCACTGGGACCAGGCGGCCAGCCTGTGGCGCATCGAGACGCCGGCCGGCCCGCTCACCGCCAGGTTCCTGGTCAGCGCGGCCGGCCCGCTCAGCGACCCGCACGTGCCGGCCATCCCCGGCCTGGACCGCTTCGCCGGGACGGTCTTCCACTCCGCCACCTGGGACCACGACCACGACCTGACCGGCCGGAACGTGGCGGTCATCGGTACCGGCGCGTCCGCGATCCAGTTCGTCCCGCGGATCCAGCCCGTGGCCGGCCACGTGCGGGTCTTCCAGCGCACGCCGCCGTGGATCATCCCGCGCATGGACCGCCAGATCACCCGGGCCGAGCACTGGCTGTTCCGGCACGTGCCGGGCACCCAGCGGATGGCCCGGACCGGTATCTACTGGGGCCGGGAAGCCTACGCGCTCGGCTTCGTGAAGAACCCGCGGATCTTGGCCAAGGTGGAGACCCTGGCCCTGGGGCACATGCGCCGGCAGGTGAGCGACCCGGCACTGCGGGCCAAGCTGACACCCCACTACCGGCTCGGGTGCAAGCGAATCCTCATCTCCAACGACTACTACCCGGCACTCACCCGGCCGAATGTCTCCCTGATAACCGGCGGCATCACCGGGATCGGGGAGAAGTCGGTGCGGACCGCCGACGGCGCCGAGCACGCGGCCGACACGATCATCTTCGGCACCGGTTTCCACGTCACGGACTTCCCGATCGGGCAGCGTCTTTTCGACGCGGCCGGCGTCAGCCTGGCGGAGCGCTGGACGGCCGACCCGGCCGCGTACCGCGGCACGACGATGACCGGCTACCCGAACCTGTTCGTGCTGACCGGGCCGAACACCGGGCTCGGGCACACCTCCCAGGTGTTCATGATCGAGGCGCAGATCAACTACGTCACCAGCGCGCTGACGCACGCGCGGCGCAGCGGCGCGATCCGCATCGAGGTGCGGCCCGGCGCCCAGGCCGCCTACGACGCCGCCGTGCAGCGGAAGATGAAGCGCACGGTCTGGGTCACCGGCGGCTGCGACAGCTGGTATCTGGACGCCAGCGGCCGGAACGTGACGCTGTGGCCGGACTTCACCTGGGTGTACGCGTGGCAGACGCGCCGGTTCGACCCGGCCAGCTATGACCTCGCGTCGTCACCCACGGTAATCGAGGCGCCGGTCGGCTGACCGGTGTCCGCCCTGCGTCCGGCGGATACCGGATGAACAGGCATTTCGTTCCGATTGACCGGTGTAAACGCCCATCTGTAAGGGCGATGTCAGGCGGCCGTGACTGCGTCATCCGGTGGTCTGGCCTAGAGTCATGAACACGATGAGCGAATACGCAGCCCCGCTGCCGCTGCTGTCCCGCTACGCCGTGATGGTCGACGTGGGCTATATCTACGCGGCCGGTGGCGAACTCCTGCTCGGCACGAGCTCGCGCCGCGACTTTCGCGTGGACGCCGTACCGCTCATCCAGGCGGTCAGCAAACACGCCGACGAACTGGTCCGCGGCGAACTGCTCCGGGTCTACTGGTACGACGCGGCCAGGGACCGGGTGCCCACCATCGACCAGCGCGTCATCGCCCAGATGCCCCGGGTCAAGCTGCGGCTCGGCAATCTCAACGCCCGGGGCCAGCAGAAGGGCGTGGACGCGCAGATCCGCGCGGACATGGAGGCGCTGGCGCGGCACCGGGCCATCACCGACGCGGTCCTGGTCGCGGGCGACGAGGACATGGTCCCCGCCGTGGAGGCGGCCCAGGCCTACGGTGTCCGCGTCCACCTGTGGGGCATCGAGCCGCCGTACGGGACCAACCAGGCCGAGCGCCTGGTGTGGGAGTCCGACACGGTGGAGATCCTGGACAGCGCGTTCGTCCGGCCCTACTTCACCAGGCAGCCGGTCACCGTGACCGACAGCCCCCGGCTCGACGAGGAGACCGCGGCGGCGGCCGCGGCCGCCGCCGTGCCCTCCCCCGCCCAGTTGTTCGGCGACCGGGTGCCGCCGAAGCCGCCGCACCCGGCCAAGCACGTCCACGCGCCGCCTTCCCGGCTCGGGCCGGACCGTTCGCGGGTCGAGGAGGCCGGCGAGCACGTGGCGCAGAAGTGGATCCTGACCCGGGGCAGCGACAACATCCGCGACCTGCTGCCCGGCCCCATCCTCCCGCCCGTGATCGACAAGGAACTGCTGGTCGAGGCGGAGAAGGAACTCGGCCTGTCGCTGCGCGCCTATCAGGAGGCCCGTGAATGGCTGCGGGACGCGTTCTGGGCCCGGGTGCACCGGGAGTTTGGCCTGACCGTGGGCCGTTCCCGCGACGAACCGCGGGCCTGAGACGGTTGCGTTCGCCGGGCCGGGGTAGTTCCGGCCCTCGATGCCGAACGGACCACTGAACAAGAGCTATCCGGCCGACGCCGCCCTGGTCATCTGCTCGCTCGTCCCGTACCTGGTGCTGACCGCGGCGGTGCTCCCGCTGAGCCAGATCATCGCCGAGAGCGTCGGGCTGTCCACGACCGCGCTGGACGTCACGATCTCCGTCTCGACCGCGGGCTACGCCGTGGGCACCGTGCTCGCGGTCCAGTTCGCGGTGCGGCTGCCCGCCCGGCGGATGCTGGTGCTGTACGAGGTCATGCTGACGGTCTCGGCCGTCCTCGCGGCCTGGGCGCCGACGGGCGGGGTGTTCATCGGGGCCTTCATCGCCGAGGGCCTGGCCACCAGCCTGCTGCTGATCGCCGCGGTCCCGCCGCTTGTGACCCGCTGGCCGGCCCGGAAGATGCCCCTGACCGGCGGCATCATGAACCTGTGCATCTTCGGCGCGGTGGCGGTCGGCCCGACCATCGGCGCCATCCAGGCCAGTTCCGGCGACTGGCGCCCGCTGTTCTGGGGGGTGGCTTGTGTGGCCGCGCTGGCCCTGGTGCTGTCCCTGCTCACGTTCGAGGACGTCCCGCCCGCCGATCTGAGCTCGCCGTGGGACTTCGTGGCGATCGCCCTGGCCGTGGTGGGCAGCGGCGCCGCGTTCTTCGGGGCCGGCTGGCTGGAGGCGACCAAGGTGGCCGGGCTGGTGTCGCTGGTGCCGCTTGTCGGCGGCCTCGCACTGATCGTGATCCTGGTCGTCTACCAGTACACGATCGGCAACCCGCTGATGCCCGTCCGGGCCACGGCGACCACCGCGCCGGTGACCGGGATCTTCCTCGCCCTGATGGCCAGCGCCGCGTCGTTCGGCATCATGGAGCTCGTCCTGCAGGCCCTGCGCACGGCCAGCAGCCCGCTGGACACCGGCCTGCTCTTCCTGCCCGAGTTCGCCGCGGCCATCGCCGTGGCCGCCCTGTTCGGCGCGGTGTTCAAGACCCGGTTCATGCCGCTGCTGGCCCTGGCCGGGCTGCCGGCCATCGCGATTTCGGCCGCGCTGCTGCTGACCGCGGTGACCGGGGCGGGCCCGCTGGTGGCGGCGGGGGTGGGCATCCTCGGCCTCGGGGTCGCGGCGTCGGTCTCCCCCGGCCTGTTCATGGCCGGGTTCTCGCTGCGCTCGGCCGAGCTCCAGCGGGTGTTCGCGCTGATCGAACTGCTGCGCGCGATGACGGCGTTCCTGGTCGCGCCGATCCTGGTCTATCTGGCCAGCGTCCTCGGCACCAGCCAGAGCGCCGGGATCCGGTACTCGCTGTGGATCTGCCTGGGGATCGCCGTGCTCGGGTTCGCCGGGGGCCTTGCCCTGTACCTGGGCGGCTACCGGCGCCTGCAGACTCCCGACCTGGAGCGCTGGCAGGCCGAGGGCGAGCCCGCCTGGGAGTCGCCGCCGCTGCTGTCCCGGCTGCGCGGGCAGGGCCGCCACGAACTCGCCGAACGCCCGCACAGCCACGCCCGATGACCGCGGGCGGGCAGGAGCCCGGCCGGCCCCCTGCCAGGTGCCCGGCCGGCCGCCCGGCTACGTACACTGGCCGCGTGCCCCCCAGCCAGCCCAGCCAGCCCGGCCAGCCCGCCCTGCGCGTCGTCCGCGGTGACGCCACGGCCGAGGAGATCGCCGCGCTCGTGACCGTCCTCGCCCTCCGCCGCGGCGCCCCGGCCGGACCGGCCACGGGCGCCACGAAACGTCCGGTATGGCCGGACCGGTCCCGGCTGATGCGCGCGCCCCTCTTCCCCGGACCGGCCGGCTGGCGCCGCTCCGCCCTGCCCCGCTAGCTCAGGCGTTCCAGGATCAGCTCGCGGACGCGGGCCGCGTCGGCCTGGCCGCGGGTGGCCTTCATGACCGCGCCGACCAGGACGCCGGCCGCGGCGACCTTGCCGCTACGGATCTTCCCGGCCACGTCCGGGTTGGCCGCGATGGCGTCGTCGACCGCGCCGGTCAGGGCGCTGTCGTTGCTGACCACGGCCAGGCCGCGCGCCGTGACCACGTCGTCGGGGGCACCCTCGCCGGCCAGCACGCCGTCGATCACCTGACGGGCCAGCCGGTCGTTCAGCGAACCGGACGTGACCAGTTCCGCGACCCGGGCGACCTGGGCCGGGGTGATGGCCAGGCCGGCCAGTTCGGTGCCGGTCTCGTTGGCCCGGCGGGACAGTTCGCCCAGCCACCACTTGCGCGCGTCGGCCGGGGAAGCGCCCGCGGCCACGGTCCCGGCCACCAGGTCGAGGGCGTCCGCGTTGCGCAGCGCGGCCAGGTCGGCGTCGGACAGCCGCCATTCGGCCTTGAGCCGTTCCCGCCGGGCCGACGGCAGTTCCGGCAGCGACCGCCGGATCTGCTCCACCCACTCGCGCGGCGGGGCCAGCGGCACCAGGTCCGGCTCGGGGAAGTACCGGTAGTCCTGGGCCTCTTCCTTGCTGCGGCCCGGCGTGGTGATGCCGGTGTCCTCGTGGAAGTGCCGGGTCTCCTGGGTCACGGTGCCGCCCGCGTCGAGCACGGCGGCCTGCCGCTCGATCTCGAACCGGACGGCCCGCTCGACCGAGCGGAGCGAGTTGACGTTCTTGGTCTCGGTGCGGGTGCCCAGCCGGGCCGAGCCGCGCGGGGCCAGCGACGTGTTCACGTCCGCCCGCAGCGAGCCCTCTTCCATCCGCACGTCGGACACGTCGAGGGACCGGAGCAGGTCGCGGAGTTCGGCCACGTAGGCGCGGGCCACCTCGGGAGCGGCCGCGTCCGCGCCCATGATCGGCTTGGTCACGATCTCGACCAGCGGGATGCCGGCCCGGTTGTAGTCGACCAGCGAGTGGTCGGCCCCGTGGATCCGGCCGGTCGCGCCGCCGACGTGCAGCGACTTACCGGTGTCCTCCTCCAGGTGCACCCGCTCGATGGCGACCCGCACCCGGCGCTGGCCGTTCTCGTCGTCCACCGTGACGTCCAGCCAGCCGTCGGTGCAGAGCGGCTCGTCGTACTGGGAGATCTGGAAGTCCTTGGGCATGTCCGGGTAGAAGTAGTTCTTCCGCGCGAAGCGGCACCACTCCGCGATCGAGCAGTTCAGCGCCAGCCCGATGCGGATCGTGTACTCGATCGCGGTCCTCGACGGGACCGGCAGCGACCCCGGCAGGCCCAGGCAGGTCGGGCAGACCTGCGTGTTCGGCTCCCCGCCGAACCGGGCGGGGCAACCGCAGAACAGCTTCGTCCGCGTGCCCAGCTCGACGTGCGTCTCCAGCCCGATGGTGGGCTCGTAGCGCGACAGCGCGTCGGCGTACGGCACCAGCGTCCCGGCCGTGGTCATCGGCCCGCTCCCCTCGGTTCTGCCTGTTCGAGACGTTCGAGGCCGCTCGCCTCGTCGAGCAGGGGATGGCCCCAGCGTTGCGTGAAGGCGGCCTCCGCCGCCGCGGCGACCCGGTAGGAGCGGTCGTCGGCCAGCACCGGAGCCATCACCTGGAGGCCGACCGGAAGCCCGTCGGCCAGGCCGCAGGGGACCGAGATGGCGGCGTTCCCGGCCAGGTCGGACGGGATCGTGCACAGGTCGGCCAGGTACATGGCCATCGGGTCGTCGGCCCGCTCCCCGAGCGGGAACGCGGTGGTCGGCGTGGTCGGCGAGACGAGCACGTCGACCTGGCCGAACGCCGCGTCGAAGTCGCGCGCGATCAGCGTCCGCACCTGCTGGGCCTTGCCGTAGTAGGCGTCGTAGTACCCGCTGGACAGGGCGTAGGTGCCGAGCATGATCCGCCGCTTGACCTCGGCCCCGAACCCGGCCTCGCGGGTCAGCGACATGACCTCCTCGGCGCTGCGGGTGCCGTCGTCGCCGACCCGCAGGCCGTACCGCATCGCGTCGAACCGGGCCAGGTTCGACGAGCACTCGCTCGGCGCGATCAGGTAGTAGGCAGGCAGCGCGTAGCCGAAGTGCGGGCAGGACACCTCGGTGACCTTGGCGCCCAGCGCCTCCAGCAGTTCCACGGCCTCGGCGAAGCGGGCCAGCACGCCGGGCTGGTAGCCCTGGCCGGACAGTTCCGTGACCACACCGATCCGCAGGCCGCTCACGTCGGCCTGGCGGGCGGCCGCCACCACCGGGGGGACCGCCTCGTCGATGGACGTGGCGTCCATCGGGTCGTGCCCGGAGATCGCCTCGTGCAGGAGCGCCGCGTCGAGCACGGTCCGGGCGAACGGGCCCGGCGTGTCCAGCGACGACGCGAACGCGATCAGGCCGTACCGGGAGTTGCCGCCGTAGGTGGGCTTCATCCCGGTGATGCCGCAGACCGCCGCGGGCTGCCGGATCGAGCCGCCGGTGTCGGTGCCCACGGCGAGCGGCGCCTCGAACGCCGCCACCGCGGCGGCCGACCCGCCGGACGAGCCGCCCGGCACCCGGGTCAGGTCCCACGGGTTGTGGCTCGGGCCGAACGCGGAGTTCTCGGTGGACGAGCCCATCGCGAACTCGTCCATGTTCGTCTTGCCGAGGATGACGGCGCCGGCGCGGCGCAGCCGGGTGGTGATCGTCGCGTCGTACGGCGGCCGCCACCCGTCCAGGATGCGGGATCCGGCGGTGGTCGGCATGTCCATCGTGGTGAACACGTCCTTGACCGCGACGGGGACGCCGGCCAGCGGCCCGAGTTCCTCGCCAGCGGCGCGGCGGGCATCCACGGCCCGGGCCGCCACCATGGCCTCGTCGTCCGCGACGTGCAGGAACGCGTGCACACGGTCGTCGACGGCGGCGATCCGGTCCAGGTGGGCCCGGGTCACCTCGGCCGCCGACACGTCGCTGCCGCGGAGCGCGGCCGACAGCTCCGCAGCGGTCATCCGGGTGAGTTCTCCGCTCATGGCTCAGTCCTCCGCCAGGATCCGGGGCACCTTGAAACGCTGCTGCTCGACGGCTGGCGCCTGGTCGAGCGCCGCGGCGGCCGGCAGGCAGGGCGTGGGCTCGTCCTCGCGGTACACGTTCGTCAGCGGCAGAGCGTGCGAGGTCGGCGGGATGCCCTCGGCGGTGACCTCCTGCACCCGGGCAACCGCCGAGATGATCTGGTCGAGCTGCGGCGCGAGGTGATCCAGTTCCGCCTCGCTCAGCGAGAGCCTCGACAGCGTGGCCAGATGCGCAACCTCGTCACGGGTAATGGACATGCAGTCATCCTAGAAGGACACCGCCCCCGCCCCGAACCGGTTACGCCTTGCTGGCCTCGGCGGGCTCGGCAGGCTCGGCGGCCTCGCCCTCGGCCTCGCCCTCGGCGGGCGCGGGCGGGCGGACCGCGTCGGGGCCCTCGGACAGGAGGCGGCGGAAACCTGGCTCGTCCAGGATGGGCACGCCGGCCTCGGCGGCCTTGTCGTACTTGGAGCCCGGGTTCTCGCCCGCCACCACGAAGTCGGTCTTCTTCGACACCGAGCCGGTGACCTTGCCGCCCGCGGCGCGGACCGCATCGGCGGCCTCGTCCCGGCTGAACTCCGACAGCGAGCCGGTGATCACCACGGTGACCCCGGTCAGCGGCCGCGACCTGGCGTCGCGTCCGCCTTCCTCGGCCATCCGCACCCCGGCCGCGCGCCACTTGTCCACGATGGCCCGGTGCCAGTCCACGCCGAACCAGTCGGCCACGGACGCGGCGATCGTGGGCCCGACCCCGTCCACGGCCGCCAGTTCCTCGGTGCCGGCCGACTCGATCGCGTCCAGCGAGCCGAACTCCGTGGCCAGGGCGCGGGCGGCGGTCGGCCCGACGTGCCGGATGGACAGCGCCACCAGGACCCGCCACAGCGGCCGCTGCCGGGCCTGCTCCAGGTTGACCAGCAGCCGCTCCGCGTTGACCTTCAGCGTGCCCTGCTTGTTGACGAAGAACGGCGAGCGCGCCAGCGTGTCCTCGGTCAGGCCGAACAGGTCGCCCTCGTCGTGCACCAGGCGGTCGTCGAGCAGCGCGGTGACGGCCTCGTAGCCGAGCACCTCGATGTCCAGCGCGCCCCGGCCGGCCAGGTGGAACAGCCGCTCGCGGAGCTGGGCCGGGCAGGACCGCGCGTTCGGGCAGCGCCAGTCGACCCCGCCGTCCTCGCGGGCCAGCGGGGTCCCGCACTCCGGGCAGGAGGTGGGGAACTCGAACTCGCGCTCGTCGCCGGTCCGCAGGTCCATCACGGGCGCGACGACCTCGGGGATCACGTCGCCGGCCTTGCGGAGCACCACCATGTCGCCGATCAGCACGCCCTTGCGCTTGAGCTCGTCGGCGTTGTGCAGCGTGGCCAGCCCCACCGTGGAGCCGCTGACCTTGGCCGGCTCCATGACCGCGAACGGCGTCACCCGGCCGGTCCGGCCCACGTTGACCCGGATGTCGAGCAGCCGGGTGGTGACCTCCTCCGGGGGGTACTTGTACGCCATGGCCCAGCGCGGCGCGCGGGACGTCGCGCCGAGCGCCCGCTGCTCGTCCAGCCGGTCCAGCTTGACGACCACGCCGTCGATCTCGTACGCGGGGTCGTGCCGGTGCTCGGCGTAGTAGTCGATGTACTCGTGGACCGCCGCCAGGTCCGGGACGACCCGGATCCGGTCGCTGACCGGCAGCCCCCACGACGCCATCCGCTCGTACCAGCCGGACTGCGTCTCGGGAGGCCCGTCGCCGTCGGGGAACCCCTCGACCCGGCCCACGCCGTGGACGATGACGTCCAGCGGCCGGGACGCGGTGACCCGCGGGTCCTTCTGCCGCAGCGAGCCGGCCGCGGAGTTGCGCGGGTTGGCGAAGGCGGCCTTGCCCGCCTCCGTAAGCCGCGCGTTCAGCTCCTCGAAGGCGCTCACCGGCAGGAACACCTCCCCCCGGACCTCCAGCACCGCCGGGAATCCGCCGCCGGACAGCCGGGCCGGCACCGAGCCGATCGTGCGGATGTTCGGCGTGACGTCCTCGCCGGTGCGCCCGTCGCCGCGGGTCGCGCCGCGGGTGAGGATCCCGTTCCGGTAGACCAGCGCGATGGCCAGCCCGTCGATCTTCAGCTCGCACAGGTACGGACCGGAGCCGCCCAGGCGCGTGACCCGGTCCGCCCAGGTGTCCAGTTCCCCGGCCGAGAACGAGTTGTCCAGGCTGAGCAGCCGCTGGAGGTGCTCCACCGGGGTGAACAGGGTGGAGACCGCGCCACCGACCTGCTGGGTGGGCGAGTCCGGGGTGCGCAGCTCCGGGTGGCTCTCCTCCAGCTCCTCCAGCTCGCGCATGAGCCGGTCGAACTCGGCATCGGAGATCGTCGGCGAGTCCAGCACGTAGTACCGGTGCCGCGCCTCGGTGACCTGCGCGCTCAGCTCCGCGTGCCGCTGCCGGGCCTCGACCGGCGTGTCGTTCGGGTCCGTCGGTCCCGCCGTACCGCCCCCGGGATGGCTCATGTGTCGCCCTCTGCCTTCTCTTCCGCCAGCTCAGGGACTATTCTCGCCGCTTCGCGGCAATGCGCCAGCGTGTCCGCTGCCTGGCGTGGCGACGCGCCCGCCAGACCGCAGGCCGGGGTGACCACCACCTGCTCGGCGGCCCGGCCCGGGGCCAGGCCGAGCGCTCGCCAGAACCGCAGCACCCGCCGGGCCGTCCGGGCGGGCGGATCGGGTTCGTGCGCCCGGGCAGTCGCCGGCACGGCGGGCACCGCGCCGGCCAGGATGCCGAGGCCCAGCTCGGCCAGTTCGGCGACGCCGTCCCCGTCCTCCCGCCGCATCAGGCTGAGGTCGAAGGCGACCGCGTCCGGCCGCGCGGCCCTGATGATCCCGAACGGGACCGGGCTGGCACAGCAATGCACGACCGTGTACCGCCCCACGGCGGAAAGAACGGTGCCCAGCCGGTCGGCCATGACGGCGGCGTCCACGGCGGGCAGCCGGGACAGGCCGCTGGCGTTCGGCACCTCACCGGCCGCCACCGCGGCCAGCGCGGGCTCGTCGAACTGGACCACGAGGCCGGCGCCGGGGACCCGCTTGGCCACCTCCGCGACGTGCGCGGCCGCCGCCTCGGCCAGGCTGCCGGCCAGGTCCGCCACCGCGCCGCCGTCCGCCAGCGCGGCGTCGAGCCGCTTCGGCAGCTCGATCGTGGCCGCCAGCGTCCACGGCCCGCACAGGCTGATCTTCAGCGGGCCCTCGTAGCCGGCCAGGACCTCCTCCATGGCGTCCAGATCGGAGGAGAGCATGCTTCGCGCGGCCCGCATGTAGCGGCCGGGGCGTTCGGCGATCCGCCAGCCGCCCGGTGTGGTCTCCACCGGGAAGTCGATGAGCAGCGCGGCGGTCCGGCCGGTCAGGTCGGCGCCGGGGCCGCGGGCCGGGAGCTCGGGAAGGAAGGGGAAGTCCGGCACTTCCCCGGCCACGATCCGGACGGCCTCGGCCGGGTCCGTGCCCGGCATCGAGCCGATGCCGGTGGCGCTCCCGGGCCGCCAGGGGACCTGCCGGGCCTCACCCAGCGCGTTCTCTGTCACGATGCCGAGCTTATGGGCTCCCGCGGACGGTGCCGGGCGGCCCTACCCGGGCTCGGGACCCTGGCCGCCCCCGCGGGGGCCGGGGCCGCTCCTCTTCCCGCGCGCGCTGAGGCCCACGGTGATGAGGAAGCCGAAGGCGATGCCCAGGAAGAAGACCAGGATCACGAAGACGACTGCCTGAATTACGTCGGCCATAACGGGCTCCCACCGTCGGCGGCGGTGTGTCATCACCGCCGGTCCCCACCATCCGGCCCGCGTCCTTGCGGGTGCCCGGGCGGCCAGTTCGCGGTCGCGCGCCGGCCGGCCGCCCAGGGGGTGCGGTGGCGGCCTGAGCCGCCACCGGCTCGTCGAGTCCCGGTTAGCGCTCGCCGGGGCCGCCGACGCGCTGGCCGACCCCGGTCAGCCGGCGCACGCCGCGGGCCAGGCTGTTCGCGGGCTCTTCCCTCAGGACGAGTTCACGGTTCTTGCGGCGCAGGGTGGCCTGGTCCTCGGCCTTGACCCCGGCCGCCACGATGAGGATGACCCCGAACAGGATCCCCGCCGCGAAGATCACAATGACGATGACTGCTACTAGTCCGACGTAACTGGCCATGACTGGCCTCCCGCACGCTTCCCGGCGGCATCCGCTCCGCCGGTCACCACCCACCTGCTGGGAGCTGCCCCTGGCCCGCCTGTGCCCGGGGTGCTCCGGGTGCCCCATCGGGCCCTGGCCTGCCGCCGCAAACCGCCCGCCTGGGACATTTTGCCTGGTATGGCCAGGATCATTGGTCTGCATTGGATCATCCGAAAGATCCTGCTGCTACCAGCGAACCAGCCTGGTAGGCTGATTCCTCTCTGTCCTGTCATCCAAGTCATCCCAACCTCAGAACCACTAGGTCTATCCCCGGCCATATCGGGCAGAAACCTGGATGATGCCAAATATTCCTCTGATTGGGATGACTGGGCCAGATGGGCTGAGCTGACTGGCCTGTCAGATCGACGTGCCGGGATGGGCAGGAGGACCATGACGGACCCGTTTTACCGTCCGGCCGATCAGTCGACGCGTGGCGCGCAGGCCCGGGCCGCCGCGGGCCGGGCCGGCCGTTCATCGGAAAAATCCCAGTTCAGTACGGCCGTCTGGGTTTCCGTGCGATGCGTCTTTCCGTGCCGTGGGGAGGGGCGGTTCCCCGGTCTGGACCCCCGCGGTGGCACCCCGCCGCGGCCTGCTCTCGCCGCCACCGAGGCTCCCGGGATCGCACCGAAGCCCGGGCCCTTCGTACGTGATTGCCCTGTTCTGACCGTTCGGCCGGTTGGAATTTACCCGGCAAGTCGACCCGTCAGGCTGTGGCAGGGCAGTGGGCCTGCTAGTCTCAGCCCTGCCATCCTAGCTATCCCAACCTTTCCTGCGGCAATCCGATTGCGCGAGTTCCTGAGGGGTATCAAGTGATCACCACTATGCGGTCGGCGGCATCTGGCGCACGGCTGGCCGTGGTCGCGGGCCGCAATGCTCTGTCTGCTGCCCCGGGGAGTTCCGATGCCTGAGCCGATCTACCAGCAGATCGCCGACGACCTGCGAAGCCAGATCCAGTCCCGGCAGATACCTCCCGGAAGCCAGCTACCGACCGAGCTGCAGCTCCGGGAGAAATATGGCGCGTCACGCAACACGATCCGGGACGCGCTGAACCGGCTGGTGATTCTCGGTCTGGTGGAGACGCGACCGGGCCGCGGCACCTTTGTCGTGGAAAAGTTCGAGCCGTTCATCACCACGCTGTCCGGTGACTGGCAGACCGACTCCGGTCTCGGCGGCGGTGAGGGCAACGCGGCACTGGCCGAGGTGAATGCCCGCGAGAGGACGGCCAAGGCCAGCACACCGCGGGTCGAGGTGAAGCAGGCCGCGGGATACGTGGCGGACCGGCTCCAGGTCGCGCCGGGCGCGCAGGTGATCAGCCGCCACCAGGAACGCTACATCGACGACCAGCCATGGTCGCTCCAGACGTCGTTCTATCCGATGGAGTTCGTGCTGCAAGGTGCGACGCGGCTGCTTGAGGCGGCCGACATCGACGAGGGGACCGTGGAGTACCTGAGCGTCGCGCTCAACCTGAAGCAGGTCGGCTACCGGGACCTGATCGCGGTGCGGTCGCCCGACCAGAACGAGACCAACTTCTTCCGGCTGCCGGCCGACGGCCGGGTCCCTGTCTTCGTTCTCCTGCGCACCGGTTTCGCCGAAGACCCGGCGGGGGTGAAGGCCTTCCGGCTCACCGAGAGCGTATTCCCTTCGGACCGGAACCAGTTCGTCATCAACGCCGGAGAGGTTCCGGACCGGCTGGGCAGCGCGGCGGACGTCTGACGAGAAGGGCGAACCTCATACTTCCCCGACCCGGCGCACCGAGCCGGGACGGGGGGCGCTTGCCGTAAGGCTGGCGGTACATCCCGCCTGTGACGGCATCCGCCTGTCACCGGCAATGGCTGGTGACCGTTTTGG
>Ga0070737_10003644_pt1 | contig 16353 bp, 17 predicted proteins | sample Coa_R1_10_FD_66438 | JGI IMG/M metagenome (GOLD analysis project Ga0070737, IMG submission 66438) | Surface soil microbial communities from Centralia Pennsylvania, which are recovering from an underground coalmine fire - Coalmine... | ecosystem: Environmental > Terrestrial > Soil > Unclassified...
ACCTGAAGATCATGACGCGGTGGCCGCCTGTTATCAACCTGCGACAGTCAGGCAACAGCGGCAGGACAGCCAAACGAGGCAATCGGGGTTAAATAACAAGCTAAGGACGTGCCCCAGCTGATCACCGCCGGCCGAAGCGCCGCAAAAGCCGCCCTCCCAGCCCTCAGTGCAATTGCCGCCGACGCTGCCTGAACCTGATTACTGATGCCGACGACAGTGGGCAGCAAGTAGGCTAGGGGCCAGGATCAGCTTTGGCAGCAGCCAGGATCAGCTTTGGCAGCAGGAAGCGCGAGTCCCAGGGCCCGTATGTCATGCGGAACGGATCGTGTTTCCCCGCACAGTGGCCGTGTCTGGCACGGGTTCAGCGGCGTCCGCACCGGTCCCCGTGAGGTGATTGTCTGCGCCGACGTGGACCACGCGCGGGATGAAAGTCCGGGCCTCAGCGTCATCGAGGGAGGCGTAGCTGATGATGATGACGAGATCTCCCGGGTGAACCAGGCGCGCAGCCGCCCCGTTGATCCCGATGATGCCGCTGCCGCGCGGCCCTTCGATCACGTAGGTCTCCAGCCTGGCGCCGTTGTTGATGTCAACGACGTGCACCTGCTCTCCCGGCAGCAAGTCCGCGGCCTGCATGAGCTCCGCGTCCACCGTGAGTGATCCCACATAGTGCAGGTCGGCCTGGGTGACGGTGGCCCGGTGAATTTTCGATTTCAGCATCGTCCGCTGCACAGTGCCATTTCCTCTCGTCGCGTCCGGTCCGCCAACGGGTACCGGCGGCGCCCAGGATAACCCAGCATCCCTCGGCAATCACGGCTAGATCGTTGATCGGTGTTTCGCGGCTGGCAGGAGGCGTGTTCGGCGACACGCCGGGCGAGATCCGCAGGCGGTAAGCGAAGAGTGTCCAGAATCGGCGTGTCTACACACGTCTGACCATTGGAAGTCATCGTGATCGCCGACCTGGACACTGTCCTGACCGCACTTTACGTCGAACTGACTGACCGCATCATCCCGGCACGCGGGTTCAGCCGGCGCGGGCCCGGCGGACGGCCCGCCGTCACCGATGCCGAGCTTGCCTGCATCGCCGTGGCGCAGGTCCTGCTGCGGTTCGACGGCGAACGGCACTGGCTGCGGATCGCACCCCGCCTGATCGGCCACCTCTTCCCCCGGGCTACTGGCCCAGGGCGAGTACAACCTGCGGCTGCGGAACCTCGCTCCGCTGATGGAGGCCGCGCTGCGCTGGCTCGCCGCTGCTACCCCGGCCACCGCCGAGCGGCTGCGCCTCATGGACGCCACCCCCGTCCCCTGCGGCACCTCCGCCGTCACGGCGAAACGCCCTGACCTGTACGGATACGCCGGATACGGGTACTGTCCGAGCCATTCCCGCTGGTACTGGGGTGCAAGCTGCTGCTGGCCTGCACCTGCGACGGCACCATCACCGGGTTCAGCCTGGCGAACCCCAAGCTGGCAGGCGGGCGGGACCAGGCCCGCCAGACCCTGCAGCGCCAGCCCGTCCCCGGCACCCTCATCGTGACGGGCAAGGGCCTGGCCGGGCAGGACACCGAGGACTTCCTCGCCGGCGACGACCTGGGCCTGACCCTGGTCCGACCGGCCCGCAAGGACGAGAAGCAGCCCCGGCCGTTCCCGAACTGGCTCCGCCAGCGGGTCGAGGCCTCATCTGGACCCTGAAACACCAGCCCGGCCTCGAACGCCACGGCGGCCGCATCCCCGCCGGACTGTGGGCCCGCGTCGTCCAGCGGCTCCTCGCCCTCAACGCCGCCATCTGGCACAACTGGATGACCGGAGCCCCGGTCAAGCGGTCCCTGACCGCCTACGACCACATCTAACCGGCCCGCATTCCCCGATCAACGATCTAGTCGCCGGCAGGCCGCACGCGGTCCAGGCCCTGAAGCCCCCGTCGACGTCGGTCGCGAGACGGTGGCCGAGGTCTTGCAGCGAGGCGGCGGCAAGGCTGGAGGCGTATCCCTCCGAGCAGATCACGATGATGCGGCGGTCGTAGCCGTCTACCTGCGGCAGCCGGGCGCTGCCGACCGGGTCGAACCGCCATTCCAGCACGTTGCGCTCGACGATCAGGGCGCCCGGCACTTCCCCTTCGGCCGCGCGCTGCGCGGCGGGGCGGATGTCGACCAGCCAGGCACCCTGTCCGGCCTCGGCGAACGCCTGCCGCGGGGTCAGCCGGCGCAGGCGGTCGCGGGCCGCGGCGAGGATCTCCTCCGCCGTCCGGGGCACGGGGGGGCGGACGGTCACCAGCTGGCCTCGGTCTCGGTGTCCCGCGCGGCGAGGCCGTCAGGCGTCAGGTCGTAGCGGGTCATTTCCGTCAGCGGCGGCGAGTAGGCGTGCACGCTCACCGCCGGCCCGGCCGAGGCGTTGCGCACGTCGTGTACGTAGCCGGGCCCGGGACCGAACGTGCGCACGGTCCCCGCCCGGACCGTCTCGACGGTCCCGTCGTGGTGCTCCTCCAGGATGCCCCAGGCGACCGTGAAGGCGCCGGCCGACGGGCCGTGGTCATGGAAACCGGTGGCCTGCCCGGGCAGCCAGGTGATGATCCACACGTCGTAGTCCTCGCCGAGGTACACCCGCTCGTACCATCGTCCCTCGGCGTTCAGCCTGACCAGCCCGATCCACTCCTGGGGGCTCGCGGCGAAAGATCCCACGATCCCGGCGAGCTGGGGCCAGCCGAGCCCGGCCTGGGCAGTGATGGTCATCGGCGCTGTCCTCCTCGTGTGCTGGCGCCCGAGGTCTGCGCGGCACCGCTGCCGCGCCTCATGGCCCCATCCGACATAATGAAGTTTACCATTAACCCGATTGACTTTATCAGAAATATGGCGCACGATCGAGGGGTGGCGAGAGCGGATACCCCCCAGCTTCTACCCGGAGGACAGGCAGTGGCAGGTTACGTAGCGGTGGCTGCGCGGCTTGCGGCCTCCGGCGAACCAGCGGGAGACGTGGAGCCGGGCGATGCCGGCAGCCTGCCGCAGGCGGGGTCGGCGCAGGCGGACCGGTCCGGACGGGACGGGACGCTGCTCGCCGTCGTCCCGGTTCCCGGTACCGGCACCTCGCTGGTCATCGTCGGTTACGTGGTCCCTGCCCCTGACGCACCGCCGCCGGCCGAGCAGGGCGGAGAGGCTGGCCTGCTGATCGACCGGGCGCAGCGCCGGGTCCTGGCGGGCGGGCGAGAAGTCGCCCTGACCTTCCAGGAATTCGAGCTGCTGGCCTTCCTCAGCGGGCATCCGGGCACGGTGTTCAGCCGCGCCGAGCTGGGCGAACGGGCGTGGCAGGGCACCTGGCGGGCCGACAGCAGGACCGTCGACGTGCACGTCAGCCGGCTCCGCCGCAAGCTGGGCCCTGCCTACGGCCGCTGCATCGCCACCGAGTACCGCGCCGGGTACCGGTTCCAGCCTCCCGGCAGCGTGACCGCCGGTCCTGGGGCGCCCGCCCGCGGGTAGGTGGCGCGCCCCGGTGATCCCGTCACGCGGTGACCGGGTGCCTGCGGTGCCATTCCGCGGCGAGCAGCTCGTAGGAGCGGACGCGGTCGGCATGGTGGTGCGTGATCGTGGTGATGATCAGCTCGTCGGCGCCGGTCGCCTCCCGGAGCAGCTCAAGCCCGTCCGCGACCTGCCCCGGTGAGCCGACGAACTGGGTGTCCACCCGGTCTGCGACCAGCTCCCTGTCAGCGTCGGTCCAGGCGTGCCTGCGGGCTTCTTCCGGCGCCGGGAAGGGGACCGCGCCCTCGCCGGAGCGGATGCTGCGGACCCACAGGCCGTACCCGGTGGCGAGTTCGCGCGCGGTCGCCTCGTCCGGAGCCACCACGACATCGGCAGAGACGGCCACGTAGGGATGGCTGAGCTCCGCCGAGGGTCGGAACGCCGCACGGTACCCTTCCACCGCCTCCAGCACGGTCGCCGGGCTGACGTGATAGTTGGCGGCGAACCGCAGGCCGTTGACGCCGGCCACCCGGGCACTCTGGCCGCCGCTGCTGCCCAGGATCCATACCTGGACGCCGGCGCCCTCGCCGGGGACCACGTGGGCCTCGGTGCCGTCCGGGGACCGGTAGGTGCCGCCCAGCAGGGCGAGGACGTCAGCGACCTGCTGGCCGTAGTCCTGCGGCTGGGCGCCGGGCAGCTGGAGCAGCGCCTTGTTCAGCCGGAACCGCGGGGACGCCAGCAGCCGCTCGGGGCTGAACCGGGGCGGGATGAGCAGCCCGTTGGGGGCATGGCTGTTCTCGGTCCTGGGCGGCCCAGTCAGCGTCGGCTGCCGCGGTTCTCCGCCGGAGCGGCCGAGGCCGAGGTCGAGGCGGCCCGGGTGCAGGGCGTCTATGAGGCCGAATTCCTCCACGGTGGCCAGCGCGGTGCGGTGCCCCATCTGTACCGCGCCGGACCCGATCCTGATCGCCGACGTTGCCGCCGCGGTCAGGGCCAGGACGACGGCGGGCGAGGTGCCGGCGACGCCGGGGTTGAGGTGGTGCTCGGCGAACCAGTACCGGGCGTAGCCGAGCCGCTCGGCCGCCCTGGCCAGGTCGATGCTGTTGCGCAGCGCGTCGGCGGCGGTGGCGCCGGAGCTGACCGGGACCAGGTCGAGCACGCCGAGCGGGATGCCCGCCGTCACGACGCCGCCTTCCGGATGCCGCCCCTGGTCCCACCGGACGGCAGCGGCGCCAGCCCAAGGTGCTCGCGCAGCGTGCTGCCCTGGTACTCGGCTCGGAAGACGCCCCGCTCCTGCAACAGGGGCACGACCTTCCCGGCGAACTCGTCGAGACCGCCCGGCGTGATGTGCGGGACGAGGATGAACCCGTCGCTGGCGTCGGCCTGCACCAGGCGGTTGATGTCCGCCGCGACGGTGGCGGGGGCGCCGACGAAGGTCTGCCGGTCGGTAACCTCGATGATCAGCTCCCGGATCGACAGGTGCTCCGCCTCCGCCCTGGCCCGCCACTGCGCCGCGACGGCCAGCGGGTCCCGGTGCATCCGCACGCTCGCGCGTCCCCGGGCGATCGTGTTCTCCCCCGGGTCCGGGTCGATGTCCGGCAGCGGCCCGTCCGGGTCGTAGCCGGACAGGTCCCGGTTCCACAGTTGCTCGAGGAAGGCGATCGCGGTCGCGCCGCTGACCTGCTGGCGGCGCACTTGATGCGCCAGTTCCCTGGCCTCGGCGTCGGTGTCGCCGAGCACGAACGTCGCGGCGGGCAAAATCAGCAACTCGTCCCGGCGGCGGCCGTAGCGGGCCAGGCGGCCCTTCACGTCGGAGTAGAACGCCTGCCCGTCCTCCAGGGTGCCGTGCCTGCTGAAGACCGCGTCGGCGCAGGAAGCCGCGAACTCGCGGCCTTCGCCGGAGTCGCCGGCCTGGAAGATGACCGGCCGACCCTGCGGGCTGCGCGGCACGTTGAACTGCCCGCGGATGTCGAACTGGGCGTCGGTATGGGAAAACCGCCCGGCGTCCGGGTCGGCGAGGAACACGCCGGACTCCTTGTCCGCGATGATCTCGTCACCGCGCCAGGCGTCGAACAGTTTCCCGGCGGCGCGCAGGAACGCGCGCGCCCGCTCGTACCGGGCGCTCTGCGGCAGGTACCCGCCGCGCCGGAAGTTCTCGCCGGTGAACTCGTCCCACGACGTCACCACGTTCCACGCGGCCCGTCCGCCGGACAGGTGGTCCAGGCTGGCGAACTGCCGGGCTACCTCGTAAGGCTCGTTGAACGTGGAGTTAATCGTGCCGGCCAGGCCAAGGCGGGTGGTCACGGCGGCGAGGGCGGCCAGGACGGTGAACGTGTCGGGGCGGCCGACGACGTCCAGGTCGTAGATCTTGCCGTTCTGCTCGCGGAGCCGAAGTCCCTCGGCGAGGAACAGGAAGTCGAACTTGGCGCGCTCGGCGGTGCGAGCGAAATGCACGAACGAGCTGAACTCGATGTGGCTGCCGGAGCGCGGGTCGCTCCACACCGTGGTGTTGTTCACCCCGGGAAAATGCGCCGCGAGGTGAACCTGCTTCAGCGGCCGGGTCATGGTCGGTTCCTTCCGGTGCCAGCGGTGGTGTAGCGGTTCGCGGGCCGGGGCAGGCCGAGCAGCCCGCGCAGGCTGTCCGCCTGGTAACTGGTGCGGAACGCGCCGCGGCGCTGCAGTTCGGGCACCAGTTCCCTGGTGATCGCTTCCAGGTCATCGGGGATAACGCCCGGGCGCAGCCGGAAACCGGCCAGTCCGGCCTCATGCCACTCCTGGAGCAGGTCGGCGAGCCGTGCCGGGCTCCCGGTGAAGATGGCCGCGTCGCTGACGTACTCCTCGCCCGCGAGCTCGTCCAGCCGGGTCTTGCGGCCATCGGCGCCGAGGAACACGACGATGTCGCCGAAGAGGAGGACCGACGGCGGCACGCGGCCGCAGGCGGAGGAGGCAACGTGAATCCGCGACACGATCGACCTGGCGTCCGCAGCGTCGCGCGGCGTCACGAATCCCACGTCGACGGCTCGCGCGATCAGGTCATAGGGCAGGGCCGCATTCCCGAGTGCGCCTACCGGCGGCTGCCCCTGCGGCGGTCTCGGTGTGATCGACGGCCCCTTGACGCTGAAGTAGTCGCCGACGAAGTCGATGTAGTGCAGCTTGTCCCGGTCGATGAACCGGCCGGTCGCAGCATCTCTGATCTCGGCGTCATCCTCCCAGCTGTCCCACAGCCGCCTGATCACCTCCACGTAGTCGGACGCCTCGGCGAACAGCCTCCCGTGGCTGAGACTCGCGGCGTCACGGCGGCCGAAGTGCGCCGCCTCCGCCGGGCTGGCTGACACCCGCACCCTGACCCCGGCGCGTCCGGTACTGACGTAATCCAAGGTGGCGATGGCCTTGGAGATGTGGAACGGCTCGGTGTGGGTGACGATGATGGTCGGCATCAGCCCGATGTGGCTGGTCAGCGGAGCGACCCGGGCGGCGACGAGCACGGCGTCGAGCCGTCCGCGTACCCGGCCGGTGTGCCCGTCCGGCTCACCCGGACGTGACGATTGCAGGCTAAGCGCGTCTTCGATGGTGACGAAGTCGAGCAGGCCGTGCTCGGCCTCGGCGATGATGTCCGTCCAGTAGCGGGCCGACAGCAGCTCTCCTGGACGCGCCCGGGGCTCCCGCCACGCAGCCGGATGCCAGCCAGCGCCGTCGAGCGCGACGGAAAGGTGCATGATCACCCAACCTTCCTGTCGAACGGATGGCGGCTTCTGACCTTCCCGGATCCTCTAATCCGGGAAGGTCAGAAGCCAGGCACCGGGTTGATCAAGGACTTCGTGATCCCGGAACTGGTGACCCCCCATTTGCTGAGGATCCTGGCGTACTCGCCGCTGGCGATGAGCTCGTTGACCGCATCGCTGAGCGGCTTGGTGAGCGGCGACCCCTTGGCGGTGACGAAGCCCACGGGTGTGGAGCTGAACTGGCCGACGAACTTCACGCCCGGGAAGTGCGCCACGTCGTACTTCAGGCTGAGCGTGGGCCCGAAGTAGACGTCGATCTTGCCGTTGGCCAGGCCCAGGAAGATCGTGGCGGTGTCGCTCAGGTACTGCACCGTGTACGGCTTCTTGCCCGACGCCGCGCACTTGGCGGCGTCGGCGGTGAGGATCTCCTGGAAGGTGGTGCCCGCGCCGGTCGCGATGGTGAGCCCGCACAGCTGGGTGATGCTGGTGACGTCAGACAGCGGGCTGTCGCTCGCCGCCACGAAGGACTGGCCGTCGGTGAGGTACGTGGAGAAGTTGACGACTTTCTCCCTCGTCTTCGTCACGCCGAAGTTAGCCATGCCGACGGCGAACTTGCCGTTCTGCACGCCGGGAATGATCGCGTCGAAGCTGCCGTACTGGACGTTCCACTTGATTCCGAGAACCTTCGCGACGGCATTGCGCAGGTCGACGTCAACGCCGATCTGCTGGCCGTTAGGCGCGACGCCCTGGTGCGGCAGGCCGGAGGTACCCGGCTGGAACGTGCTGCCCAGGGAGAGCGTGCCGCTGCTGCGCACGCTGGCGGGCAGTTCGGCGGCCAGCTTCGGGTCAACGGCGATCCCGGAGACGACGTCTTCGGTCGGGTAGCCGGGCGAGGCGGACGCGGCCGCGTGGGCAGCGGCCCTGGTGGCGGACGTTACGCCGCCCCCCGACGAGCCGCAGGCCGTGATCAGGCCGACGGCCGCCATCAGAGCGGCTAGGACGAGCAGGCGTGAACGCACTAGGGGTCCTCCTAAAGGACAGCGGCCAGGAAGGCACGGGCACGGTCGTGGCGGGGGTTGAGCAGCACCTCGGCGGGCGGCCCGGACTCGACGATGCGGCCACCGTCGAGGAACGCGATCGTGTCGGCCACCTCACGGGCGAACCCGATCTCGTGGGTGACGACGATCATCGTCATCCGCGCTGCCGCGAGGTCCTTCATGACGGCGAGTACCTCTCCGACCAGTTCGGGGTCCAGGGCGCTCGTCGGCTCGTCGAACAGCATCAGTCGCGGCTCCATGGCCAGCGCGCGGGCGATCGCCACCCGCTGCTGCTGCCCGCCGGACAGCTGCCCAGGGTAGGAGTCCTCGCGTCCGCTCAGCCCCACCCGTGCCAGCAGTTCGCGGCCCAGGGCGGCGGCCTCCTTCTTCTGTTTCCGGCGTAGCGCCACGGGCGCCTCGGCGATGTTCTCCAGCACAGTCATGTGCGGGAACAAGTTGAACTGCTGGAACACCATGCCGATGCCAGCACGCTGGCGGGTCACCGCACGGGGGCTCAGCTCGCGCAGGTGGCGTCCGTCGGGCCGGTAGCCGATGATCTGGCCGTCCATGGCGATGAAGCCGCCGTCCGGCTTCTCCAGGTGGTTGACGCAGCGCAGCAGCGTGCTCTTGCCCGCCCCCGACGGCCCGAGCAGCACCACGACCTCCCCCTCGGCCACATCGAGGTCGATGCCGTCGAGGACTCGGTGCGTGCCGTACGCCTTCCGCAAGCCGCGGATCTTCAGCAGCGGCGCGCCGGTCACGGCTGCCCCACCGAGAAAACCGGCAGGTTCGCGCGGGCCACCCGCCAGAACCCGCGCCCGCCCGTGCGGCTTGCGCCGCGGGCGTAGTACCGCTCGATGTAGTACTGGCCGACTGACAGCACCGTCGTGAGAACGATGTACCAGATCGTCGCCACCAGCAGCAGCGGGATGACCAGGAAGTTCTCGTTATAGATGAGCTGTACCGAGTACAGCAGGTCTTGCACCGCGATGACGCTCACGATCGAGGTGGCCTTGATCAGGCTGATCAGCATGTTGCCGGTAGCGGGGATGATGGCCGGCATCGCCTGCGGCAGCACGATCCGGCGGAACGCGCGGAACCTGCTGAGTCCGAGGGACTGGGCGGCCTCGGACTGTCCCTGGCCGACCGACAAGATGCCGCCCCGCACGATCTCGGCGGAGAACGCCGCCACGTCCAGCGTCAGCGCGACGAAGGCCGCGAGCAGCCCGGTGAACAGGTGCGCTGTCCTGACCGTGACGAACTGGTGGCCGAACGGGATGCCCAGGGATAGCTGCGGGTACAGCGAGGCGAGCTCGTACCAGAACAGCAGCTGGACTAGCGGCGGGACCGACCGGATCAGCCAGACGTAGCCGAAGCTCAGCGAGCGCAGCATGACGTTGCCCGACAGGCGCATCGCGGCAAGCCCGATGCCGAGGAGGTAACCGCAGCTCATCACCGCGGCGGTCAGCCAGAGCGTCAGCCATAGGCCGTCGAGCACCGGCCGGGTCGCGAAGTACTGGCCGATGATCCCCCACTGGAACCGCGGGTTGGTCAGCAGCGTGTGCACGACCATCGCGAGCAGCACGAGGGCGATGGCCGCTGACCCCCACTGCCCGGGACGGCGGCGCGGCACAAGCCGGGATGCTGCCAGCTCCTCGTCGCCCGGTGCCTCCTGATCGATCTGGCTGACGGCGTTTCCAGTCCTGCCCACCGGATCACCGTAACGCCGTCCGCCCAAATTATCAACTATTCCAATAGACATTGCCAGGAATATGAGGGCAGAGCTACTGTCGAGGCGTTCGCGCGGCCGCACTGGAGGTGCCATCATGAGGTTTCTGGCCATCACGCTGATAGCGCACGCCCCGGACCCGGAGACCGGCCAGCAGAAGCCGACCACGGAGCGCTTCCGCGAGGTGCTCGCCAGCGCGCGGCTGGCCGAGGAGTTCGGCTTCGACGGCTTCGGGGTCGGCGAGCGGCATGAGCGGCCGTTCATCTCGTCCTCGCCGCCGGTGGTGCTGAGCCATATCGCGGCGCTGACCTCGCGCATCCGCCTGTTCACGGCCGTGACGACGCTCAGCCTGCTCGATCCGGTGCGCGCCTACGAGGACTACGCGACCCTGGATCACCTGTCCGGCGGGCGGCTCGAGCTGATCATCGGCAAGGGCAACGGAGCGGCCCAGCGCACGCTGTTCAACGTAACGCCCGAGGACCAGTGGGACCGGAACAAGGAGTCGTACGAGCTGTTCCGGAGGCTGTGGCGGGAGGGCACGGTGACCGCCTCGCCGCGGTTCCGGCCGACGCTGCGCGACGCCGAGGTATGGCCGCGCCCGCTTCAGCAGCCCATCCGGATCTGGCACGGCAGCGCAACGAGCAAGACGTCGGTGGATCTCGCCGCCCGCTACGGCGACCCGCTGTTCTCCGCGAACGTCACCAACCCCATCGAGCCCTACGCCGAGCTGGTCCGCTACTACCGCGAGCGGTGGGCGCACTACGGCCACGACCCGGCCGCGCTCGCCGTGGGCGCCGGCACCGCAGGCTACTTCGCCGCGCGCAGGTCCCAGGATGCCATAGAGGCGTACCGGCCGGCCTTCGGAAAGCAGCTCGCGTTCCAGCGCAGGCTCGGGATGACGCCCGTCTTCCCCACGCTGGAAGACTTCGTGGAGCGCAGCTCGGCGCTGATCGGCAGCCCGCAGCAGATCATCGACAAGGTGCACCGCTACCACAAGGAACTCGGCCACACCGTGCTGCACCTGCACGCCGACGCCGGCTGGCTCCCCGAGGCGCAGCACCGGTCGGCGATGGAGCTGTTCGCCTCCGACATCGCACCGGTGCTGCGCCGCGAGATTCCCGACCCTCCGTGGCCATGGGGACCGGTGAGCTAGCCGCCGCGCCGCCGACACGCGGTGCCAGCCTGACCGGCCTCATGGTCACATCTCCTGACGTCGCTCCCCGAGCGCTGTCCGAAGGAGCGGCGCGGCGGTGCTGGCCCAGCGGTCCACCGCCGCGTCCAGGTCACCGAGCTCCGGCTCGGTGATGTACACCCCGCGCGCCGGGACGACGGCGCCGAGTTCGACGAGCACCGGCCGCAGGTGCACCTCGACCGCCAGCAGGTGGCCCGGCCAGCCGCCGGTCATGACCGGGACCGCCACGGTGCCCGCCAGGCCGTCCGGGCCGTACCGGTCGAGGAATGCCTTCAGCATACCAGTGTAGGAGGCCTTGTACGTGGGGGACGCGAACACCGCCAGGTCCGCGGCGGCGACCTCGGCGGTGAGGCGGGACAGCCTGGGGTCGGCCCAGTCGAACAGGCGGGCGGCGTGCTCGGCGAGGTCCACGATGAGGTGACCGGGTGGCGCTCCGGCCGTCTTCGCAAGCGCGTCCGCGACCGCGACGGCGGCGCCGAGGGTGCGCGATGCCGGCTTCGGGTTGCCGACGACGACAGCAATCGGCCTCATGAGTCGGCTGCCTGAGCAGTCGCGGCCGGAGCGCTGCTCGGCGGCGCGAACGGCATCAGGTTCTCAGCCCCATCGGCGCTGTCCAGGGCCGGGTGATCCCACAGGCCCCGCGACCGCAGTGTCGGCAGCACGCCTTCGCCGAACCAGTAGGCCTCCTCCAGGTGCGGGTAGCCGGAGAGCACGAACTCCGAGATGCCGAGCTTGGCGTATTCTTCGATCCGGTCGGCGACCTCGGAGTGGCTGCCGACCAGGGCGGTGCCGGCGCCACCGCGGACCAGGCCGATGCCGGCCCACAGGTTCGGGGACACCTCAAGCGCGTCGGTGCGCCCGCCGTGCAGTTCGCGCATCCGGCGCTGCCCCTCGGACTCGCTGCGCGCCAGCCCCTCCTGCGCCCTGCGGATCGCGCCGGCGTCGAGGTTCCCGATCAGGCGTTCCGCCTGCCGCCAGGCTTCCACCGCGGTGTCCCGGCTGATGACGTGCAGCCTGATGCCGTAGCGGAGCGCACGCCCGGCATCCCGCGCCAGGCCGTCCATCCAGCGCAGCTTGGCGTCCACGGCCTCCGGCGGCTCACCCCAGGTCAGGTACACGTCCGCGTACCGGGCCGCGACCGGCCCGGCGTGGGCCGACGAACCGCCGAAGTACAGCGCGGGAACCGGCTCGGGCACCCGCGCGAGCGCCGCGCCGTCCACGCGCAGGTGACTGCCCTCCACGGTGACGGTCTCGCCGCGCCACAGCCGGGTCACGATGGACAGGAACTCCCCGCACCGCTCGTACCGGGCCGCCTTGTCCAGGAAGTCGCCGTAGGCCCGCTGCTCGGCCGACTCCCCGCCGGTGACCACGTTGAGCAGCAGCCGTCCCTTGGAGTGCCGCTGGAAGGTGGCCGCCATCTGGGCCGACAGCGTCGGCGAGATGAGGCCCGGCCGGAACGCGACAAGGAACTTCAGCCGCTCGGTGACCTCGGTCAGCATGGCCGTGGTGAGCCAGGCGTCCTCGCACCAGGCACCGGTCGGGGCGAGCGCGGCCTCGAAGCCGAGCTGCTCGGCGCTGCGCGCGATCTGCCCCAGGTAAGCCAGCGACGCCGGGCGGACGGCGTCCGCCACGCCGTGGGCGGCACCGTGGCCGCCGCCGACGATATCTCGCCCGTCCCCGTTGGTCGGCAAGAACCAGTGGAACCGCAGTGACATCAGACTTCCTTTCCGTTGACCTCGGCCAGCTTTCCGGTCGCGACGTCGAAGACGAACCCGCGGACGGAGTCGGTGTGCGGGATGAACGGGCTCGCCTTGACCCGGGCGACGGACTGGCGCACGTCTTCGCCGAGGTCGGTGAAGGCTTCCGCGGCCCACGACGGCTTGATGCCCGTGTCGTCCTGGATGGCGCGCTTGAACTCGTCGTCGGCGAAGGTGAGCATGCCGCAGTCGGTGTGGTGGATCAGGATGATCTCCCTGGTGCCGAGCAGCCGCTGGCTGATGGCGAGTGAGCGGATCTCGTCGTCGGTGACCACGCCGCCGGCGTTGCGGATCACGTGGGCGTCCCCCTCGCGCAGGCCCAGGATCGCGAAGACGTTGAGCCGGGCGTCCATGCAGGCGACGACGGCCAGGTGCCTGGCGGGCGGCAGCGGCAGCGGCCCGGTGAAGGCCTGCGCGTAGCGGGCGTTATTCGCCAGCAGCTCGTCGGTGACGCTCATGACAGGCTCCTCCCGTGCTCTCCCGCCCGCTAACTCTAGTTTTTCTATATATTTAGTCGGTTAATGTCAAGGAGCCTGCCCCCAGCGCGCGAGCGCGACCGCGGCCAGCAGATTACCCTCTATTTCAGTAGGAATTATTGACATAACATCGCGCTGATGTCACCCTCATGGCATGTGGGTGAGAATCCGGAACGGCAGGGTGTACCCACGGCTGCCCGCGCTGGCCGTGTCAGGGCACTCGGGGCGCCTGGTGAACCGGGCCGCGGGGTGACGGCGGGCGGGATCGCGTCCGGCGAGGATGCGGTCGCGGTGGCGCGGCGGTACGCGGAGTCGATCGCCGGCGGCGTGATCGAACGCGACCGCGCGGGCGCGGTGCCCGCCCGGGAGCTCGCGGCGTTCGACGCCAGCGGGCTGCTGGGCATCACGGTGCCGCCGGAGCATGGCGGCCCAGGCCTGCCGACGAGCGTGCTGGCGGAGGTGGTCCGCGTGATCGCGGCCGTCGACCCGGCGATTGCGCAGGTCCCGCAGGGGCATTACCTGCTCGTCGACGTGCTGTCGGTTCACGGGTCCGGCCGGCAGCGCAGGCGGCTGCTTCCCCTGGTCCTTGAGGGGGCCAGGCTCGGCAGCGCGCTGGCCGAGCGGGGCGGCCAGCACGCCCAGGACCTGAAGACCCGGCTGCGCCGCGACGGGACCGGCGCGCTGCTGTCCGGGCGCAAGTACTACTGCACGGCGCGATCACGGCCCGGTGGCTCGGCGTCAGCGCGCTGGACGAGGACGGTCGCCTGGTGCTCGCATTCGCCGAGCGGGACGCCGACGGCGTGCGGATCGACGAGGACTGGAACGCGATGGGCCAGCGCGCCACCGTCAGCGGCACGGCCGCCTTCGACGACGTGAGGGTAGACCCGGCGCTTGTCATTCCCTACCAGCGAGCCTTCGAGGTGCCGCAGCAGCTCGGCGCCCGCGCGCAGCTGGTGCACGCGGCCATCCAGACGGGGATCGCCGGCGGCGCGCTGCGGGACGCCGGAGAGTTCGCGCGGACCAGGGCGCGCCCGTTCTTCGAGGCAGTGCGCGGCGGGTGGGCCGAGCGGGCTGGCGACGACCCGTACACGATTCACCGGTACGGCCGGCTGGCCACCCTGGTCCGCGCGGCCGAGACACTGCTCGCCTCGGCGGCTGCCGTCCTCGACGAAGTGACGCGGCAGCCGGAGGACGCGGAGGCCGCCGCCCGCAGGTCGGTCGCCATTGCCCAGGCCAAGGCGTTCGCCAGCGAGGCCGCCGCCGAGATCGCCAGCGACCTGTTCGCGCTGGTCGGCGCGAGCGCCGCCGACGAGCGCTACGACCTGAGCCGGCACTGGCGCAACGCCCGCACGCACGCCAGCCACGACCCGGCCGACTGGGAGTACCGCCATGTCGGAAACTACCTGCTCAACCACGTGCTGCCGCCCAGCCACGGGCAGCTGTAGGCACGACCGCATCTGCTGAAAGGGGCGTTCACATGACCCAGGCGCATTACCGGGCGGCGGTTCCGGGGATCCGCGACAGGTACCGGCACATCGAGGTGACTCAGGTCGGCGACGTTATCGGGGCCGTCGTCGGCGGCATCCGGATCGGCGGCGACGTCCAGACAGCGCCGGTCGCCGAGCTGCGCGCGGCGCTGCTGGCGCACAAGGTCGTCTTCCTGCGCGGCCAGCAGCACGCCACGGACGCCGGCCAGCGCGCCTTCGCGGAGCTGCTCGGCCCGCTGACCCGGCCGCACCCCACCGTCGCCGGCGACGGGGAAGCGGTGCTGCCGATCGATTCCGAGCAGGGCAGGGCCAACAGCTGGCACACCGACGTCACGTTCGTGGACCGCGTCCCGGCGATCAGCGTGCTGCGCGCCATCACCTTGCCCCCGTACGGCGGGACAACCGTGTGGGCGAACACCGCCGAGGCCTACCAGCGGCTGCACCCGGCACTGCAGGCACTGGCCGGCGGGCTGCGCGCGGTGCACTCCAACCTCTACGACTACGCGGCCGACCGCCCCCAGATCGGTGGCACCGACGTCAGGCAGGAGGCCTACCGGGCCGAGTTCCGCCACCTGGAGTTCCAGACCGAGCACCCGGTCGTGCGCATCCACCCCGAGGCCTTCGAGCCGGCCCTGCTGCTCGGCCACTTCGTCCGCTCCTTCGCGGGGCTGAGCAGCACCGACTCAGCAGATCTGCTCGCGCTGCTGCAGCGGCACATCACCCGGCTGGAGAACACGGTGCGCTGGACCTGGCGCGACGGCGACATCGCGATCTGGGACAACCGGGCGACGCAGCACTACGCGGTCGCCGACTACGACGACCACCCGCGGCTGCTGCACCGCATCACGATCGCCGGCAACGTCCCGGTCGGCATCAACGGCGATACCAGCACGGTCCTCAAGGGCGACGCCAGCAGCTACTCCCCGCTGGCCGCCTGACACCCAGGCCAGCCCGCCGTTTCCCGGTAACGCCGCAGGCCTGGCCGTGCGTGAACGGCCAGGCCTGCGGCGTTATCTCGATTTTGGCATGCTGTCGCGGTAAGCCGGGCGGGGCTGCCGCTGCCGTACTGCAGGCCGGGCTGGCCGGCTGGTCATGCTGCCCGTGACGAGCAGCCTGGCCGGGCGAGAGGCGCCACGCTTCGTTCGGAAAGACAAAAGATCTCATCCCGAACGAGGGGTGGCGGCTCGCCATCCTCAGCCGGTGACCGCGTGGCGGGTGAGCGGCGCGGGCGCGGCGGTCCCCTGGACCGGGCGGCGCTTCCCGCTCCGGGGATCCGGGCCGTGGCTCAGCCGCCGTTAGCGCTCCCCTCCGGGCGGGTGAACCGGCCCTGGTGGTGCAGCAGCGGCGGGGCGCTGGCACCGATGACGGTGCGGGTCACCTGGCCGACCACGAGCTCGTGGTCGCCGACCGTGACCAGCGTGTGCACGGCGCAGATCAGGTGGGTGGTCGCGCCGGCCAGCAGCGGCAGCCCTTCGGGTCCTTCCTGCCAGGAAGTCTGCGGGCCGAAGCGGTC
>Ga0070737_10003646_pt1 | contig 16350 bp, 13 predicted proteins | sample Coa_R1_10_FD_66438 | JGI IMG/M metagenome (GOLD analysis project Ga0070737, IMG submission 66438) | Surface soil microbial communities from Centralia Pennsylvania, which are recovering from an underground coalmine fire - Coalmine... | ecosystem: Environmental > Terrestrial > Soil > Unclassified...
TCCAGTGGATGTTCAAACGCCAGGACCTCACGGCCCTGATGGAGAGGATCGAGACCAAGCACCTTCCGGTCGCCGCATGAACGATACGTCACCGTAATTCCGAACAGGAGTACTAAGGCTCCACGGCGCTATGTCAGCACGCATCACGGAGAACAGAATTTTCGGCTATCTCTTTGCCCTGGGGGGCATTGCAGCGGTGACGGGCGTCTGCCTGCTGCTTCGCCATCACATCAATGACGCCACCGTAGTTCTGGCGATGTTGCTGGTCGTCCTTTTCACGGCGTTCATCTGGGGGAGCAAGCCCGCGCTGGTTGCTTCAGCGATCGGCGTTCTGTCGCTTAACTTTGTGTTCCTCCTGACCGAAGGCATCCTTCCCGTTCAGGAGTCGGAGAACGTCATTGCTCTTGCCGCATTTCTGATTACGGCGCTGACTGTGGGTCAACTCTCCGCTAGCGTCAAACAACGCGCCGCCGAGGCGGAAACCGGAAGGAAGGAAGCGAGGCGGGCGAATGCCTACAACCGCGGCTTGTTTGAAGTGTCGATTGACCCGCTCGTGACGATCAGCAAGGACGGGAAAATCACAGACGTGAATGCTGCAACGGAACTGGCCACCGGATATTCCCGGTCGGAACTGATCGGCACGGATTTCGCCGATTACTTTACGGACCCCGCGGCGGCCCGGGCCGGGTATCAGCTTGCGTTCCAGCAAGGCCAGGTCCGGAATTACCCGCTCGAAATTCGCCACCGGGACGGGCACGTAACGCCGGTACTGTATAACGCGGCGGTTTATCGCGATGAAACCGGAGAGGTCGTGGGACTTTTTGCGGCGGCTCGCGACATCACTGAGAGGAAAGAAGCCGAGGCCGCCCTGAGGGAAAGCGAGGCCGACCTGCGGAAAGCGCAGAGCATCGCGCACGTGGGAAGCTGGCGACTGGACATCCCTACCAACAGGTTTTCCTGTTCCGATGAAGTCTTCAGGATTTACGGCCTGCGCAAGGGCAGTGCGCCGACTTACCAGGACCTTCTGAACGCAGTCCACCCGGATGACAAAGAAGCTGTTAACAGGGCTTGGGCGGTCGCACTTGAAGGGGCGCCGTACAACCTTGAGCACCGAATCAAAGTCGGCGAACAGACCAAATGGGTCCGCACCAGGGCCACGGTTGAGTTCGACAAGGAAAACAAGGCAGCGCGGGCGATCGGGACGGTGCAGGATGTAACAGAGCGCCGGATGTCGGAAGAGCGGCTGAGGCAATCGGCGGAGGAAATCCATGATCTTTATAACAACGCGCCGTGCGGATACCACTCGATTGACCGTGACGGCACGATCGTCAGGATGAACCACACGGAGCTGATGTGGCTGGGCTATTCCAGCGTGGAGGTCGTCGGACGCAAAAAGCTTTCAGATTTCCTCACACCGGAGAGCCTGAGAAAATTCGAGGAAGTGTTTCCAAGACTCAAAGAGGACGGCTTTATTCAGGACCTGGAACTCGACATGGTGCGCAAGGACGGCAGCATTTTGCCCGTCCTGCTCAGTTCCACGGCCGTCCGCGACCGCGAGGGCAATTATGTGATGAGCCGTTCGACGGTTTATGACATCACCGCCCGGCGGCGCGCGGAAGAGGCGGTCCGGCGGCTTGCGCAGTTGCAGACGGTTGTGGCACGCCTCGGAGCTTATGCTTTGCGCGGCACCTCCCTGGAAGAAGTGCTGGATGAGGCGGTCAAGGAGGTCTCGCAGGCTCTGGCGACTGAATACTGCAAGGTCATGGAATTGATGCCTGACCGCCAGGCTTGCCTGCTGATTGCCGGGGTCGGCTGGAAGCCGGGATACGTGGGCAGTGCAATTGTCAGCAGCGGGCCGGAATCACAGGCCGGGTACACGCTGATCTCGGATGAACCCGTCGTCGTCGAGGATTTTCTTACAGAGAAGCGGTTCGCCAGACCTCCACTTCTGGCTGAACACGGGGTCATGGCGGGCGTCAGCGTTGTCATCAAGACCAAGGAAGGCCCGTACGGCGTCATCAGCGCCCACACCCAGAGCCGGCGGACGTTCGCAAAAGACGAGGTGAACTTTCTTCAGGCAGTTTCCAATATCCTGGGGTCAACCATAGAACGCCATCGGGCTGAGACCCGACTGCTGAGGATCAACCGCGCGCACCGGGCACTCAGCCGCTGCAACGAGGCGTTGGTCCGGGCTACTGATGAAAAGAAATTTCTCCAGCAGGTTTGCGAAGTGATCGTGGAAGAGGGGGGATACCGCCTGTGCTGGGTGGGGCGAGCGGAAAAGGATGAGGCGAAGTCGGTTCTGCCGCTGGCGCAGGCGGGCTTCGAAGAAGGATATTTGAGCACTCTGAACGTGACGTGGGCGGACACTGAGCGAGGCCGCGGGCCAACCGGCACAAGCATTCGTACGCGCCAGACCGTGCTTGTCAAGAAAATCGCTGCGGATTCGATGATGGTTCCCTGGCGCGAAGAAGCCTTGAAGCGCGGCTACGCCTCCAGCATTTCTATTCCTCTGTTGGTGGACTCAGATGTCTTCGGGGCCATCAACATTTATGCGGCAGAACCGGACGCCTTCGGCGCGGAGGAAGTCGAGTTGTTGACCGAGCTTGCCAGCGACCTCGCATTTGGGATCTCAACGCTGAGGACGCGGGCCGAGCGGGAAAAGGCCGAGGAGGAATTGCGCAAACTTAACGCCGAACTGGAACAGCGCGTCGCAGAGCGGACTGCGGAACTTCAGGCAGCGAACCTGCTGAAGGACCAGCATATCGCGCGCGAGCAGGCGGTGATGGCGGAACTCGAGCGGGCCCGCGAGCGTGAAGCTGAGGTGGGTTTCAAAATCCAGAGGACCCTGCTGCTCGATCAGCCGCCGGTGGACGTTCCAGGGCTCCGCCTCGCCGCCCTGACGATCCCCTCACAGAAAATCGACGGAGATTTTTACATCTTCTTCAAACACCGGGACCAGAGTTTGGACGTGATTGTGGGCGACGTGATGGGGAAGGGAATCCCCGCGGCGCTGGTCGGGGCCGCCACCAAGAGTTGCTTCCTGAAGGCCATCAGCCACCTGACTGCATTCTCAAAGAATGGGAAACTTCCGGAGCCGAAAGAAATCGTGATGCTTTCTCATGCGGAAGTGGTCCGGCAACTGATCGACCTCGAGAGCTTTGTCACACTGAGTTACGCGCGCCTGGATGTAAGTAAGCACCGGCTGGAGCTTGTTGATTGCGGGCACACGGGAATTGTACACGCACACGGGAAATCGGGCGTTTGCGAGGAATTGCACGGAGAGAACCTGCCGCTGGGAGTCCGGGAAGGGGAGTTGTATGACCAGATTTCGGTTCCCTTTGAACCGGGCGACCTGTTCTTCTTCTACTCCGACGGGATTACCGAGGCGCGTAATCCTGCCGGCGAGCTGTTCGGAGCAGAACGGCTGCACAAATGTATTAAGGCGAATCTGGAGCTTGGCCCCGAGGCTTTTGTTGAGGCCATCCGAAAGGCCGTCTTTGATTTCTCAAGAACTGACCGTCTGACGGATGATCTGACCTGCGTCGTTGTCAAAGCCGAAAGCCGTGAAGCTCCCGTGGCGACGGCCCAGATTGAGATCGCCAGTGACCTCAGAAACCTTTGCCGAGCGCGGGAATTCGTCGGCGCATTTTGCCGGGGCCTTCCCGGGCTCCCGATGAAGCAGGAGAGCATCAGCCTGCTGCAACTGGCGGTTAATGAGGCCGCGTGCAACATCATGAAGCACGCTTATCACGGGCGGAAAGACCGCTGGATTTATATTGAGAGCGAAGCGTACCCAAGCCGCGTCGTGGTTCGTCTGTACCACCTGGGAGACTCTTTCGACCCCTCGACTTTGCCGCCGCCTGTGCTGAATGGAACGCGGGAGTCGGGGTTTGGCGCATATATTATTTCCAAGAGTACCGATGACGTGAGATACTATCGCGACGAGCGCGGTTTGAACTGCATCAGCCTGACGAAGCTGAGAAACTGATGAGGACGGAGGAAAACACGAGGAGATGGACGTAGTCGTTGATCAATTCGGCGAGGTGAGCGTCGCAAAGATTCCGACGGAAGAACTGGACGCGAGCAACGCGCCGGAATTCAAACGCGTCATCACGCCGATTGTGGAGAAGAACACCAAGCTCGTGCTGGACATGAGCCGGCTGAATTTCGTGGACAGCTCCGGGTTGGGAGCTATCCTGTCCTGCTTGCGGCAGTTGAGCGCCAAAGGCGGAGACCTGAAATTGTGCTGCCTGACGAAACAGGTGCGGGCGGCGTTTGAACTCGTCCGGATGCACCGGATCTTCGAAATCTACCCGACGCGGGAAGAAGCGGTCCGGGCATTTAACGGACGGCAGTAAGCTGCCTAGCCCACATTATTCGGTGCGCCCCAACGCGCAGATCACTGAAAGTCCCACCCAGATAGTTGTCGGTAAGTCTAGCGCCTCTTAGGAGGACCCGCGGCTGGCCCTGGTTGTATCCCATACATAATACTGCGGGTTATGGGGCCGCCTCGAATACCGTGAACGCGCAGCGCCAGGAGATAGCCCTGCACCAATGTGGGCAAACGCACCAAGCCGCGCCAAATACACGTCGTCCCGGGATTGTCTTGCTTCCCTCTGGCCAGCCAGCCTCCCATCTTGCCGATCCAGCGCGTCGCCTGTTTGACGCTGGGAGCTTTCTCTGCCATGGCACCCGTGGCCCAAACCCTCAACACACGCCGCTCTTCTTCCTTCAGGATTTGGTCGGACGCTGGGTTCGGCTTCTCCCGACCCACCCGGGTCAGCCAGTGAACCGGCCAGGCTACCACCAGATCAATGGCCAGGCACGCCTTCAGACTTTCCGTATCACCCAAGCGCCGATCCTCAATACTGCACCCGCTCTTCAGCGTGCGGTGATACACTTCGATCCCCCAGCGTCGGCCATACCAATCCAGCCGCTGGCAGGCATCCCGGAAGCTCTTCGTCCTCACCGTCGTCAGAAGCATCCAGTCAATCGGTTCTTTCACCCCCGGCAGGCGGGCCCACTTCACGCGTGTACACCGCCCATTCGGGCCGATAGGGCACAAAATTGGGCACAGTGACGGGGAGTGGACAAGGCGAGCGGGGCTAACTTATTGAAAGCAATTGGTGGGCCCAGCAGGACTCGAACCTGCGACCAACGGATTATGAGTTCTAACCCACCCGCTGATTCTAAATCAAATCAACAAGATAGCTCGGCAAACCGCGAACAAGTCCGGCAAAATCCGCAACCGGGACGCAACCAGGATTCAGCCCGCGCCAAGAAGCCCGAGCGTTCGACAAAACAAGAAGACCCCATGTAGAATGCGGGCGGCAGCGGCGAATTTCTTCGCTACAGACCGAACGTAGAGCGGTCCGTCTAAAAGGTTACGATGACCGCGAGAGAACAGGCTGAACAATTACGGCAACAGGCCATTCAGACATTGTTGGAAGAGAAAAAGGCCATTGACGAGATGCTCCGCATGCTCGGGTATGATGAGACAGGGCAGCCGGAGAAACGACGGGGGAGATGGCCCAAGCAAGAAGTGGGTCAACAACTTGCCGTGGCCGGACGGGAAAGAGGGGAGCTGGATAATTCTGAGACTTCGCAGCAATTGATGCCAGTTGCGCGATCAGAAGCGTAGAGTGTCAGTCGAAACAACCGCGCAGCCGGATTGGCGCCAGCTAATCTGCCTGCACTTGATGCTTGACTGGATGCTGTAAGCAGCATAAGCTTACAAAAGGAAATATATGAAGACTTTAGGGCAGCACATCCGAGAACTCCGCGAACGGCAAGACTTGTCCCTGCGAGAGTTCGCCAAGAGGCTTGGCGAACTCTCTGCAGCCTTTGTCTCGGACGTCGAACTCGGGAGACGGTTCCCGTCGGACAAGGTCTTGGCCAAAATGGCACAGGTCCTGGGGGTTCCGGTAGATGAGTTAAAGAGCCATGACCAAAGACCCCCGGTAGATGAGATCAAACAACGAGCAGCGAGCGATCCGGCCTTCGGATTTGCTTTGCGGAGAATCAGTGAGCTCACGAGTGAGCAAATCAATGATTTGATAAAGAAAGTGGACCCCCAAAAGAAGCAATGAAGACATTTCGATCAACGAACGGCCCTTTTGTTGAGCGACCCTATTACAAGGAACAAGAGATCGAGGATATCTGTATTGCCGAATTAAAGGGAGTTGACCTGTATCCCACCACTCCCTCTCCCATAAGAATCGATCGTTTTGTGGAGAAACGCTTTCACGTTACGCCCATCTATGAGGATTTGGGAGCAGGTGTGCTGGGCTTGACCACATTCGATTCCAAGGGTGTCCACGCGATTATGGTGTCCCGGTTTCTTGATGAGGAAGGGACGGGTTCCGCCGAGCGCAGGATTCGCACCACTCTAGCCCATGAGGCTGGACACGGCCTTCTGCATGAATATCTCTTCCTGTCGGCCACGCAGACCGCGGCATCGCTCTTTGCGGATTTTAGCGACCCTGAGAGCCCGAAAGTTCTCTGCCGGGATATCCCTTACGCGTCCTCGGTCCGCAGGAGGGGTTACGATGGGCGTTGGTGGGAATACCAGGCGAACCGAGCCATCGGAGCCCTGCTCCTGCCGAGGCCCTTGGTGGAATCAGCTCTGGACGCACTCATCGAGCCGAACGGTCTTCTCGGGGGGCGAATGCTGGTCCCGAATCGTCGCGAGGAAGGAGCCAGAATCTTGGCCGGTATTTTCGACGTCAATCTGGTGGTCGCCAGGATCCGGTTGGAAGAGCTATTCCCGGCCGGAAGCGAAGGGCAGCTCGGGCTGTAAATTTTTTTGTCTTGACTGTAAGCCGATGCCAGCTTACACTGTATAGTAATGGGTAGCGTGCCAGGTCGATCCGCGACCCAGAGGAACTGGAAACAAGATAAGGAAAAGCACATGTCACAAGAACACGAGCACGAACAGAAGAACCACATCGGACTGCAGGTGGTAACAGGGTCCGGCAACTTCCCAGAATCCGGCTTCAAGGATTTCAGTGTTCACGTTCGGTTAGAGACGGTTCTCCATGAAGCAGCGCAGCACCTGAAACTGCAGAATACGAGCGGCTGGGTCGCTCGGCTTGGCGATCGCCAGCTTGATCCTGCGCTGACTCTTGAGGCGAATCATATCCCGGATAAATCGAGAATCTTTTGGGCTCCGACTGAGCCCGGCGGGGGCACCGACGTTACATGCATCCGGACGTCAGTCGTGAGCTTTTTGAGATAGAGTCAAAGCGGATTTCGGAAAACGACGATTTGCTCCTCGATCGAGGGCTGCTGGTCTTGGCCTGCTCCTATCCCTACTTCACCGTGGCCGCAAAGCATCGGTCCACTGGGAAGATCCGGGTCTTCCGGTTCAAGTTCGACGACTGGAATGATCTTCCTCCTGCCCTATCACTTACGGACGGAGAGACCGGGGAGGATTTGCCGGGTAAGCTATGGCCGACCGACAGATTGGGTCATTGGCACGCCAGCGGCTGGATATCTGAAGCGGGCATTGAAACCGCCATCCCTTTTATGTGCATGGTCGGCATTCGCGAGTATCACAGGCACAAGTCGCACATAGGGGACAAGTGGGAGAACTACAGAAATCAGCCCGGATTCGATCTGCCCGGCATCGTGCTCAAGGTCATCGAGGTATTCCAAAAGTCCAATGTCTAAACTCACGGATCCTACCCTCATCTATCGTATACCGCACAGAACCGTTTTGTGCTCGTTGGAGTTCTTGCGCCGTCAGGGTGAGATCGAGCATGAAGGGGTGGTTCTGTGGCCGGGGAAAGTCTCCGGCGGGACCTGCGATATTTCCGATCCGCTGATCCCGAGGCAGATTACCGGTCGACGCTTCTTCCGAATTCCAGAAGACGAAGTGTTCCGCATCATCCAGTGGATATCAGGGCAGGAACTCGTGATCCCCATTCAGATCCATTCCCATCCGAAAGCGGCCTACCATTCGGATGCGGATGACGAATACGCCTTCATCCAGCACGAAAACGCTATCTCGATTGTTGTTCCCTATTTTGGGAGCTTTCCCGCTTCTCAGTTCTTGCTCATGGCGCGCTTCTTCCGGCTCCACGCCGGAAACGAGTGGCAAGAGATGGCGGAAGAGATGGCTGCATCGGTGCTTCGATTCGAATCGCAATGAACGACTGGCTTAGTGAACATATCCGCACGCTCACTCAAATGTCGGAGCTCAACGCCGATGAGGCTCGCAGGCTCTTCCACCAGAACCTCTACATCTCCATCGATCCCGCACTGCGAGAGAATCGTACGTACCGCGTCGCATTCGCGTTCGCGGTAAACCTCCTGTGCCGAATGTTCCCGACAACACGCTTTGATGACCTGAAGGACGAGCGCCCCTTCATTCTTCCGTGGGCCGGCACCTCTCCCCTCCGAGGCAATAGGCGTGCCGAGGAGGTTGTCCTTGTTTTCGGGAAGCGCCCCTCTGTAGAGACGGACGCCAAAATCGTAAGTGCTAACTGCCATGATTGGCATGTCTACATCGATTCTCCGTGCGATCCTGATCCCAAGGAGGCCTGGAACCCAGTATTAGGCCTTTTGGCTGCCTGCTATGCAGCGGCTCGCGTGAGTAAGGTGCTTTTGGGTGACGCTGTCGACGGACCATTTGCCTGGAGCCCCTTTTCCATTCTCGATTTCCGAAACGGCTCCGCCTCATTTGATTGGTCAGAACCGCTTCCCGTCGGCGATCTGTACCTTGCCGGCGTTGGCGCGGTGGGATCGGCTGTGCTTTACAGCTTGGCGGCACATGGTGCGGCCGACGGCCGCCTTTTCCTGGTCGATCATGAAGAGCTTGATAACGGGAACTTAGGGCGCTACTGCTTTTTTGATTTCCATGACGTAGGCATCAACAAATCCGTCGCTGCGAAGACAAGGCTCGATCATTTCGGGCTTCAGCTGAGAACAGAGGCCATATCCAAGCGATTTGAACAGTTCTATGACGAACGACACGCCGAGGATCGCCAGTTCGGAATCCCGCGCCTCTTGTCGGCTCCGGACCGCCGTGACACGCGCCGCCATTTTCAATCGCGACTGCCCAAGGAGATATGGGATGCTTCCACGGGGCCGGATCAGGTGGTGTTGCACCACAATGCATTTGATCCGAAGCTCGCTTGCCTCGAGTGCATTTATCCCGAGCATCCCGATGAAAACGCCCACTGGAAACACGTTGCGGAAAAGCTGGATGTCCCTTTGGAACGAATCTTGTCGGGTGAATCCATTGCCGAGCGGGACGCGGACCACATCATCGCGAAATACCCGCACTTGAGTAGAGAAGGGTTGATCGGGAAGGCGTTTGACAGCGTTTTTAGGCAACTCTGTTCCGCAGGTACCTTGCGAGGCTCCGATAAGGCGGTACTCGCCCCTTTCTCCTTCATTTCTGGCTTGGCAGGAGTGATGTTGTATTTCGAACTCGTGAAGTCCTTGTGCCCAAACGTGTTCCACGATTACCAGCGGTACAACTACACACAGTTGAACCCCTTCTTCCCTCCGAACCCGGATTTCAGGGAAGTCCGGGGCAGTCGGCCTGACTGCTCTTGCCAGAACGCTATGGTGAGGAGCGTCTACTCGCGGATTTGGGCCTCATAACCTTCTATTCAACTCCCGCCGAACATATTGCCGATCTCGGGGTGACTCGGCTCACAAAATAAGGCCGGTGACCAGCAGTATCACGATTCCCCTATTCGCGAGGCATTCCCCGCCGTGGCAATTTCCATTCGAGTTTGAACCAAGTGCTGCCGAAAAACTCTTTGATTGACACCCTTGACTTTTGGCATACATGACCATACATTTATATGGCTATGGAAAGGGTCACGAACAGAGAGCTGGAAGCTGTGCGTCACATCCGCAATTGGATCGCTCGTCGCAGCCGTACCCCTTCCGTACGCGAACTCATGGGGGCCATGGGGTATAAGTCGCCGCGTTCCGCCCAAGACATCTTAGAACAGCTTGCACGTAAGGGAATTATTAAGAAACTCAGCGCCGGTGATTATCAGCTCTTGCACGACCCCGACCTCGGACGGGCACATGTTCAGACGGTGAGCGTGCCCGTTGTGGGGACTGTGGCCGCGGGCACACCGATTTTGGCGGAAGAAAACATTGAAGGGTTCCTCCCGATTTCGACCTCGCTCGCCAAACCTGGTCATAAATATTTCCTGTTACGGGTGAAGGGGGACTCCATGGACAAAGCGGGCATCAATGATGGGGATTTCGTGCTGGTGAAACAGCAGCCAGTGGCGGACCCTGGGGAACGGGTCGTTGCGCTGATCGACAATGAAGCATCCATTAAGGAGTATCATCCACAAAAGAACGTGGTCATCCTGAAACCGCGTTCCAGAAACCCTGAGAACAAGCCGATTATTGTTGATCAGAATTTCCAAATACAGGGCGTCGTTGTCGCTACCGTGCAGGATTTGGAGTGAAAAAACGACGACCAGATTGGTTTCATCCAGCATGGCGGTCGCAAGAAATCAGGCCTGCAGCGGGCCACGGACCCCCGAATGTTATGATTAATCTAAAATGGCTGACAACACGCGCAGGTTGCACAAGCGGGTGAATGCTTGCCAAGGAGGCCGAGTGGGAAAGCGGACGAGCATCGTGATTCCTCAGAATAGGGCAAGAAAAAATCTGGCGGCACTTTACAAGCAGCCCCTGAAGGCTTCGCGAAGCGGGCCTCTCTTCTCAGCATTCCCTTATCCGACCAAAATTTCACCAGAAGCGATCGCACTTTTCATCGCCGCACACACGAATCCGGGCGACACGATCTTCGACGGATTCGCGGGGAGCGGAACGACGGGAATTGCCGCACTGCTTTGCGCTCGACCAACTTCATCGATGCGGAAGCAGGTGCGGGAGTTGGGATTACATGTTGAATGGGGTGCTCGCCGCGCGGTATTGCGGGAGTTAGGCACGCTGGGCAGTTTCGTGGGCCAAACGCTCTGCCAGCCTCCCGATCCGGCAGAGTTCCGTCGCGAAGCGGAGCGTGTTCTTTCGCAAGCCGAGCGCGAACTTGGCTGGATGTATGAAAGCCGAAACCCTGACGGGGGGAGCGGAGCGATACGCTACGTAATCTGGTCAGAAGTGGTTGAATGCCCGAATTGCCGCAAAACAGCGACCTTATGGGATGGTTGCGTGCAGAGACGTCCAGCCAGAATAAACCCCATTTTTTCCTGTGCGCACTGCGGGCATTCGGCAAACGTCGCTGATCTGAAGAGGCTTACGGAAACGGTCTTCGATGGTTTGCTGAAAGAAAGAATTACAGCCCGCCTCCGCAGGCCGGTGTGGGTGTATGGCATTACCGACGGACACGAATGGTCCCGTCCAGTCGAAGCCGCTGACGAAGCCCTCGTATCGCTGATCGACCAGATCTCACTACCTCACGATGTTCCGATCACTCCTGTGCCGTGGGGGGATCTGTACCGCAGCGGCTATCATCAAGGGATCTCCCACCTCCACCATTTCTACACCCGCCGAAACCTGCTCGTCTTCGCCGCTTTGTGGCGGCTTGCGAACTCTTCACCCTTGCGTGACGCCCTGCGGTTCTGGCTGCTGAGCTATAATGCAAGCCACGCTACGATCATGACGCGTGTCGTCGCCAAGCAGGGAGCGCGTGACCTCGTAGTCACGAGCTCACAGCCAGGTGTCTTATACGTAAGCGGACTGCCAGTTGAGAAGAACCTGTTCGCCGGGCTCCGCAGGAAGTTAAAGACCATCCACGCAGCTTTTGGCGAGACACGCCATCTTGCAGGCATCGTGGAGGTCAAACAAGGGTCATGCCTTCACATTGATCTGCCAGATCAAAGCGTTGACTATGTATTTACCGACCCGCCGTTCGGTGGCAATATTCCGTACGCAGAAGTGAATTTCATCAACGAAGCTTGGCTTGGCAATTGCACCGATTCGCAAGATGAGGTCACGATTAGTCGTGCCCAGCGCAAAGGAGCAGATGATTATCAATCGCTCATGACGCGGGCATTCCGCGAAATCGGCCGGATACTGAAGAAAGACGGGAAGGCAACGGTGGTTTTCCATTCCTCATCGTCCGAAGTATGGAACAAGCTTCGTGAGTCCTATACTGAAGCTGGCATGAGCGTGGAAAATGCCAGTATTTTGGACAAAACGCAGGGAAGCTTCAAGCAAGTGACCACGAATGGGGCTGTGAAGGGAGACGCCCTGCTGCTACTCGGTAAGCAGACGCGTCGGGACGGTGCGAACATCCCCTACGAGGTGTTGCCCGTCATGAAGGAGTTGCTGAAGACCGCTCACGCGTCTCAAGACAGATCCGAACGAACCCCGCAATGGCTCTATTCACGATTCGTGATGCATTACCTGACGCGCGACCAGAGTGTGCCTCTAGATGCAAATGATTTCTATGAATTGGTGGCAGCAAAATCTATTCTCGATGAAAGATATTTACTCGAATGAGTCGCTAATCGAGGCGCGGGCTAGAGCTGCTCGCTATGAAGGTTCGCTTGAGCCGAACCTGCGCAAAACCCTTGGGCAGTTCTTCACGGGTCTGCCTCTCGGGCGTATACTGGCCGCGATTGCTTTCGACAACGCCATGTCCAGCGTGATCGATCCGATGGCCGGCCATGGCGACCTTCTCGACGCCGTAGCGGAGCGGGCGGCTCGAATGCATCGCCACATCCAATGGCTTCAAGGGGGTGAAATTGATCCGCCCACGGCGGACATGTGCCGCGAACGGTTGCAGGGCTGGAACCGAGTTATTGCTACTCTCTCGATTCGCGCCCTGGATGCATTCAATCCTGTCGCAGCGGGCGGATACCTCGCGGACGGGTATGATCTTGTGATCACAAATCCGCCCTATGTCAGATATCAGACACTCGCGACCAAAAACGGCAATGTACCCCAGCTCCCGCCCGATAAGATCAGGCAACATCTTGTGGAGATTGTAAGAAAGCACGTACCGGCGGAAGAGTTTCCAAGCTGGCAAAGGATTATGAAGAGCTACTCCGGACTGGCGGACTTATCGGTTCCGGCGTGGATACTTTGTGCTGCTTTGGTCCGGCCCGGCGGAACATTGGCGTTGGTGGCTCCGGCGACTTGGCGTTCCCGAGATTACGGTTCCGTGATCGAGTACCTGCTCGGGAGGTTTTTCCGATTGGAATACCTTATCGAAGACACTCAACCGGGATGGTTCTCCGACGCGCTGGTCCGGACCCAGCTCGTCGTTGCCCGGCGCCTCCCCGTCACGGAGTCGCGCATGCCGCCATTTAGCCGGCCAGAAGGCAAACCCGTCCTGAGCGTAAAGGTATCGCCAGTCGCTAGTGGAAACAACAGTTTGGTCGGTTCGGCATTCTTGGGTGATGACCCGGAGGGGGCGTTTGCCTCGTGGATGCGCTCGGCCAGGGCTGGTACGCAGACCGAAGCGTTAGGGCTCAACGCGCAGGTTTCCCCTCTGTGGGACATTTTGGAAAACGCGCTAACGCTCGATGCTCAGCGTAAGAGGTCTGGAAGCATCGCAAGTGCATCAAAGTCGTTGTTTGAGAACTCGCAAACATCTCCGCTCGCCCTTGTGCCCCGCTCCATGCGGTCCTTCTTCAGGGACGTTTCGCCAACCAACCTTGTCTTTCCGGCGGTCGCTGGGTTATCAATCAGCCAAGGGTTGCGAACTGGTTGCAACGGGTTCTTCTACGTTGACCACGTCGACAAGTTGGGGAGTTCCGCCTCCATTCGTCTCAGTTCCTTATTCAACAATGAGGAATTGAAAGTTCCTGCCGAGTGCTGTCTGCCGGTGGTGCGACGGCAATCAGAAGTGGCGGGGCCGGTCGATGAGTCACGGCTCGACGGCCGGGTTCTCGATTTAAGTGGGTGGGTGTTGCCGGAAGACCTCGGAACTGTCGAAAGGGCGAGGGGTCTTTACGAGCGCGAAGGCATTCGGATGCCGAAAGTGATGCCTGGCGAATTAGCGAACTTCGTCCGTCGCGCGGCCGAAACGGTATATGCGGGGGGACATGAACCAAAACGCATTCGCGAGCTATCCGCTGTCCGGACTAACGTGCGCCTGTCTGGAAATGGGCGAAGCCCACGGTTTTGGTACATGCTTCCCCCCTTTGCGAGGCGACACCGTCCTGACGCCTTTGTGCCACGGGTGAACCAGGGCATTCCGTGGATCGAGATCAACGCTGATCCGCCGGTTCTCATCGATGCGAATTTCTTGACCATTTGGAGCGACGCGCCAGGCTGGACTCGATTCGCTTTACGGGCAATCTTGAACAGTGCTTGGTGTCGTGCATGCATGGAGGCGCTCGGCACTCCGCTCGGGGGCGGCGCACTCAAGCTCGAAGCGGCACAGCTCAGACGGTTGCCACTTCCTAAACTCGGCGCCGCAGAGTTGGCGACGCTCCATGCTCAAGGTAGTACCTTGACGCCTGCGGCAACTGCGGTGCCTGAATCGGTCAACCGTTTTGTTCTCGCCAAGATAACCGGTATCGAGGAAACCGATCCGAGGCTGGGTAATCTGCTGAAGGATTTGGAGTCATTTTCTGAAGCACTATGCTGCGAACGACAGAGGAAATAACATGACTTCGTCCTCCGAAGCTGCAAAAAATCTGGTCGCGCGCTGTAGCCAGCTTCGCGCTGCGGGTCGCACCGAAGCGGTCCTGCGCGCGGAGTTTCAGTCATGGCTCCGTCAGATATTCCCCGGTCCCGAAGATGAGAGCTGGGTGAATCACTATTCCGAAGGTGCTGAGGCCCACACGAAAATTGGAACGGATGCCGGTACGACCGTGAGCCGTTTTATCGACAATCTCGTCCGTTCGACGGCGATCGAATACGAGGCCGACCTGAGGCATGCAGGCATCCGCGAGCACGGTCTCGAGCAGGTCCGCGAGTATGTCGCCGGCGCCGTGCGGGCCGGCACGCCAGTATCACAGGTTCGTGGTGTTCTCTCCGATACGGTTGAGTGGCATGTCTTCGACGCGGAACTTACTGGAGATATTGCCCCCAATGCCTGCACGAAATCAGATATTACGCTTCACGAAATCGATTCTTTCAAACCCGCAGCCGCCGACGATGAGAGTGCTCGCCGACTCGTTGCTTTTCTCAAAAAGCACCTTGCCCGTGAGCAGTCGCGTGCCCTCACGGCAAGCAATGTCGCCACCGACATTGGACTGGAGAGCCTTCCGTTTCGTCGCCATCTTGATGCCTTGCTTCAACTCGTAAACAAAGGGCGGGCAGTTGATTCGTCCATCGCACTCGCGACAGACCTGTGGTCCCGGTTTGTAGACGGCTTGGAGAGAGCGCGGCGCGGTTTCCGCGCCGCCAGTTATGTTGATGAAATGTATGTTGCCATTCTTGCGCGGCTCCTCGTTGCCAACGTCCTTGAGGGCAAAGCGCTCCTGAGTGACGACGCTGGGCTCGCGGAGATTCTCACCGGCGATTACTTCGCCACAAGGTTCCGCCTGAAAAATATGGTGGAGTACGATTACTTTGGCTGGATGGTTCGCGAACCGCACCTGGCAAGACTGTTGCCGGTAGCCCGCGAGATCCAGCGGGACTTATACGCCTATGATTTCTCCAAGCTAGAAGAACATGACGTTTTTGGACGCTTGATGGCCCAGCTAGCCCGGCGTAGCCAGAGGAAACTACTCGGGCAAGAATGGACCCCGTCATGGCTTGCGAGACAACTGGCCGTACGTTGCCTCGATTTGCTCCCCAAGGGAGAAGACCCGCGCGTCGTTGACATGTGTTGTGGCTCTGGCTCGATTTTGGCGGAGGTAATCAAGGAGTATATTCGGAGAAGGAAAGGCACGAACATTGGCCGCATTGTGAGCGCTGCGACGGGATTTGACATAGATCCTCTTGCAGTCATGCTGGCGAAGACTACGTGGGTGGTGACCCTTGCGCCGAAACTCCAAAACGCCGATGCTGACATACTCATTCCGATCTATCACGCGGACTCTCTTTTCGCGACAACACCAATCAGCCAAGTGCCTCTTCCGCACGAGACGGCTGATTTTCCCATTGAGCTTGACGGCCGCAGGGTGACCCTTCCGGCGGAATTGATCCAACCTGAGTTCCGGACATTATTCGACGACGTGGTGGATTGGGCTTACGATGAAGCCCGCGCGGCCACGGAAGGAAAGGGCGACAGTGTCGCTGCGGGCGTGGCGGGTACGCTCATCAACAATCTTGCAGAGAGACACGGCATCTCAATAAACGCATCTCTGAAGGCACGAATCGCGGATGCAGCGGCTCAATTAGCCCAGCGCATGGCTGATCTTGCGCGGGCGAAAAGGAATGGTATCTGGGCTTTCATTTTGCGCAACACTTACAGGCCAGGGCTCTTGGTTTGCCAGTTCA